>ERZ1090880.230-NODE-230-length-33723-cov-10.301028_pt1 | contig 33723 bp, 36 predicted proteins | sample MGYA00478471_ERZ1090880 | MGnify/ENA primary metagenome ERZ1090880 (study PRJEB33644, sample SAMEA5815734) | chicken gut metagenome | biome: Chicken; feature: Gastrointestinal Tract; material: Caecum | place: Ireland | collected 2019-01-01 | study: A study of the... | reverse complement strand
CCGCCGAACTGCATCTCTTCGCTCATGAGCTGCGCGAGCGCGAGCGCCGGCGCGCCGTCGGGCGCGTAGACGTCCGCTTCGACCGTCTGCTGGGCGCCGCCGTTATTGCCGCCGTTATTATTGTTGCCCGTTTCGTCGCCGTTTTCTGCACAGGCCGCGAAAAACACGGCGCAGACTGCAAAAATCAGCGCGGAAAGCGCTATTGCCAGAAACTTTTTCATATCTTTTTACTCCTTTGAGAGAAATTTATCAGTATTTTGAGAAAAGCGTCTTTGCGGAGACGCCGCCGATCATGCCGAGCTTCCCGGTAAGGGCGTTGATCTTTTCCTGCGGGGCATCCACGACGACGGAGAGAACGGATACCTTTTTCTGCCTGTACGGTATACCCATCCTTCCCACGATATACTCACCGAATTCATGCAAAACGGCGTTCAGCCTTTCCGCGCATCCGGTATCTTCCACGATGATGCTGACGACGGCGAGCCTGCTGTCGGACATAAAAAACCTCCTTTTCGCCGCAGCGAAAAGGAGGACGGAAAATTTCTCTTCTGCGCTTCCCCTTCGCCGTCGGGCGCACCCTTCGGATCAGGTTCATTGTTCCAAAACATTATAACGGAAAAAAATAAAAAAAGCAAGCGGCTATACACCTACAAAAGCGGCGCGGACAAATTCTGTGCATAAAAATGCGGCATGCGCGGCATACTTGTGATATGTTCAGAAGGATCGTCACGCTTTCGGCGGTCGCCGTGTGCCTCGCCGCGGCAGTGCTCATCGCCTATAATTTTACGAGAGAACGGACGCAGGCCTCCCGCGTGGGAAGATTTATCTGTGTACAGACAACGGACACGGTGCAATACTGACGGCAGCGAAAGGCGCGGTCTCCGCAAACGGAGGCCGCGCCTTGTTTCATTTGGTGTTTTTGAGCACGTCTTTGTAGATCTCGCGGTCTTTATCGAGAAACACATCGAATACGACGCGCATTTTTCCGCCGTTTTCGAGCAGCCAGCTCTTGACGGCGCCGACGGCGATCGCCGCAGCCTCGTCGTTCGGAAAGCCGAAAATGCCTGTGGAGATGCAGCAGAACGCAATGCTCTCAAGCCCCATCTCGCGCGCGAGATTGAGGGAAGATACATAGCAGTTCCGCAGCACGCGCCTGTCTTCGTCCGTGACGGAAAGCCCTACCATCGGCCCGACGGTATGGATGATATACTTTGACGGGAGATTATAGGCGAGCGTGATCTTGGCGCACCCTGCCGGCTCTGCTTCGCCCTGCGCCCCCATGATCTTGGAGCAGTCGAGGCGTACCTGCACGCCGGCACGGGAATGAATGACGTTGTCTATGCATTTATGGTGCGGGATAAAACATCCCAGCAGCGCATTGTTCGCCGCATTGACGACGGCATCCGTGTTCAGCCGCGTTATGTCTCCCTGCCAGAGGGCAATGTTTTCTTCGTATTCAAAGGAAGACGCGTCCACGATCCCGTTTTCCGCCGTTTCGGACTGAAAGAGTTTGTCCTGTATTTCGAGGAAACGGGGCGTGACAGGGTTGGGAAGGCGTTCGTTGAGATATCCCCAGATCAGATCCCTCTTGACTTTGTACGGATAGCTGAACGCGGCGATCTCGTTGCGCTCTTCGAGAAGGACGGCGAGCATCTCGTCGCAGATCGCGCTCTTCTCCTTCTCGTCCAGGATCCGCATCGGTTTGGGAACATATCCGAGGTCGATTAAATTTCTGTATTCTTTCAGCGTCAGCATCGAACGGTCTCCTCTTTCCCGCAGACAGTATCAGTTCGCCGCATTGAAATTGATCAGGCAACCTTTAAGTATGATATTCTTTTCATCGGGCGTGAGCGAACCGAGGGAAAGTTCTATATCCTTCACCGTCTTCCCGGAAAGCAGCTTCGCGGGGATCTTTTCCGCACCCTCCGCGACAAGGCGGTCGATGTTCTCGATATAGATGTAGTCCCCTACCTTTATATGCAGTTTCTCCGCGGTGAAGGGAAGCATTCCCCAGTTGATGAGATTGCTGCGGTAACGCTTGGTCGCATATTCTTTTGCGATGTTCGCGACGCCGCCGAGCACGCGCTGGCAGGAAGCCGCCTGCTCGCGCGCCGAACCGTCTCCGGGTTTTACCGCCGCGACGAAACTGCCGTAAACGGTACCCTCCTCGGAAATGCCGAGCGGCTCGACGTCTTTGCGCACCTTTTCGGGCAGATGCCCCGTTTCGCGGCGGACGTCTTCGTCCGCCTTGATCGCCTTCGCCTTGCCGACATAGGCGGGATCCTTGCGGGAAAGGGCAAATTCGGCGAGGCGGAGCGGGTTGGAGCGGTAAGACGAGGTTTCTCCCGAAGGGATGAGCTCGTCGGTGGTCGTGACCGGATCGTGCAGCACGCTCGCGGCTCGCATGAGCAGATTTTTCCCGAGGGGGATCATCTCCGGCCAGTCGGCGATGTTCGGGCCGTATACGAGTTCTTCCTCGCGGCGGGCTTTGCCAACGCCGCGGTAGACGCGGTTTTTATAAATTTCCGCATCGAAGAAATACTTTTTGACTTTTTTGGTATACGGCATCTCCGTGGCCGGCGTGAGCATGCCCCCGTTCGCCGCCGTGGCGGCAATGGAGCGCGCGTCCATGAGCGCGACGGCGGCGAGCTGGCCCTGCGCGGGTTTGCTGCCTTCGCGGCTCTCGAAATTGCGCGTCGTGTGGCGGATGGAAAGCCCGTTGTTCGCGGGGACGTCGCCCGCGCCGAAGCAAGGGCCGCAGAAAGCCGTCTTTACGATCGCGCCCGCTTCCATCAGCCCGCCGATATAGCCGTTGTCTACCAATGCCTTGAACACGGGCTGGCTGGAAGGATATATGCTCAAAGAAAACTCCCCCGTACCGGTAGATTTGCCCTTGAGTATCTCGCACGCCTCGGCGATGTTCTCGTACATGCCGCCCGCGCAGCCGGCGATGATGCCCTGATCGACGCGGATGCCTTCCGAAGTTATTTTGCCGGTAAGGTCAAAGTTGTCGTCGCCGCGCAGTTTCCTGCCCGCGGCTTCGACTTCCCCGAGGATCTCGCGGGGATGCGCGAGCAGTTCGCGGATGGTGAAGGCGTTGCTCGGATGGAACGGCAATGCGATCATCGGCTCTATCGCCGAAAGATTGATCGTGATGCCCGCGTCATAATAAGCCGGGTCGGAGGGATGCAGTTCCTTGAAATCCTTTTCCCGCCCGTGTATCCTGTAATATTCCTTCGTCTTTTCGTCCGTTTCCCAGACAGAGGAAAGGCAGGCGGTCTCCGTCGTCATGACGTCTATGCCGTTGCGGTAATCCATAGAGAGATTTCTGATGCCCGGGCCGACAAATTCGAGGATCTTGTTTTTTACGAACCCGTTTTTGAACACGGCGCCGCAGAGCGCGATGGCCACGTCCTGCGGGCCGACGCCCTTTTTCAGGCTTCCGCGGAGATAGACCGCGACGATCTCCGGGCGTTTGATGTCATATGTTTTATTGAGGATCTGCTTTACGAGTTCGGGGCCGCCTTCCCCCACGGCAAGCGTGCCGAGGGCGCCGTAGCGGGTATGCGAGTCGCTGCCCAGGATCATGCGGCCGACCCTTGCCTCCGTTTCGCGCATATACTGGTGGATGACCGCAAGATGAGGCGGGACGAAATTCGCGCCGTACTTTCTGGCTGCGGAAAGGCCGAACACATGATCGTCTTCGTTGATGGTGCCGCCGACCGCGCACAAAGAGTTGTGGCAGTTGGTCAGCGTATAAGAGAGCGGAAATTCCTGCAGACCGCTCGCCTTCGCCGTCTGTATGATGCCCACATATGTGATGTCGTGCGAGGCGATGGCGTCGAATTTGAGGCGCATATCCCGATCGTCGCCCTTGTTATGACGCTGCAGGATACCGTACGCCATCGTACCCTTCCTGGCAACTTCTTTCTGCGCCCCGGTGAGGAAGGCGCGGTTCTCCTTGACCAGAGAGCCGCCCATGTAGTAGCAGCCCCCTCTTATCAGTTTGATCATTCCGTCTCCTTGTGTGCGATACGCGGTCGCGTTTTTTATATATTATAATACCGGGCGGGCTTTTTGTCAAATCTTCCGCCGAAAAAAGGCGATTTTGCGCCGAAAGCGAGGCAAAAGGCGGGGATATCCCCGCCTCTTTCAGTCATTGGACATATAATTGTGATGCTTGACGCGCAGGCGGGCGAACGCCCTCTGCAACGCATAGCGGTTGATGCGGTATTCCGCGGCGCTGCGGTTCCTGCGCAGCTGTTCTTCCGCACGCTCCTTCGCTTCCTCCGCGCGGCGTTCGTTGATGTCTTCCGGCCACTCGACAGCCTGCGAAAAAGCGATGGTCTCGTCGGGACGCACTTCGATAAAGCCCTCGCTCATAAAGGCTTCGCGCGTCTGTCCGTCCGCCGTTATGCGGATCGTCCCCGGTTCGGTGGCGAACACCATCGGCTGGTGCCCCGCCATCACCGTACAAGCCCCGCCCACGGACGGTATATGGATGCTTTCGACTTCGCCGCGGAAAAAAGTCTTTTCCGGCGTTATGATCTCAAGAAAAAACTTATTCACGCTCTCCTCCCCGCGGGGGTCATTCGTCGTCCCGCTTCATGGTGCGCGCCTTTGCTTTCACGTCGTCGATGTCGCCGACATTGAAAAAGGCGTTTTCGGGAAGGTCGTCGACCTCGCCCGAGAGGATGGTCCTGAAACTCTCTATGGTCGCCTGCAAAGGGACGTATCTGCCTTCCAACCCCGTATAGATCTTGGACACGGAGAAGGGCTGCGACATGAACTTCTGTATTTTGCGGGCGCGGAATACCGTGTTCTTGTCCTCTTCGGACAGTTCGTCCATGCCGAGGATGGCGATGATGTCCTGCAACTCCTTGTAGCGCTGCAACGTGGCGATGACTTTGTTCGCGATGTCGTAATGTTCCCTGCCGACGATCTGTGGGTCGAGGATGCGCGAGGTCGATTCCAGCGGGTCGACGGCGGGATAGATACCCATCTCCACCACCTTCCGCGAAAGCACCGTCGTCGCGTCCAGATGCGAGAAGATCGCCGCCGGGGCGGGGTCGGTGATGTCGTCCGCGGGCACATATACTGCCTGTATGGACGTGATGGAGCCGCGGCGGGTGGAGGCGATACGTTCCTGCAGGAGGCCCATTTCCGTCGCGAGGGTGGGCTGATAGCCGACCGCGGAAGGCATGCGCCCGAGCAGGGCGGAAACTTCGCTGCCCGCCTGAATATAGCGGTAAATGTTGTCGATAAAGAGAAGGACGTCCTGCCGGTTCACGTCGCGGAAATACTCGGCGATGGTCAGCCCCGTGAACGCAGTGCGCATGCGGCTTCCGGGCGGTTCGTTCATCTGCCCGAACACGAGCGCCGTATTGGAGATGACGCCGGACTCTTCCATGTCGGAGATCATGTCGTTGCCCTCGCGGGAACGCTCGCCGACGCCCGTGAAGATGGAATAACCGCCGTGCTCTTTGGAAATGTTGTGCATCAGTTCCATGATGAGCACCGTTTTCCCGACGCCCGCGCCGCCGAACAGCCCGATCTTGCCGCCTTTGCTGTAAGGCGCGATCAGGTCTATGACCTTGATGCCCGTTTCAAAGATCTCGGTGGAAGGGCTCTGGTCGTAAAAGGCGGGAGGTTTGCGGTGGATGTTCCATCTGGCTTCCGATTTGACCTGCCCTTTGTTGTCGATGGGGTCGCCCAATACGTTCAGCACCCTGCCGAGGACGCCCTCGCCGACGGGCACGCTGATCTGCGCCCCCGTATCTATGACTTCCATCCCGCGGGACAGCCCGTCCGTCGCGCTCATCGCGATACAGCGGACGACGCCGCGCCGCACATGCGCAAGCACCTCGAGGACGGTATCCGCACCGGAAATCACGAGTTTTTCATAGATGGGCGGCATCGCGTCCTCGAACGTCACGTCGATGACCGGGCCGATGATCTGGCTGATCTTTCCTGTGTTTGTCATATCGTTTCCTTGCTTTTTCAATCATTGTTACCGGAGAAGAATCTGCCCGACGTAAGGTCGAGAAGCTCCGTGGTGATCGCGCTCTGGCGCTGCCTGTTGTAGGCAAGGCTGAGCGTGTCGAGCATCTTTTCGGCATTTTTGTTGGCGTTGGACATCGCCATCATGCGCGCCGCGTGTTCGCAGGCGGCCGAATGGATGAGCGTGGAATAAATGGTGCCGACCAGATACTGCGGAACGAGCACGTCGAGGACTTCTTTGGGGGAAGGGTCATAGCATATCTCCCCCGTATAAGTGTTCTTCACGTCCGCCTCGATATCCTGCTCCTCGATGGGGAGCAGCTTGACGAGCGTCGGTTCGTGCAGGGAGGTCGTCCGCATACGCGTGAACACCACATAGACTTCGTCCATCAGGTTGCGGTCGTACAGGTCGAGGATGTCGCGCGTGATCCCGCGGGCATCGTGCAGCGTGGGGCTTGCCACCGCATGCGTGAATTCGAGGTCGACGGACTGCTGCCTGCTCTCGAAAAAGGCGCGCGCCATCTGACCGATCGTCACGACGTAATGCACGGGGCGCCGCTGCATATGCTCCCATGCGAGGTTCAGCACGTTGTTGTTGAACGCGCCCGCCAGCCCCTTGTCGCCCGCGATGACGACGTATGTCGTGCGCTTATCCGGCCGGTGCACGGTGTATTTGTTCCGCACGTCGCTGCTGTGGCGCAGGATGTCTTTCAGCGTATAGCGCACAGAGTCGAAATAGACGGAGCTGAACGCCTGTTTCTGTACGGCTTTCCGCATCTTTGCGACGGAGATCAGTTCCATCGCCTTCGTGATCTGATGCGTATCCTGTATGCTCTTGATGCGATGCCGGATCTCCGTTATGTCCGCCATATCACTTCTCCTCCGCGCGGGCGGGCGCTTCGTCGCCCACGGAGATATTGACGTAATCCTCCGCGGCTTCGCAGATCTTCGCTTTCAGCGCGTCGGAAAGTTTTGCGTCGGGGTCGATCTCTTCGAGGATATCGGCGCGGTTGACGCGCAGATAATCGAGCAGCCCTTCGTTGAACGCCGTGACTTTCTTTTCGGGTATCTTATCCACGAGTTCGCTCTGCGAAACGGTGAGGAGGACGATCATGTCTTTGACGGAATAGTTCAGATACTGTCTCTGTTTGAGGGTATCCGTCATCTTGGCGCCGCGGCTCAGGGTCTTTGCCGTTTCGGAATCGAGATCGGAACCGAACTGCATGAAGATGGCAAGCTCGCGGTACTGCGCGAGATTTACGCGCAGCTGACCGGAGATCTGCCGTATCGCGGCGCGCTGCGCGCTTCCGCCTACACGGGAAACGGAAAGCCCGACGTTGACCGCGGGGCGCACGCCGCTGTTGAACAGCTCGCTTTCGAGATAGATCTGCCCGTCCGTGATGGAAATGACATTCGTCGGGATATAAGCGGAGATATCTCCCGCCAGCGTTTCGACGATGGGCAGCGCCGTGATGGAGCCGCCGCCCTTTTCTTCGGACAGCTTCGCCGCGCGTTCCAGAAGGCGGGAATGCAGATAGAATACGTCTCCGGGGTACGCCTCGCGGCCCGCGGGACGTTTGAGCAGAAGGCTCATCGTGCGGTAGGCGACGGCGTGCTTGGAGAGGTCGTCGTAGACGATGAGCACGTCTTTGCCCTGATACATGAAATATTCGGCGAGGGCGCAGCCGCTGTACGGCGCGATGTACTGCATGGGGACTGCATCGTCTGCCGTGGAACAGACCACGCAGGTATACTCCATAGCGCCCGCATTGCGCAATGTGTTGATCGTCTTTGCGAGCGAGGACGCCTTCTGCCCGACAGAAACATAGATGCAGATCACGTTCTCCCCTTTCTGATTGAGGATAGTGTCGACGGCGATCGCCGTTTTGCCCGTCTGCCTGTCGCCGATGATGAGTTCGCGCTGGCCCCTGCCGATGGGGATCATACTGTCAATGGCGAGTATGCCCGTCTGCAGCGGCTTGTTCACCTTTCCCCTGTCCATGATGGAGGGGGCGGGAAATTCGACGGGGCGGTATTTCCCCGTGTCGATCTCCGCGAGCCCGTCTACGGGGTCTCCGAGAGGATCGACGACCCTGCCGAGCAGCTGTTCGCCCACCTGCATCTGCACCGTTTCGCCGGTGGAATAGACGAGATCGCCGACCCCGACTTTATCCTCTCCGGAAAAGAGAACGGCGCCGACCTTGTCCTCTTCCAGGTTCAAAGCAAGTGCGCGGTAGCCCCCGCGCACTTCAAGCAATTCGTTATATTTTACACCGCTCAGGCCGGAAATACTGATGATCCCGTCCCCGGAATACATGACCTGACCGCAGGCACGCTCTTCCTGAAAGGGAGGGATATTTTCGATCTTTTCATGGATGCTTTTTCCTATTGCGTTTACGTCGATCATATGCCACCTGCCTTCTCGTTTCAGACAGACTGCCTGATGTTGTCCAGCCTGCTTCGCACGGAGCCGTCGTATATCCTGTCTCCGATGTAGATGATGATGCCGCCGATGATGCTTCCGTCGTAAATATAACGGATGCGCGAACAGCCGCGGCTCTTCACAAAGGCGGAAATCTTTTCCACCGTCGCCTTATCGGGACGGCGGGCAAGGACGACCTTTGCGGTAACGATCTTTTCCTCTTCCATGATCATTCTTTGCTCCAGCGTTCCAGGCTGTCTTCGATCAGCTTTTTGTCGTCTTCCGGCGTGATCTTATGCCCGAGCATCTTTTCCGCCACGGCGACGGAGATATCCGTTATCTGCTTTTCGACGTCGGAACGGAGTTTGCGGCGCTCCTCTTCCATTTCCTGCTCGGTGCGCGCGATGAGGCTGCGCGCCTGACGGCGCGCGTCCGCAACGATCTCGTCCGCCTTCTGGTTCGCGACCTTCACGGCGTTTTCGTGAATGACGGCAGCTTCCTTTTTCGCGTCGGAAAGCACGGCTTCCGTGCTCGACTTCATCTGCCTGACTTCTTCGTTGAGATCGGTGTTCTCTTTTTCGATCTTCCGTATTTTATCCTGCCGCTCCTTGACCATCCTCTTGACGGGCTTGAACAGCAAAAAGTACAGCCCTACCGTGAGAATGATCAGCGCGATCAGATGCATGACTACGCTTTCCCACTGGACGAGATCCCCCAACCCCGCGAGAAGCTGCGTTCCGAAAACTTCCATAACCACAAAACCTAATTCCTATTCCGTGCGGTACGTTCTGCTCCGCAAAAATTACGATACGAAAATCAAAAGAATGCTGACGAGCAGCCCGTAAATAGCGGTAGTTTCCGCAAAGGCAAGCCCGAGCAGGAGCATGGTGCGGATCTTGCCTACGGCTTCGGGCTGACGCGCCGTCGCTTCGACAGCCTTGCCCGTAGCGATGCCCATGCCGATGCCTGCGCCGAGGCCCGTGAGCGCCGCGATGCCCGCGCCGAGAAGGGCGCCGTCTGTTGCGAGAAGATTGGCGATTGCCGTGATGAGTAATTCCATTGTCGCTACCTCCGTAGTTTAATCGGTGAAAATTTTAAGCAAAATTGACCCTGCAACGTCATGCGGGTTCTGCGGAAGCCTTCCCTTTCCGCTTCTTTTTCGGCTTGCGCGGCGGGCTTTCCGTCGCCTCCTGCACAAACGTCAATGTCAGAGAAGCGAAGACATAAGACTGTATAAAAGCGTGGAAAAGCGTGAACAGCGGCGTGAGGACGGCCGGCAGAATGAGCGGCAGCCCGAAATACCATATGCCCTCGATCAGGATATAGATCATGTCCATGATGACCATGCCGCTCAGAATGCTGCCGAACAGACGGAAGGTCATGGAAACGGGCACGGAGATATCCGTAACGATATTGATCGGGTTGAGATAATGCGTCAGGCGGCGGAATTTGTTCTTCGCGAACCCGAGCGTGTGTATAAATAAAAAGGTGCACAGCGCGAGGGCAAAGCAGGCGCCGATATCCGCAATCGCGGGGCGGAAGCCGAACATCTCGATCAGCACCCCGCAGCAGATATATGCCGCCGCGCCGAAGGTATACGGCCCCATCAGCCCGCTGTATTTCTCCGTCATCTCGTCCGCGCTCTTGTCGAAAAAGCACACCAGCCACTCGAGAAACATCTGCAACGGCGAGGGCGTCGTTTTCCATTTCCTTATAACGGTGAGCCTGAATATAAGCGCGACGAGAAGGATCGCGAAAACGACGATGAAGCCGGAGATCACGCTGTTGTTGACGCGGAACCCGCCGATCTCGAAAACCGTTTCCGGGAATATCGCATCCCGCAGCCCGCTGAAGTCGGGCGCGAGCATTTGTTGATCGGAAAAAGTCAGCAAAACAAAACCTCTCTTCCCTGTAAAATCAAAAACATTCTACCACTTTTGAAAGCATTTTACAAGCAAATGAATGTGCCAAAATCAATAAAATATTCTTATAGATATATAGAGAAATATTTCCTGCGGGGGCTGCATCGCCCCGAAAATCGGCACATTTGCCCGCCGCCTCTTGCTTTTTGCGCGGAAATGTGCTATACTGTGCGACACAGACAAACCGTCGGGAGAGGTGTTATGACCGTTTACAGATTCCAGCTTTCAAAATTCGCGGTGCTCGGCTGCATCGCAGGCATCCTGCTCGGATTGGGCGCCGCCGGCTATACCGCGTACCGCATCTGGCGCAATCTGTACAGCGAACTGTCGGTACAGCTCGTCCTGCAGTACGCCGTCGTACTGCTGGTCGCCGTCCTCGCACTCGTGATCTTTATTTCCGTTTTGGCACATTCCGTATATAAGATCACGGACAAACAGATCGTTCTGCGGTTCGGCATCATAAAATCCGTTTATACCATCGCCGACATCGTAAAGATACACCGCTTCACGAAGACGAACAAGCTCGTCCTCTATTTCAAGGATCAGCGGTTCACGGTCGTCGTCGTGAAGCCCGAATGGTACGGGGATTTCGTGCAGGACATCCTCGCGCGCGGGAAACATATCGAATACGAAACTTCGGAGGAAGAAGAGGAAGAACAAAAATAATCCCGAACATTGACAAAAAGAGGGTGCCCCGCACGAACGGAGCCCCCTCTTTTTATTTGTTTTGCCGCAGTCAGTTTTTGAAGTATCTCTTCAGCAGACCGTTGAAGCCCGCGCCGTGGCGTGCCTCGTCTTTCGCCATTTCGTGAACGGTGTCGTGAATGGCGTCATAGCCCAGCTCTTTCGCCCTCTTCGCGATGGCGAGCTTGCCGGCGCAGGCGCCCGTTTCGGCGGCGACGCGGAGTTCGAGATTCTTTTTGGTGGAATCGGTGATGCACTCGCCGAGCAGTTCCGCGAATTTGGAAGCGTGTTCCGCCTCTTCATACGCATATCTCTTGTAGGCTTCCGCGATCTCGGGATAACCTTCGCGCTCCGCCACACGGGCCATCGCGAGGTACATGCCGACCTCGGTGCACTCCCCTTCAAAATTTGCGCGGAGCCCCGCGACGACTTCTTCGTCGAGGCCCTTCGCTACGCCCACTTCGTGCACGCAGGCAAACTTGAGCTCCTCGTTTTCGTCGATGGGAACAAATTTGGTCGCCTTGCAGACGGGGCATACGGTAACATCATCCGCGACGATCTCGCCGCAAACTGCACATCTTTTCATTTTAATAACCTCCGGTTCATATTGCGGGAGCCCTGCTCCCTTTTTCCATGTCTATTTTAACATTGAAAAATATAAAATACTGTTGCATTTGCAACAGTTTGAAGTTCGTGCGCAATTTTTCCGACCAACTTTGCAGATACTGTCCGGCGAGGGGCGTAATCCGCCGCTGCCGCTAAACGTTTCGCGCATATTTACATAAAATTTAAGCCCTTTTTCATCGGAAAACGGGGTACTTTTTTCCCTTTAAGGGTTGACAGAATTATCCCTTCATGCTACAATTATATCGTCACAGGGAATTATCGGAGGAGGATATTTTATCATCATGGCTCAATACAACGACCCTCTCGTGCGCGGCCGCGCCGACCCCTATATTTATAAACATACAAACGGTTATTATTATTTTACGGCGACTTATCCGGCTTATGACCGCATCTGCATCCGCAGATCCGCCACGATAAACGGGATCACCGACGCGCCCGAACGCGAAATATGGCATAAACACGAAACCGGCGTGATGGCTTCCCATATCTGGGCGCCCGAACTGCACTATATCGACGGAAAGTGGTATATCTATTTCGCCGCGGGCGAGGACAAAAAGACCTGGGAGATCCGCCCGTATGTTCTCGAATGCGCGGATGAAGACCCTTACGAGGGAGAGTGGCACGAGATGGGGCCCATGCTCGCCCACCGCAGTCCCCGCAAGCGCCACGGCGAGAGCCTGCGCGCTTTCAACGGTTACGACCCCTATTCCTTTACGGAATTTTCGCTGGATGCCACGACCTTCGAGCACAGGGGCAAGAGGTATTTCATCTGGGCGGAAAAGGTGCACCGCCGCTTCGGCATCTCCAACCTCTATATCGCGGAAATGGAAGCGCCAAACAAGCTCAAGACCGTACAGGTACTTCTGTCTACCCCCGACTATGATTGGGAACGCATCGACTTCTGGGTGAACGAAGGCCCTGCCGTGCTGAAATACGGCGGGAAGATCTTCGTCACTTATTCCGCATCGGCGACCGGTCAGATGTACTGCATGGGGATGCTTTCCGCAGATGAGGACGCCGACCTGCTCGACCCGAAAGCATGGAGCAAAAAGCGGTATCCCGTGTTGCAGACCGATCCCGACAAAAAGGTTTTCGGCCCCGGACACAACTGTTTTACGGTCGGCGACGACGGAGAAGTGCTCTGCATCCTGCACTACCGCGATTATTCGGACGAATTCATTTCGGGCGACCCGCTCAACAACCCCGACCGGCACGCGCATGTCCTCAAAGTACAGTTTGAAAACGGCGAACCCGTGTTCCGCCTGTAAAAGCAAAAAAAGACGCTCCCGCACGATGTGCGGGAGCTTTTTCTTCGCTCATTTACTTTTTTTGCGGACAAGGGCAAAATACGGCCTGATGAGCCCCTTTCTGATGAGGCAGTCGTCCGTCTTGTATTCATAATGGAAGTCGGTATACATACAGCCAACCTCAGCGAGCCCCTCTTCGGCGGCGAGCCGCCCGAGCAGCAGTTTTGCCTGCCTGACCGCGCGGCGCGACGTGAGCCGCAGGCGCATGGGCGTTTCCCGGTGTGATTTTTTTTCGGATACGTCTTCAAAACGGAAGGAGCTTTCTTCAAACTCTGCCGGGGGCAACGCGAGAAAGAGCGAAAGCGTTTTGCCGCTGACGGCAAACTTCGCAATCTTCTTTTTTCCGACCCGGAAATTTTCGCTGCCCTGACACAGGCGCGATTTGACGCCCGCATACCCCAGCAGCGCGTTTTTCAGTTCGGTATAGGCGTCCTGTATCCCTTCGTTCTGTATGAGTTTCGAGCGGAAAGAACGGCGATAGCGGACGACGCGCTCGTATCCTTCGGGCACGTTGTCTGTGCTGTCCGCTACCTGCTTTTCTGCGAGTTCTTCTTCCGCGAGTTCTCCGACCGCCGCGGGCGCGTCTTCCTGCGCGGCGGCGATCTCTTCCGCGGCCGCGCGCCCGTCTGCAGCTTCCCTGCCGACCTCTTCGCCGGCAATGTCGCGGAGAGCGGCGTCGATCTTTTCTCGCAGTTCCGCCTTTGCACACGGGTACATTTCCGCCTTCATGCAAAACGCGCACCAGGACATCGAGCCGCACAGGTCACTGCCCGCGCGCTCGCTCGCGAGCCACTTTTCCACGTCGAGTTCGCCCTGCCTGCGGGCAAACTCCGCCTCCGGTATACCCGAAAAATCTTTCCCTTCCATATACTCCCTCTGTAAGCCGCACGGCTTTATTCTGCTATAATTATATAACAAAGCCGCGCCGAATGCAAGCGTTCGCAAAAAATCAGCCGTTCTTTTTCTGTAACGCCTCGATGCGCCTGCGGATGCCGAGCATCCTCGCGTCCGTGGCCGCGATGGTTTCCGCACAGCTCTTCAGTTCCGCCGCGATCTCGGGGCGGTCGGCGCTGTCCTGTTTATATTTCATCTGATGCTCGAGGCTCGCCCAGAAATCCATCGCCACGGTGCGCAGCTGGATCTCCACGCGCATGGGCCGCTTGCCGTCCGAAAAAAAGACGGGAACTTCGACGATCATGTGGTAGCTGCGGTATCCGTTCGGCTTCGGTTTCTGTATGTAGTCCTTGACGCGCACGACGGTGATGTCGTCCTGCCGGGCAAGAAGTTCGGCGACCATGTAAATGTCGTCGATGAAGGAACAGATGACGCGGATGCCCGCGATATCGTTGAGGTTTTCGGAAACGGACTTCAGCGTCAGCGGACAGCCCATCCTGCGGAGCTTCTCGGCTATGCTCACCGGCTTTTTGATGCGCGACGTTATGCTCTCGATCGGATTGCGGCTGTTGCGGAAGGAAAATTCATCGTTGAGCACTTCAAATTTCGTACGCACTTCGCGGATAGCCGCGTTATAGCGCATCATCAGTTCCTGAAATTTCTGCATCTTATCCAGAGAAGATTCGTCGCCCCCGATGATCTCGCGGAGCAGCTGCTCTGTTTCTGCCTTTTCCATCCCTTCCTCCGTAAAATCAGATATAAAATTCCGGCTGCCTGCGCACCGTGCAGTTCTCTTCCAGCCGCTTGCGGGCGGAAAGGATACCTTCCTCCGCAAAACGGCGCGCGCCCGCCGGACAGAATTTCACGCACGCGGCGCAGGCAATACATCTGCCGCCGTCCGAAAGGTCGGCGCCGATGTTGCATACGGGACAAAGCGAAATACAGGCGCCGCAGCGGGTGCACTTCCCTGCATCCGTTTCCGGGGCAGCTTTCGGAGCAAGCATAAAAGCACTGAATTCTTTATAAGGATAAGCGCCCTTTATTTTCTTTGCGATCGGCTCACCCGAAGCGACCTTTTCAAACGCAACGATGCCGAAAGAGGCTGTCGCGAGCAGATCTTCCGTGTCGGGACGGCGCGCCCCGACCTTTCCGGAATAGGAATGCTCGCCGATAAAGGCGGCCGCGGCACAGACGCGGAATCCCGCCTGCTCCAGAAGATCACGGCTTTCGAGCAAAGCGTCGTCATAATCTCTGTTTCCGTACACACAGACGACGACGGCGCGTGCGCCGTTGCCATGCAGGCCGCGAAGCACTTCGGCGGCGGGCGGAGCCACCCTTCCGCCGTATACGGGCGCGCCGAATACGAGGATATCTTCCTCTCCAAAAGTATAGTCGCGCATCCGCGCCGCAAGCGGCGTGATGTCCGCGACCGCGGTCTCGCAGAGCAGTTTTTCAAAAAAGACCTTCCCGACCGCGCTCACGATCTTTTTCGTCGTGTGCGTCGGGCTGAAATACATGAGCGTAAGTTTCATTTTTCCGCCGATAAAATGTTTTTATTATTGTATCACAAAGAAGCGGGGTTTGTAAAGCATAAAAGGAAGCACTGCGGCTTCCTTTTATGCTTAATATAACGCAATTATGCGTGACATAGTACATGATAATCGTTAAAAATCTTTGTTTTTATAGATCTTTACCGAGATATACAGCGATAACGGAGCACCCGCGACTCCGACGGCGACGGGCAGAAAAAGCAGGACTGCGGCTGCCCCTTCCACGAGTTCGAGGAGCAGGGAGAAAGCGGCACTTGCCGCCACGCCCGCCACGATCAACACCAGATACAGGGCACGCGCCTTTTCCGTTCCGACCTTAAAAAGCACGGGGAAAACGCATTCCGCGGCAATAAGCCCTATCCCTCCGAAAGACAGGATCGCCGCAGCCGACGCATAACCGAGCAAACCGCCCGCGGCAGCGAGCGCAAAGGCGAGGGCGAGCAGCACCCCGATCGAACCCCATGCGAGGATATACCGCCCGGCGACGAGCTGTGCGCGCGTAACGCCCGACGCGAGCGCGAAGCTGTCCCAGCGGTCTTTTTCGTCGATCGCGAAGGCAGACAGCGGGAAAGATACGCCGAGAAAAGACACCCCTCCCATAAAATAGATATTGCGCGTGACAAGACTGACCGCCGCGAGCACGGCAAATACGACAAAATAATAGACGAGCTGACCGCGTATGTTTTTGAAATCTTTGAGAAATATACCCGCCATTTCGGTTTACCTCAATAATCTTTTTTGGCACAGATGCGTCCGCTTACAAAGCAGGATACGGCGAAGGCTGCCCAGCCGACAGCAAAAACGACCGCAGGCATGGCGAAGAGCGGCAGCGAGACGCGGTCTTCCCCGAAGAGCACGGAGGTTATCCCCACCCCGACGAGCATGACGGCGACAAAGATGACGATTTGCAGGACGCGCGTTTTTTCCACGCCGAATTTGTGAACGAGGACAAGTACGACGGAGGCGGCAAACAGGCTCGCTCCGGCGAAAAAGAGAAAGAGCGCAAAATTTTCCGCCGTCGCCCCGGTCACCGCGCAGAGAACGATAAAGAGCAGCCACGAGAAAAGCATGACGAGCAGGGCGAACAGATAGCCGGACAGCACGAACTTTTGCCGGGTCACGCCCGAAGCGAGCGCAAATTTGTCCCAGCCGTCCTGTTCGTCGCGCGCCATCGACGCGACGGGTACGGCGACGGAAAACATCACGCAGACAAACCCGAAATATATCAGTTCTTTCGCGATGATGCTCACGGCGAAAAATACCGCCGTAAAAAAGCAATAGTACGCGAACGTCGGAAGAATGTTCTTCCAGCTTTTCAGAAGAAGCCCCCTCATATCCTTTCGCCCCTCACAAAATACAGCATGATGTCTTCTATCCCCGCGCGCTCCGCCGCCATACCCGCCGGGAGCAGATCTCTGCGCACGAGTGCGCTCATCCCGTATTCCCCGCGGCTGAAAGCGACGACGGCGGAAGGGGCAAGCCCGGCAAGCTGATCGAACGTGCAGTGCAGGACGGCGTATTTTTCGCGGAGCGCATCCTTTTCCTCAAAAAACACGATCCGCCCTTCGTGGATAAACAGAATGTAATCGCACAGTTTTTCGAGGTCGGAAACGATATGAGAGGAAATGAGGATCGAATGTTCTTCGCTCTGCATGAAATCGTAAAGGATGTCGAGGACCTCGTCCCGCGCGACGGGATCGAGCCCGGCCGTCGGTTCGTCGAGGATGAGAAGTTCCGCCCCGTGCGAAAGTGCGACGGCAAGCGATACCTTCTGCCGCATCCCCCTGGAAAACTCCCGGACTTTTTTGTCTCTCGGGAGCGAAAATTTGTCCGCATACCCGAAAAATGCGGAGCTGCTCCAATGCAGGAAGATGCGGCGCATGACGGCGTCGATGTCTTTCAGGTTGAGATTTTCCGGCAGACAGGTCTCTCCGAGCACCGCACCGACCCTGTTGCGGTCGGCTTTCGACAGGGAGGCGGTCTCCTTTCCGAAAACGGAGAGAGTGCCCGCGTCCGGGCGGACAAGCCCCAGGATGCTCTTTATCGTCGTGCTTTTCCCTGCGCCGTTTTCACCGATGAACCCGACGACCGAGCCGCGAGGGACGGAAAAAGTGACATCTTCCAGAGAAAAGCCCCTGAACTTCTTCTGAAGCCCGCGCACGGCGACGGCACTCTCGCCTTCCGCCGCGGAGGCGGGATAAACGTGCGCCTCGCGGGCGCTGTATTCCGATCCGATCATATTCATTCTCCTTTCAGGATCATAATAAAGAGCTCGTTCAGCTCTTCGTCTGTAACGCCGCCCTGCCGGGCGGCTTCGACGGCTTCGGTCAGCTTCTGCTCCGCCTGCCGCAAACACTCTTCCCGCACAAATTCCTTGTTTTTCGCCGCCACGAAACTGCCCTTTCCCTGTACGGAATAAATGAACCCGTCCCGTTCCAGATCGTCGAAGGCGCGTTTCGTCGTGATGACGCTGATGCGCAGTTCCTTTGCCAGCGCGCGTATGGAAGGAAGCGCGTCCCCTTCTTTGCACTCGCCGCGCAGAATCGCGGACTTTATCTGTGCGTAGATCTGTTCGTATATGGGCCTGTCGCTCGCGTTGCTTACGATTACATTCATCTCGCCCTCCTTCCGTTTCAACTGTATATATACATTATATACACTATACACACCATTGTCAAGCAGATCATTCTATTTTCTCAAAAAATAAAAGAGACTCCGGGCGGAGCCTCTTTTTCATAATCATAAACGGGACGATCAACCCTGATCTCTGCGGATGCGGACGACTTTGCCGCCCGTGAGGGCGATCATCTTTACGGCAGGCAGGGAGAAATCCGTCGCCTCCACGGTGAGAGATTTGTCCAGCGTTCCGCGGGCGAGTATTTTGCAGGCGGACGCCTTTTTGTCTATCAGCCCCTTCTCTTTGAGGGAAGCGAGATCGACCGTATCCCCTTCCGCGAAATTGGCGGAAATGGTGTCGAGATTGACGTATGTGCGCCTGCCCGGAGCCACCCGCGCGTCTTTTGTCTCCGCCAAAGCAATGAGCTGCTTTGCCGTGGCATCGTTGATAAGGACGTCGGCTTCATTGACGTTGACGCTGTCGGTAACGGTGAAGGCGGAAAGTTTTTCGACCTTCGCGCCCTCGGCGATCATCTGTTCGAGCTGCTGCTCGGTGACGGTTTCGCCGGTGTCTCGCCTGGCGTAGACCTTGATGAGGCCGCGTCGGATAAGCGCGTCGCGCTCTTCATACGGGATATCGAGCTTTTCGTCCCTGCGGCGGAAATCGAGCCCGAATTTTGCCGCCGTCTGTTCGAGCAGCCCGAGCGCATACTGAAAACTCCTGCTGCCCGTTATCTTGTAACGCACGGGCACCGCGGAATACCTCTTCTTTTCGGAAACGTCGCGGAAATTGTATTTCGCGTCCACCTCCGCAGGGTCGAGCGCAAAATACACGATCAGACTCTTTGCATTGGCGTTCAGCTTGGCAAACTGCTTCCTCCCGACATTAAAAGAGAGATAGTTCCAGCTTACGCGCTCCTTCACGCCGATATACGAGAGCATTTCGCTGCGTATGGCATTGAACAGATCTTTGGTCTTTTCTTCGGACTGGATGAGGCGGGCGGTATAACTGCGGCGATATTGGACGAACACCTTCCCACCCGTGACGGGCGTTACCAGAGCGCCCTCGATCTCGTCTCCCTCCGCGGCTTCTTCCTGCGCGTCCTCCGCAGGCTCTTCTTCAGCGGACTCTTCCGGCACGGCATTTTCCGCCGCGGGGATTTCCTCCCGTACGGGAGCCTCTTCTTCCGCAGGGATCTCTTCTACGGGGAGCGTCGCCTGTCCGGGCAGCGCGGAGCCTTCCTCCGCCGTATCCTGCGGAGCGGGAGGAAGTTCCTCCCCCTCGGCAGCATTCGGTTTTTCGTCCGCCGCCGGAAGGACAGCGAGCGTGTCGGCGACAGCCGCTTTGGCTTCTTCAAAGAGCGCTTCTTCCTGCTTCGGTTCCCAGCCGGCATACAATACCGCGCCGCGCATGGGCATACGGAATATCTTTTTTACAGGTTTGGTGAGCGCTTCGTCTTCAAACCAGCCCTTGAATTCATAGCCGTCGCGCGGGGCAGGTTCATGCAGTTCGACGCCCTGCATACCGAAATGCCTCTCCTTCAAGACCCTGCCGTCGCCCATATGGAGCGTAAGGCGGAAAGGGATCAACAGCAAGATCAGCATTACGACCGCTGCGAGCACGGCCGCCGCGACGATGCACAGAAGCGCTACGGACGCGGGCGTCGCCGTCCCGTCTGCGAGCTGTTCCCAAAACGACGGTGCGAGCAGACAGCCCGCCATCTTTGTATTCATCTGTATTACACCTCCTCCTTTCTGATACATCCATTATATCACGAAAGGGAGCTCGTTGCAATACTTTGGAGAAAATTCAAAAAAATAAAATCGCGAAAATGTAACAAAAAGTGACAGACGTATCAGTGAAAAGATGCACACAGCACTTCGTACAGGTCGGCTTCGGAAAACTTTGCGAGGCAGTTTGCGACATTTTTGTTCTTCGCCGCGCGGGCGGCATAGTCTCTGCGTTCGGCGTCGGTCAGGCTCTCCCGCCTGCCCAGAAGCGCGGCGACCCTGTCCGTAAATTCGCGCACGCTCATGCCGAGAGCGGCGCAGATCTCCGACATACGCGCGGGGATCTTTCTTTCGCAGACCGCGAGGAAGGCGGGCAGCAGCAGGCCGTTCGCCCTGCCGTGCGCGACGCCGTGAAAGTATGTAAGAGAATATCCCATGCCGTGGACGGGGCTTGTCCCCGTATTGGCGATCACCATGCCCGCGAGCGCCGCGCCGTTCAGCAGGTTCTGCCGCGAAAGGGCGGAATATTCCCCTTTCGACAGAGAAGGATACTCGCCCAGAAGCAGGCGCAGGCTTTCCCGCGCGAGCGCGTCGGACAGGGCGCCCGCGCGCACGGAGAGCATCCCCTCCACCGCGTGCGATACGGCGTCGAGCGCGGTATTGACTGTCACGGACTGCGGAAGATCTTTCATATACTTCCCGTCAAGGAAGGCGGCTTTCGGGAAAAGAGAAGGAGCAGAGATGCTCGTTTTGGTCTGTTTTTCGTCGTTCGTGATGATGGCGTACGGCGTGACCTCGCTGCCCGTCCCTGCCGTGGTCGGGATATGGAGCATGGGGAGAACGTCCTCCCCTATCTTATGCGCGAATATCCCTTCCGGCGCCTGCTGGCGCGCGAGCACGGCGATCGCCTTCGCCGCATCCATCGGCGAACCGCCGCCGACGGCGACGATAAATCCCGCCCCGAACCGGCGGGCAAGCGCGGCGCCCTCTTCCACGCTCTGCACCGTCGGATTGGGAGGCACGCTGTCGAAAACGGCATACTCCTGCCCGTTCGCTTCCAGAACCGCGGCGACGTCCGCGAGCGACCCGTTCTTTGCAGAACTCTTTCCCGTAACGATGAGCGCGCGGCTGCCGCAGCGCGCAAAGACCGCCGCATTCTTCCTGACGCAGTCTTCCCCGCCGTAGATTTCGACGGGAACGAAATACCTGAAATCCATATCGCTCCTTTTTTGCTTTTTCTTTAAGTTTACACGGCAAACGGCGCGTTTGTCAAGGAAACAGAAAAAAACGGGGAAAAATCCCCGTTTCAATTTTCCTCCTTCGGGAGAAATTTCGCATAACCGCCGCTTCCGTGCCGAAGCGCCCGGGAGACGCGCGACAGCGTTGCCGAAGAGATCCCCGTATGTTCGATGATCTCGGCATATGTTTTCCCTTCCGAAATCAGCTTTGCCGCGGTTATCCGCTGCGCCATCTGCTCCACCTCCTGAAATGTGCACAGGTCGGCAAACAGCGCTTCGACGTCTGCCTCGCTGCCGCAGTTCAGTATGGTGCGGTACAATAAAGATGTCATTCCTGCGTTTTCCGTCATGATGCCGCCTCAATACTCCTTTTCGAGAGAGCTGCGCAGAAAAGCGCGCGTCTTTTCGCTCTTCGGGCGGTTGAACACCTCTTCGGGCGTGCCCTGCTCCTCGATGACGCCGTCCGCGATGAAGATGACGTGATCGGCGACGTTCTTCGCAAATTCCATTTCGTGCGTGACGACGATCATCGTGCTGTCGGAAGATTTCAGCCCCTTGATGACTTTGAGCACCTCGCCCGTGAGTTCCGGGTCGAGCGCGGAGGTCGGTTCGTCAAAGCAGAGAATGTCGGGATTGAGCGCGAGGGCGCGCGCGATGGCGACGCGCTGCTGCTGACCGCCGGAAAGTTCGTAGGGATATGCGTTCCGCTTTTCGGAAAGCCCGACGCGCGCGAGCAGCTGCTCCGCCTTTTCCTCGATGCGCGCCTTCTGATTATCGCGCATCTCCGCGAGCACGGCCTTCTGCTCCGCCTTAATCTGCGGGCGCTCTTCCTTCGGCGCGGCCCGGCGCGCCGCCGAAAGCTCCCGCTTCCGGGCGCGGAACGCCTGCTTTGCCAAAAGCGTCTGCGCGAGGGTTATGTTTCTGAAAACGGTGTACTGCGGAAACAGATTGAACTGCTGAAAGACAAGCCCGAAATGCAGGCGCTTTTCGCGGATCTGCGCGTCGGAATACCCCTTTTTTTCCGCCGCGTCGAACAGCTTTTCGCCGCCGAGATACAGCTCGCCTTCGTCGGGCATCTCCAGAAAATTCATGCAGCGCAGAAGCGTCGTTTTGCCGCCGCCCGAAGAGCCGATGATGGCGAGAACCTCTCCCCGCTCCAGCGAGAGAGAAATGCCCTTGAGCACCTCGTTTTCGCCGAATTTTTTGCGATAATTTTTCAGTTCGAGAAATGCCATAGGTCACACCCTGAAATAGTTGAGCTTCTTTTCCGCCAGCCCGAACAGAACAGTGAGGATACCGACGAAGGCGAGGTAATAAACCGCCGTGAAAAAGAGCGGCCAGATGATCCCGCGCGCCGCATAATCATACGCGACCTTCAGTATTTCGTCGATCATGATCACGCGGGCAAGCGCCGTATCCTTCACGAGCGTGATGATCTCATTGGACATGGGCGCGAGGATGCGTTTGATCACCTGCAAAAGCACGACGCGGAAAAAGATCTGCGACCTCGTCATGCCGAGCACCTGCCCCGCCTCATACTGCCCCTTTGCGATGCTTTCGATGCCGCCGCGATATACCTCCGAAAAATAGCAGGAATAATTTATGACAAAGGCGACAGCGACCGCCATCAGCCGCGGAAGAAACCCGACATCGAAGAGCAGAGCCGGCCCGTAATATACGACGAGCACCTGCAGCATGAGAGGCGTTCCGCGGATGATCCAGATGAAAGTTTTCAGAATCGCGCGCAGCGTTCTGAAACGGCACATCGTTCCGAACGACAACAAAAGCCCCAGCGGGAGCGCTATGATCAGCGTTATAAAAAAGATCGCGCAGGTCAGCCCGAAACCCTGCAGCAGGCTCCAGGAAATATCCAGAAAATTATCCATAGCTCAAATCAGAAATACTTTTCTACAAGCGCATCGAATGTTCCGTCTGTCTTATATTTGGCAATAAGCTCGTTCAGCTTTGTGCAAAGGACTGTATCAATCTTGCGCATGGCGATGCCGTACTGCTCCGCCGCATACCCTACATCAGTGTAGGAAAGAGCGCCGTGGTAATCTTTGCCCTCCGCAGTCATGGCGCGCGCCATCGTGACGTCTACGACGCCTACCTCGGATGCACCCGTGTAGACCTCAAAAAAAGCGTCTTTCTGCGCGGGGCAGCTGACCTTCGTCACCGAGGAAAGGTTTTCGTCGCCTTCGATGAGCTTGGCAGCCGCAGAACCGCTTTCATAGGCTATGGACGCCGCATTCGCGAGGTCTGCGATCGTCTTGAATTTATCCGCATTTTCCGTCTTTACTATCACGACCTGCTGATTGTCCATATATGAATCGGTTATGAGAAATTCCGCCTGCAGTTCGGGCGTGATCGTCATGCCGTTCCATATGAGGTCGATTTCGCCCGCTTTAAGCGACGTTTCCTTTGTATTCCAGTCTATCTCGATAAATTCCGGCGTATAACCGAGTTCTCCGCAAACTTTTTCGGCAAATTCCGTTTCAAAACCGATCAGCTTTCCGCTTTCGTCAAAATAATTCATCGGTTCCATCTGCGTATAGCCGATTTTCAACGCATAACCGCCGCCCTCCGGCACGGGATCCTTCACGCCGCACGCAGAAAACGCCGCGACGCCGCATGCAAGTGTCGCAAGCGAACAGAGCACCGCCAAAAACTTCTTCATACCTTTAACTCCTTTTTCCGCCGCTTTTCCCCGGCGGACTATGATATTATACTTTATCGCGCTAAATTAGTAAAGTGTTTTTGCCCCGTTTTGCATAAAACTTTGCTGCGGGCAAAAAAACGCGCTGTTGGGTTATCGTTCCCAATTTGGAAGGCAATTTCAGTTAACGATTCCAATCTGTGAAAAAAAGACAAAACAAAAATCGCATAAAAATTTTTCGGTCAACTCTTGAAAATTCAGAAATTTCGTTTATAATATATAGTGAAAAAATAATGAAAGGAGTAGCTGAAAAATGAGCAAAACACAGACTTGCCCCGAGAAGATGCCCCTGACGGACGACTATCTCAAAAAGATGGACGCCTATTGGCGCGCGGCGAACTACCTCGCGGCTGCACAGCTGTATATGCTGGACAACCCCCTCCTGCGAAAGCCGCTGACCCGTGACCAAGTCAAGAAAAAGATCGTCGGACATTGGGGAACGGTGCCCGGGCAGAACTTCGTTTACGTGCACCTCAACAGGGCGATCAAAAAATACGACCTCGACATGATCCTGCTTTCCGGCCCCGGACACGGCGGAAACTTCTTCGTGGCGAACTCGTACCTCGAAGGGACGTACAGCGAAGTATACCCCAACGTCGGACAGGACTACGAAGGGATGAAGAAACTGTGCAAACAGTTCTCATTCCCCGGCGGCATCTCCAGCCATGTGGCGCCCGAGACCCCCGGCTCCATCAATGAGGGCGGCGAGCTCGGTTACTCCATCGCCCATGCGTTCGGCGCGGTGTTCGACAACCCCGACCTCATCGCGGCCGTTACCGTCGGCGACGGCGAAGCGGAGACGGGCCCGCTCGCGACGGCATGGCATTCCAACAAATTCCTCAACCCCGCAAGCGACGGCGCAGTCCTCCCCATCCTGCACCTGAACGGCTACAAGATCAATAACCCCACCATCTTCGCGCGCATCTCGCACGACGAGGTGGAGAGCTTCTTCCACGGCTGCGGCTGGAAGCCCTACTTCGTGGAGGGCGACGACCCCATGCCCATGCATAAAAAGATGGCGGAAGCCCTCGACAAGTGCATCGAGGAGATCAAGGACATTCAGAAAAAGGCGCGCGAAGGCAAACTGAAAGAGCGCCCCTTCTGGCCGATGATCGTACTGCGCACCCCCAAAGGCTGGACGGGCCCGAAGGTCGTGGACGGGATGCAGATCGAAAACACCTTCCGCGCCCATCAGGTCCCCATCACGATGGAGAAGCCCGAACACCTTCAGCTGCTCAAAGACTGGCTCATGAGCTATAAACCCGAAGAGCTGTTCGATGAAAACTATCGCCTGATCCCCGAGCTGCGCGCCCTCGCTCCGGAAGGAGATCACCGCATCAGCGCCAACCCGCACGCGAACGGCGGCAAACTGCTGCGCGATCTGCGCCTGCCCGACTTCAAAAAATACGCGGTGGAAGTGCCCGCGCCCGGCGCGGTGCGCACGCAGGATATGCTCGAGCTCGGCGGTTATGTCCGCGACGTATTCAAGCTCAACGAGGACAGCAAAAACTTCCGCATCTTCGGGCCGGACGAGTGCATGAGCAACCGCCTCTACCGCGCCTTCGAAGCGACGAACCGCGACTTCAACGCGGAGATCTATCCCAACGACGACAAGCTCGCGCATGACGGAAGGATCATGGACTCTTATCTCTCCGAGCATATGTGCGAAGGCTGGCTGGAAGGCTATATCCTCACGGGGCGCCACGGGTTCTTTGCCTCCTACGAGGCGTTCATCCGCGTCGTCGACTCCATGGCGGCACAGCACGCCAAATGGCTGAAGGTCTGCAACCAGCTCCCCTGGAGGCAGGACATCGCGTCCCTCAACCTCATCCTCACCTCCAACGTATGGCAGCAGGATCACAACGGGTTCACCCATCAGGATCCCGGTTTCCTCGATCATATCGCGAACAAGAAGGCAGACGTCGTGCGTATGTACCTCCCGCCCGATGCGAACTGCCTGCTCTCCTGCTTCGACCACTGCGTGAAGAGCAAGAACTACGTCAACGTCATCGTCGCCTCCAAGCACCCCAGCTTCCAGTGGCTGACCATGGAGCAGGCCGTCAAGCACTGCACGCAGGGCGTTTCCATCTGGGATTGGGCTTCCAACGATGCGGGCGAGGAACCCGATATCGTCATCGCCTGCTGCGGCGACACCCCTACCCTCGAGGCGCTCGCGGCCACGACCATCCTGCGCGACAATCTGCCGGGGCTGAAGATCCGCTTCGTCAACGTCGTCGACCTGATGAAGCTGCAGCCGCACGGCGTCCACCCGCACGGGCTGACCGACGCCGACTACGACGCGATCTTCACGAAGGATAAGCCCATCATCTTCAACTTCCACGGCTATCCCACCCTTATCCACGAGCTGACGTATACCCGTCACAACAAGAATCTCCATGTGTTCGGGTATATCGAAGAAGGCACGATCACCACGCCGTTCGATATGCGCGTACAGAACAAGATCGACCGCTTCGACCTCGTGAAGACGGCGATCACCGTTCTCCCGCAGCTGGGCAATACGGGCAGCGCGCTCTTCCAGAAGATGAACGACCTGCTCGTCAAGCACAAGAACTATATTGCCGAAGTGGGCGAGGACATCCCCGAAGTCAAAGACTGGGTATGGCATACTCCCGAAAGCAAATGATTTCCCATATAAGGCAGGCGCCCGGACGAAAGTCCGGGCGCTTGTTTTTTATTCCGATGAGGGAAGGACGGTAGCCGCTTCCCGCTTCTTCGCCTTCCTGTCATACAGCAGGACGAGAAGGACGGCGACGACGGCGAGGACTGCCTGTGACAGCGGAACGGAGAGCCATGTCCCGAAGACCCCGAGCAGTCGGGGGAGGAAAAGCAGGAGAATCAGCAGGCAGACAGGTTCGCCGTAAATGATGATATACGCGAGGCGGCTGCTGTCCGCCGCATAGAAAAAGGCGGTCGAAATGCGCGATATTGCAACGAAGAGAAAGCCTGTAAGGAAGATCGGAAGGATCTCCCCGACCTCTGCGGACACCTCGGGAGAGGCGCCGAACAGCCCGGAAATCACCTTTCGCGTGAAGAACAGAGCCACGATACAGGCGGCGGAAACGGCGAGCGCAAACAGGAACGCCATGTTCCGCACGCGGCGGGCAGAGCGCACGTCGCCGCGGCCGTATTCGCGGCTGACGAGAGGCTGACTGCCGTCGCTGACCCCCTGCAGCAAGAGCAGGATGACGGATATCGCATACGAGACGGGCGCATAGCAATTCAGCGCGAAATCGCCCCCGACCGCAGACGCGCTGATGTTTACGAAGATCAGCGTGAACTGGGGAGAAAAGGTCAGCCCGAAGGGGGAGAGCGCGAGCAGGAGGGTGCGCCCCGCCATCCTCGCCCCGCTCCTGCCGAAACGGAAAGAGGGCTTCTGCCTGCGCACGACGAGATAGCCGACGCAGACGCAGAGCGTGACAGCCTGCCCTATGACGGTGGCGACGGCCGCGCCCGCCATCCCCCACGGCAGCAGCCAGACAAAGGCATAATCGAGGACGATGTTCGTGACGAACCCCGCCATCATCGCCGCCATCGCCGTGACCGACCCGCCCATATTGCGGATAAAGGGCGTAAGCCCCGTGCCGAATACCTGAAAGAGAGCGCCCAGCGCGATGAAGCGCATATATTCCCCGCCGTAATCGAAGATCTGCCCTTCCGCCCCGAACAGGCGCAGGACGGGAGGAGAGATAAAAAAGACGAGAGCGGTGAGCAATATGCCCGCTGCCGCCATCAAAATGACCGATATGCCGAAAAACAGGTTTTTCTTTTCGGGGGAAGAAGAATTTGCCGAGAGCGTATATAATACCGCCCCGCCCATTCCTATGCCCGTGCCCGCCGCCTGTATAAAGGCGGTGAGCGGGTATGCCACATTTATTGCCGTGAGCGCGTTGTCGCCCAGTTCGTTGCCGACAAAAAAGCCGTCCGCAATGCTGTAAATGCCCGAAAGCGCGAAGGCGAGCATGGACGGGAGCACATACCTGAAAAATTCTTTGTGCAGTTTCATTCTTCCTCCTCCGCAAAGCAGCGGTTGAACAGCTCCGTGAGCGCGATCAGCCTGCGCGCGTTTTCCTCGCCGAATCTGCGCAAGACCGCCCTCTCGCGCCTGTCAAGCGCGCCGATGATGCGCACGAGCGCCCCGTTCCCCTCCTCCGTCAGCAGGATGCGCCTTCCGCGCCCGTCTTCCCGAAGCGCCGCCAGCACGACCCAGCCACGCTTCATGAAGCTGCGCAGGACGGAATGCACCGTCTGCTTGGGCAGGCTCCACTGTTCGGCGATCATCTTCGGCGTGCAGGCCTCCGCGCCCGCAAGCGTCGTCAGGGCGAGCAGCTCGTGATACGTCACGCCCATCCCTTCCGCCCACTGCTTATACAGAGCGGAACACTTCTGCCATTGCCGGTTATATTCCTGCATGATCTCGGAAAGACCGTTCATTTCATTCTCCTCGATTTGGTACGAAGTCGGACTATATTTTATCAGAAAGAACGCCCGCTGTCAAGCGGGCGCTGCCCCTTCCGGACGGGGAAAAAGTATTTTTCAATGGCGCTCGTCGGCGCAGTCGAATGTTTCGCAGAACCTGCCGGAAAAGGCGGGAGGCTCCTTCGCCACATACAGATGCGAAATGTCGCCGTACGAGGCGCAGCGGAAGGAGGCGATGCCCTTTTCCCGCTCTTCCGTGTAGAGCGTCGTGACCGAAGTCGGCGCGGCGGCAAAGTGCTGCAAAAGCGCCACGGGCGACATGTTGAACAAGTGGGAAAGGACGATGCAGGTAGCGCCGAAATGGCAGAAAAAGACGAGCGTATCGCGGTTCGGCCGCTCCGCCGCATAGTCGAGGACACGGCGACGGTACCCGTGCGCGGCAAGCAGAGCGTCTATCCCGCCGCACACTTCCTCGTAGGCGCGCGGCACGTCGCTGTCCGCTATAAAGGGAACGGACATCCATTCCTCTGCCGAATACAGCTGCGGATACCTCTCCATAAAAGAGGGCATGAAATCCCAGATGAGGTGCTCTTCTCCCGTTTCGGGCAGCCGGACGGGCGCGGTAAATTCTTTCAGCCAGCCGAGCGTGACGCCTTCGCGACCGAGGCGGGAAAGCGTGGCGTGCGCGGTCTTCTGCGCGCGGCCTTTGGGCGAGAGATAGAACGCGGTTATCTTCTCCCCTTCCAGCTTATCGGCGAGAAGCTCGATCTCCCGCTCGCCCTTTTCGGTAACGCTGTCTTTTTCATAATCGGGGTCGCCGTGACGGATAAAGATCAGGCGCATATCATTCTCCTCTCTCCGCGTATTCTTCCGCCAATGCCCTGAACGCGGGAAGCGAACGGCGGATCATGTCCGGCGAGACGCAGTAGGCGATGCGCACATATCCGGGGCAGCCGAAATCGTCGCCGGGAACGAGCAGCAGGCCGTGTGCCTTCGCGCGCTCGCAGAATGCGTTCGCGTCCGGCTCGGGCGATCTGACGAAGAGATAGAAGGCGCCGTCCGGCCGTACGCACGAATAGCCGTATTCCCGCAGGGCGGAAAGGAGCATATCGCGGTTGCGTTCGTATACGGAGATATCCGAGGTAACGCCCTGACACCTCGCGACCATCTTCTGAAAGAGCGAGGGCGCGCAGACATAGCCCAACGCCCTGCCCGCACCGCAGACGGCAAGGTACAGCTCTTTTGCCCCGTCCGCTTCCGGACTGACGAAAATGTAGCCTATCCTCTCCCCGGGCAGGGAAAGCGATTTGGAATAGGAATAACAGACGACGGTATGCTTATAATAAGCGGTGAGATACGGCACCTTCACGCCGCCGTACACGAGCTCGCGGTACGGCTCGTCCGTTACGAGGTAGATCGTTTTCCCGTACTCGGCGCTCTTTCGCGCGAGCAGGGCGGCGAGCTTTTTCACCGTTTCCTCGCTGTAAACGACGCCGCTCGGGTTGTTGGGCGAATTTACGAGCACGGCCGCCGTCTTTTCCGTAAACGCCTTTTCGAGCCGGGGAAAATCTATCTGGAAGGTTTCCGGGTCGGACGCGAGCTCGACGAGCTTTGCCCCCGCCGTTTCGGTAAAGACCCTGTACTCCGTAAAGAAGGGCGCAAACGTTATGACTTCGTCGCCTTTTTCGCAGAGCGCGGAGAGCGTGATGGTGAGGGACGCCGCCGCGCCGCAGGTCATATAGATGAGGTCGGGATCCGCCTTCACCCCATGCGTTGCCGCGATGTATTCCGCGATCGCCCTGCGGACGGAAAGATCGCCCTGCGCGGAGGTATACCCGTGCAGAGCCGTGGCGTCCTCCTCACGGAGCAGGCCCACGAGGGTGTCCTCCACGATCTGCGGCGGCTGTACGCTGGGATTGCCGAGGCTGAAATCGAACACCTTGTCCGCCCCGACCTCCGCCGCGCGCTTTTTGCCGTATTCAAAAATTTCCCGTATGACCGAGCGCCTGCTGCCCAGCCCGTACATTCTCTGATTCATTGCCGTATCTCCGTTCCCGAAAATAATTTGTATTATTATACCATAGGGCGGAAGTTTTTTCAACAAGAGCGGACGGCAAAGGAAAATATATTTTCGACCGTGCGGCGCTTTGCGCAACGCTTGACAAACCCGACAAAAAAAATTATACTTTTTTACGGAAAATAAATCCGGGAGGTGACGGCGCTTGAAGGAAAAAATCGTACAGCTCATCGACGAAAACCGTACGGACGATCTGAAGAGCCTGCTCGACGGCATGACTCTCGAAGACCTCGCCGCCGTACTCGACCAATTAGACGGAGAACGCCTTACAAAGCTGTTCGGCTGCCTCGACAACGAGATCGCCGCGGACGTCTTCGTTCTGCTCAACAGGGAGACGCAGAAGCGCGTCCTCAAAGATTTCAGCGACGTAAAATTGCAGTCGGTCACCGACGAGATCATCGACGACGACGTGGAAGAGCTGCTCGAAAGCATGCCGACGGACGTCGTGCACGAAGTCCTTCTGAAGGCGACGCCCGAAAGCCGAAACGACAAGATCGTCGAGATCGTCGATTATCTCGAAGAAAAGAATTTTTCGCAGCTGAAACCGCTGCTCTCCGAACTCGAACCTGCCGACCTCGCGGAGATCTTTTCAGAGCTGGAAGAGAAAGACGTACCCATCCTGTTCCGTCTGCTTCCCAAAGAGCTTGCGGCGGAGACCTTCGTCGAGATGAACAGTTCGCAGCAGGAGCTGCTCATCAAGTCTTTTTCGGATACAGAGCTCAAACTCATGCTCGACGAGCTGTTCGTCGACGATACCGTCGACCTCATCGAAGAGATGCCGGCAAACGTCGTCAGGAGGATCCTGCTGAACGCGGACAGCGAAACGAGGAAAGAGATCAACGAGATCTTAAAGTACCCCAAAGACAGCGCGGGCAGCATCATGACGACGGAGTGCATCTCCCTGCGCGAGCATATGACCGTCCGCGAATGCTTTGAAAAGATACGCAAGGAAGCCATCGACAAGGAGACCATTTACACCTGCTATGTGACGGACGACCGGAAGACGCTGCTCGGCATCGTGACGGTGAAAGACCTGCTCCTGCACGGGTATGACGACAAAATAGAGTCGTTCATGGAAACCAATCTGATCTCCGTGAACACGCAGGACGACAAGGAAGACGTCGCGAACACCCTTTCCAAATACGACCTTCTCGCCGTGCCCGTCGTCGATCAGGAAAACAAGCTGGTCGGCATCGTCACCGTCGACGACGCGCTCGACGTCATCACCGAAGAGGCGACGGAAGATATTTCCTACCTCAGTTCGGTCACGCCTTCCGATAAGCCTTACCTCGAAACAAACACCTTCAAAATTTACCTGCACCGCATCCCCTGGCTGCTCATCCTCATGATCAGCGCCTCCTTTACGGGGCTCATCCTCAACACCTACCAGAGCATGCTGGGGACGCTGCTCGTCGCCTGCGTGCCCATGCTGATGGGAACCGCCGGCAATGCGGGCAGCCAGGCGTCCGTCACCATCATCCGCGGCATGGCGCTCGACGAGATACGCCCGCGCGATATTCTGCAGGTCGTGTGGAAGGAACTGCGCGTTTCCATCCTCATTGCCCTGACGGTCGGCATCGTCTGCTTTGCAAAGCTGCAGCTCATAGACGGGCTGATCTTTCAGGACTACTATTCCCCGACCTATTCGCTCGTCGTATCCGTTTCCATCGCGCTGGCAGTGATCGTCGCGAAGATCGTCGGCGCGTGCGTGCCCATCTTCGCAAAGGCGATACGCATCGACCCCGCCGTATTCGCAAACCCCTTCATCACCACCATCACCGACGTGCTGACGCTGCTCATCTTCTGCGGCGTGGCGATCGGGCTGTTCCATATCACCGTATAAAAGCAAAACCGCCCGCTCCTTTCCGGAGCGGGCGATATTTTTCGTTCAGATAAATTCCAGAAGCAGCATGAGCACCGGAATGGTGACGATACAGAGGATTGTGCTCATGAGCGTTGATGCCGCAGCCGTTTCGCGGTCGCCGCCGTACATTTCCGCAAAGTTGAGCGCGGAAGACGCCGTGGGCATCGCCGCGATGATATACAGGGCGATGATGACGAAGCGGTCGAGCGGGCAGATCAGGTCGACCAACAGGAGCACGCCGAGCGAGAGCAAGGGCGAGACCACTAATTTGAGCGCCGACGCGACGTATACCCGCCAATTATTGACGAGGAGGACGGGCTTCATGTCGGCGAGGCGCACCCCGAGAATGATCATGGAGAGCGGGAGCGTCATGTTCCCGAGATAGGAAACAGGCGTCATGACCTGTTCGGGGACAGTCACGTTGCAGAAAAAGAAGGGAAGAGCGACGATCACCGCGATCGTCGGCGGGTTCAGGATGATCTTGAGCGGGTTGACGGCGCGGCGGTTGCCCGTGACGGCAAAGACGCCGAGTGTCCACGTCATCGCGTTGAACGCTATATTATATATGACGGTATACAGGATCAGATCTTCGTTTTCGGGGAAAAGCATCTGCATGACAGGTATCCCCATAAACCCGACATTCCCCAGATAGGAACACGCGACGCTCGCACGCCTCGCTCCCTCGTTTTTATCCTTCATGAAGACGAGAAGAGAAACGGCATAGACGAGCAGCTGCAAGACTACCGCAAAGAGGATGATCCAACCGAAATTGACCAGCATTTCCGGCCCGAATGTCTTGTTGAACAGGGACGAAAGCATCAGGAAAGGCTGCGATATGTACAAAAGCAGAACGGCAAAGACGCTCGCCGCCTTATCCGGCAGCAGCCTGCAACGGCGCAGAAAATAACCGGGCACCGCCAGAACGACAATGATGAGCACATTGATAAATGTCGAAAGAAAATTCATGACGCAACGACCTTCGCTTTTTTCACTTTCTCCCCTGCCGCCTCTTGTTTCTCACGCTTTTCCTTCGCGGAGCAGATATCCGAGAAAACTTTCCGCGCCGTCCAGGATATCCGCATAGGCGGCAGAAAAATCTCCCGTATACCACGGGTCGGCAATGTCACGCGGACGGGCAGAAAAATCGAGGAGGCGGAAAACCTTGTTTTCGGGGTCGCCGCCCGCGATCCGCAGGATCTGCGCCACGTTGCGGCTTTCCATGCCGAGTATATAATCGTATTCCTTATAGTCGCCGCGCGTGAATTGGCGCGCACGCTTCCCCGCACAGGAGATCGCGTGCTTTTCCAGCTCGCGGCGGGCAGGCGGATAGACGGGGTTGCCCGCCTCTTCATCGCTCGTTCCCGCGGAGGCGACAAAAAATTTATCCGCAAGGCCGCGCTTTGCGATGATATCCCTGAAAATAAATTCCCCCATCGGCGAACGGCAGATGTTGCCGAGGCAAACAAACAGAACCTTGATCATGATCGCGCTCCTCTTTTTATCCGCGCAATATTTTATCATATCGGCGAAAGAAAGGCAAGCCCTGCCGCTGCATAAAAATGACAAAACATAAAATAATAGGCGGCACGAACGATTGACAAAAAAAAACGGCTTTGCTATAATATATAAGCTGTCGAT
>ERZ1090880.228-NODE-228-length-33886-cov-8.498626_pt1 | contig 33886 bp, 27 predicted proteins | sample MGYA00478471_ERZ1090880 | MGnify/ENA primary metagenome ERZ1090880 (study PRJEB33644, sample SAMEA5815734) | chicken gut metagenome | biome: Chicken; feature: Gastrointestinal Tract; material: Caecum | place: Ireland | collected 2019-01-01 | study: A study of the... | reverse complement strand
CGGCAGCCGAGGTCTTGATGACCTTGATGCCGGGCAGCTCCTCATCCTCGGCGGTAACGGTGTACTGCTTATCGCCGTCGGTGACGCTGACATAGACGCTGTGGGGCGTGGGGTCCAGGGCGTAGCCTTCCGGGGCCTCCTGCTCCACAAAGGTCCACAGACCTTCGGTGACATCATGGACTTCGATATAACCTCCGCCAGAGGTCACATCGCTGCCGACGATCTGGCCGTCCAGGTAGATGTTATAGACGGCGCCGTCCAGGCCCTGGTCGGTACCAGCGATGACCTTTTGGAAGGTAATATCGGCATCGCCAGCGGGAGGGGGATCATCGTCATCCTGCGGTCCATCATCTACGATAACCTTACGGTCGCTGTGGTAGGCGAAGAAGGACTGCCGGCCGGAGACGCTGGAGGTGGCCAGCACCGCCCACTTGGAACTCTCGTCCTCTACAATGGATGCCTGGATACCCTGGGCTGCATATTCCTCGATTTGCCGCCGGAATTCCGCATCCTCATTGGCCTTCTGGCCCAGGAGCCAGTTGTAATACTCTACATATTGGTCATACGTATCGGCGTTCGCGAAGCCGCCGGCGTCGATGTCGCCGCTAGGGTCGCCGCCGGCGCTCTTATCGCTCTGGTTGTCCCAGATATACGTCTGCAAGGCCATGAACAGGCTGCCGGGGATTTCACCGGTGTAATCGGCGATGTAGCTCATCATCCACTTAACATTTTCCTTCACAGCGGCGTCCATCTCGCCCAGGCCGGTCTCGGCCACCGCATCGTTCCAGAGTGCGTCCGCGTCAGCTCCGGTGGCGGAGCGGTAGGTGTAGGACTGCAAAAAGCTCTCCGTGCCGTAGCGGTAGGAGTAGCCCAGATCCATGCAGTAGAGCTGCCGCCCCGCCGCCGTGGGCGGGCGGTAGGAGTAGGACTGCCCCTGGGAGTTGAGCCGTGTGGTCCAGAGGTCAGGGTTGGTCACCGGCGTGATCCCCACGCCGGTGGACTCCGCTGCCATCACCGCTGTGGGCAGCAGCGACAGGATGGTCAGCAGGGTCAGAAGCAAGGATACGATTCTCTTTTTCATAAAACCCTTTCTGACCGTGAAAGGCAGGACAGCCCACTCGAAAGGCCGCTGCGGTTACCTCCTTTCACGGCCTCATATTTAGATTTCGAGTGTAAATGGGCACAAAAAAAGCAGGCCGTCCATGTAGGACGGCCTGTTCATGCTTATGCAAGCCACATAAGTATCCAATAGTTGACTTCGTGATTTGCTGGGCGCCAATCGTCAATAAATTGGGAACTCCTATTAGAGCAGTTTCGGGTAGTCGGTCATTCCATTCACAATTCGATAGATATACACGGTATCGCCCTCTATTTTATAGATGGCGACATACGTTTTGGTCAGCACCAGTTTCCGGAAATTTGATGCTGCCAGCATCGGATCGGGATGGGTTTGTCCCATCAAAGGGAATGTCCTGAGTTTTTCAATGGTTTCCCGCATGGAACGGTATATCTGCCGGCCATACTTCGGCCCAGCTTCCAGGATATGGAACCGGACGATCTCCCTGAAATCATCATCCGCCGGTTTGAGATATACCAGCTTATTCTTCGTAGGCACGGAACAGTTCCTCCATGTGGGCGTCCACTTCCTCCGGCGTATATACAGGATCGCCATTCAAGCGGCTGAACTCCGCTGCATAGACCTGATCCCGGTGGCGAAACATTTTCTCCCGCTCCTCATAAGTCTCCATGCTCATGAACACGCCGTCATCTTCACCTTTGTTTGTGATGAAGATCGGCTCACCAGATACTTTTGCCAGCTTCGAGATGGCAGCATAATCATTCCGAAGTGCGGACGAAGGTTTGATTTTCATAGAAACGCCTCCTATTATCATCTTTTTGATATTATTATAGCAAAAGAACGATAATATGCAACAGCTTTTTCCGTGGGTGCCGTCTGTGTTGTTCAATTTACACATTTGCCTTTTTTCCTCTGCCATGCTAAAATACTGTCGATTTTTGCGATGAGAGAGGAAAGAAAGGAACGGCTATGTTTTCGCTTAACCCCATGAAGGATCTGTATGAGAACCAGCTGCCTCCTATGGCCCTGACGGACTATGAGGCGTTCTCTAAATTCCTGAATCAGGCTCTGCACCGCTGCCATGAGACCGGACGAGATTTTAACGTTTATCTGGACTGGGCCATCCGGGCCTTAGCATCCAGCCTGGCTGCGGACAGTGCCGCCCGGATTTTCCTCCCGAAGACGAAGACCGCGCCGTTTGTCCTGGACGATCTGATCCCCCTCTCGGAGCTCCCCTCCAAAGGGACCGTGCGAGTGGACTTGAAGAAGAGCTATGTGGTGGCTCCGGTCTGGAACAACACGGATCTCATGGAGGCTGTGGAGGCTTTCTCCGATAGTGGTTTTGAGAATGCCCAGATCGATCAGGTCTTTGGCGGCGCGTACATCTTGGAGCTGAAGCTGGCCATCATCGATTCCCCGTCCGATGTGGATGTCCCGTACATCCTCTCCCTGTGGGACCGGGGGAGCATCCAGATGGAGGCATACTCCCTGAAAGACCTCACCAAGGTCCTCTCCACAGATGGCTCAAAGTGGTATCTGCAGGAAGAGGACGGCGATACAGAACTGCCGGTCCTGGAGCCTCGTATGGCCATCCTCTACAACTGCGGCGCCAGGAGGTTTTGCGAAAAAACATAGGATATGAAAATGAGCAGGCGTCAGCCTGCTCATTTTTTGGATGGATCGATCTGCTCCATACAGAACGCTTTTAATAGGGATGGGCAGGCTTGTCCACCCAGGTAATCTTCTGCCCGGTGTAGCGGAAGAGCTGGACGCAGTACCAGCATTCTCGGCCCTGGTCATCCGTTCCCTCCGCGATCCCGACACCGATGGCATCCACCTTTCCACTGATCATGTGGTCCAGGTGGCCGGAGGACTTCGCCCAGTCCTGTACTGCTGCATCGGCCAACTCCAGATCCATGGTATCCAGCCATTCCTGATTCAGGCGGTGGATGTTCTCTGTCACATAGGGACAATCGGTCACTGTGTAGTATTTTGAGCCGTCCGGCCGGGTGTGAGAATAGCTGCCGGTGGCCGCCATTTCATCCGCTCGCACCTGAGCTGCTTCCATGAGCTTTTCATCCACAGCCAGGGCCGCAAGGCCATATTCCTGGCGGAGTGCGTTGGTCTGGTCGATGATCTCCTGCTTCACTGCGGATCCGCTCTGTGTTTCTGTTGTCTCCGCAGGCGCAGTGACTGTCGGCGCCACGCCGGTGTAGGGGGCATCCGTGTCCACCTGGACACCGTTCTGCCAGTAGACGTTGAATCCCACCTGCCTGCCGGCGTCCCGCAGCTTCACATAGTTGGAACCATTGATATTGTATGCCTCCATCTCCACTTGCTGTCCATCCACATAGATGGGCTGCCAGGTGGGCACCGCAATGATACCCGCTGCCGCAGCGCCGCCGCAGAGCGTCGCTCCCAATGCCATGCCGGTGAGCAGCAGTCCCACATTCTTTCCTCTGTTGTTCATAAGGTCAGCCCCCTCTTTAATTTTGGCCAGTAGCGTACCGGCTTTTCCAGCTTCGGATCGTGGGCCGCGGATACCCGCCACAGACTGCGGGTCTGATGGGCCAGATAGACCACCTGGTTCAGCAGTTCCGCCGCCTGCATATATTGAGCGTCCTGTACGCCGGTCTTGCAGACGATCACCGGCCGGCCGCCCAGCAGGCGCTGGGCCTGTCCGTGATCCAGCAGGATCCGGCCCTCCGGTACCTGTAGATCCACATCCTCATCTGGATGGGTCAGGAGGAACTCTTCCACGGTCATGGGCAGTCCCTCCTGTCCATGGCACCATGATATGCCAAGGGCGTGTGGAAAGCTATTGACCAAATTGCAAAAAGAACGGGGACAACATCCAGCAGTTTACCCATCACACCTCCACCGCCTGGACGCACCAACGATAGGCACTCTGGTTCCGAACGCAGGTGTACAGTGTCAGGCGGTTCTCTGTGGAGGGTGCCAAGTCACTCCGGTCCGTCTCGCTGATCTTCTCCACCGAGGTCACGCGGTACGTCCGGGTCCCCAGTTTCGTGGTCAGGGTGATCCGGTCTCCGATGTCCAGCGTGTGGATCTCTCCAAAGTAGTCATTGGCGCCCCGGTTGTGGGCTGCCAGCGCCACGTTGCCTTCCCAGATGCTGGTCTCCTCGAAATGCCCCACGCCTCGAGCCAGGGTCTTGCTGTCTGTTCCCTGATATACACGGACCGACAGATCGATCGCGGGGATCTTGAGGGTCGCCAGATGTCCGCCGCTGTAGTAGAGATCACGGGTCACTTCCGTGAAGCCGGTGGAAGTGACAGAGCTGGAACCGGGGGAGAGGGGTGTTCCCGGTGTCACCACCACAGCGGAGCCTCCGTTGACAGTAGCCCCAGTGACCGACTGTCCGCCGGGCGCTAGATTTTGGGTGAGGTATGTGCCGGTGTTCAGCGCGTAGGCGCTGGGACTGCCGAAGGCCGGCGGGATCAAGGCGGCGTTCTTGCTGCGGTCCTCATTTTTTGCCGCTCCGCCGTCTGCCGTGACGACCGGCTCGACGGAAGTTGGGTCTCCGTACTCCGGATCGCCCGGCGCGGCGATGGTATAGTCCAGGGCGCCGGCGGGCAGCGCCAGGCAGACTGCCAGGCACAGGGCCGCCAGACTTGTCATTGCTCTTTTCATATACGCTCCTCCTTAACTTTTGCTCATGGCTTCTCTTCTTCATCCCTGTACCTGCTCTTCACTACCGCCGTCATCAGACTCCCTGCGCCGGCGAATGACCAGAGCCGCTCCGGCCGCGGCACCCACCAGAGCCACCACCGCAATAGGCGCCAGGATCACTGCCCAGTTGAATGCAGCTGCGGGAGCCACCTCCACCGGCTGGAGAGGCGTTCCCTCGAAAATGGCCACATACCGCACCCGATCCAGATTGATCTTGCCAACGGTGCCGGTGTAATCGGCCGTTACTGTGTAGCCCTTGACATAGCTGCTGGTGGCGCTGCCGGTGTATGTGGCCACGGCGGTAAAGCGGTCTCCCAGAGCGTAACCGTCCATAGTGGCGGTGTTGTCCGTCTGCCAATCGATGGTCTGAAGGGTCAGCGTCCTGCCATTGTCCTGAATGGACTTGGGGATATTGGCGGTATCCTGGCTGGCCAGGTTGGGATAGGAGCGGGTGGCGGACACCTCCCGGGTGCTGCTGCCATAGCCGGATACCTCTACCTGTACCGTGTCCAGCTGGAGTGTCAGCGTTCCCATGTAGCCGTCATCTGTGACGAACTCCTTTTCCTGGGGCAGCAGTGCCAAGATGGAGGCCATGTCCTTGTTGGCACTCTGGAGACTCACGGTCTCCGTATGCTGCCGCTCCTCATATTCCGGCAGTTCCTGCCGGAGGAGGTCTGTCAGGGTGTAGTGGAAGCCATCCTGCTCAAAGTCAGACCGGGGGATGCCTGTGGGATCGTCCTCCGGTCCCAGATCATAGAGCTTCCGCAGTTCCGTGCCATCCTCGCTCTGGGTGATGGCGGTGGGGTAGCAGACCTCCACCGCATCCGTTCCCGCTGCCAGGGCCGTGGGGGCCAGCGCCATGGTCAGGCACAGCACAGCGGCACACAAAGTCAATGCTCGTTTCATCATTCTCTCCCTTTCTCTTATTTCATTTCATCCATTCCGCCCATCTTGGGGCCGGATCGCGCTTTTTGTTCCGCCTGGCGCAGTTCCATGTGGTAGGCATCCAAAATGGCCTGATCAAAGGCCTTCTTGAATTCCGCCGTGCAGGGGAAGCAGAGATCCATGTACTCTCCATTTACCTTCCTGCAGGGCATGGAGACGAAGGGGCCGTTTTTCCCCTCTCGGATCTGAATGCCACGGACGGCAAAGCAGCCGTTGAGATTCACAGAGGCAATAGCCAACGCGGGGCCTTCTTTCTTGGACAGATAGACCTTGGCGTTCAGCTGTATGGGCATCTGATCATGATCGTGTTCTGACACGTGTTTCCTCTCTTTCCCGCCGCTCCAATGTGCGGCGCATCAATAAGTCGTATTCCCAGGGCGCTATCTCCAGAGAGAGGTAGGCGCCCTGTTCCGTGATTCCGTCTGCTTGATACCGAGGTACCAGAGGATATCCATATCGCTTCCACTGGCGCAAAAAGGCCGGCTGTTTCCAGCCGGCTCCAACGATATACACCCAGCGAATGGCAGCCTTCCGTTCGCTCTCGCCGCTCAGCCACAGATACTTGTCCCGCAGGTCCCGCCGCAGTCCGCCGGGAGGCGGAATAGGTGTCACCATGTTCCCGGAGATCCGGTAGCGGAGATTCAGAGTGGTGATACATTCCTCTGCCGCGGCCATCGCCTCTGGTGTCTCCGCCCATAAAGGCAGCGTCTCCGGGCAGGCAGCCTGGACATCCTCCCACGCTGTCTCGGCGGGGTATATCAAGACGTGCCGCGCCAGCTCCAGCACGTGGATGCCGTCTGTCATCCCCAGGCTCTTCGCCTGGCGGGAGGGGAGCGCGCGGTATCTGGCCAGCGCCTCCCGCAGTGACGGAAACTGTTCCATGGTCCAGCCTTTCCGAAAGGACCGCTTGGGCGGCAGGCGCAGGTCATCGATGATGTAATATTGCATTGCGTTCTCCTGTCACTTCATGGTCATTCCGCCCTGGTTGGGCGTTTCGATTTTCTGCCTCTCCTGAAGTTCTTTTTGAAGGGTATTCATGGCACAGGTCATCTGCTCTGTGCGATCCGCCTCCTGCTCCCGGCTCCAGAACTCCTGCAGCTGATCCACTGGATCAACCAGCGAGAGCAGGAATGTCAGCTGCTCATCTGAATACAGGTCCATATCCCGAAGCAGGGTATCCCGGCAGGTACGGACCGCGGCAAGCTCCTCTGACCGGTCCAGGATCTCTTGAGGTGAGAGTTCCAGAAGTGTTTTTTCGTATGCGTTCCATCGGCCGGAGATCCGGTCAGAAAGAAATCGCTCCTTTGTCGCACGGGCCAGCCGGATCTTCTTTTCTCCATCGAGTTCCAGCAGGCGGCTCTTCGCCCAGTCCGGCAGATACATTGCCTTCAATGGCCCAATAAAATCCCCGCGATTCCAGCGGGTCGTCTCGCCGTCTGCCAGGCAGGTTGCCCGGATCGTCTCCTCCATTGCGTGGGGGAGACACCCAAAGCCACTATTGGCAAACCAGAGCTGATCTTGGGGTGTCCAGTGGGATTCCTTCAGTGCGGATGGGGACAGTGCCAGCACTTTCCCCTTGTAATCCAACTCTGGTAAAGAGTCTGGTTCACAGTGCTCCGGGCCAAATAGATCGAAGGTCCGATATGCTTGGCGATACTGATTCGCTACACCGTCCAGCACCGCCGGGTGGCTTGTCACCACGAAGTCCAGATTGTGCCGCTTGTCTGCCGGGATGGGGATCTGGCTGGCCCACATCTTATTCTGCGGGCTGAATCGCCCGTCCCACTCCAGCTGCTGGACGGTGTTGGCCAGCACCCAGGCTGTCCGCTTATAGCCAAACTTTTGAAGTACCTCTTTCAGACAATCATCCTCTAGACATGTTCCATCGAAGTGCTGACGGACGGCTTTCTCGATGGCCTCTTTGCAGTCAATGTTGGTAAGATAACTGGCCCGCCATAGAGATAGTTCGCCTCTGCGTCGCGCCTCTTCCGCGGAATAGGGATAGAGAGGCGTCTCATTCATCGCCGGCTTCCTCCATGGCCAGGAGCATCCGAAGGCCCTCCAGATTGATGCCAAAGTCCTCCAGCGTCTCGATCTCATCCTCATCGAATACGTCCAGAGGGTCATCTTCCTCTTGCAGGCTGGCCATCTCACCGCTTTTTTCCGCCAGTTGTTCTGCCATGGACGTGACGATCTCATCCAGGAAAGCGATCATCTTGACAACCTCCCGAGTGGAGAGCGGGTCATGTGCCAGAAGAATGCAGCCCTCTTCCGCACGGAGCACCAACTCCTCTGCGTCTGCGAGACCGGCGATCTGCAGAGCGGCGTATGGGATTTTCTGTGCTTTGCTGTCAGATTTGCGATGTAGTGTAAATTTCATGGTTGTCTTCCTCCTAAAGAGTTTTCAAAACATGGCGGGGAATATTGATCAGCATGGGCTGCCATTTTGCGCCGGTGCCAGCTCCAAACAGATTCATTTGCAAATTCATAAACGGACGTGGGTCATAGTTGGTAATCAGCAGCTCACCATACAAAGCGCCTTTCTCTTTCGCCAGTTGGTTCTCCCGCCGGAACGCCAGAATATAGAAGTCGTCATACAGGAAGCGGATATACCGGCAGTCATTGTAGGACACAATCACTGCTCCCTTGCACTGCTTGAGGACTCGATGGAGCCGGGCATGATCCCGGTACCGGAACTTCACAGCGTAGCTCTTCTCTGCCTGGAAATAGGGCGGATCACAGTAGATCACCCCGTCGGGCCGGTCCCGCTTTCGAATGAGTTCAATGGCGTCCTGTCGCTCGATGACCACTCGAGCCAGCCGGCGTGAGGCGCTCCAGATCAGGTGGAAAAAGTGTTTCAGATCGCAGGCCTTCACACCGTAGGAGGTCATGGTCCCGCTGTAGCTGTACCGGCTCACCTTGAAGAAGGCTGCGGCACGCCGCACATCCAGCAGCTCTGCCCGGCCCCGCAGTAAGGCGATGACTTCCTCCGCCTCACCCGGCGGGAAGTACTCTTCCGCAATTGCTATTTCTTCTTCCACATATTCGCTTCCCATCTCCTCCTGTTTTAGAAATCTGATCAGATACTCAAACTCCGCCCGGGAATTGAGGGGCAGGAAGCCCAGCTCCCGAACGAGGGACAGGGGGCGGTCTCTGGCGCACAGGAAAAAGTTGACCAGGTCCTGATTGTAGTCGTTGTAGATATCCAATCTGCTGCGCTCCGGGGGCATCCCCAGGAGATTGGCCCCGCTGCCGCCAAACGGCTCCATGTACTGGCTCATCTTGGACGGCATGACCTGGCGGATCATGGGGATCAGACGCTCCTTACCGCCTACCCAGGGGAACATGGGCTTAGCGATGTCCATCACCCCCTGCCTCCTCAAGCGAACAATCCTTTATTCCGCGCAGCAGGCCCTGCCGGGCGGCTTCCAGGCCGTGGATCATCCGGGCCAGGTGCTCTTCGGTTTCAAGAGCCTCGCCAAAGGTCCTGATGTAGAAGTATCCCTCCTTGCCGCTGCCAATGGGATTGCCATCTTGCCGCAGATGATTCACCATCTCATGCAGCCTGGATTCGCTGATGCCCAGGATGCCCCTGAGTCTCCTGCCCGGCACTGCGTGCTGCCTACCGGGACACGCACCTTTCAGGTACGCCAACAGATGTTCTTCTTTTCGCATGATCGCTCCTTTCCGGGTCCCGCTTTCCCGAAAATGGGCACAAAAAAAGAAGGGGCCGCTGTCCCTTTCAGGAAAACGGCCCCTATTTGTATTTGATTTTACATGGTCATATCCCAGCCTTGATGAGGTGGTTCAGGCGTCCGCAGGTGTTGAAACTCCCGGTCATTCCGCCGGATGTAGGCGGTCTCTGCTGTATTGAGCCGGTATCCCATCTGCTCCAGCAGGGATTCCCCAAATTCAGCTGTGTCAATGCAGCCTCGCAGGATGGGGTCCTTGGACCATCCTTTCCTTTCCAACTCCTGCTTTCCAAACGTCTCTATGTTTTCTGCTCGTACAAAGTCATAGCAGTGCAGATTTTGGGCGATGTCCAGTGCCGCATCGAGTCGGTGGCAGTTCTCGTACTCCAGAGCAGCCAGGAATCGCCCCGTGAAGTCCGGCATTCCCTGACCTTGCTCTTCCAGCAGAAAACCCAGATTATTCCCATCCCGGATCAGGTTCTCCAGATCCGGATACTCTTCAAGGCGTATGGTGATCCCCGGAAGAGAGCAGCGCGCCTCCAGCAACTCACATTCTTGGATGGTCCCTACCTTCAGCTCTCGTAAGGCTAAGGCGATCTCACCCAGCCGGCCATCTACCTCTGCAGCGGCGTGGTCCGGCAGGCAGACCCAGACTCCTTTGGGTACAGCAGGTGTCGCCAGCCGGAGCCGCAGGCTCCAGTCCGTCTCCTGCACCTTATCCAGGTTCGTGCCATCGTAGGTCTGCTTCGGTTCCCGACCGGGGAGCACCACAAAGCAGTCTCCGATGAAGACACCTGGGTGCTGGTCCTCATAGCGGCATCCAATTTGATACAGATCGGCGTAGGGAATCGCTGCCTCCGGCAGCTCAGCCTCATAGCGCAAGTAATACTCTCCCAGCGCCTCGTAGCTGCCCGCTGGACAGAGCACCTCGTAGTCCGAAAGGGAGAGCAGGCAGTTGATGGCCTCCACGGTCTCTTGCCGGTCCAGCTTCAGCACCGCCGCCAGCAGCTCGTCTCCCGCTTTGCCCGAGACCTCTTTCAGCCGTCCCGTAGTCAACATGACCGTGGACAGTTGATATGCCTCTCGGACAGAAAGTGTTTTCAGCCGGTCTAAAAGCCATTGCTTCTCTATGTCGTTCGCTGGCTGTCTGAACATGGTTTCTCCAAATTGCTCCATATCGATCACCTCATTTCCATACCGCCCCGCCTCTGCTGTATCTGCCGCTCCTGCCTCGGCTGAAAGTGGGGCAGCAGACCTCCGTCCTTTCGGCGGATCAGGCCATAGTCCGTGATGGCCGCATCGCCCTTCTCCAACCATTTCTGGCCGATCCGGGCCGCCTGCGGCGTCTGGAACAGCTCCTCCGGCAGATCCGGGTACTTTTCCCGCAAAACCACCTCCGTGTAATCCCAGGGTTCCGCGATCTCCGGCCGGAGTTCGTACTGGTCAAGGCCGTGCATCAGCCCGATGGCCTCCTGCAGACTGGGATGTCCGGCCACGGACAGCAGAGCCTTGTATTTGATCCTGTCCTCTTTATCCCAGGTCCGCTTTTTCTGCGCCAGGCATCGGGCAAATTCGTTGACTTGGTCGAATCCCCCCGCATCATCGAGGGTGTCACGGATGGTATCCCGCAAGGAAGGAACGATACATTCCACACAGCAGAAGGAACACTCGTCTATGGATGCCGCGCCTACTCTTTTCAGTATATCGGGGATCGCCACTTCGATGGCAGGGAGCGGCAGGATGACCGGGATCTCCTGATTTGGATCAGACACCTGGACATCGCGTCTGGTCACCTCCAATTCAACGGGGGCGCCGGTACGGTTGAAGTATGGCATGATCTCCTTGCGGTTGTAGACTTCTTTGAAATCATTACCTGGCTCCACATAGCCCCGGCGGGTGAATATGCCGCCATGAGCTTCCTGATACTGCTTCCCAAACACCTCCAGCAGGTCCTTTCGAAATGCGCTGTCTTCTTCTGTGGTATCCAACAGTGTCATGGCCTCCTGCGGCAGCATCTCGCTCTCATACAAAAGCGCCCCGAGTTCCCGATAATTGGAAACCCGGGGCGCCAGCAGGCAGATATCCGCGTTGAAAGTTAGGTTGATCAGGCGGGGCAGGGGGATAGGGCCATCACGCTGCGCCGCCTCGATCTGCAGCAGGCCATTCAGTCCCATCCGATCATCCTCGCTCAATGCGGCCAGTCGCTGAGCCAGGAGATTCAGCTCGTACAGATTCACATCCTCGCCGATCATGTCTCCTGTAATCCCCGCATACCAGATCCTGGTCAGCTCATTGCAGCAGTCTCTGGCATCTTTGATCCGGGCTTTCTCCAGGGCGTCGTGAAACTCCGCCCAGGTGGCTGGCATCTCTAGCACGGTGGCTGCCTCGTATCCCTTGGGAGTCCTGTTGCTGATCTCCACTTCGAATATTTTTTTACCCAAGGGTCATCCCTCCCAGCTGTTCTTTCCGCTGGATCTCGTAATTCTTGGGATCGGCGCCTGGCACATCCCAGCCCGCCATTGATCCGATCTCCATGGCTTGCCGCTGTGCAGGAGTAACTCCGAGCTTTTCATTCAGTTCGTCTGCCAGCTCCACGTTCCGCTCCTTGTCCTCGGTGTCCCATTCAGATGGATAGTATCCGGACTCACCCCGCTTGATGCAGATGAGCTGGCCGGTGGTCTGCAAGGTGGAGAAGCACAGCTCCGGCAGACCTTCAGCGATTTTGGGGCTGAATCGTTCTTCCTCAGTCTGAATGCTCCAGTTGTCCCCCTGCCACAGGTGGACATAGAGTTCACCTCCATCCACATCGATCTCTCGCTGTTCAAAGCCCTCTCCCCAGGCGTCCGACGCCTGGCCGCTGAGGTAGTCCTTGAGTCCGGCCAGTTCTTCAGAAGTGAGTTCCCCAACCACCCGGCACTCCGCCACACCCCAGAGCCGACCGTTCCGGGCCTCTACAGTAAACACAGCGGAGCGGACCTTGGCGTCTACGCTGTCCTGTTCTCCATACCAGTGCATAAGGCCGCGCTCCTGTTCCTCCGGCATCCGGTTTTTGACGAGGGCACCCAGGATCTGGCCCCCATACTCCAGGAGGGTTCGGCCATCCCATTCCTCGCTGGTCTCGTCAACATCACCCCACTCATCTCGGCTGTAGAAGTCGGCGGTCAGGGGCATATAGAGCTTGAGCAGAGTGGGTTCGGGAGGCTGGACAGTGAAACGGTCCTCCCCAATGGTCAGAGGAAGTCTCTGTCCGCTGTCCCAATTGATTTGAAACTGGCCTGCATCGTCGATGTGATCCAGGGTCCCCATAGAACCGGGCGGGATGGGGTGCGGGGCGTTTCCCATCTTGGTGAGCCGGATGCGGCTGCCCGCAGGATACTGCTCTCGCAGGAAATCCAGCCATTCTTGTTCGATTTTCACAATTCACATTCCCTTCATGCGCATCCCATGATCCATCCTCTGGACCTGCGGCGCTTCGTAGATCGTATTGTGCCGATAGGTGATACGGGTGATGTCCGCGGCACTGTATTTCGCACACATTCCAAACACCTCTTCAAAGCGTTCGTGGTCTTCGAATGGGGAAGCGTTGAGAGCATAGGTGTCGTGATAGCCTTTCAACGCACTCGCCGACGTCTTGAATGTCAGCTCTTTTCCATCTTTCTGGACCGACACCGACACGGTCTTTCCACCGCAAGCCTCCACTGCCTCCGTGATGTCTCGCATCAAATGGATGGGATGCTCGTCGTTCTGCAGCAATGCCTGGTATTTTTTCTCCACGCTGTCGTTTTCCAGAAACTGCAGCAGGAAATTCTCCTGGTTTTCCTGCATATACCGTTCCGCTGCCTCCCGTATAAACGTTTCAGGGTCCCGAATGTAAGCTAACAGGTTTCCTTCGCTCATACGCCGGACTGAATAGCAGGACCGGAACTGGATCGGCGCGGGCGCCCTTTGCATGAACCGTTCTATCGCGTCGCCCTCAGCGGTATGTCGTCGATAGGACCGGAGGGCCGATACCGCATCAGGGCTGGTGAGTTTTTTCACCTGAAGCCTGGTCCTGTCATTCTCGATAAGACCCTCGACCATTTGGTTGACCTGCGTGGCGATATATTCCGGAAGTTGATCGCAGTCCATCTGTTCCACAGCCGTCAGGCCGTCTACCAGATCCGACAGCGTGCTTTTCGCCATATAGACGCTTTTCCATTGGCGTTCATACAGTCCGCAGAAATACAGGCGATCCCTCCAGCCGATGCTGTCGCCGTAATAGGAGTCATTGCCGAAAAGATAGTCGATCTCTGCGTCCTTGGGGATCTTCACAATAAAAGATGATCCCTCGCCATGTTTGGCCACCAGGAAAGGATCCTCTCGCTGCTCCAGCCAGGACCACAGTTCTGGCCGTGTCAATTTCGCCTCTATGTTCATCTGCTAAGGCCTCCTAAATTTTGTTCTGCTCCCCGGCCCATACCAAGCAACTCCTCCCAGTCCGGCGGTCTACTATATTGGACCATGTCATTCTCCAAGTCTTCTTTTAGACTTCGAAGATCGACCTCCGGATTTCTTGCGGGAGAATAGAGCCATTGTCCATTCATGCTATAGACATAGATATATTCAATGCCATCTAACTCCCAATCTCTCAGTTCCTCGAGCGTTTTCATGGTGGCTTCCCAGCCAGTACAGCCCCCGTCTCTCTGATAGGCCAATGTTACCCCTGGCTGAGGGACAACGAAGTCATGATGCCCGGGGTCAGGAGAGAGTTTTTCGCAAAGGTCGTACAGATCCCCCAATGCCAACAAGGCGTCTACTTTCTCCGGTGTGTCGTAGTATTTTACAAGGGTCGCGCCAGCCTCTTCCGGGTATCCGCCGAGTTGACAGTATATCGTGAGATACTGATCTGATCCCATTTGCTTTGCGATATAGCTGCGCATCCCCATTTAAAGCCCTCCCATCTTGAAGCCGATCTCCGGCTTGTCCAACTCATGGCGGAGCGTTTCTACAGCGGCGGTGATAACAGGGTCATCGGTGTGGGGACGATCCAAATCTGCAGCCGCCTGGAGCTGTCGCTTTCCTTTCTCGGTCAGTCCATAGTTGCAGGTACGGCGGGAGTTCTCCTCTCCGGCGAAGTCCAACAGGATATCGTCCACCATCTTCCGGATCTGCGGGTCATCTGTCAGAGTCTCATGCCGGAATCCGGTGGTGTTCCGATAGGGCAGCTCCTCTCGAATGGTCCGAAGGTATTCCTGCGAGTCTGTGAACTCCTGCACCTCACCGCTGGCGTAGGTCACGCGGCCCACCAGATGATCCTGTAGCTGCATTCTCTGCTGCCGCAGGTCATAGCAGTACAGGTACCCTTGGTATTCCCCTGGTCGTGGGGTGCAGCGCAGGCAGAAGCGGTAGTGCTCAGTCTCCGCAATATAGCCGTAGACGTGGTCGTTTTTCGAGATCTCTCCACCATGTTTCCAGCAGTAGGAACTCATCGCGGTCAGGCTCTGGAGCGGCCCATCCCTCCGCAGTGTATCCACGGTATGCTGGAGTTCTCTCTTGAACTCCGGGGTGTTAAGCTGGTCTGCATTGTGGGGCCACCATGTGGACCAGAAGCTCTTACCGCCTGAGCCGAAATCTATCCGAAGATGTCCTACTGTCCCCAGGACCTCGTCCTGTTTCTCGTCTGAATAGAACAAACCCGCCTCCTCTTGGGAAGCGGGTTTCAATGCAACAGAATATTCTGCAGCCGGATTATTACGAGCCTTCATCTCTTTCACCTCACATTCTGTGGACACAAGCTATACCACATCTCCCGTCAAAAGTCTACTGGAATATCCATGGACTCGTCACATGGCCCAAGAAAAAGAGACCGCTCTGCGCACTTCGGCAGCCGCGGTCTCTTTTTGTCAATATACTCTTTTCAGCGGGCGGAACTTGCACAGCTTATAGGTACGTAAAGAAGTCCGCTGTTAAGCAACAGATCTCGCCTTTTGGGTCCTTTCCCCAGTACCAGTAATAGACGCCGCTTGGAACTGTAAAAAGGGCTGCTGAATAGCTGCCATTCGGAGAGATACCGGCCGCACAGTTGATACCCCATCGTTCCCGGTTCTCCTCCAGAAGCTCATCAAAAACGTCATCATAGTCCAACTCAAAGGAATTGGAGCGCATACAGGACTCTCTGAAAAACCGGCCATCCATCAATCCTGTCGTTGACTCATTTACGACATAGCCGCAATATTTGCGGCGGGATTGTTCGGCATCCCATATCGTTTTCGCCGCTGTGAAGGTCACGGGTGGGTGATCCGTAAAACGGATTTCCGCAAACGCAAGTGTGCGGTCCTCTCCTGCATGAGCGGAATATGCGAACACAGGATATATGCCGGGAGGGACCTTTTGCTGAAATGCCTTCCGTTTGAAGTCGGCAATTTCAAACCGCAGCGTTGGATCTGCCACTACGATCTCACCGGTCGGAAGACTGATGAGGCCGATGTCGTGGCTCCGGATAACGGCCTTGCCGTATCGGTTCTGTAAGATTGCGCCGTCCACGGTGTGTATGATCTTTAGATTGTTCCGAGCATCCATATCCAAATCCTTCAGACAGTGACAAAGCTGAGCTTTCGAAAGTGCTCTATTCGTCTGCAGTGATGACCGCCATTTCGAAAACGTCTAAAACGCTCACGATTCCTGCGTCCTATTGTACGTCATTTGCCCTGGAACTTCAATCTTATTTTCAGAACCGCACACCTCCCATCTCCATGCTGGTATTTCTCTTTTGGCAGAGACCCTGATTCAGTTGACCCTCTGACAGATTTCGGTCCATGATCGAACGGATTTCTGACTTTGTCCCCAGATACGCTACATAACCCCGGTCCCCAAAACGGCCGCCTTCCTCCTGGATGCGGCGCTGGCCATATTTCTGATAGTCGACGCAATCTTCCAATTTGGGATCAACCGCTAAATTCTCGGACTTCTTGATCAGAAACCAGCCATACTCTTCCGCCGAGCTGATGTCCGGCACTACAGCAAAATCATGGAGATTCTCCGCCAGGCAGAGGACTTCCTCCGGTGTCTCCGGCCAAACAGTATCAAAGACCGTATGGAAGTCCTCAAGCGCCTGTCCGTCGAACTTTTGAAGGCAGCGAGTCAGAGCGTTCAGCGTATATAAATGTTCATTCAACGGATATTCGCTCTCAAAAACACCCCGAACGGCAGCTGCGATCTCATCGGTGTCCAGCATTGCCATACACTGTTCAGGCTGTTCAACACCAAGTCGCCGCAGGGTCCGGGCGATTTTGCTCTCCGCACATGGAAAATAAAGCGTTTCCCGCTCCATGGGGCGGTCTGGTAGCGAGAGTATCACAGAGGCCAGGCAGCTCTCATAGAAATACTCCGGAAAGCGGCGGCCGTCGTAGATCTGCGTCAGCTTCATGCCGTTTTCATATACCACGCCATAGGGAGTGACCCTTCCGTCTTCGCCCCCGATCAGATCCAGGGCCATTTTACGGCCATCCAGACTCGCAAGATCCTCTAATCTGGCGGTTCCGCCATTCAGATCCATGTAATGGGTTTGTCCGATCTCCTCCAAATCAGTGAAATCCGTGATGATGGTGACCTGCTGGCAGGAAAAGGTCAGGTTGATGAGATCCACGATCCCATGGCAGTTGCAGCTGACTGCAGCTCCCTGGAATTTTGCCATCTCCTGATCATCGAAGCTGTCCAGCCGTTTGGCCAGATAGTCCAGTTCATCCAGCGTAACATTGCATCCTGTCAGTCGTTTTAAAACGGGAGGCCCTTGCCGCATTTCCCGGATGAAGCAGTCCCGTTCAACTGGGTCTCCGATCCCCAGTGCTTCCAGTAGTTCCAGACAATGATCATATTCATTCCCGGGGATCGGGAACAAAATAATCGCCTCTCCATATTCAGGGTGCCTTGCGTTACTCAATACAGCCTGCATCCTTTTCACCTCCAGTTTCCTCCAAACGCAGAATTACGGGTCCGTAGTGATCGATCAGCAGGGCATCCAGGATCAGCGCCAGCGTGAGATCGTCCACAAGGTCCTCATCACACAGTTCGGGGATCGTTATGGTCTTCCGCCGGCAATGAAGCCCCCGGGCGGCCTGATACAAAGCATACTCCTGGCAACTGAGACCATGCAGTATCTTCCATTCACGCAAAGGCGGCGGCCAAAAGCCCAAGAGATTTGGCACTCCCCACCGCCGGAGCGGCTCGGTGGCAGTCAGCAGGTACATGACCGCCAAGCGGCTATTTTTTGTGATGCCCCAATGATGGCTGTCCAATCTATGGCAATAAAGCCGCAGACGGCCAGCATGATATTCATCATAATAGGTGATTGCCTCCTTTCCTGAGAGCACCTTTCGAATCCGATCTCTGAGCAACCCGTCCATCCAGTGCTTGTAGAATCCGGATGCCAGAACAGCGTATGTGACCATGCCGGCTTCCGCCCGTTCTTCCAACCAGGGACATACCTGCGGGGCGTCATGTTTCTTCCGATATTCCGTACAGTTTTTACAGTCCACATCCTCCGGACGGTATCGGAACCGGCAGAGGATCATCTGCCCGCCGCCGCGAGGTGTGAAATTCGGGGGCGTCATCATCTGACGTTCCAATCCCGCCAGAGGGGTATCCTTGAAAAAATACTTCGTCATGTTGCCCTTTCCGGCCCAGTTCCCGGAAAAGGGCAACAAAAAGGCCGCTCCCTCTTTCGGGATCACGGCCTTATCGTCTTTGTGATTTATATTTTAGGCGTCGAAGGACTCTCTGATCATGTTCTATTTCCCCTTTGTTTAGGAGAAACTCAAAATAGTGTGCTTTTTCACTTGCTTTTTTTCAGAAAAGTGTGATAATGTTCGGTTGAATTTATCGGAAAAACGTGTTACAATTTTTGTAAATTATAGTGGCGGTGATTTCAATGAAGCGAAATGCGATTTCTGATTTGCTCAACTGGAAAAACAGTGCGGACCGCAAGCCGCTGGTCATGCGCGGCGCACGCCAGGTGGGCAAGACCTGGCTGATGCGGGAATTTGGGCAGAGCTGCTACAGCAGCTTTGTCTACTTCAACTTTGATGAAGAAGATGAATTGAAGTCTATTTTTGAGACCAACAAGAACCCCCAGCGCATTGTTGAACTGCTCTCCCTGATTGCTGGAGAAAAGATTCTCCCTGGGGAGACGTTGATCATTTTCGACGAGATCCAGGAATGCCCCGAGGCGCTGAATTCGCTCAAATACTTCAAAGAGAAAGCCAATGAATACCATGTCATTGCGGCAGGAAGCCTGCTTGGGACACTGCTTGCTCAACCGAAGTCATATCCGGTGGGCATGGTCAACTTGCTGGACCTCTATCCGCTGACCTTTGATGAGTTTCTGGAAGCCACAGACGAGGCGCTCTATGCCTATTATGAGAGCATCCATAAGGATCAGCAGATCGAGGAAATTTTTCACAACCGCCTGCTGGAGGCCTACAACAACTACCTGATCATTGGGGGGATGCCGGAGTGTGTTGCCTCCTGGGTGAAGGAGAAAGATCCGGCCAAAATTTCTCAAATTCAGAGAGAGCTGATCGAGATCTATGAAAATGACTTCTCCAAGCACAATGGCAAGGTCAACAGCGGGCGGATCTTGATGGTCTTCCGCAGTATTGTCTCCCAGCTTGCCAAGTCCAATGAGAAGTTCATGTACGGCGCTGTGCGGCAAGGCGGCAGAGCCCGTGATTTTGAGGAGGCGATCGAGTGGCTGGTCTCGGCGGGAATGCTAAACCGTATCTACAACGTCTCCAAAATGGAGCATCCTCTTTCCGCCTTTGACAAGCTAGATCAATTCAAGCTCTTCCTATTTGATACTGGCCTGCTCAAACACTTGGCGGGCATTGACAACAGCGCGATCCTTCTGAAGGCTGATTACCAATTCAAGGGGCCGCTCACGGAGAACTATGTCCTGCAGCAGCTTCGCGGGCAATTTGCGGTGGAGCCACGATACTACTCTGATAAAAACGGAGAGATCGACTTCGTACTGCAGCATGAAATGGACATCATTCCTGTTGAGGCAAAGGGCGGTGAGGAAAAATCCGCTCCGTCCTTTAAGCGGTACATCTCTGAGCGTCACCCCAAATATGCCATCCGCTTTTCGAAGAGAGGGTATCGCAAGGATGGGGCCATTACCAATATACCGCTGTACCTTGTCAGAAAGACAAAAGAACTCTTATGATTTGCGTCTTTGAAGAGGGAGCCTACAACGCTTTGCAGCAGGTTTTTTATTGTGTATTCGACGCGGGGCGTGAGATTTCAGAGACGTCATCATCTGGCGCTCCAATTACGTCAGAAGGGTGACTTTTAGAAAATGCTTCGTCATGCTATCTTTTCCGGCTTAGCTCCCGAAAAGGGCGCTAAACAGGCGAATCAACCTCTTGAACAAGGCTCATTTCGCTTCTTGATGTGTTGTAGTTATGAATAGGGGAGGAGGGGGGGCCTTATAAACACCCATTTAACCTAAACCCTCAGCATTCTCCCACGGCGTCACCATTGAGATACACCCAGGCTCCAGTCTGCATTTTCTCTTCCAGATTGAGAAGGCATATCCGATGTTCCCGGAGCATCTTTTGCAGTTCTGGAGAAATTTGTAAAAATTCTGATTCATCGGTTGATTCTTCCGACAAAGCTGTTCCGATATCTTCATCGTCTGATTTGGCGGACATCAGTGTGCAAGGTTCCTGCTGACCACAGTTGTCACAGTTTGAACACGATTTTAATAATCCGTCAACCAATCCGGCGGTCAATTTCAAAAGGGAGTCGCTAACCTCTATCAACTCACTGGCGGTCATCTCGCCGGGGAAAATCACTACCGCTTGGTTCAGTAGATGAAGTTCTAATCGATCAAATCCCGCCAGGTTTGCCTGATCCAGGTCCTCAGCAGAAATCATAATCTCATTTCTCTGATCAAATTGTCTTTGTTTCATTCTTTTTCCTTTCCACAAAATTCCTTATGACTTGACCCATTTTCTCGTACCGAACTGACCCATTTCAAGATAGACAGGTGTAGACTTATTGGACGTAAAAGTTCGCAAAATAGCACAAATATGCTGATATTGGATATATTTTGACGGGTTATAGTAACAAATGGTAGTTCGGGACCAAGAGGCCGTGGGTTCAAATCCCGCCACTCGGACCAAAAAAGTTGCGGTTTTAGCTTTGACTTTGCTAAAAATCGCAACTTTTTTGTTACAATGTATGTTAACATAATTTTCCTTGTATTCTGCCCACAGCCCATACCACAGACAGAACCGGCACCGGGAGCCCCCGGTGCCGGTTTTTTCATTCTGTATGGCAAGCCTCGCCCTGGATCTGGACAGTACGGCCAGTGTCTGGACTCTGGGCTGCGCGTTCTCCTTTTCAGCTTTTATCAAGAGAACGGAGCATCTCCGCCGTCGGTCAGACTCACAGGACCCGCCGGGCCACCACGACGAACCGCTCCTCAGAGCTGTGGTAGCTGCAGGTGGAGAGCGTCAGCAGCTGATCGCCGGGCACCGCCGTCACCCCCGTGTCATAGAGGGCGGCCGACTCCACCTGGGACAGGTACTCCGTGAACACCGCCTCGTCCCGCAGGTCCGTGTATGCATAGTAGGGGAATGATACGCCCGCATCCGTGACCGCCACATCCACATAAAACGCGGCAAGCACTTCATATGTCCCGGTCTCCTCCAGGGTGTCAAAGCGGATCGTGGGATGCTCCTCCCAAAAGGCCGCGTCGGCGTAGTCCAGAAGGGCGGCAAACATACTGCCGTCCCGCATATTGTGGCCGTAGATGAGATAGTTGCCGCACCCGGCGAAGCAGTCCGCCGCCAGAAAGGGCGTCCCGCTGACGGAAGCGCTGCCGTCAAAGGCCCGGCGGAGGTAGAATTCCTCCTCCTGGGGCGTGTGCATCACCGGGTAGTCGATGGCCGTCCCTGCGATGGACAGCCACCCGGCCAGGTCCTGGTTCTGCTCCCACAGGGCCTGGTACTGGGGCAGGATGCCGCCCTCCGCGGCGGGCGTGCTGTCCGATCCGGCGAGAGATGCCTCCGCCTGATGCACCTGTTCGGCAAGGGCGTCATAGGCCGCCCGCTCCTGGCGGGCCCGCAGCAGGTTCCGCAGCAGGAGCCCGCCGGAGACCAGGAATACCGCCAGAAATGCCAGAAACAGGCCCGTCCGCCAGATGCCGGGGCGGCGGCCGGTCCCGTGGGAGGGGGGCGTTTGTGCAGACTGTTTCATCGCTGTCTCCTTTCCGCGCTTGCGGGGTGGATGGTTTTGAAAAGAGGGGGCCGTAGGCCCCCTCTTTTCTGTTGCGTCGGACCGGGCACGTCCGCTGTCCGGTCACCGCAGGCGCTTGCCCCGGTATTTTCTGCCCAGCAGGCGCGGCAGGCCCACCACCGCCATGCCGCCAAGAGAGAGCAGGCACAGCAGGGCCAGCAGGCCGTTGTGGGTGGGATCGCCGGTCCTGGGGGTGTCAGGATTGCTGGGCGTGTCGGGCGTATCCGGCTCGCTGGGCTCGTCAGGATCACCGGGCTCGCTGGGATCGGGTGGGATCGGCTCGTCCGGGTCATCAGGATCACTGCCGGGCCGGTGGTTGGTAAAGACGGCGGAGGCCGTCCCGCCGGCCGTGATGGTCCCGGTATCTCCGGAAGCGGTGGTGGAGTAGCCGTCCTGGTCCGCTTCCGCCTCGGTCACCGTGTAGGTGATGCCGTCCGGCAGATTTTCCGCCAGGATGGTCTCTCCGTCATGGAGGGTAAAGGTGGCGACACCGTTCACAAAGGTCATCTGTCCGTAGATCCCGGTGAGGTTCCGGTTGCTCAGGGTGACGGTGAAGGTGAATTCCCGGGTGGGATCGCCTGCCGAGCCGGTCACCCGCTTGCTCACCTGGAGGGAGCCGGGGGCCGTGTCCGATTTGCGGTTGGTGATGTTGTTGCCGTCATATGTGGGCTGATAGCCCTCCGGCACCTTCTCCTGTACAAAGTAGGTATACTTGTTTCCGTTCTCGTCCTCCTCGGGCAGGTCGTGGAAGGTGTAGGTCCAGGTGTTGCCGTTTTTGACCCAGGTGGGCTGGGCGTAGACCCGCTCCTCCGGACCGCCGCTGATCTGGCGGAAGAGGTACAGTGTGATCGAAACCGGCCGGGCAGGGTCCTTTTCGCCATCGTCCACCCAGGTCTTTCGCCCGGTGAGGTCGATCCGGCCGTCATCGCCTCCGCCGCTGTCGTGGCTGTAGTTCTCGAAGGCGGCGCTGGCGGTGTCTCCCGCCGGGATTTCCCCGGTCCAGCCGATACCGCTGGTGCGGTAGCCGTTCTGGTCCATTTCCTTCTCGACGACTTCGTAGCCGATGCCGGCGGGCAGCCCCTGGATGGTGATGCTCTCGCCGTGCTTGAGGGTAAATTCACCGGACACGCCATCAGTGAAGATGATCGTCCCAGGCGTTGCATTGCCGTCGGCATCGGTCTTTGTGGTGTTGAACGAATCGTCCACATCACTGGCCGCCGTGCCCGCCGAGGAACTTCCGGTGAGCTTCACGGTGAAGGTGAAGTCCTTGTTCTGATCGCCCCGGTTGCCGGAGACTGTCTTGCTGACGGTGAGACTGCCGTCCTTGTAGTTGGTGATGGTCAGGCCGTCCACGGGGGTGTCGGGGTGGCTGGGAATGTCTGGAGTGTCCACAGCCGTTCCGTCTCGATAGCCGTCCTCGTAGCCGTCGGGGACAGGATTTTCCCGCACCCGGTACTCATACAGGACGCCGTTCTCGTTGTACTTGGGCAGATCTGTGTAGGTGTAGGTCCAGGTATTACTACCTTCCGGCTTTGTCCAATTGGGGGTAGCAGAAACAGATTTCCATTCGCCTTCCGGTGTCTGATCATACAGCCGCCGTTCTAGCTTCAGGGTAAGGTCACCTTCCTCCACGCCGCCATTCCAGATCTTCCGGCCGAAGATCGTCACCGTTCCGGTGAGGACGTTGATGAAGTTGTAGTTGTTGTCGGTATTATCTTTTTCGACTTCGCCGGTTGCTCCACCATCTTTTTGGTTTTTGAGAGCGTACCCCGTCGGAACAACCTCCCGCACCCGGTAGGTGTATGGATTGCCGTTCGCATCGCGGCTGGGCAGACCGGCATAGGTGTAGGTCCAAACATTGGTATCGCCGGTATCCGAATCTGTCCAAGTGGGGGAGTAGAGGAGAGATACATCTGTCCAATTTCCAGAGGGACCAACTCTCCGTTCCAGAATCAAGTTCAGGTCCTGGGGCCGGGTGCCGTACGCGTCGTCGTTGTCCACCCAGGTCTTGGTGCCCGTCAGGCTGGCAGCGGTGGTGTTGGTGACGGTGGTCCTGGTTTCCTTTGTCCAGTCGTAGGATACCTCGTAGGACTTGTCCCCAATGGTGATGCTCCCGTTCTGGGGGATGGGGGTGCCGTTCTCCAACTCCAGAGCGTAGTAGATATACTCTGCTCCGTTGGCATCATACTTGGGCAGGTTGGTGAAGGTATGCGACCAAGGGCTGCCAGACAGTGTAACTGTCCGCACACCCCCGGTGGAATCCAGCTCATCCACCGGCACGGCTTCGCCGTCCACAGAACCAACATTGTCCTTTACGGTCGTCCGGTACAGGCCCAAGGTGACTGCTTGTGCCGCTTCACCAACAGGGTTCCACATCTTCTCCACGCTGTAGCTGGTGGTAACGGAGTTGGTGAACCGATAGGAGTAGGTGGTCGTGCCATTAGCTTCATCATAACTGATCTCTGGCTCTTCGATCTGCACCCAGCCAGAGTCCGAGACTTCCACTACCTGATAGCCAGTAATGGACGAACCAGAGTTGTCGGTTTCGGGCAGATCATCCCAACGGACGGTCCAGGAATTACTCGCGTTGGCAGCTTTTTCTTCCTGGCCATTCAGGAATGTGGCTTGGGTCCAGCCGGTGGTCTCCGTCATATACTGTAGCTGGAAGGTCACAGAGCCAGCGATTTCTTCGCCCGCCCACTCCTTGACTGCTTCCACATTCTGGGGCACTCCGCTCGGCACCGGCGGCGTGTCCAGAGAGTTTTTCACGGTCCATTCATTCTCCGGGTGCTCCGGATATTCTGCCGTATAATTGACGCCGTCCGGGTTATAGGTGCCGCCGGGCTCCACAATGGCATCAGCCGTTACATCGTTCAGCGTGTTGTATCCGCCGTCCCTGGGCTGCAGCTCCCGCACGCGGTAGGTGTAGGACTTGGCGGTTTCGCCGCTGTAGTCCATGGTGGGCAGGCCGGTGATGGTATCCGTCCACCTGCCGCTGGAATCCGGGTCGGTGTCGTTCGCGCTTTCGGCGTTGTTGCCGTACAGCTTCTCGAACACCGCCACGTTCTCCCACTCCACACTTTCATCCTCAGAATTGTCTGCGTCTGTGGCGCGCTGGAGGACGAACCAGGAGCCCCAGGTCCACGGCCCGTCAGCGCCGGGGCGGGTGCCGTACTGGTTGTCCGTGTCGTCCCAGACCTTGGTCACCGACACGGAGGTGGTGTCCAGCTTGTTGGTACTGGTGCTGGTATTGGCGTTTGCGTTACGGTTGAATGTGGCGCTGGTGACGAGGCTTTTCCCCACTTCATAGTCGAAATAAGGACCATCAGAGCCAGTATCGGGCAAGTCAATAGGCTGATTTCCCGTCCCCCAGGATACCGCGGTCTCGATCACCCGGTATTCCAGGAAGATGTATCTGTCGTTCGCGTCTTGCACCACGCCGGGGAGATTTTTGAAACTATAGAACCAGGCCCTTGCAGTCGTGGCACCGTCCTTATCTATGGTGGCCCCTCCGGCGATTGGCCCCGTTAGGGAGTTGGCGGTTGCACCGTCTGCAAAATTCAGTGTTTTATTGCCATCATATGTCCACTCATTGGCATTTTTCCAAGCTGCATCACTGCCCATTTCCCGGACCTGGAGCTGGAACGAAACCGTCAGATCAAAGCCCAGGTAGTCCTCAGCGATCGTGCCGTCGGAGCCCTGCCAGACTTTCTGGAAGTCAGCGTGTGTCAGGGTGCTGTTGGTCAGGGTGCCGAAATCGCTAGAGGGGCTGTCGGTGATGCTCGTAGGCCAAATGCCGGTACCGGGTGTGGGCGTGTAAATATTATCCTGCTCAGTATTTCCTTCCTCTGTGATTTGCAGCCGTCCATTGTCTTTCCCCACGGGTTCCTTCAGCGTATAGGTCCAGGCCATGCCGTTGGGGGCATATTTCTCAAAAGACTTGTCCCCCACAGGCGTGATGATGATAGTCCAAGTGTCCGAGTTCCCGTCCGCAGGATCAAAGGTGATAGTGTAATCCTCTCCCTGCGTCAGGGTCTCTTCCATTTCTGCCGCGCCGCCTTCCCCGCCTTGTTTCTGTGTCGTGCGGGTAAGCGTCAGCAGTTTTGCAAAGTCATCCTGTTTGGGCCGGAAACCGGTATCGTCGCCCTCCCAGATCTTGGTCGCGATGAATCGGTCGTAGACCTCCTGCTCCTCCGGCCGCTGGTTCTTGAAGCTGGCGTCCACGGTCACAGACGGTGCTGTAGCCGTTTCCCCCTCCCCAGAGTTGTCAGGGTCCGGTTCCATTTCCGGCGTCAGGCCAGTGATGGGAGTGGTGATGCCAGAGGGACTCTTTAGTTTGGTATCGTCATCGAATTTGGTGCCCAGTTCTTCTGCCGTCACATCCTCTTTGACGCCCCAGGTGTCATAGCCGTTCAGCCAGGTCTTTACCTCGGAGACGCCGTACCGGTATTCGGTGCCGTCCGGGGCGTAGAGAGGCAGACCGGCAAATTTCAGCGTGGCCCAGATGTAGCCGGCTTCCGCATCCTTGCCGCTGGCGATGAGATTTTCCCCTGTTACCGGAGTTTCTGCATTTTGGTTTTCCCAAATTTTTTCTACCTGCGCGGAGGTCAGGGTCACGTCATCGTAATGGAAGCTGTCATCTTCGACATATTGCTTTTCTTCAATGGTGACAGTGCCTGCGTCGCCCTCCGCCGCCTCATAGTACCGCACCAGACGGAAGGTCACGGCGGGGAACACATAGTCGCCATCACTGTCCGTGGGCAGATACAGGAACTTCTTCACCTGGATGCTGCCCGTATCCGGGTCATACTTGTTGGTGAAGTAGAAACCGTTGCCCGCCTGGCTGACCGTGAACACGGCGTCGCCAGACAAATCGTTGCTTTCGTCCGCCCACTGGACCACCTCGCGGATCTCGTAGGTGTACAGGTTGCCGTTTTCGTCGTACCGCTCCAGGGGAACAGCAGTCTCTTCTTCCTCCGCGCCCCAAACCGGGGAACCACTTTCATCAAATGTCAGAGTATTGGTCCCCTTGTACAGGATCTGGTACTGGTACCCGTTGCCGGATTTCAAATCTTTCCATTGCTCCGGGGAGATCGTCAGCTGCGCGGCGTAGTATTTACACTTGGAATTGTCAATGAAGTTCCCGGTTTCAGCATCCTGAATTTCAGTGTCAGGTATTCTGTCGCCTTCCCATGTTTTTGTATCCTGCGTATACCGGTACACCAGGAACTTGACGCCGGGCAGGCGGGTCTCCGTGTCCCAGCCGGAGAGGTTGGTCCAGTACTTCATGCCGTTGATGGAATACTCCTCCGCCAGGGTGTTGGTGAAGGTGCCGTTTTCCACCAGGGCGTACTTGGCGTAGTTGCTGCCATTGCCGAAGGGGCCAATGGTGCCCTGCACCCTGTGGCCCTCCGCCCACTGGATGCTGCCGATCTCCGTTGTATCATTCTCATCTTGCTTGCCCAGCACCAGCAGCTCATAGGCATGGTCGCCGGATTTTTGCTCTGTATCGGCGGAGAGAATGTCTGCACCCTCCGCCGCTTCATCCCGGGTGCCAAGGTCCTTACTGTCCAGGGAATACTTTCCCGCCTGGTAGTCGTAGCGGTCGGCGGGCTGGGTGGTGCGCTCCACGGCGTAGTAGTAGATCTCGTAGCCGTATCGGTCAAAGGCTGCCACGTTTTCCAGGGTCAGCGTCCAGGTGTTGTTGTCTCCGTTTCTCTGCCAGTCGCCGCTGCTGCCCACGTACTCGATCTGACGCTGGTAGGTGGGAGTCCAGCTTGTGTCAGTCGGTTTATTGCCGAGCGCATCGTTCACCGCCACGTGCACCACCCGGTAGATGTCCAGGTACAGGTCGGGACGCAGGCCGCTCTCGTTGGTGTAGTTGTCCATCCACACCTTGGTCCAGGAGACGTTCTTGGGCGTGTTCCGCCGGTTGGTGACGTCCAGCGTCTGGATGTCCAGCGTGTGCTTGCCGTCCACATTATTTTCGTAATCCCATTCGAATTCCGGGTCCGTGTAGTCGCTCCACAGGGCGTATAGGTCGCCGTAGATATCGGGGTCTTCGGTTGCCCGTTTCTCGAGATCGACCACTTCAGGCTCTTTGCCGTTGTAGGCCGCCTCCGTCACATCCAGCCAGACTTCCTCCACGGAGTAGGCCACGGCGTTGCCGTCGCTGTCGTACTTGGGCAGGCCATAGAAGTGGGCGGTGTTGCTGTACACGGCCTCTCCGTTTTTGTCCACGCCGATGATGGTCTGCTCCGAAGAGACCTGCGTGGAGTATATGCCGGTATCTGAATCGTATTCACCATAGATCTTCGCATTCTCGCCGCCCACGGAGACGGTATCGGTCCCGGCGTATGGCCCGGAGTAGGTGATCTCCCAGTTGTCGCCCGTGCCGTTTTCGATTTTGTCAGAGTCATCTTCCTCCGTCTTGCCCATGGACTCATCGAACACCAGCCGGAAGACCAGGGCGAGTCTTGTTTTGTCCTTGCTATAAATCTTTTCCAGCGCGGCCCCGATCTCGTCGGAGAGGGTGGTGTCGCTGACCTCCTCGCCGCCGTCTCTGGTGCGGCCATCCACCCAGTGCTTGTTCACCGTCAGGTTGATATTGCCCAGGCGGCGGTTGGTGACGGTAAAGGCCACATCCACGCCGCCGGGGAGGGTGCCATCATCCTCCTCGGTACTACTCGACCCATGGGTCTCTTTGTATGTCACCTGATACCGGTGGTATTGGGTGGTTACGTCAAAAATTTTGTCCTCATCGCCGCGGCCATCATCGCCCAGATTGCCATCTGTTCCATACAATTTCTCATAGGGAATTTTGCCATCTGCTTCTGTGGATAGATGGTGATTTACCTTGCCCTGTCCGGTTGTTTCATCTACTTTCCCCACAGATGTTTCCACTAGGTACACATCATCTGCATCCAGTATGGTGCTATCGGGAGGAAGGTCGGAAGATTCGAGAACCATATCTCCCGTCCCAATCCAGACCACGGAGCTCCAGATATTGGGCCCCAGCGTGATGGTGTAGTCAGAGGTGGTTTCATCAGAATTTTTCCGCTGTATCGGCTCACCAGTGGTCTTATTATACAGCGTGAAGGTCACCGGCTCCCGGTGGGGGGTGTCGCTGTTGTCCAGCCAGGTCTTCCGCACCAGCAGATTGAAGCCTCCGGAGCCTTCGCCGTTGATCACAGCGGTCCGGTAATCGGCGGTGTCGGTCGGTCGATTCTCATAGACGGCGGAGACGTTGCCATCGGTCAACTCCAGCAGGATGTACTCATAAGCCTGGCCGTCCGCGTCATAGGCGGGGAGGCCGGTCACCGTGATGGGCCATTCCGTGTATTCACTGTTTTCTGGACCATAGCCTGGAATGCCCCAGCTTACCTGAACATCCTCCGCATCGTCAGGCAGGGGATTAGTCTGAATGGCGGCCAAAGTTTTGCCGTCTGTCCCATCCATGGTAAACACCAGATAGGGATCATTGTAATTGAAAGCCTGCCCGGTGACGGCCCGGAAGATCTGGAGGGTGATTTTCTGCTTCCCAGCATCTATTGCTTCCTCCAAAGAATCACCATGCCACTCCTTGATGACCTCATAGCTCACGGTGTCCTGGACGCTGTTGGTGATCGTCTCGCCATCATAAGAGACGGCATAGCTCCGGCCATATTCCTCGACTGTGAGCGTACCGGTGGGGGCGTCCGATGTACAGGAACTGGTCTCTGAGGTATTGCCATAGGTCACCGGATATTTTGTAATGCCTTGAGCGTTATTTTCAATGGCATTTGTCACGTCCTTCCTTGTGTCACCGGTCACCCCGGTATAGACAGCGGTTTCCAGCCAGCGGTATTCCAGTTCCTGGGTCCGGTCACCGTTGCCGCTGTACTGCGGCATCGCGAGCCGGTCCGTCAGGGTGTCCGTCAGCTTCACGGCGGAGAAGTCGTACAGGTAGCGGGTGATCTTGTCCCCGCTCTCGTCTGTGCAGTCACGCCACCCGTTCTCTTGGCCGGCCTCATGCACCTGAAGCGTCAGCTCCACCGCCACGTTGTCAAACCCGGACTGGAAGTTGGCCGCCTTCCACACCTTGGTGGCGTTGGCGGAGACGGTGTTCGATTGGAGATTGGTCAGTTTGTCGCCGTTGTACAGGTAGGGGTTGCCCGCCCGTTCGGCGCCCCAGTCTGCCAGATCGTCTTCTTCCACGACCCATTCGTCTGATTCGTCATCCCATGTAACGGTGCCGAACTGCTGCTCATACTGGCCCGCGTTGGTGCCGTCGAGCGTCTCCCGCACCACATAGATCCACTCGCTGCCGCTCTGGCCGTCATACTGGGGGAGGACGGCAAGCTCCTTGGGATCGGAAGTACTATCTGCATAAACGACCCGGATCTCCCAATGGCCCTCGGCCGGTTCGGTGGCATCCTCGCCGCCGGTGGTTTCGCCGCTTCCGATGTCATCGGTTCCGTCCGTGGGATCCCCGCCGTCACCGGCCGCGTCCTCCACCCACACCAGGATGACCTCCACCGGCGCGCCGTCTTCCCCGGCATAGTTGGAGGCTGTATGGATGCCCTCGGACCGCAGATAGCGGTACAGGGTGAAGGTCACATCGGGGCGGCGAACAGTGCTGTCCTCTGGATTCTGCTCATAGGAATCCATCCAGACCTTGGTGGCGGTATACGTGGTCTCGCCGCCCCGGACCAGCGTCAGGGTGCCGCCGTTGTACACGGCGGTGGTGACATGGCCGGTGTTAGGGATGCTGGTGTTGTTGTACAGGATGTTATACCAGTCGTCCTCATCCAGGGGGTCGTTTTTGCCCGTCAGACTTTCGGGCAGCTCCCCGCCGGACAGCCTGCCGTCGGCGGTGTCCGAAGTCTCGCCATCGTCCGCTGTCTCCGTCAGATAGTAGGTGATGGGGGTGCCGTTGATGCTGTATTCCCACAGGCCGGAGATGGTGATTTCTCCGTCTGTATAGCTGGCGTTCAGGCCGTTTTCCAGCATATCCGCCAGAGTATTTTGATTGATGGCGTCATCGGGCATCCCATCATAGTCCCAGTGGAAGGAGAAGTTCTTCAAAAGGGCCTGTACTTCCGTGTCGTTCAATTCCCGCGCGATACCCTGCTGCACGTCCAGCGTGACGGTGAAATCCTGCAGCCGGACAAAGTACCAGCCGGCGTGCTCCACGCCGTCCACGCTGCTGGGGTCCTCAATATCCTGGAGGGTATAATCGCCGCCGGGGATGGTGTCGGGCGGCTCCAGGGACCAGGAGACGGTGTAGCGCCCATCCACGTTTCCGTTGGCGTCCCGCTCCTCCAGCTCCGTGGGCAGGCCGTTTTGGCCATCGACCGTGACGCTGAGGACGCCGGTGTTTGGGTCATAGGAGACCGTGGGCATATCCGTCAGCCCCACGATGTCCAGATTGTCCTTGGTCAGCTCCTGACGGGTGAAGGTGGTGAGCACATCTCCGTTTTCATCGACCTCCGTCAGCGTAAAGTACAGCTTCGGGGTCATTAGGGTGCCGTCCCCTGTATCGCCCAGCTTGGGACTCCAGTGAGGGCGGCTATCAACATCGTTGTTGTCCGCCCAGTAGATCTGCTGGGTCACGGACTCATAGTCTGAGACCACCACGTTCCAATCATCATGGCCGGGGAAATTCTCCCCGGCGGTGACGGTCACGGAGGCGAAGCCGGAGGTGTCCGCATCATTCTCCGCGCTGACGGTGAGGGTGATGCTGCCGCTGACCGCGTCCGTGGACCGGGTGAGTTTTTCAACGTCGAGGGTCAGAGTGAGTGTGTGGACTTCATTCGGCTGTGTTAGCATTCCAGCTTCTGGAATAGAAACTGTAAAGGCAAAACCATTGCCAGATCCTGCAAGGCTACCTGCTGCGATAGAAAAGTCAGGAGATTCAGCAGGAAATGCCAGATTTGCGATCACGGTATTACCGCACTGGATGTTATATGTACCGGTCCCGCTCTCACCCGGCTCCGCGATTGTCAACTCCCCCTCCGGCAGAGCCAGACCATTCGGAAGCTCAACTGTAAAGGTATAGTTCTTGCCATCGCTCCCGGCGGCGGTTTGCCGGATATCGACCGTGTATGTGATCGTTTCTTTGACATCTTCGTCCAGGTCGATACTTTCAGGGTCCGCACGGACCTCAATCTCTTCCGGGATGTCCGCGTAGACTGTGAAATTTTCGGCGTCAATGGTGGCATCACTGCTGTTGGTACCAACTTCCAAAAGCGGGGCCTTGATACCAGGAACCGCTTCATCAGGTGAATAGGTCTGGACGCGAATGGCACCCTCTACAGAAACAGGCACATCACTGCCGTTCGTCCTAAATTCCAGGGTTTCCCCATAGTGAGATTCATCCACCAGCAAAATCCGCAGCACAGCGCCGCCGTCCTCAACATCAGTAATGAGAACGGCCTGAGAGCCGGGCTCCGCGTCGTTGAGCGTCAGAGCGCCCGTTATGGTGCCGGTTTCCCCGGCGGTCTCCGCCGCATCCGGGACGGCCGTCTCTGTGGCCGCCTCATTGGGCCCTACCACATCCGGAACAGTCTGGGTCGGGTCAGTCGTGTCCGGATCTGCCTCGCTGGGTGTGGGCACATCCGGATCGGCCCCAGTCGGGGCCGTCACGTCAGAGGGGTCATCTGTGTTGGAGACGTCTGCGTCCGGTCCTCCCGTGGCGGGCTCATCCGTGCCGCCTCCTCCGGTGTTGGGCTCGTCCGGCTCGGATCCGCCCGTGGCGGGATCGCCCGGGGCACCATCATCCTGGCCGGGTTCGTTCGGAACAGAGGGCTCCGTGACAGTCTCGTCACTGTCAGACGCACTTGTGTCGGTCTCGTCCTGTTCCGTCTGGTCTAGATCGGTCGCATCCGGGGGCGTTTTGCCCGTATCCTGGGCAACAAGTTCGTCCACCGAGATGGACTCTCCCGACCAACGAAGGGCTTCCGCCTCCGCGCCTTCCAGCGTGATCTCGATCATCGCGGCGGCGGGGCCGCCCTCGCTTTGCGTCAACAAGGCGGACAGATCCACCGTCACCACCCCGTCCTCGGTCTGCGTCCGCGGCTCCCACATCACCGACACAGGCTTCTCCACCGTGGCCAGCGCGATGATCGCCGACATGGGCAGAAGGCCCAGCAGGATGCACGCGGCCAGCGCGATGCTGCATATACGAGTTCCTAATTTACGTCTGGTTTTCATGGAATGATCACCCTTCCCCTCGGAAATTATCCACAGGAGCGGGGGAGCCCCCGCTCTCGTTCTCTATATTTTGAAATGCCGTGCCGGCGCGGGCTCACGCCCGGTCCCAGCCCACGGCCAGCTGCTCCGTGTCCAGCATCCGCTCGTAGGACTGCTCCGCCAGCAGCCGGACGCTGTGCTCGATCTCCGTCTGCGTGACCAGACAGAGCTTCCGCAGGCACCGGGGAGTGCACTTGGACGCCTCCACCCGGGCGTCATGGGCCAGGGCCTGGATCTCCGACGTCACCTGCGTCCGCCGCAGGACATGTCCGTTCCGGGACACGAACACCGGGCCGGAGCGGATGCCCTGCCTGGCCATGTAGTCGGACAGCTCCTGCCGCAGACAGCCGGGGATGGGGACATACCGCCGCTCCCCGCTGAAGGTGAGCAGCAGCCGCCCGGTCTCCACGGCCTCCGCCGTCACCAGAGCCAGCTCACCGACGCGGACGCCGGTCAGGGCAAAGGCCTTCACCATCAGATATGTCCGTTCCCGCTCCAGGGCCTTTGCGGTCTGCAGCAGCCGCAGATACTCGGTCCGTGTCAGCTCCGGCTGCGCGTCCGGCTCGGTCTCCAGCCGTTCAAGCAGCTGCAGGTCCCGGCGTCCCATGTGCTCCAGCAGGCCGTTGGCCGCGGAGAGGTGGGTGTTGACCGTGCCCGGGGAATACCCGTGCTTCAGAAGTATGTCGCGCCAGGCGGACAGTGTCTCCGGAAAGACCAGCTTGTCCGGCGGCAGATAGTCGTAGAACGCCCGCAGCTTGGCAGTGTACATCTTCACGGTGGCGGTGCTGCGGCCCCTGGCGGACAGGGCTTTCAAATATTCCTGGATCGCCTCACGGGTGACAGCGGCGGCTCCCGCCCGGGCCCCCGCCGGCGGGCGTCGGATCTCCTCAGCGTACGTACCCATCCCTCCAATCTGGACAGAATCATTCTTTTGTCATAAAACAGCTGATCGAAATCGCGGTCTGCTGGAAA
>ERZ1090880.227-NODE-227-length-34017-cov-45.438402_pt1 | contig 34017 bp, 30 predicted proteins | sample MGYA00478471_ERZ1090880 | MGnify/ENA primary metagenome ERZ1090880 (study PRJEB33644, sample SAMEA5815734) | chicken gut metagenome | biome: Chicken; feature: Gastrointestinal Tract; material: Caecum | place: Ireland | collected 2019-01-01 | study: A study of the... | reverse complement strand
GCAACTGACTCTTAATCAGTGGGCCCAGGGTTCGAGTCCCTGGAGGTGCACCACAAAAAGCGCTGAATCGAAAGATTCGGCGCTTTTTCTTTTTGCAAGTTTGCAAGGCGGATGGGCTTGCTTGAGCCACAGCGGCCCATTTTGCGCAGCGGTTAAATTTCGGCGTTTTCTTTTCCGTCAAAAACGATCCCCAGCTGTTTGTGCAAAATACGGAAGGCCAGTTGCATTTGAGGGCTGATCCATTTGTTGCGATGGTAGACGCAGACCGCGGGAAAGGATTGCTCGTCCAGTTCGGTCTCCAGGCGGATCAAAGAGCCGTCCTGGAGTTCATCCTCCACGGAAAACAGTGGGACATAGGCAATGCCGAAATGGTTCATGACGCTTTTCTTGACGGCCTCGATGCTTTGTAGTTTCATGGGAGGATTCAATAAAATATCCTTGCGGTCAAAGTAGGCTTCGATGGCCTTTTGATAGTTGGCGTTGGGCTCGTTGCAGATCATGCTGAAGGGCTTGCGCTGATGGGGCGAGAGAAAATCCCGCTCTGCGGGCGGCATGAACGGAGAGCCGATCAGACAGGCCTGGAAGGGCCTGGAAGCCGGATGCAGCACCGACTCCGGGAAGCGCCCTTTGTCGCAGTCGATGCCGATATCGGCGGCGCCGCTGACAATGGCCTGGTTGATGTCGTCGGATGGGACGGAATGAATGACCAGCTGTATATGGGGCGCCTCGTGCAAAATGGCCTTGATGATGGGCTGCATGACATAAATAAAAATGGAATCCGGCGCCGCCAGGCGCAGCGTGCCGGTGAGCTGGGAAGGGCTTTTGTTGTAACTGGTTATTTTTTCGGCGTTTTGCAGAATGGACTGGACAAAGGGCATGATGTCCCTGCCTGCCTGAGTCAATTCCATTTTGCGCCCCACGCGCTCGAACAGGGGAAAGCCAAATTCTTCTTCCAGCTGCTTGATCTGAGCTGTCACGGTGGAAGGCGCATAATTGAGATGGACGGCGGCTTTTTGAAAGCTGCCGGTTTCCACAATGGTCACAAGGGTGGCAAGATATTTCGTTTCCATAGTTCCTCCCCGATTGATTCGGAAAAGCCGAATCTGACCTTCAAAATGATTCGCTTTTTATAAATGTTCCTGTGTGTTATTATACCTGTACAGGACCTGTTCCGCAACCGTGGCCGCGGAAATTTCAAACCAGCACACAGGAGAAAACTAAAATGGACTTTCATTTTTCGCAGGAGGAACAAAATCTGCTTGACCAGATCCACGATTTTGCGGTCAGAGACGTTGCGCCTTTGGCAGCGGAGCTGGACAGGGAAGAACGCTTTCCGGCTGAGGCTTTGCAAAAACTGCGCCAGATGCAGATGATGGGCGTCTGCTATCCCAAAGAGGTGGGCGGCCGTGGTTGTTCCTATCTGGTCTATATTGCCATGGTAGAGGAGTTGGCGAAATACTGCGCGGCTACCTCGATCATGTTTGCGGCGCACCACTCTCTGGGCGCTTTTGCCCTTTCGGCGCTGGGGACGCCGGCGCAGAAGGAAAAGTATCTGCGCCCGCTTGTGACAGGCGAAAAATTGGGGGCGTTTGCGGCTACCGAGCCCGGCGCGGGCACCGACCTGGGCAGCCAGCAGACCCGCGCAGAAGATAAGGGCGACCACTGGCTTTTGAATGGCTCCAAGATCTTTATTACAAACGGGTTCTATGCGGACATCTATTTTGTCAGCGCAGTGACGGACCCCAGCCAAAAAAGCCACGGCATCTCCGCTTTCATTGTGGAAAAGGGAACGCCGGGGTTCACCTTTGGCAAAAAGGAAGAAAAAATGGGCATCCGCGGCTCAGCGACCTATGAGCTGAGCTTTCAGGATTGCTGCATCCCCAAAGAAAACCTGTTGGGAGAGCTGAGCAAGGGTTATAAAATGGCGCTGACCACACTGGACGGCGGACGCATCAGCGTGGCCGCCCAGGCGGTGGGCATCGCGCAGGGGGCCATTGACCAGTGCAAAGAGTATGTGACCGGACACGATATGGGCGGGCAGCGCATCGCGCAGTACCAATACACCCAGTTCCAGCTGGCGGAGATGCAGACAAAAGTGGATGCGGCCCGGCTGCTGGTGTATCGCGCGGCCCAGGCCAAACAGGACGGCGAGCCCTATGCCCGGGAGGCCGCCATGAGCAAACTGTTCGCCTCCCAGACCGCGGTGGACGTGACCCGCCGCTGCATCGACCTGGTGGGCGCGGACGGCGTGTCCCAGGAATATCCCTTTGAGCGGATGATGCGGGACGCCAAGATCACCGAGATCTATGAGGGCACCAGCGAGGTGCAGCGCATGGTGATCGCCGCGGCCATGGGGATCAAATAAGCCCGGCCGCGTAAGGGCCGGAAAAACAAAAAATCCACCGCAACGCACAACGCATTGCGGTGGACCTGGCGGAGGAGAAGGGATTTGAACCCTTGCACCGGTTCCCCGGCCTACGAGATTTCGAGTCACGCCTCTTCGACCACTTGAGTACTCCTCCAGATATTTTGTTTTGCAGCTTTATTATTATAGCAAAAACCCGCCCCGGCGTCAACTGCCAGAGCGGGTTTTCTTGCTTTTTTATGCGGGGCGAGTCACTTGCCGGCCAGCAGGATGGCCAGGACGGCCTTCTGGACGTGGAGGCGGTTTTCCGCCTCGGTGAAGATCTCGTCGGCGTGGTCCTCAAAGACGGCGCTCGAGATCTCCTCGCCCCGGTGGGCGGGCAGGCAGTGCAGCACCATGCAGCCGGGCTTGGCGCCCGCCAGCAGGGCGCTGGTCAGCTGATAGCCCTGGAAGTCCCGCATCCGGCGCTCGGCTTCCTCGCCGGCGGCGTTGTTCCACACGGCAGTGACCACCACGTCGGCGTCCCGGACGCCCTCGCGGGGGTCGTGCAGCAGCCGGAAGGCCTGGCCGTACCGGTGGGCGAACATCAGCACGTCGGCGGCCGGGCGGTAGGCCGGCGGGCAGACGCAGGTCACCTGCATCCCGGCCAGCAGACCGCCCACGATCAGGCTGTTGGCCATGTTGTTGCCGTCGCCCACAAAGCAGAGCTTCTGGCCCTCCAGCGCGCCGCGGCGCTCCCGGATGGTCATCAGGTCGGCCAGCACCTGGCAGGGGTGGGCGTAGTCGGTCAGGCCGTTGATGACCGGCACCCCGGCGTATTCGGCCAGCTCCTCGAGGTCGCGCTGGCGGTAGGTGCGCCAGACGATGCAGTCGTAATACCGGCCCAGCACCCGGGCGGTGTCCCGCAAAGGCTCGCCCCGGCTGGCCTGCAGCTCGGTGGCCGCGTTCATGTAGCTGCCCAGGCCCCCCAGCTGGAACACGCCCACCTCAAAGCTGGTGCGGGTGCGGGTAGAGGCTTTGGAGAACATCAGCGCGACGCTCTTGCCCGCCAGCAAAGGCGGGGTGCCGCCGGCCTTCTGGGCGGCTTTCAGCTCCACGGCCACGTCCAGGATGTGGTACAGCTCTTCCCGGGTCAGGTCGTTCATTTTTAGCAGATGGTTCATGGCTGCCCTCCCGCGCTCACGGGCGGAGCGGGTCCATCCCGCACAGCACCTCGTCCAGGATCACCAGCGCCCGCTCGATGTCGTGGGCGGTGACCACCAGAGGCGGCAGCAGCCGCAGCCGGGTCTTGGCCGTCAGGACCAGCAGGCCCCGCTCCCGGCAGGCGGCCAGCACGTCCGAAGCCTGGATGCCGTCCTCGAACTGGACGCCCAGCATCAGCCCCAGGCCCGACACCTCGGTGACGTGGGGCAGCTTTTCCAGCCCGGCGCGCAGCTGGGCGCCATGCTCCCGCACGGCGGCCAGGAACCGCTCGTCCAGGCGGCTCAGCACCACGTTGGCCCCGGCGCAGACCACCGGGTTGCCCCCGAAGGTGGAGCCGTGGGTGCCGGGGCCCATGCCGGCGGCGATCTTGTCGTTGACCAGCACGGCGCCGATGGGCAGGCCGCCGCCCAGCCCCTTGGCCAGGGTGACGATGTCGGGCCGCAGGTTGTACTGCTCGCAGGCCAGGAAGGTGCCGGTGCGGCCCACGCCGGTCTGCACCTCGTCCACGATCAGGCACAGGTCTTTTTCGTCGCACAGGGAGCGCACTTCCTGCACGAACAGCGGGTCCAGCGCCACCACGCCGCCCTCGCCCTGGACCAGCTCCAGCATGATGGCGCAGGTGTGCTCGTCCACCAGTTTGGTCAGAGTGTCGATGTCCCCGGCGGGCGCGTAGGCGAACCCCTCGTTGAAGGGCCCGAAATACTGGTGGAACCCGGCCTGGCCGGTGGCGGTCAGAGTGGCCAGGGTCCGGCCGTGGAAGCTGTTGACCAGGGTGATGACGGTGCTGCGGCCGTCGCCGTAGCGGTCGTGGCTGTACTTGCGGGCGGCCTTGATGGCGCCCTCGTTGGCCTCGGCGCCCGAGTTGCCGAAGAACACCTTATTCATGCCGGTGCGGCGGCAGAGCGCCTTGGCCAGCTTGGAGCAGGGAGCAGTGTAGTAGAGGTTGGAGGTGTGCTGCAGCTTGTGGGCCTGCCGGGAAACGGCCTCGGCCCATTCCAGGTCGCAGTAGCCCAGGCTGTTGACCCCGATGCCGCTGGTGAAGTCGAGGTAGCTCTGGCCCTCGGGGCCGTAGGCGTGGACGCCGTGGCCCTTTTCCAGGACGATGGGGTTGCGGTTATAGGTATGCAGGACGTAGTTGTTGTCCCGCGCAATGACTTTTTCAGAATCCATGGTAATACCTTTCTGCTTGTGTCAAAAAAGGGGGGCGTGCGCCCGCATTTACTCCCGATGGCTGCGGCGGGAAAACCGGGTGCCGGCGCCCCGGTTGGAGAACAGCTCCAGCAGCACGGTGTGGGGGACACGGCCGTCGATGATGACGGCCTCGTGCACGCCCTGGTAGATGGCGTCGGCCATGCCGTTGATCTTGGGGATCATCCCGCCCGCGATGATGCCGGCGTCCTTGTAGCCCTCGATCTCGCTCACGTCCACCTCGGGGATCAGGGTGCTCTCGTCGTTTTTGTCCCGCAGCAGGCCGGCGATGTCGGTCATCGAGACCAGCTTTTCCGCCTTGAGGGCAATGGCGATCTGCGCCGCGGCGGTGTCGGCGTTGATGTTGTAGGGCTGGCCCAGGTCGTCCATGCCCACCGTGGCGATGACCGGGATATACCCCCCGTCCAGCAGGCTGGAGATCAGGGTGGTGTCCACATGGGTGATCTCGCCCACATAGCCCAGGCGGCTGTCCAGCTCGGTGCAGCGCAGCATCTGGCCGTCCATGCCGCACAGGCCCACGCCGCGGCCGCGGAGCTTGGCCACCAGGTCCTTGTTCACCTTGCCGGCCAGCACCTGCTGGACCACTTCCATGGTGGGGCCGTCGGTCACGCGCAGGCCGCCCACAAAGCGGCTCTCGACGCCTACCTTTTGCAGCATCTCGTTGATGGCGGGCCCGCCGCCGTGCACCAGGACCACCCGCACCCCCAGCAAAGTCAGGGTGACCAGGTCGTTCATGACCGCGTCCTTCAGGGTCTCGTTGATCATGGCGTTGCCGCCGTATTTGATGACGATGGTCTTGCCATGGTACTTCTGGATGTAGGGGGTGGCCTCCGAAAAGAGGCGTGCCATTTCTTCGTTTTTCATCGTTCAGCGCCTCTCTCAGGTCCGGTAATCCCCGTTGATTTTCACATAGTCGTAGGTCAGATCGCAGCCCCAGGCTTTGGCGCTGGCGCTGCCCAGGCCCATGTCCACCCGCACCAGGATGTCGTGCTCGGCCAGGACTTTGGCGGCCTCCTCCTCGCTGTAGGGGTGGTAGGCGGCGTTCTCGCAGACGTACACTTCGCCCGCCGCGCTGGACAGCCAGACGCACACCTTGTCGATGGAAAAGTCCCCGGGCGTGTAGCCGATGGCGCAGAGGATGCGGCCCCAGTTAGCGTCCCGGCCAAAGACGGCCGCCTTGAACAGGTTGGAGCAGACCACGCTGCGGGACACTGCCCGGGCGGTCTTGAGGTCGGGCGCGCCGGTCACTTCGCAGGTGATCAGGTGGGTGGCGCCCTCGCCGTCGCCGGCGTGCTCGGCGCACATATGCTCGGCAATGGCGGTCAGGGCGGCCACAAAGGCGTCGTAGTCGGGGCCCTCGGCCTCGATGGGCGCGTTGCCGGCCAGGCCCGACGCCAGAATGAGCAGGGTGTCGTTGGTGGAAGTGTCCAGATCGACGCTCATCTGGTTGTAGGTGCCGGGCACCACCTCGCGCAGGGCCTTCTGCAGCATGGCGGGGCTGACGGCGACGTCGGTGGTGTAGAAAGCCAGCATGGTGGCCATGTTGGGGGCGATCATCCCGCTGCCCTTGCCGATGGCGCCCACGGTGCAGGTGACGCCGCCCAGCTGGAACTGGATGGCGTACTCCTTGCGGTGGGTGTCGGTGGTCATGATGGCGGTGGCGGCGTCGGCGCTGCCCTCGGCGCTGTGGGCCAGTTTGGCGGCCGCTGCCGGGATGCCCGCGGCAAAGGGGTCGATGGTCATGGGCTGGCCGATGACGCCGGTGGAGGAGGGCAGAACGTCCTCTGCGGGGATGCCCAGGGCCTGGCCCGTCAGGCGGCAGCATTCCTCGGCCAGGTCCACCCCGTTGGCGGCGCAGGTGTTGGCGTTGCCGCTGTTGACCAGGATGGCCTGGGCATAGCCGTCGGCCAGATGGGCGCGGTCCACCTTGATGGGGGCCCCGCAGACCTTGTTGGTGGTGTAGACCCCCGCCGCCGCGCAGCGGACGTCGGCCTTGATGAGGGCCAGGTCATACTTCGAGTGGTTGGCGCGGATGCCGCAGTGGACGCCCGCCGCCGTAAAGCCTTTGGGGGCGCACACGCCGCCGGTAACTTCCTGATACTGCATTGCTATACTTCCTCCTTGCAGGCCCCCTGCGGGGGCCAAAGACGCCCTGGGGCGCCGTATCACATCGTGGTGGGGCAAAGGGGCTTTGCCCGCCGGGCCGTCATTCGAGGCCGGCCGTTTCGTCCAGGCCCAGCATCAGATTCATGCACTGGACCGCCGCGCCCGACGAACCCTTGCCGAGGTTGTCGAACAGGGAGATGAGCAGCATCTGGCTGCCGTCGGGGCTGGCGGTGCAGAACAGCTCGATGCGGTCGGAGCCCTGCAGGGCCCCGGCGGCCAGCATCCCGTCCGCGGGCAGCTGGCCCAGGGGATGGACGGTGAAAAGGGGCTCGCCGGCGTAGTAGCCGGCCAGGGCCCCGGCGATCTGGGCCGGGGTGACGCCGGGCAGCAGCTCCATCCGCAGGGGGACCGTGACCTCCATGCCGGAATAGTAGTCGTCCACGATGGGGCAGAACACCGGCGGCGCAGAAAGGCCGGACACCGCCTGCATTTCGGGCAGGTGCTTGTGGTGCAGCGTCAGGCCGTAGGCCCGGGGAGTGCTGTAGAGGGCGGGGCGGGCGGCGTCCTCATATTCGGCGATCATTTTTTTGCCGCCGCCCGAATAGCCGGTCAGGCTGTGGCAGCTGAAGGGGTAATCCGCCGGGACGAGGCCCAGTTCCACCAGGGGCCGGGCCAGCGCGATGAAGCCCGAGGCATGGCACCCCGGCACGGCCACCCGGTTGGCGGCGCGGATGGCTTCCCGCTGGCCGTGCAGCTCGGGGAAGCCGTACACCCACCCCGGCGCGGTGCGGAAGGCGGTGGAGGTGTCCAGCACCTTGACGCGCGCGTCCACCAGGGGGATCACTTCCTTCGAGGCGGCGTCGGGCAGGCAGAGGAAAGCGAGGTCCGCCGCATTGATGACCTCGGCCCGGCAGGCCAGATCCTTGCGGCCTGCCTCGGAGATGGTGAGCAGTTCCAGCTCGGGCCGCCGGGCCAGCCGCTCGGCGATGCGCAGGCCGGTGGTGCCGGACGAGCCGTCGATGAATACTTTGCAGCTCATGCTTTCGCCCCCTTCTCCCAGGCGTCCAGAGCGTCCAGGGCCTGTGCGATCTGCCCCTTGACGCTGGCGGCGCTGGGGCCGCCGTAGCTGGTGCGGCCCTCGCAGCAGTTGACCAGGTCGATGGCCTGGTAGACGTCCTGCCCGAACAGGGGGCTGTAGCCCTGGAACTCGTCCAGGGTGAGCTCCTCCAGCACCTTGCCGGAGGCGATGCAGTCGGCCACCATCTGGCCGGTCAGCTTGTAGGCGTCCCGGAAAGGCATCCCTTTCTTGGTCAGGTAGTCGGCGCAGTCGGTGGCGTTGATGAAGCCGGCCGCCGCGGCCCGGCGCATATTGGCCGGCAGGGTGCGCATGGTGTCCAGCATGGGGGTGATAGTGGTCAGGCAGAGGGACAAGGTGTCCACCGCGTCAAAGATGGCCTCTTTGTCCTCCTGCATATCCTTGTTGTAGGCCAGGGGCAGGCCCTTCATCATCACCAGCAGGGTGTTCAGGTCGCCGTAGACCCGGCCGGTCTTGCCCCGGATCAGCTCGGTGACGTCGGGGTTTTTCTTCTGGGGCATGATGGAGGAGCCGGTGGTGAAGGCATCGTCCAGCTCGATGAACTTGAATTCCCAGCTGCACCAGAGGATGATCTCCTCCGACAGGCGGGACAGGTGCATCATGCAGGTGGAGATGGCCGCCGCCAGCTCGATGCAGAAATCGCGGTCGGACACGCCGTCCATGCTGTTGGGGCAGGGGGCGTCAAAGCCCAGCTTTTCGGCGGTGAAAGCCCGGTCCAGCGGGTAGGTGGTGCCGGCCAGCGCGCCTGAGCCCAGGGGGCACTGGCTGTCCATGCGGCGGGTGGCGTCCACAAAGCGGCCCAGATCCCGCAGCAGCATCCAGGCGTAGGCCATCAGGGCGTGGCCGAAGGTGACGGGCTGGGCCCGCTGCAGGTGGGTGTAGCCCGGCATCACCGAGGCGGTGTTTTCCCCGGCCTTTTTGCAGATGACCCGGACCAGGTCCGCGATCAGCCCCTGCAGGCGGACGCTCTCGTCCCGCAGGGTGAGCCGGATGTCCAGGGCGACCTGGTCGTTGCGGCTGCGGCCGGTGTGCAGCCGCTTGCCGGCGTCGCCGATGCGGGCGGTGAGGGTCTGCTCCACAAAGGTGTGCACGTCCTCGGCGGCGGGGTCGATCTCCAGCGCGCCGGAAGCCAGGTCGTCCGCGATGGAGGCCAGCCCGCCGAGGATGGCCTCGCAGTCGGCCTCCGAGATGATGCCCTGCCGGGCCAGCATGGCGGCGTGGACGCCGCTGCCCTTCATATCCTGGGCGATCATCCGCTGGTCGAAACGGATGGAGGAGTTGAAATCATTCACGCGGGAATCCACCGCTTTGGAAAAGCGGCCCTTCCAGAGTTGTTCAGCCATGACAGGCTCCTTTCAAAAAACGAGGGACTTGTTTCAGAACCGCGCGTACTGCGCCCGGTAAAACGGCAAAGCCGCCGCAAGAAGCGCGTCCTGCGGCGGTGCCGCCGGCCTTGCGGCCGGTTGTTGTTGACCTCTGCCCGGAAAGTGTGAGGCTCAGACAGAGGGGAGGAAAGCGGAAAAAATCAGTCCTTGGGCCACTTCTTGGACAGCTTGGCCCGCTCTTTGATGGACAGGCCGAACAGGTTGATGAACCCGGCGGAATCGGCCTGGTCGTAGTCGTCGTCCTCGCCGAAGGAGGCGGTCTGCTCATCGTACAGGGTGTACGGAGAGGTGACGCCGGCGTTGATCATGTTGCCCTTGTACAGCTTGAGCTTGACGTCGCCGGTGACGGTCTTTTCCAGGCTGTCGGCAAAGGCGTCCAGAGCCTCCCGCAGGGGGGTGAACCACTGGCCGTTGTAGACGATGTCGGCGTACTTCTGGGCCAGCTGGGCCTTGAAGTGGGCGCTCTCCTTGTCCAGGGTGATGGTCTCCAGGACGTTGATGGCCTTGTAGAGGATGGCGCCGCCGGGGGTCTCGTAGACGCCGCGGCTCTTCATGCCCACCAGGCGGTTCTCGACGATGTCCAGCAGGCCGATGCCGTTTTCGCCGCCCACCTTGTTCAGGTACTCCACCAGCTCGACGGCGCCCATCTCTTTGCCGTCCACGGCGGTGGGGATGCCCTTCTCAAAGTGGATGGTCACATAGGTGGGCACATCGGGCGCCTGCTCGGGGCTGACGCCCAGCTCCAGGAAGCCGGGCTTATTGTACTGGGGCTCGTTGGCGGGGTTTTCCAGGTCCATGCCCTCGTGGGACAGGTGCCAGAGGTTTTTGTCCTTGGAGTAGTTGGTCTCGCGGCTGATGCGCAGGGGAATGTGGTGGGCCTCGGCGTAGTCGATCTCCTCGTCGCGGCTCTTGATGTCCCACTCGCGCCAGGGAGCGATGATGGCCATGTCGGGGCAGAAGGCCTTCAGGGTCAGCTCAAAGCGGACCTGGTCGTTGCCCTTGCCGGTGCAGCCGTGGCAGATGGCGTCTGCGCCCTCCTGGATGGCGATGTCGGCCAGCGCCTTGGCGATGCAGGGCCGGGCGAAGGAGGTGCCCAGCAGGTAATCCTCGTACTTGGCGCCGAACTTCAGGGTGGGGAAGATGTAGTTCTCGACAAAGTCCTTTTTCAGGTCCAGCACATACAGCTTGGAAGCGCCGGTCTTTTTGGCCTTTTCTTCCAGGCCGTCCAGCTCGGTGCCCTGGCCCACGTCGCCCGACACGGCGATGACCTCGCAGTTGTTATAGTTCTCTTTCAGCCAGGGGATGATGATGGAGGTATCCAGGCCCCCGGAGTAGGCCAGCACGACCTTTTTGATGTCTTCCTTTTTCTTCATGGCAGTTCGCTCCTTTTTCGCCTCGCGGCGGGTTTCACACTTTCTTCCGCACGCCCTGTCGGTGCGGTCCTGCGCGCCGTTTTGCGCGTCTGTCCCTATTATACCCGCCGGGCCGTGAGCGTCAATGCAGAAAAATGCCAAACCTTTTGCGGTTTGCGGGGCGGTTTTAAGGCAATTTGTATTTTTATGCAGTTTTTGCTGCATATTATGCAAATATATGCAATACGAAATCAAAAAATCCCCGCGCCTTCCAACAGGGCGCGGGGACAGGGTTCACGTTGTGGTATACTTTTGGAGGACGGCGGCCGCCTCGTCCGGCGTCAGCTGCAGGCGGACGGGCGCAGGGGCGGCGCTGCCCTTGCGCAGGGGCAGCCACCAGATGGACATACCGCCCCAGCGGCCGAACTTATAGCCGGTGTGAGGCTGGCGGCCCACGCAGACAAAGCCGAACTTTTCGTGGAAGCGCTCGCTGGCGGGGTTGGGGTCGGCCAGCAGGGCGTAGACGTTCCAGTAGCCCTGCATCCGCAGCAGCTCGAGCAGGGCCCCGTACAGGGCTTTGCCCACCCCGGCCGAACAGGCGTCGGGGGCACAGTAGATGGTGCTCTCGACGTCCCAGTCAAAGGCTTCGCGGGGATGGTAGCGGTGGGCGCAGGCATAGCCCAGCAGGCGGCCGTCCCCGTCCCGGGCCAGCAGCAGGGGCGCGCGGGCCAGGGTGTTCTCCACCCAAGCCTCGTATTCGGGCAGGGTGGAAGGGGTGATCTGGTAGGTGGCGGTCCGGTGCAGGACGTACCAGTTGTAGAGCTGCAAAATGTCGGCGGCGTCGGCCCGGGTGGCCATGGACAGACGGGGCCGGGTCTTTTCGGCCCAGGCGGCGCAAAGCAGCTCTTTTTCGGCCTTGGACAGCTTTTTCAGGGCGGCTTCCCGCCGCAGGGCCGCGGATTTATCGGGGCAGGGCTCGAGATAGGCCAGGCTCAGGGCGCCGAAAGCGCGGGTGGCCTTGGCCCCCTGGCCGGTCTTGTGGGCGTGGAGCCGGGCGGCGGGGTCGTTGGTCCAGCCGGTGTAGAGCTGCCCGCCCTCGCAGCGGACCATATAGACGTAGGCGGGGGCCATGATCTCACGATTTTCCATTGCTGCCATTGTACTTGAGGACCAGCCGGCAGGCGGCCACAGCGGTCTGCTTGTCGGCGGCGGTGATCAGAAAGCGGCTGGCGTGGCAGAAGCTGATGCCCGCCAGGCCGCTGCGGGCCTCGATGACGTCCTGGGGCTGGCCTGCCCAGGAGGCGGGGAAGGGCAGCTTGGGCTTTTTGGTCCGGTGGTCGGTGACGCACTGGGCGCTCCAGCCGCCCCGCTGGCTGGGGTAGACCACGAACAGAGCGTCGGTCTTGTACAGGCCGTTTTTCCAGGGCAGGTAGCAGGGCAGCACCACGATGCCGTCCCGGGAGGCGGCGTAGGCCGCCCGCACCTTTTCGTCCGCACGGTTGACGGCGTTGGCCGCCTCGATCTGGCGGGAAAGGATCTGCTTTGCCACCGCCACCGCCTCGAAAAAGCGGTCGTCGGCGCTGTCGGCCGAGTCCCAGGTGGGGTTGAAAAAGCCGATGGCGTCGCACAGGCTGTTCTGTTCGCCGGTGTTGTCGTTCAGGTCCAGAGGCTGGATGAAATTTTCGTCGATCAGGCGGGCCTGCCGCTCGCCCACAAGGCCGGGGCCCAGCACCCGCCACAGCAGCCCGAAGGCCGCGTAGGGCACCCCGTTGGGCCGGGTCTGGCGCGGTTCCCGGTGGTGGTCGAACATTCCGTCCCCAATGTCGTAGACGATGCCGTCGAAGTTTTCCGGCACCACAAAGCCCCGCGTCACCTTGATGTCGGGGCGCAGGATCTGCAAAAGCGCGGTCGCAAACACGTCGTCGGCGTGGAACTTGCCGGCATGGGTAAACCCGCGGGCTGGAATTTTCATAAAGCGCACCTCTTGCTCATAGAACTGTTTTGCAACAGTATACCACATTTTCAGGGCCGGTGCAAAGTTTTGGGCGGCCGGCCGGGATGTGAAATTGCCGCCGCCCCATTGACACCGCCGGCCCGGCGTGGTATCCTTGTAGCGCACCTGTAATACAGGTATACAATTTGACGCGCGCCGCGGCTTCCGCACAGGGCGGGGGCGGCGGGCGCAGACGGGAGGCTCTTATGTCCATCTTTCAGAAACCCAACCGCCATCAGGTCATCGTCACCACCTGCGTGCTGATCTGGATCTTCATCGTCAACGTGGCCGCCATCGCGCTGGGGATCGCCGGCTGGCCCCTCTACTTCGTCACCATCTTTTTCTTCGCCCTCGGGGCCGATATGAAAAATGTCCCCTCCATCTTTGCGGGCGGCACGCTGGGGCTGATCGCCGCGCTGGGGCTCCATGCGGGCACCTTCGGCCTGGCCCCCTCTCTGGGGCTGCTGGGGGCTTTCTCCATCAGCATCGGCATCGTGCTGGCGGTCATCATCCTGGGCGGCACCGTCTGCCCGGTGGCCTGCAACAACGTGGCGTTTGCGTATCTGACCGTCGCCACCGTCAACTTTGAGGAGATCACCCCCGCCCTCATCGGCTACCAGATGGCGGTGTTCTGGGTGGGCGGCGCCATCATCCTGGGCGGCTCGCTGGTGGCGGCCTCCATCGGCAACAAGATCGCCGCAGCCGGCGCTCCTGCGCCCGAGGCCGCGCCCGAAGAAGAATCGCTGTAAAAAGTCATGTCCCCGGCGCAGCGTTTTGCCGCGCTGGAAGAATTGTAAATTTCCGCGCCGGATGTTACAATAAGAACAACCATCTTATCAAAGGAGCGTCCGACGATGTCCATCAAGAAAGTTGTCAAGAGCAGCGTCAGCCAGCAGGTGTTTGACCAGCTGCGGGAGCAGATCCTGTCCGGCGGCTGGAAGCCCGGCGACAAGCTCCCCTCGGAAAACGAGCTGGCCGCCCAGTTCGGCGTCAGCCGGGTGACGGTGCGCAACGCCCTCCAGCGTTTGAGCGGGCTGGGCCTGCTGGAGACCCGTTTCGGCGAGGGGTCCTTCATTCGGGGGCCTGAGGCCGGCGCGGCGCTGAACCAGCTGGTGCCCATGCTCTACCTGGGGCAGGAGACGCTGCGGGATATCCTGACCTTCCGCCGGATCGTGGAGGGGCCCATCTGCGAGATCGCCTGCCGCCGGGCCACCGACCGGGAGATCGCCGGCCTGCGGCAGCTGCTGGACCAGATGGAGCAGGCCGAAGGGGACCTGGCCGCCTTTGCCCGGCTGGACAGCGCGTTCCACGCCATGGTGGCCCGCCTGACCCGCAGCAGCATGATGCAGCAGATCTACCAGATCATCGACGACGCCATGCAGTCGGCCTACCGGCAGAACGTCCGCCGGCAGAGCGTCCAGGTGGCGCTCCACTGGTATAAGGAGATGCTGGCCGCCTTCGAGGCCCGGGACTCGGCCCGGGCCCGCCGCGCCATGGAGCAGGCCCTGGCCCAGACCTTCTGGATCTCCACCGTCTACCAGGACGTGGTGAACATGGAAACGGCCTGGCCCGACCGGGTGGCGGTGCGCTGCTATGATGAGGCCGCCGGCTGTGTGCGGGAGATCCGCTACCGGGAGTATGCCGCCGATATCCGCCGGATGGTGGGGTATCTGCGGCGGAACGTGCCCCAGATCCAGGGGCGGCACATCGGGCTGCTGGCCCGCACCGGCTATTCCTACGCCGTGGCCATCTTTGGGTGCATCCTGGCGGGGGCGGTGGCCGTCCCCCTCAACTACGAAAAAAGCTGGCAGGAACTCTCGGCCGAGCTGGCCCAGGCGGACGTGGACTGCGTGCTGGCCGGCGGCTCCTACCGGGAGCGGGAACCCCGCTTTGCGGGGTACGGCGGACTGGTGCTGGATATCGGCGCTTTTGCCGGCTGCACCGAGCTGGCCGAATTGTCTGAATGCCCCGATCAGGACGCTTTGGCCCTCATCCTCTTTACCTCCGACACCACCGGCCGCAGCAAGGGGGTCATGCTGAGCCAGCGCAACCTCTTTGCCCCCATGCGGCTGTTCACCGAGCCGTTCCATACGGTGCGCCGCCAGTTCGGCCTGCCCGAGGACTACCAGTTCTCGGCCTTCAATGTGCTGCCCCTGTTCCATGTGGCGGCCCTGACCAGCCTTGTCTCCTGGAGCATCAGCGGCAACGCTGTCAACTTCTGCACCGATTTGCGGCGCTTTTACCGCGACCTTGCCGCCATGCCCAGCGACGTCATGGCGGTGGTGCCCACGCTGCTCAAATCCATCCACCACGATGTGGTCAAGGGCAAGGCGGCGCGGCTCGGCAAACTGCGCATCTTCACCTGCGGGGCCGCCACCTACGACCCCCAGATGCTGGCCGCCCTCATCGAGCACGGCTTTACCATCATCCAGACCTACGGCCTGACCGAGACGGTGGGGGACGGCGGCTGGAACAGCGCCCAGGACCCCGCGCACCTGGCCTCGGTGGGCCTGCGCGACCCCGACATGGAGTACCGTCTGGAGGACGGCGAACTGTGCATGAAGGGGGAGGCCGTCATGCTGGGCTACTACAACGACCCTGCGGCCACCGCCGCCGTCCTGAAGGACGGGTGGTTCCACACCGGGGACCTGGCCCGCATCGACGAGGACGGCTACATCTACCTGACCGGCCGCAAAAACAACCTGATGATCCTGCCCAGCGGCGAGAACGTCAGCCCCGAAGAGCTGGAAGCGCTTCTGGGCAAGATCCCCGCAGTGCGGGAGGTCCTGGTCCGCCAGAAGGGGGACAAGATCTGCGCCCGCATCTGCTGTCTGCCCGCCGCCCAGGACCAGGTCCGGGCGTTCATCCAAGCAACCAACCGCACCCTCCCCTTGTACAAGCGGATCGCGGCGGTGGAATTTACCGATCAACCGCTGCCGCGCAACGCGCTGGGCAAGATCCAGAGGGACTGACCGTCTCCTTTCCGTCCTGCCGCGCGCCCCGGCGGCGCAGCGTCTGCAAGACGGAAAGGAACGTTATGGCTAAAATCAAAATCCCTGTTTCGACCATTTACCAGCTGGTGCTCCGCATGGAGAGCCACTATGCCGACCGCATCGCCGTCCGCTACTACGACGACGCGATCCAGGGTGTGCGGGAGATCACCTACCGCCAGTACGCCCACGACATCCGCTGTCAGGCGGCGGCGCTGGAAGCCGCCGTCCCGGACATCGAGGGCAAGCGGGTCTGCGTGCTGGCCGCCAACAGCTACGACTATGCCGTCAGCATTTTCGGCACCATCCTGACCGGCGCGGTGCTGGTGCCCCTCAACCTGCAAAAGAGCTGGGAGGACATCCGCTACGAGCTGGACCTGGTGGAAGCCAGCGCCATCCTCCACGACGGCCGCTACCTCGAGCGGGAGCCCGCCCTCCAGGAAGCGTATGGGGATAAGCTGATGCCCATCGACAGCTACAAGGGCTGCGCCCCCGCCGAGATCCACGAGTGCAAGGACCGCGAGGCCCTCATGGCCATCATGTTCACTTCGGGCACCACCGGTCACAGCAAGGGCGTCATGCTCAGCCAGAAGAACCTGTTTGCCCCCATGCCGGCCTACTGCGACCCCTTCCGGGTCATGCTGGAGGAGATGGGCGTGGACCACTACGATTTCTGCCACTTTACCATCCTGCCCATGTTCCACATCGCGGCCTTTACCTGTCTGGTCAGCTGGGCGATCATGGGCATGGCCCACAACCTCTGCCCCGACCTGCGCAACTTCTACCGCGATTTGGAGCTGATGCCCAGCGATACCATGGCCGCCGTGCCGGTCATCCTGCAGAACATCCACCGGGACGTGATGCGGGGCCGCCGGGAGCGTTACGGCCGGCTGCGCATCCTGACCTGCGGCGCGGCCGCCTGCTCGGCCCAGCAGATGCTCGATCTGATGCACAACGGCTTTTTCATCATGCAGATGTACGGCCTGACCGAGACCGCCGGCGACGGCACCTGGAACAACGACCAGAGCGCCGCGCACATGGCGTCGGTGGGCGTGGGCGACGAGCCCATCTGCCAGTATTCCATCCAGGATGGGGAGCTGTGCATCAAGGGCGACCCCGTCATGATGGGCTACTACAAGGAGCCGGAGCTGACCGCCGAGGTTCTGGACGCCGACGGCTGGTTCCACACCGGCGACCTGGTCCGCAAGGACGAGGACGGCTATTACTACATCACCGGCCGCAAGAAGAACCTCATCATCCTGGCCAGCGGCGAAAACGTCAGCCCCGAGGAGCTGGAAAAGATCGTGGCCGGCTGCGACGGCGTCCAGGAGTGCCTGGTCAAGGAGAAGGACGGCCGCATCTGCGCCGAGGTCTACTGCCCCGAGGACGCCCAGGCGGCGGTCCGCGCCTTCATCACCGAGGCCAACCGCACCCTGCCCCTGTACAAGCGGATGACCGCCGTGGAGTTCCGCACCGAGCCCTTCCCCAAGAACGCCACCGGCAAGATCGTGCGGTGAGTGTGCTGAATAGCAGTATATAAAAGGAAAAATTTTTAATCGTCTATTATAAATTGTAAATCAAAGAGATTAAGGAATTGCTAATTGAGGTATAGCAATTCCTTTTTGCTTATTGGATTGTAAAATTGGGGAAAAATGGTATAATGATTATAGTAGATGATATTTTTGTTAAATTAAGGTATATTAATATGAAATTTGAACTGAATGTCTATCATCGTAATACCTCTGATCATGAGCTGATTGCTGATTTGAAAAATGTGGCGAATATGCTTGAAAAAAATACTGTTACATTAGAAGAGTATAATGAATATGGACATTTCCACAGCACGACATTAACTCGAAGATTTGGTTCTTGGTTTAAATGCTTGGATTTGGCAGGTCTTGTGCCATCAAGGTCAAGAATTGGAATATCCAATGAAGAACTGTTTGAAGAAATTGAAAATATTTGGGTAAAACTTGGGAAACAACCCTCCTATACGCAAATGCGTGATATGACGGGATTCTCAATGGGAACATATGAAAAAAGATTTGGGGGATGGAGAAATGCCCTTAAAGCATTTGTAAACTATATCAATGGCGATGATAGTTTGGTTGAGGTTCCGAGAAACTCACCTGAAAATCTTCAAAATATACGTATGATAGAAGATGATAAACATAAAACATCCCGTTCAATTAATCTCAGAATGCGATTTCTTGTATTAAAACGTGATAATTTCAAATGTTGTATCTGCGGTGCATCGCCAGCAAAAGATCCATCGGTTGAGCTACAGGTTGACCATATTAAGCCGTGGTCTAAAGGAGGAGAAACAATTATTGATAATTTACAAACATTGTGCTCCAAATGCAATATAGGGAAAAGTAATCTTGATAATTAATAACTGTTCTGTCTGCCAAAATGACTTTTACAAATGGCGTTGACAAGTTTAAACTTTATAGAAAAAAGAGGAAAAATAGAAACACAATAGTTCCTGCACAAGGAAGTTCATAAAAAGAAACATCCGGGACCATTAAAAGCGTTTTGTGCTCAGAGAGGTTCCCGGATGTTGTGCATTTTTCTGATGGGCTACTTTGCAGCAGCCCCTTTGTTATGTTGTAAGTATAGCTACATATGGGCGATGAAGTTTTGCTGTAAGCTCAGTTGCAGGCCAGGACGTCCTGGTAGAACTGGTTCATTTCCTCCTCGGTGGAGAAGGTGGCGACGTACATCTGGTTGCCCATGGCGTCGGCCAGCGCGTCGGGGATGCGGTCCACCATCCGCATATTCTGCTGGTACTTCTGCATGATCTGCTCGTGGCTGTACAGGAAGGGCTTGCCGTCCCGGCGGCCGGCGTAGGCGCAGTAGAAGTGCTCGCCCACCGGCATATCGGTGCCGCCGAAGGCCACCATATCGGCCCAGATCTTGTAGACGTTGGTGGAGCGGGAGAAGTTGATCATGTCGGGGGTGAAGCCGCCGCAGGGGCGCATATTCACTTCCAGAGCCACGATCTTGCCCTTTTCGCCCATGCTGGGCTGGTCCTCGGTCATGCGGAAGAACTCAAAGTGGATGAACCGGCTCTTGACCCCGAAGCTCTTGACGGCGGCGCGGCCGGCGGCCCGGGTGTCGTCGGGCAGGTCCTTGACGATGTAGTAGATGGAGTTGTCGTTGTTGTTGACGATGTCCATGATGGACATGGGGGTGACGTTGCCCGCCTCAAAGATGGGGTTGCCGTGGGCGTCGATGATGGCGTCGTAGCTGTTCACCTCGGCGTGGACGAACTCCTCCATGATGTAGGGGGCAAAGGGGTGCACTGCCGATTTATAGGCCAGAAAGTCCTTCAGTTCCTGGTCGGTGGACAGCTTGTAGGTGTCCGACGCGCCCACGCCGTTGTCCGGCTTGACCACCACGGGATAGCCCACCTCGTCGATGAACTTGCGGCAGCCGTCGTAGTTGTCCACCATGTGGTAGCGGGCGGTGGTGATGCCGGCCTTCTGGTAGTAGGCCTTCATCTTGCTCTTGTACTTGATGCGGGGGATGTCCTCGATGTGGAAGCCGGTGGTGATGTTGAAGTCGGTCCGCAGGCGGGCGTCCTGCTCCAGCCAGTACTCGTTGTTGGACTCCAGCCAGTCGATCTTGCCGTACTTGAAGGCGAAGAAGGCCACAGCGCGGTAGACCTCGTCGTAGTTTTCCAGGCTGCCGACCTTGTAGTATTCGTGCAGGCTCTCTTTCAGCTCGGGCATCAGCTCGTCATAGGGCTGGTCGCCGATGCCCAGCACGTTCATCCCGTTGTTTTTCAGCTCATGGCAGAACTGCCAGTAGTTGGTGGGGAAGTTCGGGGAGATGAAGATAAAGTTTTTCATACAGATTCCTCCAGATTCCACGTTTGGCCCGGCGGCGCCGCACAGGGGCCGTCAGGACGCATACATTGGGCGCGGGCCGCAGCCGGGCCGGGAAAGGCCCTTTCAGGCGTCAGCCCAGCAGATAGGGCATATAGTAGATGACCTGCTGGTACCACCAGGGCCAGTCATGGCACACGTCGTAACCCCACAGGTCCACCCAGACGGGGATGCCCTTCTGCTCGAAGATCTCCTTCATCCGCCAGGTGGTGGCGGGCTGCTCCCAGTCGCCCTGGCCGCAGCAGACCACCGCCTTTTTGGCGCGGTAATAGTCCATGAAGGGATGGTCGGTGGGGAAGTTGGCCATGTAGTCCACCGGCGAGTTGCGGTAGACCACGTCGTCCATATAGTCCCCAAAGCCGTAGCTGGCGGTGTAGATGCCGCTGAGGGCCAGGCACCCGTCGAACAGGTCGGGGTGGCGCAGGTAGAGGTTCAGGGCGTGGGTGGCGCCCAGGCTGCACCCGAAGGGGATGATGCCGGGCAGGCTGTCCCAGCCGTTTTTCTCCTGGGCGATGTGCTGCAGCATGGGGCCGGCCTCGTTCACGATGTAGTCGATCCACTGTTCATAGCGGCGGATGCGCCAGTAGGGGTCGCCGTCCTTGTCCGACCAGCTCTCTTTGTCCATGGTGTCGATGGACAGCACCATCACCTGCCCGGAGTCGATCCAGGGCGCCAGGGTGCCGGCCATGTGGTAGTTTTCAAAGTCGAAAAAGCGGCCGTCCTGGCAGGGGATGAACAGCATGGGCCGCCCGGCGTGGCCGTACAGCTTGCACTCCATCTCCCGGCCCAGCGCCGGGCTGTATTCCTTGAAATATTGGGTCTCCATTGGGATTCCTCCTCAGTTGTTGGATTCATGGGCATCGTCCAGGCCGTAGAACAGCGTCTCCATCACAAAGGGCAGCTGCCGCTCCCAGCTGGCCTCGCTGTGGGTGCCGCCCGGCACGATGCGCATGGTCAGGTGGACGCCGCGGTTCAGCACCTTGGCGCCAAACGCCCCGAAGTCCCGCCGCATCCCGGTGTGGTTGCCCATCTCGCGGGAGCCGTAGTCCATGTACAGGACGGTGTCCTGGCGGACCTTGGCGTGGGCCACCAGGCTCTTGAGCTTTTCGGGCGCGACCCAGATGGACGGGGACAAGGCCGCCGCCCGGCTGAACACATGGTTATACTGGAACAGGGCGTACAGGCTCATCAGCCCGCCCATCGAGCTGCCCCCGATGAAGGTGTGCTCCCGGTCGGGCAGGGTGCGGACGTTGGCGTCCACAAAGGGCTTGAACTCCTCGATGAACCACCGCATGGTGTCATCCCCGCGGCCGTCGAAATGGCCGAACTGGGGGTCGTCAAAGCGGTAGGGGGAATACTCGTCCAGGCGCTCGTTGTTGCGGCCGGTGTTGCACTGCAGGGCCGCCACCACCAGGGGCACCTCGTAGGCGTCCAGGAAGGCTTCCATCCCCCAGCTTTTGCCGTAGGTGGCGTCCTGGTCCCAAAAGACGTTTTGGCCGTCGAACATATACAGCACCGGATACCGGCGGCCGGGATCGTCGTCGTAGCCCACCGGCAGATAGAGATATGCGTCCCGGGGTTCCTCGCCGTTGACGGCGGGGTAGGGGACGCTCCATTTGTTGACCATAGATCTCCTTTTTTGGGCGCCCGCAGGCCGGGCCTTGGGCACCTATTAGTTTAACACAGTAAATTGCGGAAGTAAAGCAGGCTGTCAGCAAAAAATTCTATCGACCCGGCGGGAACGAACGATAGATTGAAACCGCCCCCGCCCGGCCACGCGGCAAAGCCCGCCCCGAGGAACGAAAAACTCCCGCCTGTTCTGCGGGGCGGGAGTGGTGTGCGGGATAAACGGATCAGTAGACCTTCTCCACCGGGACGATCCAGCCCTTGGTGTCGGGCAGGCGGCCCCACTGCATACCGGTCATGGTGTCGTACAGCTTCTGGGTGACGGGGCCGATCTTGCCGTCGCCGATGTAGGCGTGCTCGCCCTTCCAGACCAGTTCCTTGACGGGGGAGACGACGGCGGCGGTGCCGGTGCCAAAGACTTCCTCCAGCTTGCCTTCCCGGGCGGCGGCCATGACGTCGGCGATGGCCAGCTTGCCCTCGATGACCTCGTAGCCCCAGTCCTTCAGCAGCTCGATGCAGCTGCGGCGGGTGACGCCGGGCAGCACGGTGCCCACGGTGGCGGCGGTGTAGACCTTGCCGTCGATCTTGAACATGATGTTCATGCTGCCCACTTCTTCGACGTACTTCTTCTCGACGCCGTCCAGCCACAGCACCTGGGCGTAGCCCTGCTCCTCAGCCAGCTCGCCGGCCTTGATGGAAGCGGCGTAGTTGCCGCCGCACTTGGTAAAGCCGGTCAGGCCGGGGGCGGCGCGGATGTAGTCGTCCTCCACGTAGATGCGGACGGGGTTGATGCCCTCGGCGTAGTAGGCGCCGGAGGGGGAGCAGATGATGCAGAAGATATATTCCTTGGAGGCGTGGACGCCCAGGCCCACGTCGCAGGCAAAGACAAAGGGACGGATGTACAGGGACGCGCCGTCCGAGTGGGGGACCCAGTCGCGGTCCACGTCCACGATGGCCTTGACGGCCTGGATGTAGTCGTCCTCGGGGATGGCGGGGATGCACAGACGGTCGGCGGAGTCCTGCATACGCTTGGCGTTGCAGTCGGGCCGGAACAGCTGGATGGTGCCGTCGGCGGTGCGGTAAGCCTTCATGCCCTCAAAAATTTCCTGGGCATAGTGCAGCACGGCGGTGGCGGGGTCCAGCTGGAAGGGGCCGTAGGGCACGATGCGCGCATCGTGCCAGCCCTGGCCGGCGGTATAATTCATCACAAACATGTGATCGGTGAAGATCTTGCCGAAACCGAGCTTGGACTCGTCCTCCGGCTTCGCCTTGGGTGCGGCGGTGCGGGTGATTTTGATGTCCAACATGATATTCCCTCTTTTCTCACTCTCTGCGCCGGAGCCGCGGGAAGCCCCCGCCTCCCGCTCCGCGCAAGCGTTACTATGACTAATTATAATATCAAGTGAGAATTTTACAAGAGGGGCGGCAGATATTTTCATCTTAACCTGCTGCAAGTTGCGCGGGATTGTGCTATAATAAAACCGGAGGCCGGGCGGTTCGGCCCGGCAAGAGGGGATTTTTGGAAAGCGATATGAGGAGAAGTATGATACAAGCAGTTCTGTTTGATATGGACGGCCTGATGTTCGATACCGAGCGCCTGTGGGGCACCTTCTGGGCTCCGGCCCTGGCCGAATTCGGCCTGCCTTACCGGGAGGGCCTGGCCCAGGCCGCCCGGGGCACGGCAGGGGAGACGCTGCGGGGCGTCCTGCGCAGCTACTACGGGCCGGACTGCCCGGCCGAGGCCATCCTGGACCGGTTCCACCAGCTGGCGGTCGAGACGTTCCGCAAGCCGGTGCCCAAAAAGCCGGGCCTGGACGAACTGCTGGCCTGGCTGGATGAAAAAGGCATCCCCATGGCGGTGGTGTCGTCCAGCAGCGAGGCGGTGATCCGCCGTAATCTGGACAACTGGGGCCTCGGCCGCTATTTCAAGGCTGTGGTGGCCGGCGAGATGGTCAGCCATTCCAAGCCCGACCCGGAAGCCTTTTTGCTGGGGGCGGCCAAGCTGGGCGCAGAGCCTGCCCGCTGCCTTGTGCTGGAGGACAGCCACAACGGGGTGCGGGCCGGCGCGGCCGGCGGCTTTGTCACCGTGATGGTGCCCGACCTGATGCCGGTGACGGACGAGATGCGGGGGCTTTTCACCGCCCAGTGCGCCAGCCTGTTCGAGGTGCTGGACAAGCTGAAGGCAGGTGAATTTTGACCCCCATGCAGAAGATCAAAGCTGCCTTTTTTGACATCGACGGCACCCTGCTCAGCTTTGCCACCCGGCGGGTGCCCGCCTCCGCGGCGCGGGCTTTGCAGGGGATGCGGGACGCCGGCCTGCGGCTGTTCATCGCCAGCGGCCGCCCGCCCATGTACCTGACCCCGCTGCAGAAGGAACTGGACTTCCGTTTCGACGGCTACGTTTTGACCAACGGCCAGTGCTGCACCGGCGCCGACGGCGTGCCCTTTTATAACCAGCCGCTGCCCGCGGCCTCGGTGCCGGCCCTGCTGCGCTGGCTGGAAGAACACCCTGACGTGGTCTGCACCTTCTGCGAGGCGGACTACGTCTACGACAACCGCCACAGCGAGGCGGTGAACGCCCGCTGCCGGGCCGCCGGGATGGGCCTGCCCGACCACCCCGTCGAGGACCCCGCCCGGGCCCTGACCCGCGTCACCTACCAGCTGAACGCCTATATGCCCCCGGACCTGGACGCCCCCTTCGCGGCGGCGGTGCCCGGCTTCAAGGCGGTGCGCTGGAACGACGTCTTTGCCGACATCATCCCCGCCGACGGGGGCAAGACCGAGGGCATGGCCCGGATGCTGGCCCGCTTTGGGCTGACCCCGGCGGAAGCCATCGCCTTTGGGGACGGCGGCAACGATAGGGAGATGCTGCGGGCCGCCGGCATCGGGGTGGCCATGGGCAACGCGGCCCCCGCGGTCCAGGCCGCGGCCGACTATGTCACCGCCGGCGTGGACGAGGACGGCATCTGGAAAGCCGCCCGGCATTTTCAACTGTTAGGGTGATGCGGTCACAGACGCAGGCCGCAAAATTGGGTATACTAGGACCATCAGGAGAGGCAAACACCCACCTCCCCGCCAACCACGAACCACAGGCCGCACCCGCGGCCCGCGAAACCATAGAGAGATACAAAGGAGAGAATACCATGAAAGAGCTGAAGTTCTTCGTCTGCACCCACTGCGGCAACCTGGCCGGTATGGTCTACAGTTCGGGCGTGCCCATGATCTGCTGCGGCGAGCCCATGAAGGAGCTGGTCCCCAACACCGTTGACGCCGCCGGCGAGAAGCACAAGCCCGTCATCTCGGTGGACGGCAGCACCGTCACCGTCACCGTTGGCTCGGTCGCCCACCCCATGACCGACGCTCACCTGATCCAGTGGGTGGTCCTGCAGACCGAGCAGGGCGTCCAGCGCAAGGAGCTGGCCGCCGACGCCGAGCCCAAGGCTGTCTTTGCCCTGGCCGAAGGCGACAAGGCCGTGGCCGCTTACGCCTACTGCAACCTCCACGGCCTGTGGAAGACCGAGCTGTAAGCCAGCCGGCCGAGGATAAACCAAAGTACCATCGAGGCGCCCGCGCAAGCGGGCGCTTTTTTGTTGCCCTCTCACAGCCGGCGCATTTTTAGCCCTCTCCGCCGCCTGCGGCGGCACCTCCCCCGCACGCGTGGGAGGCAGTAGCCTATAGGTTTCGTTTTGGCTCTCCCGCGTGCGGGAGAGCTGTCGAGCGAAGCGAGACTGAGAGGGCATGAAAACGGCTCCTTCTGCTGAAACCACACAGCAAAAGGGGCCGTTTTGTTTGCCTTACCACAAAGTTTGCCTCTGTCCACGGACGTAAACTTGGCTCCCCCGCGTGCGGGGGAGCTGTCATGCCGTTGTACGGCATGACTGAGAGGGCTATTAGGCGCGGAACAAAACCGGTTAAGCGCAAGCGGTTGAGAGGCCCAAAGGAAACTGCCTCTTTCCATACAGGCGAAAGTATGGTAAAATGACAATAAAGGACCCGACGGAATTACCGGGCGGGCAAAGCCTGCGGGCCGGCGGCGAGGCCGGACGCGGGCCGTATGCATGGATCGTCCCGGCGGCCTTTTGGCGCGTCCGGGGCTCAAGGAGTAGGAGAAGCACTATGGTTCGTATCACTATGGAAGACGGCGGCGTCATCGACATCGAGCTCGACAAACAGTCCGCCCCCATCACCTGCGAGAATTTTGAAAAACTGGTCAAGTCCGGCTTTTACGACGGCCTGACCTTCCACCGCGTCATCCCCGGGTTCATGATCCAGGGCGGCTGCCCGCTGGGCAACGGCACCGGCGGCCCCGGCTGGAAGATCAAGGGTGAGTTCGCCGCCAACGGCGTGGCCAACCCCATCAAGCACACCCGCGGCGTGGTCAGCATGGCCCGCGCGGCCGACCCCAACAGCGCCGGCAGCCAGTTCTTCATCATGCACAAGGACGCTCCCCACCTGGACGGCCAGTACGCCGCCTTCGGCAAGGTAGTGGCCGGCATGGATGTGGTGGACCGCATCGCCGCAGTCCGCACCGACTGGAACGACAAGCCCGCAACCCCCGTCCGCATGAAGAGCGTCGTCCTGATCGACGAATAAGCTATAACAGCAGCGCCCCCGCCTGAACCGTGCAGAACGGCTCCGGCGGGGGCGTTTTTATGTGGTTATGCGTCGGCCAGGGGGCGCAGGGCAAGGCCCTCTTTTTCGGCCAGCTTGCGGCCCATCAGGACGCCCATCACGCTGGCCATCATCAGGCCGCGGGTCCAGCCAGAGCTGTCGCCCAGGCAGTGCAGGCCGCGGATGTTGGTGTCCAGGTTCTGGTCCATCTTGACCTTGTTGGAGTAGAATTTCAGCTCGGGGCTGTAGAGCAGGGTCTCGTAGGCGGCAAAGCCGGGCACCACCATGTCCAGCATCTTGATGAACTCGATGATGTTGGTCATGGCGCGGTAGGGCATGGCGGCGGTGATGTCGCCGGCCACCGCGTCGGTCAGGGTGGGGCGGACGTTGCTGCGGGCCAGCTCCTCGGGCCAGGTGCGCTTGCCGTCCAGGATGTCGCCGTAGCGCTGGACCATGATGCGGCCCGCGCCCAGCATATTGGTCAGCTCGCCCACCTTCTGGGCGTAGGCGATGGGCTGGTTGAATGGCTCGGTAAAGTTGTGGGACACCAGGATGGCGAGGTTGGTGTTCTCGCTCTTTTTCTCCTTGTAGCTGTGGCCGTTGACCACGGCCAGGTCGTTGTCGTAGTTCTCCTGGGCCACAAAGCCGCCGGGGTTCTGGCAGAAGGTGCGCACCTTGTTTTTCCACGGGCGGGGGTAGCCGATCAGCTTGGACTCGTACAGCACCCGGTTGACCTTTTCCATCACCTCGTTGCGGCACTCCACCCGGACGCCGATGTCCACGGTGCCGGGCTTGTGGGCGATGTGGTGCTCGGCGCAGAGCTTTTCCAGCCAGTCAGCGCCGCGGCGGCCGGTGCCGATCACCACCGTGTCGGCGTAAATGGTGCGGGACTGGCCGCCCGCCTCCCGGACGATCACCCCGCGGCAGACGTCGTCCTCCAAAAGGATGTTCTCGCACTCGGTGGAAAAGAGCATCTCCACCCCGGCGGCCTGCAGGTGTTCTTCCACGGCCTGGTAGAGCTGGTGGGCCTTCTCGGTGCCCAGGTGGCGGATGGGGCAGTCCACCAGTTTGAGGCCGGCCTTGATGGCGTTTTTGCGGATCTCGCGGATCTCCTCGCCGGTGTAGATGCCTTCCACATGGGGGTCTGCGCCGAAGTCGAGGTAGATCTTGTCGGTGTAGTCGATCAGCTTTTGGGCAAAGTCGGCGCCGATCAGGGTGGGCAGGTCGCCGCCCACCTCATAGGACAGGCTGAGCTTGCCGTCCGAAAACGCCCCCGCGCCCGAAAAGCCGGTGGTGATGGCGCAGGTGGGCCGGCAGTTGACGCAGTAACCCAGCTGGGCCTTGGGGCAGCGGCGCTGTTCCACCGGCTTGCCTTTTTCCACCAGCAGGATCTTCTTTTTGCTGCCGTGGCGCAGCAGTTCCACCGCCGTGAAAATGCCGGCGGGGCCCGCGCCCACAATGATCAGATCGTATTTATCCATTGTATTTCTCCTGTTTGTTATCGTGCTATGCCGTGAAAAACTGCCCCGGCAAGACCGGGACAGAGATCCCAAAGGTATTTTATTCCTGGTGCACTTCCGCGCTCTCGTCCACGGTGTCCAGCTCGCGGGCGGTGGCCTCCACATCGGCGGAGGTGCGGGGCGCGCCGATCACGCCGTCCCCGTTCAGGTCCAGGCCGGTGGCGGCCTCCAGCACCGACTGGGCGTCGGGGTGGAGCTTGTTGAACCGGCGGACGGCCAGGGCGGTGTAAATGGCCCCGCCCAGGTTGAACGCGCCCTCGATCAGCAGGATGATGCCGATGCCCATGACCAGCGTTTCCATGGCGCCGAAGGGGTCAAAGATCATGATGGCCCCCAGCACCACGCTGAGCAGGGCCAGCAGGATGAACCATTTCCAGCTGGGATAGCCGCAGCGGCGCAGTTCCAGCGCGTTCTGCAGCCGGCCCAGGCTGTCGAACACCACGAACAGCCCAAACACGATGGGCAGGATGCGCACCACGATGTCGCTGCGCAGGATCAGAAAGCCGCCTAGCCCCAGGCAGACCAGCCCCGAGATCAGGGTGAAGGAGCTCTGGAACACCTTGCGCTCAAAGGTGAAATACCGGATCAGCTGGACGGCGGCGCAGGCCAGCACCACGCCGCCCAGCGCGTAGCAGACGATGTTCAGGGCGACGCCGGGCACCGCCAGCAGAAAGACCCCCAGCGCCAGGTACATCAGGCTCATCAGGATCAGGTTCCATTTCAGGTTTTTCATCATACGGATGCCTCCTTCGGGCCATGGCCCGGGTTTAGTATTCCCTCCGTCCGGGCCGAAAAAATGGGCAGAATGCGCCCGCACCCTGCCCATAGTTCAACGGCTTGCTGTTTTACGGCCTGCCCCGGCGTGACCGGCGGGGTCAGCCCATGGATTTCTCCTTGGCCTCTACAGCGTCCAGGATCATCTTGACGCAGGCGTCCTTGCCGAGGGCGGCGTTGATGCTCAGGTCATAGTTGTGGACGTCGCCCCAGCGGTTCTGGGTGTAGTAGTTGTAGTAGGCGGCGCGCTGGCGGTCGGTCTTGTCGATCTCGTCCCGGATGCCCTTTTCGGTGGTGGCCTTGACGATGGGGTTGGTCTTGGCGTACTCCCGCCGCCAGGCCACGGGCGCGTGGACAAAGACGTGCAGCACGTCGGTGCGCTCCCGCAGGACATAGTCGGCGCAGCGGCCCAGGATGACGCAGGGGCCTTCCTCGGCCAGCTTCTTGATGATCCGGCTCTGCAGGATGAACACCTGGTCGCTCAGGGGCAGGTCGGTGCCCATGGTGTACAGGCTGTACAGCAGGCTGTGGGTGTGGCGCTTTTCGCTTGCGGCCACAGCCTCCTCGGACAGGCCGGAGTCACGGGCCGCCATGGTGATCAGCTCCTTGTCGTAGAGCTTGACGCCCAGCGCGTCGGCCACGTCCTGGGCAATGAAGCGTCCGCCCGTGCAGTACTCCCGGCTCAAAGTGATGATCGTTTTTGCCATAATCGTTCCTCCCATCATAGTGCATGGACAAACCGGACGTTCGCCGGGCTGTCTGCGTGCCAGAGTGTGTATAGAGCAGTCAATCCGCGCCGGCTGTCCCGGCGGGGTGAGGCAACAGGATCTCGGCCACCCGCATTTTGCCGGTCTGGTCTACCGCATAGACGCAGCACCGGCCCCCCGTCTGGGCCGCCTCGGCGGGGAAACGCAGCCCTCCCGCCGCCGTCCGCTCCATCCGGCGGAAGGTCTTGTGGGCGGTGGTGGCGTGGGCCACCCCGTCCGAGAGGGTGCAGGCGATCCACCCGCTGAACGCCTCGGGCAGAGGCTCCCGCGCGCCCTTGCGGGTAAAGAACCATTCTCCGTCCCCGGCGTCCTCCAGCCCGCAGCGGATGCGGCAGGGCCGGGTGGTGGGGATGCCCCGGGGCTTGGGCCGCAGGACGATGGCCCGCCCGGTGAAAAAGCGCTGGAAATCGGCCACCGGCATGGTCCGCGCCACCGCGCCGTCGCTGGCGGTGGGGTCGTTGAGGGAGACGTAGTTGGCCAGGATCTCCTCGTCGTGGCCAAAGCCCCGCAGGGCCATCCAGACCCGCACCGGCTCCTTCTGGCCGGCCAGGCGGGTCTCCATCTCGACGCCCACCGAACAGCCGTCGTGGATCTGGGCCCGCAGCTCTTTCAGGTCCAGCCAGCCCTGCCAGGCGGGGTAGCCGCAGCAGGCCGCGGCGGCCACCGCATAGGCCGCGTTGTGGATGCCGTTGGTGGCCCCGTCGAACATGGTGTAGGCCACTTCTTCGGGCAGGATGTCCTCCCCCCAGCGGTTCATCAGGGAGGCCACCACCAGAGACAGGTCCATCTCCCGGCCAAAGCTGGGGTCGTGGCCTGCCAGGCTGTATTCGGGCAGGTAGAGACGGCGGTTGATGACAGCGCCGTCCTGCCGCTCCCAGGACAGGGGGCGGACCGCGGCGGCCAGCAGCCGGACTGCCGGCGTCACCTTGCCGTCGTTGGAGGAAAGGTTGATCTGCAGCTGGATGCCAACCCCGCCGCCGGGGGCGGCCACCGTGACGGTGTCGCCCATCAGAAAGACCCGGCCGTCCTCGGTCTGGGTGTGGACGCTGCGGCGCGGGTAATCGGGGGCCCACTTGCCGAAGCTCATCCAGTTGGTCCAGTCCCCGCCGGCATAGACCCGGCAGCGGACTTCCAGCATGGTATTGTCGGGGGCCAGGGCGTTCCAGCTGACGTTCAGGTTGCAGAACGCCGGCATGGCCAGCTCGGGCGATGTATAGCTGCCGTAGGGCAGGTAGCGCCCGGCGGAACTGTCCAGCACCAGGCACCCGTTTTCGAGGGCGACGTTGTCCAGCGCCCCGCGGGAAAACGTCTCGGTCCCCTGTAAGATCAGGTTATTTTTCTGTTCCATCCCCGGTCGTTCCCTTCCGCGGCGGCCATACGCCGCTTTCGGCCTGCGCCGCCTGGGCTTCGTCCTGAGGCTCGCCGCCCTCCTGCCGCTCGGCGGCCAGGGCCTGGGCCAGTTCGGCTTCCTTCTTGGCGCGGATCTGTTCCTCGATGTGGAACACCCGCTCCAGGTCGCCGCTGACGATCTGGCAGCACAGCTCACAGGTGAACCAGAAGCCGAACACGATCATCAGCAGGATGCCCAAAGGCATACACAGGATGACCAGCCCCCAGAACACGATCTGGATGATGGAGGCCGCCAGGGCGTGGGGCAGGAACGCCAGCATACACCGCACACTGTTGGCCAGCGTCTGGCGGAAAGGCTGGTCCAGCAGGACCACCTGGGGCCACATATAGGCGAACAGCATGTGGAACACCACCAGGTTGAGAACGGCGGCCACCCACATCCCGGTGCCCACATTGACCCCCTGGGCCAGCATGCTGAAGCAGAAGTAGACCACAAAGATCTGCAGCGTCACGATGACGCAGTAGACCATGCCGGGCAGGATGCTGGCCTTGAAGTTCTGGCGGAAGGCCCGGCGGTAGGTGGTCCACCAGTAGCCGGGCTCGTCGCGCAGGGCGCGCAGCACCGTGTCGTACATGCCGGCCAGCACCGGGCCGGCCAGGATGCCGCCCACGGCCGCGCTGACCACCATCACCAGCAGGCTGTTCATCAAAAAGCCGATGTACACCAAACAGATCACCGGGGCAAAGCCCAGGCAGGCCAAAAGGTTGGCGAGGAACATCCCGTTCATGTCCCGGCCCACCAGCTCGAAGAAGCGGCCGATGCCGGTCTTGCGGGGGGTGTTTTTGTCAACGCCGGGCCCCTCTTTGGTATAATTTGTAAAAAGTCCCATGGTGCATTCCCTCTCTCGGGCGGCTGTCAAAACCGCTCAGCATAAAAAGCAATTCCCGGATGCTTTTGTTCATAATACATAATACCTGTATTTGGCGGATTTTGCAAGACCCCACGCCGGGCGGTTTTGTAAAAAAACTGTTTCCATCTCCCATTTTCCGGCAAACTGTGTTACAATGGATGCAACGACGAAAGGGGAGAGATTTGATTTGAAGATCCTGTACGTCCTGCGGACGATCATCATGTACATCTATATGTTCGGCTATATGCTGCTGTATTACCCGGTGCTGCGCCGGGGCGAAAAGGCTCTGGCCGCCGGCGACCGTGAGACGCTGCGCCGGATCGTGAACGAGCATATCCCGCGCTGGTGCCGCGGCCTGCTGCGGGTGGCCGGGGTCCAGCTGATCGTGGAGGGGCAGGAGCACATCCCCGCCGGGCAGCCGGTGGTCTTTGTGGGCAACCACCGCAGCTATTTTGACATCCCGCTGGTTTTGGTCAGCCTGGACCATCCCCACGGCATCCTGGCGAAGGAGGAGCTGGCCCGCATCCCCCTGCTCAGCCGGTGGATGCGCCTGCTGGGCTGCGTCTATGTGGAGCGGGACGACGTGCGCGGCTCGCTGCAGGCTTTGAAGGACGCCTCGGCGGTGGTCAAAGGCGGGGACAGCTTCACCATCTTCCCCGAGGGCACCCGCTACAAAGGGGAAGAAGGGGGCGTGGGCGAATTCAAGGCCGGGGCCTTCCGCATCGCCATCAAGTCCGGCGTGCCGGTGGTGCCGGTGGCCATCAGCGGGGCCCGCGGCCTGTACGAGAGCCACAACTACATCGTCCACCCGGGGACGGTGCGGGTCACCATCCTGCCCGCCATCCGCACCGCCGGCATGAGCAAGGACGAGCAGCGCCAGCTGCCCGAGGCCGTCCGCCAGAACATCCTGGCCGCCCTCAGCCGCCTGGACCATACCGTCATTTAAGGAGCGCGACCATGGCAAGTTATCGTTACGAACGCAACATCACCGAGGAGGACGTGCGCCCCGTCAAGGAGCGCACCTATACCCGCAAAGAGCGCTGGAACAACTGGTGGGACTATAACCTCAAGTGGGTGGTCATCGCCGTCATCGTGGTGGGCTTTGTGGGCTACAGCTTCATCGGGCAGTATTTCTTCACCGTCCACCCCGACTACAACATCGGGGTAGTGGCCCCCTATTACCTGCCCGAGGACACGGTGAACGCCCTCGAGACCCAGCTGGCCGCCTTTGGCGAGGACCTGAACGGGGACGGGCAGACGGTGGTCACACTCAACGTGTACACCCTGAACTACAGCGAGGACACCCAGTCGGACACCGACGCCTACCTGACCATGGCCGGCACCACCAGGCTGGCCGCCGACGTCCAGGGGGCCATGAGCTGCATCTACATCCTCTACGACCCCGCCGGCTTTGAGGAGAACACCGGCTCGCTGCGGTATCTGGACGGCTCCCTGCCCGCCGGGGACTCGGACGAGGACTGGTGGAACATGGTCTACCGCTGGACCGACTGCCCGGTGCTGACCGGGCTGGACCTGGGCAGCTACGGCCCCGACGCCACCCAGAGCGGCTCGGGCGACAGCCAGGCGTATATGAGCCAGTTCTACATCGGGTTCCGCGGCGCGTGGAACGAGGGCTCGGCCAAGAGCATCGCCCCGGGCGAGCCCCTGTGGGAAAAACTGACCGCCGGGGCCATCTCGACGGCCGCGGAGGAAGCCTCTTGAAGCGGCTGCGCCTGGTCCGCCGGTGGAAAAAGCCCCGGCGGCCCGGACCCGTCCCCGCCGCGGCCCGGCCGCCCCGCCCGTCCGAGCTGGATAACCCCTACGCGCCCTGCTATGGGCAGCCGCGGAGCTTTGCCCAGCTGCGGCCAAAGTAAAAAATGCGAACAGCGCAGCGCCCTGTCTTTCCACGAAAAACAGGGCGCTTTTTCTTGTTTATTTTACTAAATTTTCCCGCTGCGTCAGTCATGAAAAACTGTTTCCTGTGCGATTGTCTGGCCGTCCGGTATATGGTATAATAACTGCATGACAGACCATAGACAGTCGTATTTTGACAAGAGAAGGGAGTGACCCGCCATGGATACCCTGGAACAGGCCCGTCAGGAGATCGACGCGGTGGACGCCCAGCTGGCCGCTTTGTTTGAGCGGCGGATGCGGGCGGTGGTGCAGGTGGCGCAGTACAAAAAGGCCCACGGCCTGCCCATCCATGACCCTGCCCGGGAAGAGCAGGTGCTGCAAAAAGCGGCGGACCGCATCGAGGACCCGGCCCTGCGGCCCTATTATCTGGACCATGTCCGCAACCGGATGGCCCTGGCCCGCCAGTACGAGGCGCTGCTGCTGGGCCAGAACCGGGTGGCCTATCAGGGGGTGGAGGGGGCGTTCGCCCACATCGCCCTGCGGGAGCTGTTCCCCCACGCCGAGGCGGTCAGCTGCCCCACCTGGGACGAAGTGTTCGCCAAAGTGGCGGCGGGAGACGCCGCCTACGGGGTGGTCCCCTTTGAGAACAGCCACGCCGGGGACGTGTCGGCGGTGCTGGACCTGTGCTATAAGCACACCGAGCTGTGGGTGGTGCAGGTGTACGATCTGCCGGTGCGGCAGAACCTGCTGGTTTTGCCCGGCGCCAGCCTGACCGGCATCCGGCACGTCTACAGCCACCAGCAGGCCATCTCCCAGAGCGAGACCTTTTTGAAGCAGATGCGCCTGCCCTGCACCGCCATGGACAACACCGCCATGGCCGCCAAATTCGTGGCCGAAAGCGGGGACCGCTCCAAGGCGGCCATCGCCAGCCGGGAGACCGCGGCCCTCTACGGGCTGGAAGTGCTGGTGCCCGACATCAACACCGACGGCGACAACACCACCCGCTTCATCGTCA
>ERZ1090880.224-NODE-224-length-34425-cov-17.831452_pt1 | contig 34425 bp, 28 predicted proteins | sample MGYA00478471_ERZ1090880 | MGnify/ENA primary metagenome ERZ1090880 (study PRJEB33644, sample SAMEA5815734) | chicken gut metagenome | biome: Chicken; feature: Gastrointestinal Tract; material: Caecum | place: Ireland | collected 2019-01-01 | study: A study of the... | reverse complement strand
AAAAAACTCACAGGCAGGCCTGACAGCCTGCTTGTTTTATTGGGAAAAAATGGGTATACTAATAGTCTGAAGACAGAATTTTAAATGCAGGAAGGAGACAAACCATGGACTATACATTACTGCCTGCGCGGGAAGAGATAAATCAGGAATATTGCTGGAAGCTGGAAGATATATTTGATACAGACGAAGCCTGGAGGAAAGAGTATCAGGAATTGCAGAAAGGCCTGGAACTTCTGCGGGGATTCCAGGGCACGGCTGTCCGGGGACCGGAACGGCTTTTTACTGTTCTGGAAACTCTGGGAAACATAGAACAGCGGTTTGAAAGGGTGTATGTGTACGCCAATCAAAAATATCATCAGGATACAGGAAATCAGAAGTATCAGGAAATGTCAGGAAAGGCCGCGGCTCTTTCAGTGGCTCTTTCGGACGCCGCGGCCTTTCTGGAGCCGGAGATCCTGACGCTGGAGGCTACCCGGCTGGAGGAGTGGCTGGAGGAATATGAACCGCTTCGGTTTTACCGGAGATACCTGGGAGAAATCATGAGGAGAAAGCCCCATGTCCTGTCCCGGGAACTGGAAAGCGTTCTGGCTAAGGCCAAAGAACTGGGAAACAGTCCCCAGCAGATTTTCATGGCCTTTAACAACGCGGATATTGATTTCGGAACGATACAGAATGAAGCCGGGGAGGAGACGGCCCTGACCAACGGAAGATATACTTCCTTTATGGAATCAGAAAACCGGGAAGTGAGACGGGCGGCGTTTCAGCGCCTGTATCAGGTTTACGGGAAACATAAGAATATGCTGGCTGCCACCTTTGAGGCAAATCTTAAGCAAGCCCGCTTTTTTTCTTCCATGCGTCAGTATCCTTCCCCGTTGGAGGAAGCTCTGGACGGGGGAAATATCCCTGCTGCCGTGTATACGGAACTGATCCGGGCTGTCCACGAGAAACTGCCGGCCATGTACCGGTATGTGCGGCTCAGAAAGCGTCTGCTGGGCACAGAGGAACTGCATATGTATGATGTATATACACCGCTGGTCAAAGGGGCGGAGAAGAAATATTCCTTCGAGGACGCCAAAACTTTGGTAAAGGAAGGGCTGGCTGTGCTGGGAGAGGATTACGGAAAAATTCTGGAGGAGGGATTCCAAAACCGCTGGATCGATGTGTATGAAAATCGGGGAAAACGCAGCGGCGCCTATTCCTGGGGAGCTTACGGCACACATCCTTATGTGCTTCTGAATTTCAGCGGAAATCTGAATTCTGTTTTTACTTTAGCTCATGAAATGGGACACGCCATTCACAGTTACTATTCAGACCATGCGCAGCCTTACATTTACGCGGGGTACCGGATTTTTGTGGCGGAGGTTGCTTCTACCGTCAACGAATTTCTCCTGATCAGCGATCTGATCCGCAAGGCGGACAGCCGCCGGGAGAAAGCGTATCTGGTCAATTATCTGCTGGAGCAGTTCCGGGGAACTCTCTACCGCCAGACCATGTTCGCGGAATTTGAAAAAATGGCTCATGAGCGCCTGGCGGAGGAGGGGAGTCTGTCTGCCGGGACTCTCTGTTCTATGTACGGGGAATTGAACCGGCAGTATTTTGGGCCGGATATGGTCCAGGATCCGGAAATCGACCTGGAATGGGCCAGAATTCCGCATTTTTACACGCCTTTTTATGTATATCAGTACGCGACAGGATTTTCTGCCGCTATCGCTATCGGCAGAAAGATCCTGAAAGGGGAGAAGGACAGTGTGGAACATTACAAAGAATTTCTGCGGGGAGGCTGTTCCATGGATCCCATTGACCTGCTGAAACTATGCGGCGTGGATATGACGGAGAAAAAAACCGTGGAGGAGGCGCTGGAAGTATTTGAGTCCTGTGTCCGGGAACTGGAAGAGCTGACAGATGTTCTATAGAATGAGTTGCCCGATAAATGGGCATGAGACACGGATTGCACCGCGCTTCGTGCTCCCGCAATCCCAAAAGCACCTCAAATTCGCTCATTTTTTTGTGGAAATGGCTGCTTTTCGGTGTTTTGCGCGCCATAAAGTCATGTTTGCCTGCGCCAGCGCAGCCCGCATGGCCTTTTGCCGCTTGTCTCATAGAATGGCTGTAGGGGAAAGTCGAAAATTTAATCCGGCCAGGGGATTGCAAAAGCCGGAGAACATGTTACAATAATGTTGCGAAAAAATTAAGGGTGAGAGTATGAATTTATATGAAGCAATTTTTGCCAGAAAATCTGTGCGCAGTTATACCAATGAGACCTTAAGTCCTCAGGTGTTGGATAAAATCCGTGAACATTTCCATGAGCTTACCGGACTGTTCGGGGGCATTGACACGGCGGTTTCCGTTCTGGACAACCGAAAAGCCCAGCAGAAATTTTTAAGCCTTTTCAGTGTCCGGGCTCCCTACTATCTGGCCTTTTATTCGGAACAGGCTCCCAGGTATCTGATGAACATGGGATATTTAATGGAGCAGATGGTGCTGTATCTGTGCAGCATCGGTCTGGGAACCTGCTATATCGGCAGCAGAAGGGTGCGCCGGGAACTGCAGGAAAAGGATGGAAAAAAGCTGGTGGGAATCATTGCTTTCGGAAAGAGCAAAGGGCCATGGACCCGGAAGGCTTCGGAAGCCAATCGTCTGGCCATGGATGAACTCTGCGTGTTCAAGGAAGTTCCCCGTCAGTGGATGAAACAGCTTCTGGAAGCGGCCCGGCTGGCGCCCTCCAGCATGAACAGCCAGCCATGGAGATTTGTGGTCTATGATAACCGGATTCACATTTTTTCCAAAAAACACAGTGCGGAGCAGCTGAAAAAATGGGATGAGGTAAACTTTGGCATTATGTTTGCCAATCTGATGGTTGCCGCAGAGGAAGCCTGGCTGGATGTGGATCTCATTCGTCTGGAAGATATCTCCCAGAAAAATTTCCCCAACAACCAGTATGTGCTCAGTGCTATCCTCAAAGCATAAAAACTTTCCGCCGGCCGGCAGAACAGAAGCGTCTGCCGCCGGCCGAAAAAATAAAATAAAAAAATAATTGACATTTCGCTGAAGCTATAGTATAGTATAACTCGTGGTTCGGAAAACTACATAAATGCGCGAGTGGCTCAGGGGTGGAGTACAACCTTGCCAAGGTTGGGGTCGCGGGTTCGAATCCCGTCTCGCGCTTCTGACAAAAATGCGGAATCCCCGGAAATGTTGAGTTTCCGGGGATTTTTCTATGTCCAGATGGAAAGAAGGAGTTTTTCCTTTTCCGGGGCAAGCAGCTCACCGATCCGCAGGCTGGAATCCTTCGAAGAACCGAAAAAAGAAGTATCTTTGCTGGAACTGCAGGCGGAATCATGGTATAATCGCCTGAAAGGAGAGGGGTGAAATGCCATGAAAAAAGTGATACGGATGCCCTTCCGGGTTATTTGGTTTGCGTTAAAAAATGATATGTACGGCATCCTTTTTCCGGCAGCCGTAGTGATTGCCGGAATCGTGTGTGGAATTGCGTCCGGGGATGTGGGGAAAGGGATCCTGTCGGCAGCGGTCATCCTGGTTATCTATGGAATCGCGAAAGCGATCTGGAACCGAATCAGTAGAATCGGAGGGCAGACAAGAGAGGACATATACCGGCGGCTCCGAAAAAGAGAAAAGAGAAAAGAACTGATTCAATATATTTTGAAGTAAAAGGAGAGAAAAAGAGGGGAGGGCTGTGCTTTTTACAGCCCCCTTTTTCCTTCCCCGCTGAAAAAGAAGATGCAGAGATGGGTACAAAAATACCTTAAAAAATCTGAAAGAATTTCTTAAAAATCAGAAAGGAAGCGGGGCTTGAATAAATTTTACAGATAGAGGTATTGTGAGCAGATGGACAGTATGATAAAATGTAGCGGATGCGGAAAGTGCCTGCCTTGTCCGGTGAAAATCCGGATTCCGGAGGTGTTCCGCGTCTATAACCAGTATCTGGGCGGAAAGGAAGAAGAGGCGGAAAAAGCGTACGGAGAACTCGCGTACCCGGCCTCTGAATGCCTGCGTTGCGGCCGCTGCGAAAAGCTGTGTCCGGAGCATATCGGTATCAGCGCCATGATGCTGGAAATTCAGGAGGAGATGGAATAGCCATCTGAAATGGGAGGAACAATGAAACTTGAAGTAAAAGGACTTCGAAAATCATTCGGAGAGACAGAAGTGCTCCACAGCATTTCTTTTACGGTGGAAAGCGGAAAAGCTCTGGGGCTTCTGGGAAGAAACGGAGCGGGAAAGACTACCACCATCCGCATTATCATGAACGTATTTAAAGCCAATCAGGGGGAGATTCTGCTGGATGGGAAGCCCTTTCAGCCCGGAAGCGCAAGCCTTGGATACCTTCCGGAGGAGAGAGGACTTTATCCCAAGAAGAAAGTAGGGGAACAGATCCTGTACCTGGCGGAACTGCGGGGACTGAAGCCTGCCCTGGCAAAAAAGAATATGCAGTACTGGCTGGACCGGATGGGCGTCAGAGAATATGAAAACCGGAAACTGGAGACGCTCTCAAAGGGAAATCAGCAGAAAGTGCAGCTGGCCCAGACGCTGGTCTGCGATCCGCAGATTATTATTCTGGATGAGCCTTTTTCAGGACTGGATCCGGTGAACTCCCAGATCCTGAAGGAAGTCATCGCGGAGCAGATTGAAAAGGGGAAATTGGTGATCTTTTCCAGTCATCAGATGAATTACGTGGAGGAATTCTGCGAGGATATTGTTATCATCCATCACGGAAACATTGTGCTGAATGGAAATCTGCGGGAGATTAAAAAGGAATTTGGAAAAGACCGGCTGATTTTAAGCCTTGTGGGCAGGGACGCCGGAGAAACCCTGGAACTGGTGAGACGGGAATTCGGGGAACTGGCGGAAGCGGCCGGCACACAGAGGGAAAAAGTGATTCTGAAGCTGAAAGAGGGCAGCACAAAACAGATGCTGCTGCGGAAATTGGCTCAGACGGATCTGGATGTGGAGTGCTTCGGAAGCTACGAACCTTCCTTAAATGATATTTTTGTGGAAAGCGCAGGTGACGAGGCATGAAGCAGTTTTTTACCGTATTGAAATTTGAACTGGGAAATTATTTTAAAAATAAAAGTTTTGTGGCCGCCACGGTGGTGCTGGCGGTAATCCTGGCCGCGGTTATCACTGTGCCCACCCTGTTTATGGGAAACGGCTCCGGGAGCAGTCAGGGAGAAGACGGCGGAGGAGAGGCGGCCGGAAGAAAAGTGCTGGCTGTAGCGGACGAAAGCGGCAGTATTGCCGATGAGGAATCCTTCGCTTCGTATCTGCCGGAGTACCAGGTTACTTTCTGCGACGGGGAAGAAAGCGTCAGAACCATGGTGGAGGAAGAAGAGGCAGCCGCGGGATTCCTGGTGACGGGAGCGGACAGCTATGAATATATCCTGAAAAACCGCTCCATGATGTCGGACTATCAGGAGCCTTTTGAGGCGGCACTGGCCCGGAATTACCGGACGGCTTCCCTGGAGCAGCTGGGAATTGACCCGGCGGAGGTGGAGAATGTATACTCCGTTCCCATGCAGTCACAGACGGTGGTCCTGGGCAAGGACAGCGCTCAGAATTACTGGTACACCTATATACTGGTATTTTTCCTGTATTTTCTGATTATTTTCTACGGACAGATGATTGCGGTGTCTGTGACATCGGAAAAGAGCAACCGGGCCATAGAGATCCTGGTTACCAGCGTTGACAGCAACAGCCTGATTTTCGGCAAGGTCATCGCGGGCGCTTTGGCCGGTATTGTCCAGGCAGGAGTGATTCTGGGAAGCGCGGTCATCGCTTACCGGGCCACGGCGGACGCCTGGGGACACATGCTGGATTTCATTTTCCAAATTCCGGCCCCGGTGTGGATGATCTTTATTGTATTCGGGATTCTGGGATATCTGCTTTACGCCTTTCTGTTCGGCATGGTGGGGGCGCTGGTGTCCAAGACCGAAGATATCAGCAAGAGTTCCGGTGTGGTAACCTTCCTGTATCTGGCATCCTTTCTGATTACCATGTACGGCCTGACCTCTCCGGATTCCCTGCTGGTAAAGGCGGCTTCCTACATTCCCTTTACCTCCAGCAACGCCATGCTGCTGAGAGCTTCCATGGGAACGGTGGGGACCTGGGAGATTGCTCTCTCGCTGGCTGTTCTGGCTGTTTCCTGTATCCTGGCGGGAATGCTGGCGGCGGCGGTGTTCCGGTTCGGAACTCTCCGGTACGGAAATCCCATTAAGCTGTCCACAGCTCTGCGGAAAATACGTGAGAAATAAAAAAACTTCTTGAATTTTCCCCGGACGCATGATAATATAATTGCGTTCAGGGATGCCTAGTTAGCTCAGTTGGTAGAGCAGAGGACTGAAAATCCTCGTGTCTCTGGTTCGATTCCGGAACTAGGCATAATCATCAGAGGAGGGGCGGATGTTTCCGTCCCTTTTTCGCGCAGGATGGCCGGCAGGGAACTGCCGTGTCTGAGCGCAGTATCACAGCGCGCTCTGCCGCGGGGGATTCGCGGCAGCTCAGATTGGGAGGTAAAAAAATATGTATGATGTAACAGCTCTGGGAGAAGTTCTGATTGATTTTACACCCTATGGCACCAGTGAGGGCGGGCAGGCTCTGTTTGAGCAGAATCCAGGCGGAGCTCCGGCCAATGTTCTGGCGGCTCTGGAACGCCTGGGCCAGCGGACGGCTTTTATCGGCAAGGTGGGAGACGATATGCACGGACAGCTGCTGAAAGAGACCCTGGAAAGCTGCGGGGTGGATACCAGAGGACTGGTGGTGGATCCGGATTATTTTACGACTCTGGCATTTGTGGCTCTGAAAAACGGGGAGCGGAGTTTTTCCTTTGCCAGAAAGCCCGGGGCTGACACTCAGCTGCGGCAGGAAGAGGTAAACACGGAAGTGCTGAAAAATACAAAAATCTTTCATTGCGGTTCTCTGTCACTGACGGATGAACCGGCCAGGAGCGCCACTTTTTTCGCTTTAAAGACTGCCAAAGAGGCGGGAGCGCTGATCTCTTACGATCCCAATTACCGGGCGCTTCTCTGGAAAAGTCCTCAGGAGGCCATGGAGCATATGCGCTCCGTGATTCCCTATGCGGATATTATGAAGATTTCTGATGAGGAGACGGCCCTTCTGACGGGCCATGAGGATCCGGATGAGGCGGCTGACGCTCTTCTGGCCCAAGGGGTCTCCTGCGTACTGGTGACACTGGGAAGCCAGGGAGCTCTGATGAAGACGGAAAAATTCCGGGTGCAGGAAAAGGGAAAGGCAAGAAAGGCCGTAGACACCACCGGCGCCGGAGATGCTTTCTGGGGCGGCATTCTCTCCCGCTTCGCCTTTTACAGCGCGAATCCCAAGGAGCTCACAGAAGAGCAGGGGCGGGAATTCGTGCGGTTTGCCAACGCGGTGGCCGGCCTCTGCGTGGAAAAACGGGGCGGCATACCCGCTATGCCGGATCTGGAGGCGGTGCTGAAGGAAGTATGAAAATTTTGCTGACAGCCGTCAACGCGAAATATATTCATTCCAATCTGGCGGTCTACTCGCTGAAAGCTTACGCAGAGAGACAGGGGACTCCTGTCTCTCTGCTGGAATTTACCATCAATCAGCAGCCGGATGAAATTCTGGGGGAGATCTACCGCCTCAGACCGGATGTAGTGGCCTTTTCTGTATATATCTGGAATGTCTCGCTGATCCGTGTTCTGGCGGAGGATATCCACAAGATTCTGCCGGAGACTGAAATCTGGATGGGCGGCCCGGAGGTGTCCTGGAACAGTCGGGAGATGCTGGAACAGCTTCCCTTTCTCAGAGGGATTCTCCGGGGAGAGGGGGAAAAAAGCTTCGGAGACCTGTGCCGGTACTACTGTTCCGGCCGGAGCTTTTCTCTGAAGGAGATTCGGGGCCTTGTATTTCGGGAGCAGAATGGAACGGTGGTGTGTACGCCGGAGCAGGAACCGCTGGATATGGACCAGCTGCCCTTTCCCTATGGACAGCCGGAAGAGTTTGAAAACCGGATTCTCTATTATGAGTCCAGCCGGGGCTGTCCTTTTTTCTGCAGCTACTGCCTTTCCTCCCTGGACCGGCATCTGAGGTTCCGCAGCCTGAACCTGGTTCTGAGGGAACTGTCCTTTTTCCTGGAGCGCCGGGTGCGGCAGGTGAAGTTTGTAGACCGTACCTTTAACGCGGACCGGAGCAGAGCCAGGAGGATCTGGAATTTTCTGAAGGATCAGGACAACGGATATACAAATTTTCATTTTGAAATCGAGGGGGATTTGCTGGAGGAGGAAGATCTGGAGCTGTTTTCCGGTATGCGGCCGGGGCTGATCCAGCTGGAGATCGGCGTGCAGTCTACCAATCCGGAAACGCTGAAGGCTGTCCGGCGGCATACGGATTTTGAAAAACTCAGCCGGAGGGTAGAGGCAGTCGGGAAACTTCACAATATTCATCAGCATCTGGATCTCATCGCGGGACTTCCGGGGGAAGGCCTGGAGAGCTTCCGGCGGTCCTTCTGTCAGGTATATGCCCTGAAGCCCCAGCAGCTGCAGCTGGGATTTTTAAAGGTGCTGAAGGGTACAGAGATGGAGCGGATAGCAGAGGCAGGCGGATACCGGTGGAAATCAGAACCGCCCTATGAAGTGCTGGAAACTCCCTGGCTCTCTTACGGGGAGATCCGCAGGCTGAAGCTGGCGGAGGAAATGGTAGAGATCTTTTTCAACAGCGGACAGTTTCAGAAAACTTTAGCCCGGGCAGAGCAGGGCTTTGCGGATCCTTTTGCTTTCTACGAAAGGCTGGGGCTGTTCTGTGAGGAGAGAGGCTGGCTGAGTAAGTCTCACAGCAGGATCCAGAGATACCAGATCTTGCGGGAGTTTCTGCTGCGGGAAGCGCCGGAGCAGGAAGAAGTGTTCCGGGAATGTCTGGTATATGACCTGTACGCCAGGGAGAATCTGAAATCCCGTCCGGAATGGGCGGGAGAAGAGGGATTGTCCCGGGAAGCGGTGAGACAGTTTTACCGGCAGGCGGCAAAGGATCCGAATCTGCCCGAAGGGTACAGAGGCAGGGACTGGAAACAGCTGAAATCCATGACCCATCTGGAAGAATTCCGGGAGGCTGTTCCGGGATTCCGGGAAGGGTACAAATGCCTGCTGTTTACTTACGAAACAAGAGATCCTCTGGACGGCAGCGCGGCCGTTTGGGATGTAACAGAAAAGATTCAGCGGCAGGAATAAGAAAGAGAGGAAAGAAATGAATCGGAGAAAGAGAGCGGCGGCAGCCGTGATCGCCATTATCCTGGTGGCCGCTATGGTGGTTCCCCTGGTGGTGGGCGCCCTGGCCTGAGATAGGAAAGAGGAGGAAAGGCGCGGGGCTGGGACGGCAGACAGCCGCAAAATACGCAGGGACATAAATGGAGGACGAGATGAAAATAGGAAAATTGCCGGAACCGGTATTGATCCGTTCCATTCTGAAACAGGTGGGACACAGAAGAAAAGAAGTGCTGGCAGGGCCTTCGGTGGGAGTGGACTGCGCGGCCCTGGAAGTGGAGCCGGGGGAAGTGCTGGTCCTGTCCTCGGACCCCATTACAGGGACGGTAAAGGATATCGGAAGCCACTGCATTCACATTACGGCCAATGATCTGGCGGCTTCCGGGGCTGAACCTCTGGGGGTGATGCTGACGGTCCTTCTGCCGGAAGAGGTGGAAGAGCCTGAGATCCGGCATATGGTGCAGGAGGCAGAGGAAACCTGCCGCAGCCTGGACATGGAGATTCTGGGCGGCCATACGGAAATCACCCGGGTGGTGAGCCAGCCTCTGATTTCTGTGACCGGCATAGGAAAGATACGCAAGGAAGCGCTTCTGACCCCTGCCGGGATTCATCCGGGCATGGATCTGGTGATCAGCAAATGGATCGGACTGGAAGCCACCGCCATTCTGGCCAAGGAGAGAGAAGAAATGCTGACGGAGCGGTTTTCGCCGGAATTTATCCGAACTGCCCGGGAATTTTCCCGGTATCTTTCCGTAGTGCCGGATGCCAGAGCGGCCCGGACTGCCGGGGCAGCGGCCATGCATGACATTACGGAGGGAGGCGTTTTCGGAGCTTTCTGGGAAATGGCTTCCGCCGGAGGCGTGGGGCTGGAGATCGATCTGCGGGCCATCCCGATCCGCCAGGAAACCGTGGAGATCTGTGAGTTTTTCGGGGTCAATCCCTATCAGATTATGTCCAGCGGCTCCATGCTGATCGCCGCGGAGGACGGCCAGGCTGTGGTGAGGGCGCTTAAGGACGCTGGAATTCCGGGAACCGTAGTGGGGCGGACTACGGCCAGCAATGCCCGGATCCTGAGAAATAAAGAAGAAATCCGGTATCTGGACAAACCGCAGCCGGATGAATTATACCGGGCCCTGGAGGTGAAAAAGCTGTGACTCGCGTCAATATTGTACTGCACGAACCGGAGATTCCCTCCAACACCGGGAATATCGGCAGAACCTGCGCGGCTGCGGGAGCCAGGCTTCACCTGATTGAGCCCCTGGGATTCCATCTCAACGAGAAAACGCTCCGCAGAGCCGGTATGGATTACTGGGATAAGCTGGATGTCACCCGGTATGTGGATTATGAAGAGTTTCTGCAGCTGAACCCAGGAGCGAAATTATACTTTGCCACCACAAAGGCCAGGCGCCTGTACACAGAAGTTTCCTATGAAAAGGACTGCTATATCATGTTTGGAAAAGAGAGCGCCGGGATTCCGGAAGAAATTCTGGTGCGGCATCCGGACAGATGTATCCGGATTCCCATGCTGGAGGAAACTCGTTCTCTTAACCTTTCCAATTCCGTGGCCATTATTCTCTATGAAGCCCTGCGCCAGCACGGCTTTGAAAATCTGGAGAAAAAAGGACAGCTCCACCATCTGCGGTGGAGCTGAATCCGATCCGTCTGTCAGGCGGAGGCCTCCGGCGGTTTTGCCCTGTCCAGAGAAAAAACGAATTCTGTGCCGGTTCCCTCGGTGCTGATGACGTTGATATTCTGTTTGTGGGCATTGATAATTTCTTTTACAATAGCAAGTCCCAGGCCGGTGCCCTTCCGGTCTTTGCCCCGGGAGGCGTCCAGTTTGTAAAACCGTTCCCAGATTTTGGAGAGGGAGGCCCGGGGGATTCCCATTCCGTTGTCTTTCACAGATACAAAGACTTTGCCGTGGCGCTCCGTAGTTTCCACACGGATGGTGGAATTGTTGGGGCTGAATTTAATTGCGTTATCCAATAGGTTGTAGAGAACCTGCTGGATTTTTCCGATATCAGCGGACACATAGAGAGGTTCTGCCGTCAGCAGCAGCTCAATGGAGATGCGCTTGGCGGTGCAGGCGCCCTCGAAAGTGGCCGCTGTTTTTTTGATTACTCCATTGATGTCAAAGCTGGTAATGTCCAGATAAAACCCGGTGTTGTCCATGCGGTTCAGATCCAGCATCCCCCGGGTGAGTTTGTTGAGGCGGTCCGTCTCAAAAAGAACAATATTCAGATATTTTTCCTGCATTTCCGGAGGAATGGTTCCGTCCAGGATTGCCTCCACATACCCTTTGATAGAGGTCAGAGGAGAGCGGAAATCGTGGGAGACATTGGCCACAAATTTCCGCTGGTACTCATCGGTGCGCTTCAGTTCCCCGGACATATAATTCAGAGTCTGAGCCAGGTAGCCCATTTCATCTCCGGTGCGGACAGGAATGGTATAGCCGAGATTTCCGGAAGCGTATTCCTGAGCCCCGCGGGTAATTTTTTTCAGAGGGTTATAGATAAAAATCACTACCAGCACCAGAACTACGAAAAAGATCAGGAACAGCAGCAGAAACAGCATATAAAAGCTGGACAGCAGCGCCTCCCGGTCCCGGTAGATATCCTGCATGTCCATGTGGATGGACACGTAGCCCCGGATATTCAGGTTGGAGGTAATGGGAACCATGACGCTGAGCACATCGTGATCAAAGTAATCAAAAAATCTGCCGATGGTATAATAGCCGGATCCCAGGTCAAGGGGATCGAAATCCGGCAGGCTCTCACTGGTCTCCGGATCAAAGGATTCGGAAGTATTGAGCCGGATCCGGCCTTCTGTGCTTATGAGCCAGATCTGAGAGTTCTGGTACAGGGCCAGGGCCTTGAGATTGTCATAGATATCCTCCAGAGCTTCGGCATCCGAGATGTAAATGGCGTCCTGGGAAGCGGCGATTTGATCCGCTTCCCGGTACAGCCGGCGGCTGTAGGTTTCCACCAGGCTGTTTTCCACCATTTTGGAACCCAGGGTGGCGATGAGGATAAAGGAGGCAATGCCGATGAGCACATACGCCAGAAAAAATTTCCAGAATAAACGGTTCCGCATTACGATCTGACCTCAAATTTATATCCGATCCCCCAGACTGTGCTGATGGACCAGTTGGCGTGATCCTTGATTTTTTCCCGGAGACGTTTGATATGTACGTCTACGGTCCGGGTGTCGCCGATGTACTCATAGCCCCAGATGTGGTCCAGAAGCTGCTCCCTGGTAAATACCTGATTGGGAGAGGAGGCCAGAAAGTACAGAAGCTCCAGTTCTTTGGGGGGCATATCCACGGTTTTCCCTTTATAGATCACGGAATAGTTGGTCTGATTAATAATCAGATCCTGGTATTCCACATATTTTCCCGTAGTCTGAGAAGCGGCGGCAGGAGCCGCGGGCTGGAAACGGCGGAGCACCGCCTTGACCCTGGCTACCAGTTCCTTGGAGTCAAAGGGCTTAATGATATAGTCGTCCGCCCCCAGCTCCAGCCCCAGCACCTTGTCAAATACCTCCCCCTTGGCAGAGAGCATGATAATGGGGAGGTTGGACTTGTGCCGGATCTCCCTGCAGACCTGATAGCCGTCGATGCCGGGCAGCATCAGATCCAGAAGCACCAGATTGGGCTGAAAGGCTTCCACTTCTTTCAGGGCTTCCTCTCCGTCATTGACAATCCTGCACTCGTAGCACTCCTTCGTCAGATAGAGTGAAATCAGTTCCGCGATATTGTTATCATCGTCCACGATGAGAATTTTCTGTTTAGCAACCATTCTGTATCCTTTCTATTTTTTAAATGTCACAATGGTGACGCCGGCATCGCCCTCTCCGAACTCTGCCAGGTGAAAATCCTGCACGATCTTCTGCCGGCGCAGATAGCTGTGAATTCCCTTGCGCAGGGCGCCGGTGCCTTTCCCGTGTACGATCCGCACACTGGGAATATGGGCCAGATAAGCATCGTCCAGGTATTTGTCCAGTTCCGCCACGGCCTCGTCCACCGTCTTTCCCAGGAGATTGATCTCCGTGCTGACAGAAGCAGACTTGGACATGCGGATTTTCCCGGAACTGGTCCGGCTTAAGCCTCCGCCGGTAATTACCGGCTCGTCAATGAGCTGCAGATCCGAAAGGTGGACCTTGGAGCGGATGATGCCCATCTGTACAAAGAGATATCCTTTGGAATCCGGTTTTGTGCTGACCGTTCCTTTCAGATTCATGCTCAGCACCTTTACACTGTCACCGATATGCAGGTCGGAGGGCTTCAAAGTACCGGCTTTTTTCTCAGGGGTTTTCATGGCCAGCTTCTCCGCAGCTTTGGACATTTTTCCCCGGAGTTCGGACCGCCGTTTTTCCATTTCTTTTACGGAAATCCCGGCCTTGCCGAACTTTTGGAAATCCCGCATGGTCTGATCCGCGTAGTCCTTGGCTTCCTTCAGGATGGCGTGGGCTTTTTCGCTGGCCTCCCGGAGAATGGCTTCCCGCTGGCTGTCCAGCTTCTGCTGCCGGCTGTTCAGTTCATTTTTCAGCCGCTCCACTTCCTGACGGTAGCGGGCAAGTTCTTCTTTTTCGTTTTCCAAAGCTACCCGGTTCTGCTCCAGGGTGGTCAGCACATCCTCGAAGGACTCATCCTGCTCGCTGAGCTGTTCTTTTGCCTCCTGGATAATAAACTCCGGCAGTCCCAGTTTGGCGGAAATGGCAAAGGCGTTGCTTTTTCCGGGTACTCCGATCAGCAGCCGGTAGGTGGGACGCAGAGTCTCTACATCAAATTCGCAGCAGGCATTTTCCACTCCCTCTGTGGAGAGGGCAAAGAGTTTCAGTTCGCTGTAGTGGGTGGTAGCCATGGTGCGGATCCCCTGCCGGTGCAGGAAGGAGAGAATGGCAATAGCCAGAGCAGCCCCCTCCGTGGGGTCTGTTCCGGCGCCCAGTTCGTCAAAGAGAACCAGAGAACGGGAATCTGCCTTTTCCAGAAAAGAGACCGTATTGGTCATGTGAGAGGAAAAGGTACTCAGAGACTGTTCAATGCTCTGCTCATCACCGATATCCGCGTAGACCTGGTGAAACAGGGCCAGCTGAGAGCGGTCCAGCGCGGGAATGTGCAGGCCGGACTGGCCCATGAGGGTCAAAAGCCCCATGGTTTTCAGAGAAACAGTTTTTCCGCCGGTGTTGGGTCCAGTGACGATCAGCAGATCAAAGGTCTCACCCAGAGAGAGATCAATGGGAACTACCTGTTTTTTCGGGATCAGAGGATGTCTGGCCTGGCGCAGATGAATTCTGCCGGCTTCATTGAACTCGGGTTTGGTGGCATTCATATCCATGGCAAGAGAGGCCCGGGCAAAAATAAAGTCCAGCTCCGCCATATTTTCCAGGTTATACTGAAGCGCCTCCAGATGTTCCGCCGCGGAGGCGCTTAAAGAGGCCAGAACCGCTTCGATCTCTTTTTCCTCCTGCAGTTCCAGCTCGCGGATTTCATTGTTCAGTTTTACTACAGCCATGGGCTCGATAAAAACGGTTGCCCCGGTGGAGGACTGGTCATGGATCATGCCGGGGACCTGAGAACGGTATTCGGATTTCACCGGCAGGCAGTACCGCCCGCTCCGCATGGTGATGACGGCATCCTGCAGATAAGTACGAAGGGAGCCGTTCATCAGACTGTTCAGCTGGCTGTGGATCCGTTCTCCGTTGAGGCGGATGGAACGGCGGACATGCCGCAGGGCAGGGCTGGCATCATCGCTGATCTCTTCCTCGGAAAGAATGCAGCGCCGGATTTCAGCGGATAAAGGCGTCAGAGGTTCCAGCAGATCAAAAAGTTCTTCCAGGCTGTCGGCGGGGGCGTCTGCCCGCTCCCGGCGTCCATAGGATTTGACCCGGGCTGTGTTTTCCAGCAGCCCGGCGATAGCCAGCAGCTCCGACTGATTCAGAGAACTTCCCAGAGCCAGCCTTCCCAGAGACGGCTTCAGATCCCGGGTGCTGCCAAAGGAAATGCTTCCTTTTTGAAACAGGCGGCTTAAAGCGTCGCCGGTTTCCTGCTGCCGGCGGCGGATGGTCTCCAGATCTTCCAGAGGCGTCAGAGAACGGCAGAGCTCGGCTCCCAGAGGCGAAGTAGCCCGGGCCGCCAGCAGGTCTATGATTTTATCGTATTCCAGAGTTTTTAAAGCTTTTTTATTCATAATAAATCTCCCCATTATGGCTTCTATTGTACTCTAAAACCGGAAGTTAGGAAAGAGGATTTTGTGGAATTTTATTCATAGATTGTTCATAACTTTTTGTTAAAATAATTCGGAACATGCATATTCAATAGGAGGAACTTTGCCTATGGAACAGAAGCCGGAACACCAGGAGCATGAGCAGAAGGAACTGGAAAAGAAAAATTACAGCTTTATCCGGGAAATTGTCAAGAAAAAACCGCTGGATAAGCGGGGCCTGCTGCGGAAGATTCTCAGTCTGGCAGGAGCGGCTGTGCTGGCAGGAGTGGTTGCCTCCTTTGTGTTTGTCTGGATGGTGCCTGTGGCGGAACGGATGGTAAACGGAGACTCTTCACGGGTCAGTTTTCCGGAGGATGAGGAGGAAACCTCCACTTCCTCCCAGTCTGTCATAGACAGCAGCCAACCAGCGCAGGAAACTCCCATGCCCGCGTCACAGCCGGAGATCGGACTTGAGGAGTACCGGCAGCTGTACAAGGATATGCTGGCTGTGGCGGAGAAACCCAAACGGGCGCTGGTGACGGTTGTGGGAATTTCCAGCGAGATGGATTATTTTAACCAGAATTACGAAAATCAGAAACAGATTTCCGGACTGCTGGCGGCGGATAACGGCCAGGATCTGTTTATTCTGACGGAATACCGGGTGGTAGAAAATGTGGAGAGGATCCAGGTCACCTTTTATGACGGCTCCACGGTAGACGCCATCTATCAGCGGCACGATGCCAACACGGGACTGACTATTCTGAAGGTGGGACTTTCTGAACTGGAGGACAGCACCCGGGAGGGGATCGAACTGGCGCCTCTGGGCAGTTCTTACGGAGTGACTCAGGGCGAGCCCGTGATGGCCATTGGAAGCCCTATGGGCTACAGTGATTCTGTGGCTTACGGCGTAATTACCTCTGTGACCAATAAAATATCCACTCTTGACACAGAGTATAATCTTCTGACCACCGATATCAACGGCAGCGGTGAGGGAAGCGGGGTGCTGATTAATCTGGACGGAGAGATCATCGGGATCATCGCTCAGAGCTACAGCACAGAAGATAAAGATATCATCACAGCCCTGGCAGTTTCTCAGATCAAGGATCTCATCGAGAGCCTCTCCAACGATGAGGCGAGGCCTTATATAGGGATCAAGGGCCAGGATGTGACTGCACAGATCTCCCATAGAACCGGCATCCCCAAAGGAGTGCTGGTGACGGCGGTGCAGGCGGATTCTCCTGCTATGCTGGCGGGAATGAAAGAGTACGACGTAGTAGTAAAAATCGGCGAAGATGAAATATCCAGCTTCCGGCAGTACCGGGATCGGCTGGATCAGCTGACGCCGGGGCAGACTGTGATTCTCACCGCTATGCGCCGGGGAGCGGAAGGATACGCGGAGGTAGAATTCGAGGTCACAGTGGGAGAGATCTGACGCGGCAGAAACGTCAGAGGAAGATAAAAGAAAAAGAGGAGAGTATGATTATGAAATATATCAAAGAATTCCGGGAGGGCATGCGCGCTGCGGGGATTTATCTGTGCAAATTTCGGCAGTCCGCGGTGACGAAAAACGGAAAGCCCTATGAAAATGTGATCCTGCAGGACAAGACAGGCACCATCGACGCGAAGATCTGGGAGCCCAACTCCGTGGGGATCGATGAATTCGACAGTCTGGACTACATAGATATTGTGGGAGATGTGACCAGCTTTGCAGGGGCCCTGCAGGTGTCCATCAAACGGCTGCGCCGGGCCGGAGAAGATGAATACAACCCGGCAGATTATCTTCCTGCCAGCCGGTTCCGGATCGAGGACATGTATCAGGAACTGATGAAATATCTGGAAAGCGTCAAAAATCCCTATCTGCACCAGCTGCTGGAGAGCTGGTTCACAGGGGATCAGGAATTTATCAAAAGATTTCAGATGAGTTCCGCGGCCAAGAGCGTTCATCACGGCTTTATAGGAGGGCTGCTGGAGCACACTTTGAGTGTGACCCGGATGTGCCATTATTTTTCTAAGGCATACCCTATTCTCAACCGGGATCTTCTGATTACCGCGGCTATCCTTCACGATGTGGGAAAAACAAAGGAACTGTCAGCCTTTCCGGCCAATGACTATACGGATGACGGGCAGCTGCTGGGCCATATCATGATCGGGGCAGAGATGGTTCACGACCGTGCCGGGGAGATTCCCGGATTTCCGGAGCAGCTGGAAAATGAACTGAAGCACTGCATCCTGGCCCACCACGGAGAACTGGAATACGGCTCCCCTAAAAAGCCGGCCCTGGCGGAGGCTCTGGCCCTGAATCTGGCAGACAACGCGGACGCCAGAATGGAGACCTTACGGGAACTCTTTGAGAATTCAGACGGCACTTCGGACTGGCTGGGCTACAGCAGAATCTTTGAATCCAATATCAGAAGGACAGGGGAAATCTGAACCCCTGTCTTCTTTTTTCAGAAGCGGCAGAGAAAATGCCGTTTATTTCCAGGGAGAGAACAGATGGAGTTTAAAAAGAATAATACGGTGATCCTCCGCATCGAGGATATGAGCCAGGATGGACTGGGCATCGGAAAGGCGGAGGGCTACGCCCTTTTTGTAAAAGATACAGTGATCGGGGATCTGGCAAAGGTGAAGATACTGAAAACAAAAAAGAATTACGGTTTTGCCAGGCTGGAGGAGCTGCTGGAGGCTTCAGACAAGCGGACAGAACCAAAGTGTCCACTGGCCCGGCCCTGCGGAGGCTGCCAGCTGCAGATGATGAAATATGAAGAGCAGCTCCGCTGGAAAGAACAGAAAGTACGCAGCGATCTGCAGAGGCTGGGAGGATTTCAGGAAATCCCCATGGAACCTATCCAGGGCATGGAGAATCCTTTCCGCTACCGGAACAAAGCCCAGTTCCCCATTGGATACGACCGGGAGGGAAAACTGGTGGCCGGTTTTTACGCCGGCAGAACCCACACCATCATACCGGCAGATGATTGCCTTTTGGGCAGCGAGAGCAATCGCCGGATTTTGGAGCGGATCCTGGACTGGATGGAGCAGTACGGCATCGCAGCCTACCGGGAGGACACGGGAAAGGGGCTGGTGCGCCACGCGCTGATCCGCAGCGGCTTCGCCACCGGGGAGATCATGGTCTGTCTGGTAATCAACGGGAAACAGTTTCCCCGGGGAAAAGAACTGACAGAGAGCCTGACGCAGATCCCGGGCATGACTTCCATTACCTTCAGCTCCAATACCCGCCGGGACAATGTGATCCTGGGAGACTCCTATGAAGTCCTCTGGGGGCAGGACTATATCACTGACTCCATCGGAGAGATCCGCTATCAGATCTCGCCTCTGTCTTTTTATCAGGTAAATCCGGTTCAGACCCGGCGGCTGTACCGGCAGGCACTGGAGTACGCGAGCCTTACGGGAAAGGAAACGGTCTACGACCTCTACTGCGGCATCGGCACCATTTCCCTGTTCCTGGCCCAGAGAGCCGGAAAAGTCTTCGGGGTGGAGATTGTGCCCCAGGCAGTGGAGGACGCCAGAGCCAACGCCCGGTTGAACGGAATTACGAATGCGGAATTTTTCGCCGGTCGGGCGGAGGAGATTGTGCCTCGGCAGTACCGGGAGCAGGGAATCCGGGCGGATGTGGTGGTGGTGGATCCTCCCCGGAAGGGCTGCGGAGAGGAACTGCTGGAGACTATGACAGCCATGGCCCCGGAGAAGATCGTTTATGTCAGCTGCGACCCGGCCACTCTGGCCAGGGACCTGAAATATCTGTGCGCCAGGGGGTATGAGCTGAAGAAGGTGAGGGCCTTTGATCAGTTTCCGCAGACGGTGCATGTGGAGACCGTGTGCCTCTTGAGCAACCGAAAACCGGATACGAAAGTCAGGGTCGATGTGGATCTGGAAGACTACTATCGTATCAAGGACGCAGAGAAGAATCAGAACTGAAAATAGAACACCGAACAGAAAGCGATTAGCTGCTGATGCGTAAAAGCATTGGCAGCTTTTTTCTTGCCTGAAATCGCTGAAGGGAGGTGGAGCCGATGATTTGACCTGTAGAAGTGAAGAAGAGTATCAATGGATAATCAATGACAATCACGAAATGGAGGCAATCTATGGCAAAGAGAAGAAGTATTAAGGTTTATGGGCAGAGCGGCTATAAATATCAGGAGACGCCGACAATCATGCTGAAGGGAATGTGGCTGAAAGAGCTAGGGTTTGAAATTGGAGATTACATCTCTGTTGTTTGCGAGGACGGTAAACTGATCATTACTCCGGATATAGAAAGAGCAGAGCTGGAGAAGGCTGAAGCCGAAATCATGGAGAATGAGAAAAAGGCAATGAAGAAGAGGGTAAAAGAAAGAAGAAGAGAGCTGCTTGAGCGGCGGGTGGCTGAGAGTCAGATTGAGTACGGTACCCGTACAGATGAATAGGAGGCAAATATGGGAAGGATCATTTTGATTGGAGCTACGAAAGGCGGAGTAGGCAAGACGGTGAGCACGTACAATCTGGCATATTCTCTTGCAAGCATGGGGAAAAAGGTTCTGGCTGTTGATTTTGACAGCCAGGCCAACCTGACCACCTGTTTTGGCGTTGAAGATACGGGGGCACTTTCGACTACGATTGGGCATTTGATGATGCTACAGCTTGATGATGAAGAGCTTCCGGATCTGAAAGAGTACATTATGAGTCGGGATGGAGTGGACTTTATTCCTTCGTCAATGGTTTTGTCTGCGGTTGATGCGAAGCTTCGGATGGAGATGGGTGCCGAGAAGATGCTGGCAAACATCCTGGAGCCGTTAAGAGATAGATATGATTATCTGATCGTTGACACTTGTCCGGCGCTGGGAGCGCTTACCATTAATGCTCTGGCAGCGGCTGACGGAGTTGTGATTACGATAAATCCCCAGTTGCTGGCAATGAAAGGGCTGCAGGATTTTCTGAAAACCATTCAGAAGATCAAAAAGCGCATCAATCCGAAACTGGAGGTAGAGGGTATCCTGCTTACCATGTGTGATATGAGAACAAATCTCTGCAAAGTGATTTCAGAGCAGGTGGTGGAGGCGTTTGAAGGAAGGATCCGGATCTTTGAGAGCAGGATTCCCAGTACTGTAAAGGTCGGCGAGAGTATCTATTACTGTGAGCCTCTTCTGGAATATGCACCGCAGACAAAGGTTAGCAAGGCGTATCTGGACTTTGGGAAGGAGCTGATGGGATATGAAGGCTAACCAGCCTAAGAGAAAATTGTTCAATGACGCTGTTGATCTGCTGACCGGTGATGCTCCCGACAGCGGGATTCAGATGCTCCCGGTAGATCAGATAAAGCCTTTCCATGGGCATCCATTTAAGCTATATCAGGGGGAGCGGCTGGATGATATGGTGGATAGCATTCGGGAGCACGGCATCCTGGCGCCGGTGATCGTTCGGAAGCTCAGCTCTGGATATGAGATGCTGGCTGGGCATAACAGACAGAATGCGGCAAGAATTGCGGGACTTAAAGAGATCCCGGCAATCGTGAAAGAAGATTTGACGGATGAGGAAGCCTGGGTTTATGTGCTGGAGACTAATGTGATCCAGAGATCCTTCAGCGATCTAACCGTTACGGAGAGAATTGCAGTACTGGCTGCCAGATATGATAAGGTCTGTGGTACAAAGAAACGGGAGGAGATCATAAAAGAGCTTCGCAGACTGAATGGTGCTGGTGGAAATGATGTCCACCAGCAGGCAAAGTCCAGGGAGCTAATCGGGCAGGAATATGGTATGACCGGCCGTAATATTGCAAGGTATGTTCGCTGCAATCAGCTGATCCCGGCATTCAAGGAAATGCTGGATGATGGATCTCTCACACTGGTATCAGGGGTGGAGCTTTCGTTCTTATCTGAGGAAGAACAAGAGCTTGTCAACAAGGCATTGGAGCAGAATGGGATCAGAGTCAAAGGAACTATTGCAAAGAAGCTTAAAGCGGCAGCGGGAACCATTACAGAAAAAACGGTACAATCAATACTGGCGTTGGATAAAAGCGTTACAGAGGTCAAGAAAAAAAGCTCTATCAATGTGAAGGTTCCGGCGGATGTCTATCATAGATATTTCTCAGAGGTGGATGACAGAGAGGTTCAGAAAATTCTGGTAGAAGCACTTGGGCTTTACTTTATGGCGAAGGGAGAGTGAGATATGTACACACGGCAGGAACTGGAGGAAATAGATCGGAGATATTTTGAAGTGATCATAGCGGATGAATACGATGTGATTTTAATGTCACGAAATACTCGGCACGTCTGGTATCTTCGGAACGTGGAGCTGTCAGATGGAGAGGTAACGATAATTCTTCATAAACATCAGGTTTCGGATCCTTATCATGCACACGGAAGGAGCCGGACGATGAAGCAAGCCATACGGGATATTAAGAAGCATGATCTGTTTCAGATGAATGGAAGGAAGCCAGTTTATAGAGGATAAAAGAGGGAGCGGAAGCATCCGGTGATGGGTGCTTCCGCTCCTGTTGGCTTATATTATTTTCTGTTTTTCTTGTGATGGCGAAGTCTCAGATACTCACAAACGGCATCGTGAGCATTGTTGATTTCCTGACGGCCACGGCTGGACTTCAGACCGATTTCGATGCAGATATCATCAGTGGACAGCCCCTGCAGGCTCAGACGAATGATCCTGGCATAGCGGGGGTTCTCCCGATCGAAGTGTGCCAGAAGCTGGATCTGCAGTTCTTCTTCTGTGGGTTCCGGGCAGAGCTTGTCCAAAACCTGATCCTCTACGGACGGCTGTGATGTGTCTTCGATTTCAAAGGTTTCGCCGTCATATTCGTAATCGAGAGACAGAATCTCCACACGCTTCGGGTTGTGGCGTTCCAAAAGCCCCTTGTTCGGACATCCTGTGCAGCGTCTGGTGGAAGGACAGAGCTTTTTGGTGCCGTCCGGGTTCTTGCCGATGATGCAGCGACCCTCGCGGCGCTGCTCCATATCTTTGTTGAGCTCAGCCCAGAAATTTTTCATGTAGGAAGCGTACTGTTCTTCACTGATGGCCATGAATCCGATTTCAAAGGAAAACTCTCCGAGACTCATGGTAGTGAAGTTGTCCTGGATGTAGTCGCCTTTCTGCAAGCCGAACTTCTCTTTGAGGAAGGGAACTAAGACTTTGCCTTCAGGTATAGGCTGTCCGTCAAAAGACTTACGATTGTCATATTTGTGGGTGTTGCTATAATCTGCTGTTTTTCCCATGATTTTTCCTCCTTAGGGTTTCATCTGGAGGAAGCCAGGGTAGACAGCTTTTTTGGCAGTGCTTGACCAGCCCATAACATTCCTCCTGTTATCGGTTTCTGGTCAGCTGCTGAAGGTCTGACGCTATATTCAGTTACCTTTCAGGTGAGCCGTTTCAGCGTGTCTTGCGTCCAAGACCGGCTCAACTTCAGGATTAGAACGAGAGAAGGTTGTTCTGACAAAATGCATGAGCAGACCTATCCCCCGGTATTGCCACTATAGCATCAGAGAGAATTAATAAAAATTTGTACTGTTTATTTCTTGGTGGTAAAATAATAAATTGATTAAATAATTATTGTGACGTTTTGTTTTTGGTGGTATACTAAAATTAACGACACGGAAAGGAGGGTGCGCTTGGGAAAACGACTCTTTCAAGAAGTGTATGTCTCCCAAAGTAGAACAGAGGAACTTGGCCTTCCTGGACTGGTTATTGTGAGTGAAGCAGACGATAGAGATACCGTTGACTTCACTTATCATGCTGTCCATAAGTCCTATTTTGATAAGGACAAGATGAAGTGCCCGTTTTGTGGTGGGACAAACACAGCAGAAACGAAAATTCGACCGCGGAAGTTTAAAGACATCCTGACTTCCGGGGAGAAAAAGGGGAAAGTAATAGATCTGGTCTTCCATCAACGGTTCTTTCGGTGTGATGACTGCAAAGGTAAAATCTTCCGGGAGGACATTGATTTTGCTGAGGAAGGCTGTCGATATACAAACAGACTGTCAGATCTTCTGGCAGAGGGAACTTTGACAAGGACATATGAACGGGTGTGTAAAGAATATGGAGTGCCGGCATCCAAGGCTTCGGTAGGAGTCATTATGAGGCGCCGCCTACGTATGAAGCGGGAGCAAATGCCTCCGCTGAAGACACCGGATAGCCTCATTATATTTGTGGCATATTACTTCAGCAGTGCCTATCCGATCGTGCTTGGGTTGTATGGGAAGGATATGCGGCTGATCGATGTTCTGAGCGGATCCGATGAGACGGCATACGGAGTGTTCTTCCAGGAATTGGAAAAGGATGCCGTGAAGTGGGTGTATATCGATCCCGATGAACAGCTCCACATGGCGGTGGCAGCAGCATTCCCGGATGCGGAAATCATGCTGTCGGAAGAATGTGTCCAACGGTATGCGAGGGATGCGTTCAAAGAAATTATCCGTAAGGATGGAAGCAGATGCTCCATTCCGCACAGATACCATACATTGACCATAGCGGAGAGTTATCTGTCCGATTATGAACATAAGAGGGTAAACAGTGGATTGCGGAAGAGAAATCGCCTGAGAGCTTCATATAACGCATATCAGGATCTGCTGGTGAGAATGGATAAGAAGTGGGATGTGGATGCGATTCGCAGATGGATTGACGGACTGCAGGAGTATCTCGATGAAGAACGGGATGCTGGAGAGAGGCTGGAAAAATTAAGCGAGTTTGATCTGCTCCGGGATGTCATAGACATCTACGAGCCGCAGATCCAGACCTATCTGAATATGAAGCGAAAGCCTCCTGTGGCGATGGCGTCCGCTGTGGTGGCGGTGATGGACGCACTGGATGGGATGCCATATTGTATCTACGATGTGTTGCATGCCCGGATGCTTTTGAATGTAGAACATGACAAGAGAATTGTCGGCGGGAAAACATATCGGATTGGCGTTCCGGTTGACCGTCTGACAAAGAAAATGAACGAGATATCAAGCCAAATAAAGAAAAAGAAGGAGGAAGAGGAATATGGATATGAACCAGAAGATTAAAGAAGTGGGAGTAAATATCCAGGAAAAGGCTACCGTCATCTGGAATGTAGCAAATAGTCTCTTTGGAGCATACAAGCCGCATGAGTACGGCTTGGTTATTTTGCCGATGGTCGTTATCAAACGCTTCCATGACTGTCTGCTTCCGACACATGACAAGGTGGTGCAGACTTATAAGGATATAGAAGGTTTGGCGGTGAAAGATGCTTTCTTGCGGAAGGCATCCGGGTATCGTTTCTATAATACCAGTGAGTATACATTTGAGAAGCTAAAGGCTGATCCAGAGAATATCAAAGTGAACTTTGAGGCATATTTGAATGGATTCTCCGATAATGTTATGGATATCCTTGCGCGTATGGACTTCTTCACGCAGTTGGAACGTATGGCAAATGCCGGCCTTCTGTATCAGGTTATCAGCGATTTTTGCTCTGAAAAAGCAGATATGGATCCGAAGAAAATTTCTGCGGTCGATATGGGTTATGTTTTTGAGAATCTGGTTCAAAGATTTTCCGAGTCTTATGACGAAGAAGCCGGAGCCCATTTCACCAGCAGAGATATTATTTATCTGATGTGCGATCTATTGACAGAGAAGATGGGAATGTCAGAAGAGGGGCGTATTTATACCGTCTATGATATGGCGATGGGTACCAGTCAGATGCTAACCTGTATGGAAGAAAGGCTTTCCGTCCTGGATAAGGAAGCGAAGCTTATTTGCTATGGTCAGGAAATCAATCCATTCACATTCGGTATCGCCAAAGCAGATATGCTGATTCGTGGTGGCGATCCGGAAAATATGCAGTTCGGTAATACTTTAAGTGAGGACAAGTTCTCCGGTATGACCTTCGATTTCGTCATCAGCAATCCTCCGTTCGGTATTGACTGGAAGCGCGAGGCCACCAAGGTGGAGGCGGAGAATAAGCTGGGGAATGGTGGACGCTTTGCACCTGGACTTCCGCCTAAAAGCGACGGACAGATGTTGTTCTTGATGAATGGCATAGCGAAGCTAAAAGATACGGGGCATATGGCGATTATTCAGAATGGATCGAGTTTGTTTACAGGAGATGCTGGATCTGGATCCAGTGAGATTCGCAGATATATTATTGAAAACGATTGGCTGGATGCAATCATAAAGTTGCCAAACGATAGCTTTTATAATACAGGCATCGCAACATATATATGGCTTCTTTCAAAGGAGAAAAATGCGAGTCATCGAGAGCATGTTCAGCTTATTGATGCTAGTAAGTGTTATGTTTCACGACGCAAACCTATTGGAAATAAACGAGTGGATATTACCCTTGAAGCCCGTAATTTAATTGTTAAGGCATATGGAGAATATAGGGATGGTATCTATGAAACTGAAAGTGATAATGGCCATAAATTAATAGTGAAATCAAAAATATTATCTGCCTTAAGTTTTGGATACAACAAGGTGATAGTGGAAAGCCCACAGCTTGATGCAGAAGGAAACCCAATTATTAAAAGAGGTAAAATGCAGGCGGATGTTTCAAAGCGAGATTCTGAAAACATACCGTTGGACGAGGATATGGATGAATACCTTGCCAGAGAAGTGACTCCATATAGCCCAAATGCGTGGATAGATCACTCTAAAGACAAGGTGGGCTATGAGATTCCATTTACCCGAATCTTTTATGAATATAAAGTGATTGAATCCTCTCAAACTGTTGCCGAGAGAATTAGAAACAGAGAGAAGGAATTGTCAGATAGGATTCAATCATTATTTGAAAATGAGGATTAATACTATGGAGAGTAGTAAGAATAATAATGGGATCTATAAAGATAGTGGTCAGGAATGGATTGGTCAAATCCCTATTGATTGGAAACTTTCTAAGATCGCTGCATTATATGGCCTTAGAAATGAAAAAGTTAGTGATAAGGATTATCCGCCTCTTTCGGTTACTATGAAAGGGGTTGTTCCACAGCTTGAATCTGCAGCAAAAACTGATAATGGAGACAATCGTAAATTAGTAAAAGTGGGAGATTTTGCAATAAACAGTCGTTCTGATCGCCGTGGATCTTGTGGAATATCTAAATACGATGGATCAGTCTCTTTGATTAATACCGTTCTTACACCTCGTGACAAGATACATCCTGGGTATTATGAATGGCTGTTTCATTCTGTTCTTTTTGGAGATGAATTTTATAAGTGGGGGCATGGCATTGTTGACGATTTATGGACAACTCGATGGCAAGAAATGAAAAGAATTGTTGTGCCAGTTCCTCCTTATAACGTACAAGAATCAATTTCTGTGTATTTGGATAAAAAATGCGAACAGATAGATACTCTTATAGAAGAAGAGGAAAAGGACATGGCTGATTACCAGCAATTACGGGCATCTTTAATATTTGAGACTGTTACTAAGGGATTAGAGAAGGAAATCAACTATATAGATAGTGGAATTGATGTTATTGGGAAGATACCAGAAGGCTGGAGCATTATAAAATTTGGAATGGTTGCAACAGTTGTAACTAATCTTGTTCCTCCGGATCAATATAAGGAGATGCCACAGGTGTCCTCTGAGAATATCGAGAAGGATTCGGGAATATTATTACCCTGTAAAACGGTTGAAGAGACAGGTGTCATTAGTAATAATCATTTGTTCCATAGAGGACAACTGCTTTACTCAAAGATTCGTCCTACTTTGAATAAAATTTGCATTGCACCTTTCGATGGACTATGCAGTGCAGATATGTATCCTATAGAGACAGAGATTAATGTCAAGTTTCTGATGTATGCGATGTTGTCAAAATCTTTTGTAGAGCAAGTGGCTGCCATTACATCAAACAGAGTGAAAATGCCAAAGATTAATCAAGAGGAATTAAAACAAATATGGCTTGTTGTCCCTGACAGTAGAGACGAACAAAAGAAAATAGTTGATTTCCTTGATAAAAAGTGTAGTGATTTAGATGCAATAATCAAGGGAAAAGAAAAAATGATAGAAGATTTGGGAGATTACAGAAGATCTTTGATAATGGAGACTGTTACAGGCAAACGAAAGGTGGTTGATTATGGCAAAAGATGATGGTTTCAATAAGCGTGTAGCGCATTATGCCGAGGCCATAACCAAGATGGTAGATGAATCGGAAAAGCTTTTTGAGAGAAAAATCGAAGAGTATCTCACATCGCCTGAAGGCGGGTGGCAGAAAGCTACAGATGCTGGATATAAAAATGAGAAATATAAGGGCATGGCTCTGGATATCGTCACGCTGACCGACTTTGTGAAGGCAAGCCAGCCGATGGCATGGAAACGCTTTGAACGGATGTGCAATATCGATCCGGTGCGTCAATTCTATAAGGCGTTCGACAGTGCTGTCAATCAGGTAGGGCTGATTGAGGTATTGCGTCACGGGTTCAAGCACCGCGGCGTACAGTTCTCTGTGTGCTATTTTGCACCGGAGTCTACTATGAATAAGTTGGCGGTGGAGAATTACCAAAAAAATGTCTGCCAATGTATCCGACAATGGCATTATTCGGAGACGAATACCAATACGGTCGATATGATGCTTGCGCTGAATGGTATCCCAATCGTGGCGATTGAGCTGAAGAATCAGATGACCGGACAGAGCATTGATGACGCGAAACGGCAGTGGATGTATAACAGGGATCCGAAGGAACCGGTATTTGGTCAGAACAAGCGCATTCTGGCATATTTTGCTGTGGATCTTTATAATGCGGCGATGTCTACGGTCATCGATCGGGATAAGACTCCATTCTTGCCGTTTAATCAGGGAAGCAATGGAGCTGGAAGAGATGGCGGTGCAGGGAATCCTCAGACTGATGATGGCGACTATGTAACGAGCTATCTGTGGAAAGAAGTATGGCAGAAGGATAAGCTTCTGGATATTCTGCAGAAGTTCATCAATGTCCAGAAGGAAGAAAAGAAAAGCAAGAATAAGGACGGTTCACAGCGCATTGAGACGAAGACGAAGGTTATCTTCCCACGGTACCATCAGCTGGATGTGGTGCGGAAGCTGGTCAAGCATGTGCGTGATGGCGGAGCGGGTCATAATTATCTGATTCAACATAGTGCCGGCAGTGGGAAGTCCAATTCTATCGCATGGACGGCATATCGTATGGCGAGCCTGCATAATGCGGATAATGAGGCAGTCTTCGATAGTGTCATCATTGTTACCGACAGGCGGGTACTGGATCAGCAGCTGCAGGCTACTGTGTCGAGCTTTGATCATACGCTGGGGACGGTTGTGACGATTGATGAGAAGAAGAGTTCCAAGGACCTGAAGGATGCCATCAATGACGGCAAGCGCATTATAGTAACAACGCTGCAGAAGTTTCCGGTGATTTATGATCAGGTAAAGGATACTGCCGGAAAGCATTTTGCGATCATTGTGGATGAGGCGCATTCCAGCCAGACGGGACAGAGCGCAATGAAATTAAAGACGGCTCTTGCGGATACGGCAGATGCCCTGAAGGAATATGCGGAGCTGGAGGGCAAGGCGGAGGAAAAGATCGATAACAAGGATATCCTCGTCCAAGAGATGTTGTCGCAGGGGCGGCATAAGAATCTGTCCTTCTTCGCGTTTACTGCGACGCCGAAGGGCAAGACGCTAGAGATTTTCGGTGAGCCGTATCCGGACGGTTCTTTCCATCCATTCCATATCTATTCCATGAAGCAAGCGATCGAAGAAGGTTTCATTCTTGATGTGCTGGCGAACTATGTGACCTATAAGATGTGTTATCAGATTGCAAAGAACACGCCGGACAATCCGGATGTGCCGACATCCAAGGCAATCAAGACGATCCGCCGGTATGAGGAACTGCATCCGCATAATCTGGAACAGAAGGCGGCAATCATTGTCGAGACTTTCCGTGATATTACGAAGAAGAAGATCGGCGGTCAGGGCAAGATGATGGTTGTCACCGCATCCAGACTGGCGGCGGTGCGATATTACCATACTATCAAGCAGTATCTGAAATCGAACAATTATGATGATGTTCAGATCATGATCGCTTTCAGTGGTGCGTTGAAGGATCCGGATGAGGTGGACGGTCCAGAATATACCGAGAGCAAGATGAATATTGATAAGGATGGGCATCCGGTGAAGGAAAGCCAGACAAAGGCTGTGTTCCATGAAGAGGGTGATGTCTTGATTGTTGCGGAGAAATATCAGACCGGATTTGATGAACCGCTACTCCATACTATGATCGTGGATAAGGAACTTAGGGATGTGAAGGCGGTACAGACGCTGAGCCGCCTGAATCGTATCTGTCCAGGGAAAGAGGATACTTATGTCCTAGATTTTGTGAATCCGGTGGAGCGTATCAAGGATGCTTTCCAACAGTTCTATAAAGAGACAAGCCTAGATGAAGAAATTAATTTTGACCTAATCTATACGACGCAGCGCATCATCCATGAGTATGGAATTTATACAAAAGAGGATATCGAGAAGGTAACAAGTATCTATATCGATGAGGATGTCAGGAAGTCCAATTCCACGCAGGCGAAGATATCCAATGCTCTAATTCCGATTGCAGAGAAGTATAATGCTTTGAATCAGGAGCAGCGGTATCAGTTCCGCAGGGAAGTTCGTAATCTGGTGAAGTGGTATAACTACATCAGCCAGATTACAAGGATGTTTGACAGGGAGCTGCATCTTGAGTATGTTTTTTGCTCTTATCTTGTGAAGCTGCTTCCGGGGGATCCGACTATCGAGTTCAATCTGGATAACCGTGTGAAGCTGGAATATTATCAGCTGGCAAAGACATTTGAAGGTGCGATCAAACTAGATGATGAAGCTGGTTCATGGGCACCTACGAATCCGAAAAAAGCAGGAGTGAAGAAAGAAAAACTGAGTCCGCTGGAAGAGATCATCCAACGCATCAATGAAGAGTTTATGGGTGAATTTACAGAGGCGGATAAGGTCATTGTCGAAACCTTGTATAACAAGATGAGGAAGGACGAGAATGTTCAGAAGGCAGCACAGACGGATGATCGTCAGGTCTATGACAGAAATGTGTTCCCTAGCATCTTTGATGAGACGGCTATGGCGGCTTATGCGGAGAATACAGAGGCATATCGGCAGCTGTTCCTAGACGCAAAGAAGTATCATGCAGTGCAGGCAGCGTTGGCTGATAAACTGTATAGGGAATTGCATCTCTAATGGGAATAAACTAAAAATGAAGGTTCATATATGTTAGAAATAGACAGAAAAATTAAGGACATAGATAAAATCATTTGTGATAATATTGCTCTCATCGATTTTGCAGGGGTTACCAGGGCTTTGATTTCGCAAAACCTTTTGGGACAATCACGGAATCTTGTAGAGCATATTGCAGTCAAGATATCTGGACAGGGAGCAGACATGGATGTCAACTGGGATACGATACAGGCTGCTAAGGATTTCATCAAGCGGAATAATAAGTACCTCTTTATTAGGCAATTTCACATATTCCTTCAGGAGTCAAAATCTCATTATACTCCTGACAGTGAAGGTGCGGAGCGACTGGTCCTTAAATATTATCGCTACTATCTTCAACTGAGGAATTTCATGCAAAAAGAGTATCAAATGGAAATTCTTGAAAATCTGGAAAAATTCCCTGTTGATACTGACAAGTCGGTTCAAGAATATCATGAGAAGATTGCAGAACGTATTGAGGTTCACAGACGGATAAGGGATCTTTCGCATGCTCAGAGAATGTATGTCCATAAGGTTGTTCCCTTCATCGTGAACGAAGCCGTATATTATGAAATTATATTGACACCGGCATACGACACCACAAGTAAGTTTGACCGCTTTGTATGCTACTCTTCAATTCTGGTACCATCTCATTATTCCATTAAAGCCGATATCTATTTTGAGGACATACAGGTTCAGGATAAAAGGATGCCAGTAAACATTCTCACAGACTTCATGGTATCTATCAGACCGTGCGAGTTGAATAATTTTGCAAGTTTGTTTGGCGACAGAATTAAGATGTCTACCAGCCATTCAGAGTATACAGGAATGATGTTGTATTTATCTTACTCCGGAGCCAGTCTTTTGGAAATCGTAGAATCATCAGATGGAGAATATAAAAGGGTAAAGTCTCGGATGTTCGGTAAGAGTCAGGTGCATTATTTTGAGAATGTCCTCGATAAAAGCCGAGCACTCATATTATCTGGGAAAGCGGGAGCCAATGTCATTCGCTATCTTATTCACACCATGAACAACAAGGTGATTAAGATGCAACGGCATAGTGAATCCAATTGGAAACTGTCAGACTTGATGCTTCAATGGGGGTGCATTCCATTTGATACGATGCCATTTGCATCTTCTTTGATTCAGCATAATCCCGATAGTACGGATCTCTTTGGAAGTATTGATTCAGAGGGTCGGGAACATGAGCTGATGGTGCGTTACATTAATACGAATATGAGTGTTAATTCACGCTTGTATACGCCGATTAAGGAAATTGAGGAATTTACAGATAGCATTGATGATCAAATAAGAAAATTCAACTCCAGGCTATACAATAACAAAAGGCATCAAGGGCGAAGGATAGAGAAATTTGGCCAAAGCCTCTATGTCAAAGAATCCTATGATGATACAAAGCTTATCATGGAAAAGTTGCTGGAAGCTTCGGAAGATGGTGTGCAGGGGTATTCTGATGCAATAGATGTGTGGATTGATGATATAACGGTTGATAGTGAGGAAAAGCGTACCATTTTAAAGGAAATGTTTACAAAATCCCATGTGGCGCTAATTTATGGTGCCGCAGGAACAGGAAAAACATATATCATAAATCTTGTTTCTCAGTTCTTTGATGAGCAGGATAAGTTGTTCCTTGCTAATACGAATCCGGCTGTGGAGAATCTTCGCCGTAAGGTTAGTGCTCAAAATTGTGAATTTATGACTATCAGAAAGTTCCTAATGTCAAGTTATCTTAAAACAGATTATGATATTCTTGTCATTGATGAGTGCAGTATGGTTAGCAATTCAGATATGGCAGATCTTTTAGAAAAGATAGATTATAAACTGCTGATTCTTGTAGGGGACACATATCAGATAGAAGCTATCACTTTCGGAAATTGGTTTTCTATGGCGAAGTATTTTGTTCCTAGATATGCATGGAATGAACTTGTGAAGCCATATAGGACTGATGATCAAGGCTTGTTGGAATTTTGGAAGAAGGTTAGAAATCTTGATGATGATCTGACGGAATATATTGTCAGCCATAGATATGCTTCAAATCTTGACGGAACAATTTTCGGCAAAAAATCTAATGATGAGATTATTCTCTGCCTTAATTATGATGGATTGTACGGTATTAATAATATAAACCATTTCCTTCAGGAAAATAATCCGAATATACCATACCGGTGGGGACTGTGGACTTTTAAGGTTGAAGATCCCATCCTTTTCAATGAGTCGGAAAGATTTATGCCGGTTCTCTATAATAATTTGAAGGGTACGATAGTAGATATTGAGCTGGATGATGACAATGACTGTATCTGGTTTTCGGTAGAAGTGGACAAGCCTCTTACGGAACTTGATGTTATGCATCAGGATCTGGAATTATTGGATTCAACTACACCAGGAAAATCAGTAGTTAGATTCAGGGTTGCCAGAAAAAAAGATTCCGATGATGATAATGATTTTGCTGACGATACAGATATTCCGTTCCAGATAGCTTATGCAGTATCGATTCATAAGGCACAGGGGTTGGAGTATGATTCCGTAAAGGTTATCATTACCAGAGAAGTGGAGGAAATGATAACGCACAATATTTTCTATACAGCAATCACAAGATCAAAACAACACCTTAAGATATACTGGAGTCCGGAAACGCAGGAAAAGATCCTCAGCAGCTTCAAGGTTATGGATACAAAGCGGGATGCTTCAATCTTCGCAGCTCAGTCACAAATGAAAATGAGAAAAATAAAATAGTTTCTGTATTGACTGGGGAATATTACTGAAATTGGAGGTAATCTATGGCAGAAAGTCAAAACATCGAATATAAGGAGTCATGGCGGGATGAATACCTGAAGTGGGTGTGCGGTTTTGCCAATGCTCAGGGCGGCACTATTTATGTTGGTATAGATGATGCTGGAAATGTTGTTGGTGTTAATAATGTGAAGAAACTGCTGGAGGATATTCCGAATAAGATCCAGTCGGGCCTTGGTATCGTTGCGGATGTGAATAAGCTGACGAAGGATGGGAGAGACTACTTGGAGGTAAAGGTTAAACCAAGTACATTTCCCATCAGCTATCATGGGGAATTCCATTATCGGAACGGCGCAACAAAGCAGCAGCTGACGGGAATAGCCTTGTCGGAGTTCATTATGCAGAAGACAGGTGTCCGGTGGGAGGATGTTACAGTTGATCACATCAAGGTTGAGGACCTGGATGATGAGAGCTTCAAGATATTTCGTCGTGAGGCAAAACGGCGGCAGAGAATGACAGATGAAGAACTGGATATACCGAATGCGGAGCTTTTGGATAAGCTGCATTTGATGGTGGACGGAAAACTGAAAAGATCCGCTGTCCTTCTGTTTTACCATGATCCTGCGGTTGTCCAAAATGGAAGTCATGTTCAGATTGGTAGATTTGGGGAGGGTGCCGATATCTTGTATCAGGACATGCTGGAGGGATCTTTGATCTCCACGGCGGATAAGGTTGTGGACTTGATTTATTTGAAATATCTGAAAGCAAAGATTACTTTTGAGCACGACAGGCGTGTAGAGACATATCCTTTCGCACGGGAAGCTGTGCGAGAGGCGGTCTACAATGCCATAATTCATCGTTTATGGGTAAGTAGGTAATCATCCGTACCTTGACAAAATAAGAAATCCCCCGGCGCTTACCAGGGGAAGATCTGATCCTTATTTTTTTAGTTTACTATGGCAGTCAGCTGGCAGGCTGGCGGACCAGGGAAGCAGTTCCAACATGGCTTCCTTTTCGGGAGTATCCCAAAGTTTGTGTAAACCTTCAAACTGATGTAAGATAGACTTACCA
>ERZ1090880.220-NODE-220-length-34804-cov-21.898357_pt1 | contig 34804 bp, 22 predicted proteins | sample MGYA00478471_ERZ1090880 | MGnify/ENA primary metagenome ERZ1090880 (study PRJEB33644, sample SAMEA5815734) | chicken gut metagenome | biome: Chicken; feature: Gastrointestinal Tract; material: Caecum | place: Ireland | collected 2019-01-01 | study: A study of the... | reverse complement strand
GTAAAATTTCTTAATTTTGTGCGTCAGAACTTTTACCCTGCCACACTCGTTAAATTTATTTTTTCGCAACAATCAGATATCGATGAATGGTTCCCTCAATCCTGCCGTCTTTATCAATCATCTTCTGCATTTTTAGAAGTTGTTCAAAACACTTATCTACAGAAAAGTCAGGAAACTCCCATTCTATGATATGAGCAAACCAGACAAATGCTCCTACATCGTAAAACTTTATTGGACGATATGCCTCTTCTGCCCGAACAATTTCAAAGCCGGCATCTTCAAAATGTTTTCTCTGTTCTGTCAGATTCAAATGCGGAAATGGCTTCTCAGTTTCGGGTAATACCATTTCCACCAAGTCCCTATCGTTATTTCCGCCTACCTGCTCTGTAATGAACAGTCCATTTTGACGTAATAGCCGGAACAATTCTCTCGCTTCAAAATCCCCATGCCTATTGATGACCAGATCAAAGGATCCATCTTCAAAGGGAACTTTTGACGGATCATGACATTCCCTGAAACGGATTCCCAATGGCAATAATTTTTCCCTGCACAATTTAACATTCGGTGGATACCCTTCTGTTGCAGCTGTTCTACTATACGGGTGATTCAAAGATAGCAAAAATTCTCCGCCGCCAGTATCATAATCCAAAATATCCAGGTCACTATATAGATGCTGCCTTACGATTTCTTCATAATCCCATGGCAGATCATTTTCTTCTTCATATCTGCCATGGATATGTGAAAAGTCCCAGCCATAAATGTGTGCTGCTACTTCTTCCTGTTTCCAAATATTCCTTAAATATGCTTCCTTCATAAAACTGCTTTCCTTTCATTTGAATAATAAAATTCTTGACAGATGCAGTTCCTGACAACATAAGCAAAATACAAACCTCGATACAGCCTGCTGTCAGCTTTTAGAACTGCACCGAGTAGTTAATTCGTTTTAGCATTGATTACCTCCGGAAATTCTCATTCATTTTTCTCAAATTATACTCTCCGTCATAAACACTGTAAACTCAAATTACCTTAATCACAAAGGTTAAAATATTTGTCCTTTCGTGGATACTCATCTAACCGCCGATAAAAAACACCGATCAGCATTCATCGCCTTTTATCCTATCTGTTGTTGTTTATTAATTATTTATCCATGCTAAAATCTCATGTTTTACCTGCTCTAAAATATATTGACCATTTCTTTCATCCTGTTTATTTCCAATCAAAGTACAATTCAAGGTACACGTTTCTCTAAATGTACTGATCGATAATTGAAAATCTGGCGCAATCCGATATGTGCCTGTCATAAAACAGTTTTGGACAAAACATTCTTTGAAAGAAATTTTTTCGTGATTTATAATTCCAAAATTTGTATATGAAACAGGCAGCGTTTTGTATGCAGCTCGAATAACGTAACTTAATATACCGTATGGAATATAATGAAAAATTTTATTTAGTTTCTTTATCCCTATAAAGCAACGCCTCCTGGATTTCTGAAGAAGCATTTCGATATGGAGCTGTTGCAAAGTCGAAGTGAATTCATATTTAAGAGGATTTTCAACTGTAATCCTCCGATATATTCCAGTCATATTAGCGACGGTCAGATATTTGGATCCTGGATAAAATTTTCTCAGATCAGCCGGACACGGAAGAACTACTACATCTATATTTTGGATCCGGGCAATCACCCGCGCATAAGCTGTCATAAAAATATCATTTAAAGTAACATGAAGCAGCGCTGCTTTTTGATGAATACGTTCCATTTCACTCTTTGATATTTCCTTTGTTACGCAGATTAAAAGGTTTCCTCTCTCCTTTGCTCTTAATGCCGGTACGGAGAAATCCTTATGTATTTTGGTTTGTTCTGTTTCTGGAAGAATGCAAATATTCTCTAGCAGGAAAGAAATCTCCCGCTGATTTTTCATCTTTAGATCCAGCTGCTTCCCATTATAAAGTTCTGCAAGCAAATACAGGTACTGTAAAAAACCTTCTCCATCAGCAAGAAGATGGCTCATTACAACAATAAGATAATCATATTTTCCTTTCGACCTGATTAAAATCTGAAGCTGTGGAAAATGGGACAGATCATATCTTAAAAAAGATATTGGAAACTCTGTTACATCTTTTACCACATCATCAGCCGTATAACCCTTATTAACAAAAACATTTCTTTTAAAATCGTAGACATACAATATTTCTGGTATAACTTTGCTGGATAGCGACACCGCCTGTTTTACCTTTTTATTATTGAGGTGACCTAAAATCTTCATATGGCAATATATCAGCGGATATACCTGTTGCCGATGGGAGGCTTCTACAAAATCCAGACATTCACAGGGTATTCTTTTATTCGCTTTCTTCTTCATAAATAATCTCCATAAAAAGTAAAGATTTCTATATTAGGCTTTCCAAAATGAATCATTCATAATTGTTGTAAAAAATTAGAGGGCCTAAAGCCCTGCTAATTATTTTTATAGGCACTCAAAATATTATCCATACAAATCTGTTTTGCCAGATCTGAAGAAATATTTCTTGTTTCAAAAGATGTATAACGAATATCCATTGCCCACCAAGATAAGGTTTCTATTATCAGTGTAGTAGAAAGTTCAACATGCTCCAATGGCCGCACTGTTCCCTGCTGAATATATGCTTCCATATAGCATATCATTGTATCAAAAAATTTTCTTCGAAATGTCCTATAATTCTCTGCCAAATTTTTAAAATCAAATTGATTCTTTTCAATAAATAGACAGCCAACCGCATATCTCGAAAGAATATCAAAGGTGTCACTAATTAATCTTTCAAAGCTGTAATCAACCAAATCATTTTCAAGATGAGCAGCAAAGTCATTTCCCAGCTTATCCAAAAGCGCAATAAGTTCATCTTCTAGTCCCACAAATAAATCGTCTGTTATGGGCCGCGCAAATTTGCGCTGGATAAAATCAGGATCTATGGTACATTTCAGAATAAAATGCAAAATCTCTTTCTTTCCTGTAAAATCAAGATAAATTGTACCTACTGAAATGCCAACAGCCTTCGCTATATGGCCTATCTGTGTTCTGGCATACCCCTGTTGAAGAAATAATCTTGTAGCCGCATCGGCTATATCTTTAATTCGCTGGTTCAAACTTGCCTCCTCAATTCTGAATGAACTATTCATTTATTATGATAATCATCTTTTCGTGTATTGTCAATACAGTTCAAAAATTATATATTACGTTTTCCTCTTATGAAATAGTCAAAGGCAGTGTATCGAGTCTGGATAAATTTATTGTTAACAAGATGGTCCCACGGTATCAAAAAATATATGGATTACATGCACAATATTGAAATTTAACATCACGGGCACAGTCAAGACCACCGGCTTAGCCGGTGGCTTGCTCTGCCCCTATAAGGGGCTATTACCTGCTTGCGCCCGGAAGGCGCACTGAAGGCCTGCCAACTGCACCACATTCACAGCCGCCCCTAAAAGGGCTTTTTCAGTGCTTCCTTACTCCGGCACAGCCCCAAAAGGGGCTTGCTGGTTTGCTTTGACTTCCCACTCCCACTCCAAGTGGTTTATTTCTTGTCTTTCTTCACCGGCTCACCCGTAAACGGGTCGATGTACTCTACTAATGACATCTGATCGTATTCTAAATCCTCTTTTAACTGATTCTGAATATACGCTTTGATTGCAGCTGTATTCTTCCCTACGGTATCTACATAATATCCACGGCACCAGAAATGTCTATTTCCATATTTGTACTTTAAATTTGCATGCTTTTCAAATATCATAAGCGAACTTTTTCCTTTCAAATATCCCACAATTTCTGATACGGAATACTTTGGTGGGATCCTTACCAGCATATGGATATGATCCGGACAGCATTCTGCTTCTATAATTTCTATCCCTTTTCTTCTGCACAACGTTCCCAGTATCTGACCTACATCTGCCTTTATTTGTTTGTAGATTACCTGTCTACGATATTTTGGTGCAAAAACAATATGATACTTGCATTCCCATTTTGTATGGGCTAAACTATTTACGTCCATTCGTTTGGACCTCCTGTGTTATTTTATTTGTGGTTTTGCAGACCCACCTATATCATAACACAGGAGTTTATTCTTTTATCTAAAGATATCCCCTCCCCCTGAAGAGCAGGGGGGTTATTTTTACTGTTACACAAAAAAAGGACCCTGCACTGTCTTTTCAAAGGCAGTACAAAGTCCTTTCCCTTCTTTTTTCTCTTATGCCAGTCCCTTTTCCTCTAACCAGTTATCCAGAGTCCTTTTTCCTCTTTTCATCTTAAGGGTTCGGATCTGGAACTCCAGAATGGTCAGCAGGGTAAAGACGATCCACAAAACGGTCAGGAATATTACGGCTTCCTGAATACTTTCTCCTCCTGATATGGTACTTCGGAAGGCTTCCACCGTATAAGTGAACGGTACCCAGTCATGAAGATAAGGGACAAAGCTTCCGGACAGTTCCAGGGGGTAGGTTCCCACAGAACCTGCCAGCTGGATCACCATAAATACCAGCATCAGGAAACTTCCCACTTTGCCAAAAGTATTGGTAAAGAAATACATCACAGACATAAAAGCCACCGAAGCCAGACAGGCCACCGCCAGGGTTTTCCCCATTTCCACCGGCTCAAAACCGTCACACAGATGAAGCATAAAGATCATCACCGCTGCCTGGAGCAGGGCAATCAGATACAGTACCGATGCCTTGCTTCCCCACCAGGCCAGACCGGATTTCAGCTTTCCGCTGTACTTTGTCAGCGGATACATAAGACTAAAGGCAATACAGCCTACCCAAAGTGCCACAGACATCATATAGGGGGCCATGGCATGGCCGTTATTTTCTACCCTGGTGATCTGTGTTTCTTTTGTTTCCACAGGAGCTGCAAACATATCCGCCGTATCTTCTCCTTTATTCGTATCCCGGATCTGTTTTGCCCCCTCTGCCAGACTGTCTTTTAAAGTCCTAGTTCCTTCCGCCAGCTGTTCAATCCCGGATCCAAGAGTTTTACTTCCATCATGAAGCTGGGAAGCTCCGCTGCTGATCTGGGAGGCTCCGTCCTCCAGCTGTACCGCTCCTCCAAGAAGAGCCTGATTGTTTGCAGTAAGCTGGCCGGTTCCCTGGGACAACTTGCTGGTTCCGGCTACCAAGGTATCCATACCCGCCGAAAGAGTTCCTGCTCCCTGAGAAAGGGTCTGGGCTCCTGTCTTCAGACTTCCAGTTCCCTGTTTCAGATCCTTTGCTCCCTGGGACAGCTGTTCCACTCCCTGGGAAAGAGCCGGAAGCTGTCCCTGCATTTCCTGTACTCCTTTATCCAGATCAGAACTCCCCTGTACCAGACGGCCAAATCCCTCATCCAGCTGCCCGGCTCCCTGTACCAGTGCTTCCGTTCCCTGTGTCTTCAGTGCTCCGGCTCCATCCTTTGCACTCTGGATTCCGCCGGCAAGTGCAGGTGCCGCCTCAGTCAGCTGTTCTACTCCCCGGTTCACTTCTCCACTTCCCTGGGTAAGACGGTCAGCACCTTCCCTCAGCTGAGACAGACTGTCTCCAACCTGTGTGCCGATTCCGCTCTTCAGCTGCTCCATGCCGCTGTCCACTCCTGCCAGATACTGTTCTCCGGCTGTTTCTGTCTGAGCAGACAACTGTCCCAGACCTTCTGATAATGCCTGAAGACCCTTTACCACACTGCTCAGGTCTGTAGAATTTTCCCCTGCCAAACCGGCCCCGGTCATATCCCGGGCCTGCCGGGCTGCCTCTGCCATGGTCTGCTGATCCTGAGACAGGGCGGCACTGCTGTTCCCAAGAGCCTGAGAAGCTTCCTGGAGACGGCTTCCCGCCTCATTGGCTGCATCGGCGTTTTGCTGTGCAGCTGCCACTGCCTCCCAGGCAACGGATGCCACTGCATCTATATCTCCTGAATCAATTGCCTGCTGCAAGGAATCACTTAAATAAGAGGCGTCTGTACTTTCCACACCTCCCAGATTTTCTGCCGCAGCCTGGGCTGCCTCTGCCTGGTTTCCGGCTTCCTGGGCATTCCTCTCTAAAGTATCGCCCAGCTGGTCCCCACTTCCTGTTTCCTGGGACATGCTCTCCGTTCCCTGAATCCCCGCAAGGAGCTGATCGGCACTGGATTTTAACTGGTCCGCGCCCTCTTTCACAGAGTCAAAAACCTGTTTTCCTCCATCCTGCAGCTGTCCGTTTACCTGATCAATACTGGCAGAAATGCCGGGGACTGCCTGTTCTTCCAGAAGCTTCATTCCCTGGGAAAGCTGAGCTGCCCCTTCATAAACCTCATTTGTACCTTCCTGAAGTTTCTGTGTCTGCCCGGGAAGCTGGGATGCTGCACTGTTCAGCTGATCCAGTCCTTCCTGTAAAGATGCAAGACCCCTGTCTGTCTGTTCAGCTCCTGCCTTCAGACTTTTGCTTCCCTCTCCCGCTGTCTTGACACCTGCGGCAAGCTGGGAAGACCCCTGGGATAATGCCCGGACTCCCTGAGAAAGTCCCGGGATCTTTCCTTCTAACTGTCCCATGCCCTCTTCCAGGGACTGGGCTCCTGCATCCAGGCTTTCACTTCCGCCGGCAAGTTCTTTTGCCCCGCTGTCCAGGGTTTTCGTCCCCTTGTTCAGTTCACTGGCCCCATCCTGAAGTTCACGTGCTCCCTTGTCTGCGGCTGTTACTCCATCTGTATAAGTCTTTAGTCCCTCTTCCATGGTCTGACTGCCATCTCTGAATACCAGAGTACTCTCTGCCAGAACCTGTAAATTCTCTTCGATCTGTTCATTTCCTGAGGCAAGTTCCCGGGTTCCCTCCTGGAGCTTCCCGGAACCATCTGCCGCTTCCTCCATTCCGTCCCCGGCCTTACCGATCTGTTCAAAAACCGCTTCTGCATAAGTGCGGGTAACTTCTTCCCGGACAGAACTCTGGATTTTCTCCATAGCTGTCTCACTCATCTTAGAAGCAATGTAATTGATACCCGGGTTTGTTTCATAAGAAAGTTCCATTTTTTCAGGTTTTTCCCGGGTAAGGGTGGCCGCATTGGCTGAAAAATCCTCCGGTATGGTAATGACCATATAATAACTTCCGTCTTTCAGCCCCTGCCGGGCCCTTTCCTTATCTGTAAAAGAAAAATTCAGAGAACTGTCCTCTTTCAGATTCTCCACCATTTCTTTTCCTATGTTTAATGTTTCTCCCTCATATTCTACCGGTTTATCCTCATTCACCACAGCCACGGGCAATTTGTCCATATTGCCGTAAGGGTCCCACATGGATCCCAGAAAAAGGGTGGTATAAATGGTAGGAATTGCAATAATCGCAACAATAACTACCAACATGAGTTTATTACTCAGCAGCTTTTTCCACTCTAGTTTCAGCATTCTCCTGTCTCCTTTCTGTCTGCGCAACTAGTTATTGTTTAATAGATATTATGTTGATTATTTACACATACCGCATTATACTAGGGTTATAAATACCTTACAACCGACAATAATCCTTCGTCATGTCTATTAATAGGCAAAATGTCTATCTGGTGTCTATGGTTTATAATTTTTTTATATTTTCGAAAGGAGAAATCTATGAAAGAAAAAACTGACCGGAGAATCCGCAAAACAAAAGCCCAGCTTCGAGCCGGGCTTGCAAAACTTATGCAGGAAAAAAGTATTAAAGAAATTACTGTAAAAGAACTGGTAGAGGAAGTGGATATCAACCGTTCTACTTTCTATCTCCATTATACGGATATTTTCAATATGCTTTCCACCATTGAAGAAGAACTGCTGGAAGAGATCCGCCAGACCATTCAGAATCATCCGGTCAGTCCCTTTAACGAATCCAGCTTTCCTTTTATTGAGGATATTTTTCATATCCTGGCAGAAAACAAAGATATCTGCAGCGCCTTGCTGGGGCCAAACGGGGATATCGCGTTTATCCATCGCATTGAAAATCTGATTTCCACCCACAGTCTTAACGTACTGCGCCGGACTTTTCCGGACACTATTGAAGACCTGAAATATTCCTATTCTTTCTGTCTTTCCGGCTGCATCGGTCTGGTGAAAACCTGGCTGACCTCCGATACCGATGAAACGCCTCAATATATGGCCCAGCTCACCTTCCGGCTGATCATGAACGCCCTCCGTCATATGTATCCTGATAACACGCCCTCACAGACACCTCTGTCAGGTTCCAAAAGCCCTCTGCCGGAATAGATCCGGCAGACACTTCTTCAGGATCTGTGTCTGACCGGGATTTTTATTGCTTTTCCAGAGCTTTCTGATACTCTTCCTTCAGTTCTTTGATTTTTTCCTCCTTTTCCCTGTCATAAAGCTGATTGTCCTCTTCAATAACTCTCCTTTCTCCCTTGTCGGGTAGTAATCAGCGCCGGATACGGCGCATAAGCTTTGTTACTTTCGTCGAAAGTAACGCAAAAGCACTTTTGACAGCCGTTCCGTCCATCAAAAGCTGCCTTTGCGCCCTGCCGGGGGTGCAAGACGTCCGGTGGACGTCTGCTCTGCACCGACCGAAGCGGAGCGTAGACCTTTCCCGTCCTATGGACGGGGCTGCAGTTCCCGCCGCTTGCATCCGAAGTCATCGCCTTTCGGATCGCAGAGACTACATTCGCCACAGTATTTTCCGCCCGTTTTACAAGCCAGATTAGCGTCTGCATTTCTGCCTCGCTCAACTCCACATTCCCGAAAACCTCATTGAGCATGGCAATTCTCCCAGCTTCATTTTAATAGAATAATTCCGTTTCGTTCCGGCTTTTCCTGTCCGGCTGAATGATCATCTAATATCACCCTTTCTCTTGTCTGTAATAGACAGGCGCATGCCACGGCTTTCTGACTTCTTGACGATTACATTCTGTTCAACCGCCCCATCTGCCAATATCTCAAGCAGGAATTCTTTTGCCTCCTATTTGATTACATCATAGAAGGATAAGTATACCACATCTGGGACATTTTCATTTGTGGTATACTAGGACATTATCATAAATGGCTTATAAAATAAAAGGGAGTTGATACAAAAAACTTGACAATTTTAAACGATTGAATTATCCTATACACAGATTCTATACAGATGCAGAATGGGTACAGGACAGCAAAGAGCTGTTCAGGAAGTCCGGTCAGTATTCCGGCACGGTTTATCCCCGCTGTAAAGCAGAACGAAAGCTGCATATCCACTGAGACGAAGAGTTTTGGGAAGGGCAGCCGGTAGGCGTGAGGTTTGCGCTGCAAGTCAGAACACAAGTATCCGGAAATCTGTATGATGAACAGTCCGGTGGTATAAACGGAGAGTTCTCTGACTCTTTTAGAAGGGTTACTCAATACAATACAGCATGAAACAGCCGCGTACTGTTGTGTACAGCGCTAAGAGGAGATCCGGCGGGATTCCGGAGCCAGGCAGATGCAGAAAACTGTATCCTGACGTGTGGTAAAGCCCACTATGCCTACTGTCTCATGGAAATGGCGGAAAACCGCCATAACCTTAGAGAGCAGTGCCGCTGTATGTTTTTTGCTGAACGAACCTCTCTACGGGATTGGTAGAGGGGCTTTTTTTTATGTATAAATTGAATATTGAGCTAAAACGATCACAGGCGAAAGCCTGTGAAAAGAGGAACGGGGTGAGAGACCCCACACAGAAACGGTACTGTAAGCGTTAAGCCGTTCCAAAGCACAGAGCAATCTTGTGCGGGCGTAAGCCATCCACTGTGAGAAATCATGGGAAGGTAGGAAACGGACGAATGGTCTTAGGACTGGAAGCGTTAGTCAGGATACTCTGTTTTAGCTGTCAGGGTCGGCTTTCCTGAACCCTGGCTGTGCATAAATGCGTTTGCACCGGCTTATTTTAAGGACGGTGCTTTTTATTTGTTTGAAATAAACGATATATAGCCAGTTTATTTAGAAGCAGATATAGCAGGAAAAAACAGGCGGAGGGAGAAAATGCATGAAATGTTTTAGAGGAGGGTAGCCGGACAGAAGCAGGAGAAAATGAAATAACAAGAAGGAGGAAGAACATGAAGAAAAAAATGAAACGTATTCTGGCGGCAGTTGTTACCTTTGTCATGCTTCTGGGAAGCCTGCCGGTATATGCTGCCGTAGGAGATGCGGAGCGGACATGGAATGATGAGAGCGCGTCGTTCTGGCTGCAGGAGTATGATCTGAATAGCGGACAGGAGACCGACAAGGCTTGGTATCCGGACGAAAGCGGATTGATTGAAGTACCGCTTCTGGATCGGACAACGAAAAATAACAGCCCCCTTCAGAGCTATACGGAATACGGCATAGCGCTGAAAGCCGAGGGAGGATTAAGCGAATATGATCTGTATCTGGATTTTAACGGCATCCGGGAAGGCAGCGATTATGATTACAGTACAACGGCCTACGGCACCTTTGGTATTTCCGCTGATCTGAAAGCCGCTCTGGACAGCACGCTCAGCCAGCAGGGATCTGCAGAGTTCAAGATTGAGTATAAGGGCGCAACCTATACCGTACGCCTTTTGAACGAGCATGATCAGGGAGATCAGCCGGAAGAGCCAGATCAGACAGAGGCTGTACAGCATGTTATAGAGCTCATCAATGACATCGGAGAGGTAACTGAGGAAAGCGGCGATGCCATTAACGCAGCCCGTGCAGCTTACGATGCCCTGACTGCAGAGGAGCAGGGACAGGTTTCCAATTACGATGTTCTGATGGCAGCCGAAGAGGCATATAAAACCCTGTTGGGCGACGTGGTAGAGATTTATGACGAGAATGGGCTGCGGGAAATAGCGGCTGACGGAAATTACCGTCTTATGTCTGATATCGAACTGACGGCGCCGTGGACGCCAGTCAGCTCCTTCTCCGGAACCCTGGACGGAAACGGCCATGTAATCAGCGAACTGCAGATTTCCGGGGCCGGTTTCTTCTCTTCCACGGAGAAAGGGGCCGTGATACAGAACCTGGGACTGGAAGGTACGGTAAATCATCCCGGCTTCAGCCCGGCCGGCGCCCTGGTGGGGCGGGCAAACGGCTCAACGACCATTACCGGCTGTTATACGAATGTGGCGGTAACGGCGGATTCCATGGAGCATGTGGGTGGAATCGTAGGTGAAGCCCAGGCAGCCTGCGTAATCGAAAACTGTTATTCTCTGGGAACATTGACAGGAGGAACCAGCTTTGCTTACGCGGGAGGAATTATCGGGAAAAACGGAAGCGCGGAAACAACAGTCAGCAACTGCTATACTACTGCGGCTAAAGCGGTGGGATATTCCGATGCCGCGCCGGGAAGCAATAACTACTGCGCGTCGGGAGACGATGCGTATGCGTCACAGATCCCGGAGAATATGGATGAATTTTTAAGCGCTCTGAATAACGGAGGAAGCGCTTATAAAGCAGGAGATGCCGGCGGCCTCGGTTATCCGGTGCTGTCCTGGCAGAGTACGGCAGTTTCAGACGATGAAGCGGCGGCAGCGGCAGTGGAAGCGCTGATCGATGCCATCGGAGAGGTGACAGCGGAGAGCGGGGACACCATCGATGCGGCCCGGAAAGCGTACGACGCCCTGACAGACGGGCAGAAGGCGCTGGTTTCAAATTATGAAACGCTGACCGCGGCGGAGGAGGCTTACGCAGCCCTGGACGAGGAACCCCAGTCTTCCGTGAAAGTATATTATGTATTGCCCGGCGGCGATCCGCAGGAAGTCCAGGCGGGTGATACCGTCTATATCGCCCCGGAATATGCAAGCGGACAGGTACAGCTGTATTATGAGGGCGTGCCGGCGGAAGAGTCCAGTATGACCGGTATGCGTTTTGGAGACAGTAATTTCTTCCGGGTGGGAAACAGCCTGTACTTTACGAATGCGGCGGTTTCTTCTAAAGTAGACGTCGTACATTACAACAGCAACTATCAGGTCGATAAGGTGTATTTCAGCTTTTCGCTGACCCGGGAAGACCCGGATATTGCGAAGGATCCGTCTGTAACCTACCATCAGGACTCGGAAAACAGAAGCATTACGCTGGATAACGGGTACCGCTTTGCCATTCCTGTGGGAGATACCGGAAAATTCAGCTGCCAGAACGTGGCAGACGCCAGTGAATGGGTTTCTTCCAATCCGGAGGTGGCAGAGGTACAGCCGAATGGCACGCTGAAAGCTGTGGGCGCAGGCGAAACGGTGGTTTCTCTGAATAACGCAGAAGGAGAGACGATTTACAGCTATGCCGTAGAAGTCGCGGACCTGAAAGTTTATTATGAAAACAGTGTTACCGGTGAAAAGACGGAAATAGAGAATGGCTCCACATTCACCATCCCCACGTCCGGAAGCGGAAAGGTCGTGATGGAGGGCTATACGCCGGGAGCCGGAAAAATGACGGTATGGGATGTGCTGGACGAGGAAAGCTGGAATAAAGGCGTGGGCGTAGGTACCTATACCGGAGATATAACTGTGACGTCGCCGGATACCGTAGAGGTCGCGTTAAAGGGCTCCAAGTCTCCCTATCTGACCGGTACCTATGATTTTATCCTGTTCCGTTTTAAGCTGCAGGCCGTCGCCTATGAGATAGAGGAGCTCCGGGTGGATGTCAATGGTGAGACTGTAGCTGACGGAGGCAACTGGACACTGGAAGGCAGCGAGTCCGTAGAACTTGCAATTTCCGGAAAATACCAGGGGACAGATGAATTTGTCAGCCTTTCCAGAGCAGATTATGAGATCCAGGGCAATGACCAGATGGAGATTTCTGTCTATGACAGCGGTACGTATGTTGAATTTACCGAGCCCGGAAAAGGCGATCTGATAATAACATACGGCGAGGGGAAAACGCACACGATCCATATGGAATCTACATATGTCCCGATAGAAAGCATGAAGCTGGATCTTCCGGAAACCTTCCCGCTGCACCGGCTGAATTATGCCCTTGGAAACGGCGATAACTATCAGGGACTTCAGCAGAATATACTGAATGCGGCCCTGACCGTCACTCCTGCAAATGCAAGCTATATCCATGACGTACAGTGGAGCAGCAGCGATGAAACAATAGGAGAGTGGTGGAATACTTATGAGAATGGAATCATCGGCCATAATGCGGGAACGATAACGGTTACCGCATCCGTGCAGGATGGAGAGAATCCCGTTTCCGCAAGTGATGATGTGACTTTTTACTGGGAGCATCCCATTGAAAAACTGGAAGCCGGGGAAGACGAGCTGACGATCCAGGTAGGGGAGCAGGCATCCCTGCCCATCGTTTATACCCCGCAGCAGCCGTCCCAGGCCCTGATCACCTGGACCCAGGAGGGCGACGGAGAAGTAGAAGTGACCCGCGGGGTGAACAGCGAGTACGACTGGTTCTCCAATACCAACTATTATGTGACGGGCGTAAAGGAAGGAACCGTTACCATTACAGGAACCCCGGCTGCGGCTGCCGAGGGTACAAGCCCGTCCGTGACATTTACCATTCATGTGGGAAGCGGCGGAGAGAAACCGGTGCTTCCGGATACCACAGAGCTTGTGAGCACCTGGAAGGCGTCTATTCAGAAATATTATGAAGGTTCCGAACCGTCCTGGACATACGGGATGGAGTGGAACATTATCGCTCTGGAGCGTGCCGGTATCGACATGGGAGTGGATAAAGAGGCTTATCTTGCTTCTGTAAAGGAGGAGCTGGCAGACGAGTACGGTGATCTGACGGCTGACGGAAAGCCCACTGACCTAGAGCGGACAGCCCTTGCCATGTACGCGCTGGGCCTGGATCCCACCAATATTGCGATGGACGACGGCAGCACAGTCAATCTGATCCAGTGGATCCTGGACAGCGAGAGGATCAGCGAAGGCTCCAACGAAGCAGCCTATGCTCTGCTGGCTCTGGACGCCAATAAAGAGGAGGTTCCGGAGGAAAGCAGATGGAACCGGGATACGCTGGTGGAGGAGCTCTTATCCTTCCAGGCAGATGACGGAAGCTTTGTGCTTTCCAAACCGGTGTCCGGAACAGGCTCCATAGATATGACGGCCATGTCCCTGCAGGCCCTGTCCAGATATACAGACCGGGAGGATGTGCAGGCGGCTGTCGATAAAGCGCTGGACTACCTGAAGCGCAATATTAACATGGGCGACTACGGTACGGTAGAATCCAACGACCAGGTAATCCTGACGCTGCTGATGCTGGGCATCGACCCCTCGGATGAGGACAGTGGATTTACGTCCTGGGGCGCGAATATTTTTACCGCGACAGATGAGTACAGAATCGAAAGCGGCGGTTTCGCCCATACGAAGGGCGGCGCCGTAAATGAAATGGCTACGCAGCAGACCCTTCTGGCCGTAGCGGCCTGGGAGAGATTCGCGGCAGGAGAAAACGATATCTATGATATGACCGACGTTATGGGCGGTGAAGAGCCGGAAGAACCTCAGAATCCTGATCAGGCGGCGGCGGACGCCGTAACAGAGCAGATCAACAGCCTGCCGGCGGCAGATGCGCTGACGCTGGAGGATAAAGCAGCGGTGGAGGCGGCCCGCGAGGCCTATGAAGCCCTGACAGATGCACAGAAACAGTATGTGACAGAAGAGACGGTGACAGCTCTGGAAGAGCTTGAAAACAGAATTCAGGAGCTGGAAGATGCGGAAGAGCCGGAACAGGCGTACGTGACAGTCGCCATAGAAAAATTCACCATCGGCCAGGGTTATCTCGTTAAGCCTGTCCTGGTGGAAATCACAGAAGGCGAATCCACGGCGCAGATCCTTGACAGGGTTTTGGGTGAAAACGGCCTTCGCTATGACAATACAGGAAGCGTAGACAGCAGCTTCTATCTTTCCTGGATTCTGGATGAGGCAGGAAGCCTGACGGCAGAGTTTCCGGAGATTTCCCTGAAGCACGCGGAAGAACAGGGCATTAAAATTACAAATCCCAGAAGAAGAGCCACGCTGGGTGAATTTGACTATACCAATCAGTCCGGCTGGATGTATACGCTGAACAATGATATGCCGAATGTGGGCATGAGTGATACGGAGCCGAAAGACGGAGATGTGATCCGGATCCGTTTTACGGCGATGAAAGGGGATCTCTGTTCCGGAAACGGTTACGTGGACGATCCGTTTGTACCGAATGTGAACGGCGACAGTATTACGAAGCTGCTGGCGGAATTTAACGGCAGAGAGGATAAAGAAGAGCTGCTGGAGTATGCAAATGTGCAGAAAGCCTACGAAGGCGCGGTAGCGGCCATCAGCGACATTACCTGCGAACAGACGGCTGTGGATGCGGCGGAGCAGGCCCTGAGGGATGCAATTGCAAATCCCTCCAATCCGGAAGAACCGCAGATACCGGAGGAAGCGCAGGCAGTTATCGATCTGATTGATCAGATCGGAACCGTGACTCTGGATAGCCGGGAGGCTATTGAAGCAGCCCGGAACGCATATGACGCACTGACAGAGGAGCAGCAGAGCTATGTGACGAATTACAGCGTTCTGACAGCGGCGGAGGCGGAGCTGAAAGCCCTTGAGGAGCAGGCGGCCGATCAGGCGGCGGCGGACGCCGTAACAGAGCAGATCAACAGCCTGCCGGCGGCAGATGCGCTGACGCTTGCGGACAAAGCGGCAGTGGAAGCGGCCCGCGAAGCCTATGAAGCGCTGACGGGAAACCAGAAAGCGCTGGTAACTGAAGAGACTGTACAGAAGCTTGCAAATCTGGAAGCAAAGATTGCTGAGCTGACGGATGATGCAGAGGCAGCTGCAGAGGTGGAGCAGGAAATTGTATCTCTTCCATCTGCAGAAGAGCTTACATTGGAAGATGCTCCGGCTGTAAAAACTGCGAATGCGCATTATGAAGCGCTGACGGATGAACAGAAATCCTTGATTTCTGCAGACATTGTAGAAAAGTTACAGAAGGCCGTGGAACAGATGGCAATACTTGAAGAGCAGGCGGCCGATCAGGCGGCGGCGGACGCCGTGACAGAGCAGATCAACAGCCTGCCGGCGGCAGACACGCTGACGCTTGCGGATAAAGCGGCAGTGGAGGCGGCCCGCGAGGCCTATGAAGCGCTGACGGACGCGCAGAAGCAGTATGTAACTGAAGAAACGATGGCTGTCCTGGAAAAATGCGAGAACAGGATTCAGGAGCTGGAGAGTGCTGAGAATCCGGATGGGCCGGATGTAACGCCGACCCCGACTCCAGATGAAGAGGTGACACTGACATACCAGAATTATCCGATATCTGTGACCGGAAAGGGCCTGAGCGGCTGGGAACTGAGACTGGAAGCCCTGACAGCTTCTGACAGTGATGTAAAGCTGATGCAGAAGGAAATTACCTCGAAGGAAGCCCTGATTCGCCTGTACAGTGCGGCTCTCTATAAGGATGGACAGGAAGTTCAGCCGGAGGGAGAGATCACCCTGAATATCCAGGTGGGCGAAAAATACAACGGAAAGACTTTGAAGGTTCTGCATGTGGCAGATGGCAAAGTAGAAACGCTGACTGGGACAGTAACAGAAGGGGTTCTGAAAGTGACGGTGAGCACGCTGGGCAAGTTCGGCACAGTTGTGGACGCGTCTACAGTAAGCATTGGAGACACAGGAAACGGATCCGGCAGCGGTACAGGTTCTTCCACAGCTGGAGGCGCGGCGGGAACAGGAAGTGTCCAGACCGGTGATGAAACGGATCTGCTGCCGTATGTTTCGGCGCTGATTCTGGCGGTGGGCGCAGGCATTGTCCTCGCAGTGTTCAGCAGAAAAAGAAGCACGGCGGAAAAATAAAAAAACAGAAAAACAGTCAGAAGCCTCTGCCCGGATTCTGTCCGGGCGGGGGCTAAAAGGCTTTTACAGCAGGAGGTTGTAGATATGGCAGAAAACAGAGGACCGGCAGAATGGAGAGATAAGCTATGAAATATAAAGTATGCAGCATGCTGCTGGCGGCTGCCCTGGCTTTTTCCCTGTGGCCGGTTTCCGCCAGGGCCGATGCTCTGGAGACCGGCGGGGACTTCCGGGAAGCAACAGGCGAGCCGGCATCGTCAGACGGAGAACTTTCAGACGAGACGGGCAGTCAGGAAGAGAGCGCCGGAAAGGACGGCGATTTGGACGCGGAAAACAGCGACGCTGCCGGGACTGTCGGAGAAGAAGAGATTACCGCAGTGGAAGAACAGGTGGATTTTTCAGAAGAAATTGTGGTGACCGGAACGGCGGAAACGGAAGAGGCCGACGGCGCGGATGCATCCGGGACAGGCGCGGACGGCGGGAACGAAGAGATTATGGTATTCGGCCTTTCTGATCTGGATACGGACGAAGAAGGGAACCTGCGTTCAGCGGATGCCGGTGCGCTGGATACTATGCTCCAGAACACAGTGAGCTGGCTGAAAGGCAGTCAGAGCTCGGTTTTGAATGATGACTTCCTTTCAGGAGTCAGCAGCACCGCTACGGACTGGACGGCATTCAGCCTCGGCAGACTTGGAATTTCAGACAATTACAGCGGCTTTTTAGCTGCTGCGGACGCCTATGTGCGAGAGAGTTATGAAGAAGACCCGGAATACGGTCTGAGCTACAGCAAGGCTACGGAATGGCACCGGCTGACGCTGGCTGTGCTGGCAGCCGGCGGAGATCCCACGTCTGTGGGAGGACAGGATCTGATAGCGGACGGCGTCTATAACTGTCTGATCGGAGATCCGTGGACCCAGGGAGTGAACGGCGCTTTCTGGGGGCTTCTGGCGCTGGACAGCCGGGGATATGAGGTGCCGGAGGGAGCGGCGTATGACAGGGATGATCTGATCCGGTATATACTGGACAGCCAGGTGCCGGGCGGCGGGTGGACTCTGTATGGGAGCCAGGCGGATGTGGATATGACCGCTATGGCTGTGTATGCTCTCGCGCCTTATTATGCGGGAAATGCGGAAGTCCGGTCAGCCGTGGACGCAGGGCTGGCATTTCTGAGAAATGGGATTTCGGCAGACGGGGATCTGGAAAGCGACGGCGATTATAACTGTGAATCTACGGCGCAGACGATTGTGGCGTTCGCTGCCATGGGAATCGATCCGTCTTCCGTAACGTCGCCGGAGTCCGGAAAAAGTCTGCTGGACGGGCTTGCAAAATATTATAACACAGATACCGGCGGCTTCCGCCATACTCTGGAGGATGCGGCTTCCAACAGTATGGCTACGGACCAGGCCCTGTACGCTATCGCCGCGTACCGGTATTGCCAGAAGGGGCTGAGTATCTGGGACTTTAAAAGTCCGTCAGATACATCATCCTACAGGATCAGCGCCGGAAGCACGGTTTACACAGCGGAAGCATCCGCCGATGCGGTGCTGAAGGTGGGCGCCGGCGTGAAAGAGATACGGATAGACAATATACCGGTGGGTAATTACGATGCGGCCGAAGTACGTGCCGGTGAAACTGTATTTTCTACAGCGGGAAGAACGGCAGATGGAAGCTTTCCGGTGGAAGGGACGATACCTGTGGCAGATGGGACGGTGCTGCAGATTACGGTGTACCGGCAGAACGGGACAGAGGAAAACTGGACCCTGACTGTTCAGACAGATACGGCTGCAGAAGCGAGGGCGGTGATCAGACAGATAGACAGCCTGCCGGACGCGGCGGATCTGACGCTGGAAGATGCCGATGCAGTAAAAACGGCCAGAACAGCGTTTGAAGCGCTGGGTGAAGAAGAAAAAGAGCAGGTGACCAATATCGGCAGGCTGGAAGAGCTGGAGGCGCGTCTGGAGGAGCTGGAGACGGCGCAGGAAGAGGAGCGTGAGAAGGAACGCCGGGAGCTTCAGAAAAAGATAGAAGCGATCCAGACGCCTGTGCGGATTTCAGACCGGAATCAGGTAAACCAGTATCTACAGAAACTGGATGAACTGGGAGACTGGCCGGAGAAAGAGAGACTGAAAGCGCTGCTGGACGAATACCTGGCAGAAATTGAAAAGAGACAGGCACTGGTGGATGAACTGGACGCGGATATCTGGGAGCAGATTGATCCTCTCCGGATAGATCAGGGCGATGAGGCCGGCGTGCAGGCATTAATGGCCCGTTACAGTACGCTCAGAGTAGAGGAACAGGAAATGCTCTCCAACAGGCAGAGCCTTCTGGAAGCCGCGGAAGTCATTCAGTCTTTGCGGGAAGGAATCATTCCGGCCCGCGTATTTCAGAATCTCCGGTCAACGGGAGAAACCTTCATTTATGAAGGTGTGACATCGGACGGGCACGCCTACACGCTGACCTATGAAGGGGACACTGTGCAGGCGGCCAGCGATGTGGCGGCCGGTATCCACATAACAACAGATACAGGCGCCGCGGCCGGGGCAGCTCTGCAGATAGAATTTGACCAGCAGGGCAGTATAAACGGGACGGCAGCCGTAAGGATTGCCACGGATGCGGCGGAAGGGTCCTATTCGCTGTACTGGCTGAATCCCGACAGCCTGACGATCCAGAGCGCCGGTTCCGGGCGGATTGCGTCAGGTCACGCGGAAATATCGGTGCGTATGGGAGGAAGATATTGGCTGTCTGAAAATGTGGTACGTCTGGATGGAAACGCGGCGGATGGAAGTGTGGAGGCGGTTGCTTCCGGCAGCGGCCAGACGGAAACGGCAGCTGGGGGAAATGGTTCTTCCGAATCCTCCGGAGGGAGTGCCGGATCCGGCAGATATACCGCATCGGCCTCCGGAAACCGGCAGACATCCGGAAGCCAGAGTACTGCCGCTTCGGCCGGCAATTCTTCGGGATCATCCGGACAGACTGTGACGGACGCGGCTACGGAAGGGATCATGAGCCAGGCCGAACTGGAAAGCATTCAGGGAGACAGGAGCAGGAATCTGCGGACGTCAGGAGAACTGACGGATACGATTGCCTATACAGTTACCGTGAACGGCGAGGATGTGAAAAATACGGATGAATTTGCCGTGCGGATCAAGGCTGACTGCAGCCATGCAGAGGATATTCACGCGCTGGCTGCAAGCCCGCTGGTTCTCTGTATGGAAGGTATGGGAACCTTCCCCGGCACCATACTGGTGCGTCTGACAACAGACCTGGAGGACGGAAACCAGTTGTTATTCCGGTTTGACCCGGAAGAACGCCAGGCGGAATATGTGAAAACAGTAACGGTAGAAGATGGAGAGATTGCATTTACCCTGGATGAGGGCGGCGATTATTTTATTGCCAGGCGTGCCCTGGCGGGCTCCCTGAATGATCCGGACACGGAAGAGGAGCAGCAGGTAATTGCCGCGGAAACAGAAGAGTTTGGGACGCCTACACCCTGGGATGAGACTGCGGAAACGGTTGTGACCGGTACAGGCGCGGCAGAGACCGGATTCGCCTGGGGGCTGCCCGTTGGAATTGCAGCGGCTTGTGTGGCAGCAGGAGGGGCCGTTTTATATATAAGAAGGAAAAGAGGGAAAAAACAGTGAGAAGGAAACGGAAGAGCTTTCTGGTCTCCCTGCTTCTGATACTGGTTCTGGTGTTCAGCGGCTGCCAGACCGCAGCCGTACAGGAGGATCAGACGGCGTCGGTAAGCCAGGGGCAGGAAGAGACCATTGACAGCAGCAGCGCCGGGACTTCCCGGGAGACGCAGAAGGAAGAGGAATATATTGACGAAGCCTATGTAGATGCCAATTACGGTGGCGGGGAAGAGGAGGACCTGAGCAAATATGAGGAAACCTCTGATACCGGACAGGCTGGCAGTGGCGGCAGTTCTCAGGCCTCATCTGACGGCACATCCGGCAGCAGCGCCCAGGGAGGAACTCAGAACGGATCTGCGCAGAGTGCCCAGGCGAATGAGGAGAATTACTACACGGACCCGGTACCGGAGGGAATGCCGGAGCCGGTGGAGCCGCAGGATACAGCAGTCAATCAGGACAGTCAGCTTACCTGTACGCTGCTGGTGGAATGTTCCACGATCCTGAACAACATGGGAGATCTGACAGAAGGGAAGGAATCCCTGGTTCCCTCCGACGGCATTATTTACGGACCTGCTACCGTTGTGTTTTACGAGGGGGAGTCTGTCTATGATGTTCTGCTGCGGGAGATGCAGAACAATCGGATTCATATGGAAGCGGAATTCACTCCCATGTATAACAGCGCTTACGTGGAAGGAATCAATAACCTTTATGAATTTGACTGCGGCAGATGGTCCGGCTGGATGTACTGCGTGAACGGCTGGTATCCGAATTATGGGGCGAGCCGTTACCAGGTCCGGCAGGGAGATGTGATCGAATGGCATTATACCTGCGATCTGGGGCGGGATCTTGGCCGTGATACTTCCGGATGGCAGGAATAGAAAGGGCAGCTTCAGACCTCGTTTCGGGGTCTGAAGCCATGCCGGAGAGAGGAGAAAAAAGAGTGGATACATTTGCGGAATATCATCCTCTGATTAATTTTATCTATTTTGTCATGGTGATCGGGATTGCCATGTTTTACATGCATCCGGTGCTGCTGGGGCTGTCCCTGGCAGGGTCGCTGGCCTATTCTATCTATCTGAAGGGCAGAAAAACGGTAAAAGTGTTCCTGTTCGGGATGCTGCCGGCCTGCCTGCTGATGATGGTCATCAACCCTCTGTTCAGCCATGAGGGAGCCACTATGCTGTTCTATCTGAAGGACGGGAATCCGGTCACCCTGGAATCTATCTTATACGGCGTGGGATCCGGTATTATGCTGGCCTGCGTGGTATCCTGGTTTTCCGTATTTCACGCGGTCATGACCTCTGACAAGTTCATGTATCTGTTCGGAAAGGTCATTCCGGCATTTTCCCTGCTGCTTTCCATGTGTCTCCGGTTCGTGCCGCGGTTTACCGGGCAGATTAAAAAGGTGGCCCAGGCGCAGCAGTGCATCGGCAGGAATGTCAACAACGGAAAAGTATGGGCACGGGCGGCCCATGGCCTGAAAATCCTTTCCGTTACTACTACATGGGCGCTGGAAAATTCCGTGGAGACAGCAGATTCTATGAAGTCCAGGGCCTATGGGCTGCGGGGCCGGACAAATTTCTCCATTTATCGCTTTGACAGGAGGGACGCGGGACTGCTGGGATTTCTTGCCGGGGTTTTCGTGCTTCTGATGGCCGGTATCATCAGCCGGAAGATCCACATTCTGTATTTCCCGGTGTTTATTATGAATGCGCTGACACCGGCGGCGGTGCTTGTGTACAGCCTGTACGGCCTTCTGTGCGTACTGCCCTTACTTTTAAATATTGCGGAGGACATCAAATGGCGCTCTTTGAGATCAAAAATCTGACATTTACATATCCGGGGCAGCAGCAGCCGGCGCTTCTGCATCTGGATTTTACGGTGGAGAACGGAGAATTTCTGGTGATCTGCGGAAAATCCGGCTGCGGAAAATCTACGCTGCTGAGACACTTTAAGACGGCCATGTCGCCTTTTGGAGAACGGGAAGGAGAAATCCTGTTCAATGGCCGGCAGCTCTCAAAGGTTTCCGTCAGGGAGCAGGGGGCGCGGATCGGTTATGTGCTGCAGAGCCCGGATAACCAGATCGTCACGGACAAAGTCTGGCATGAACTGGCATTCGGTCTGGAAAACCTGGGTTATGATACCGGGACGATCCGTCTCCGGGTGGCTGAAATGGCGAGCTTTTTCGGTATTCAGACATGGTTTATGAAGAATGTCGGGGAACTGTCCGGCGGACAGAAGCAGCTGCTGAATCTGGCGGCTGTTATGGCGATGCAGCCGGATATACTGGTTCTCGATGAACCGACATCCCAGCTGGACCCGCTGGCGGCCGGTGATTTTTTTGCCACCCTCCGCAAGATTAACGCGGAGCTGGGAACCTCCATTGTGCTCATAGAGCACCGGCTGGAAGAGGTGCTTTCCTACGCGGACCGGGTGATGGTGATGGAGGACGGAAAGATTCTGGCGCTGGCGCCGCCAAGGAATCTGGCGGAACAGATTCGCGGGAACGACATGTTCCAGGCGATGCCGGTCCCCATGCGGATCTATGATGCTCTTGGCGGCACGGGGGACTGCCCGGTAACAGTCAGAGAAGGACGCGAGTGGCTGCAGAACATACCCTGTCCGGCGGCTTCAAAGGAGCCGGAAGCAGACGTCCGTATGCCTGCGGGGAGGGAAAAAAAGGAAGGGAATTACATGATTGAAGTCCGGGATACCTGGTTTCGCTATGAAAAGAACCTTCCGGATGTGGTCCGGGATTTGAATCTGCAGGTGAAAAAGGGTGAACTGTTCTGCCTGCTCGGAGGAAACGGCACCGGAAAGACGACAACGCTGAATCTGATCGGACGGCTTCGGAAACCATATCGGGGGAAAATTTTTCTCAAAGGAAAGGATCTCAGGCAATATAAAGAAGAGGAATTATACGGGCCTCTCCTGGGAATCCTCCCGCAGAATCCCCAATGTCTGTTCGTTAAGGACACGGTGGAAAAAGATCTCTGGGAAATGACAGGAAAACACGGCGACCGGCAGCGGATGGAAGCCGTCATCGACCAGATGGAGATACGCCATCTGCTGAAAGCGCATCCCTACGACCTGTCCGGCGGCGAGCAGCAGAGGGCCGCTCTGGCGAAGGTACTGCTCCTGAACCCGGAAGTAATCCTGCTGGATGAGCCGACGAAGGGAATGGACGGATTTTATAAGAAAAAACTGGCCGGTATCCTGAAGAAACTGACAGGCGAGGGCCGCACGATTCTCATGGTGTCTCACGACATTGAATTCTGTGCGGAATTCGGGGACACCTGCGCCATGTTTTTCTATGGAAGTGTGGTTACAAGCAAGCCTGCCCGGGAATTTTTCCGGGGGAACAGCTTTTATACCACGGCCGCCAACCGGATGGCGCGGAAATGGTGTCCGGATGTAGTGACTGCGAAGGATGTGATTGAACGATGTCGGAAACGGTAAAATCCAGACGGAAAAGAGAAGATATGCCTGTCCGGAAGGAGGCGGAAGATTTCCGTCAGGCCAGGGGAATGGATACTCAGGCCATGGTGCCGGTGCTGGCCGCGATAGCCAGTATTTTGTCTATGCTCTGTTTCAGGTGGGTTTCCGTGCCGGATCTCCGCTATACGCCCTACTCCCATACGGGCTGGCTTTGGAAGCTGGAGGAGACGGCAGAGGGAATTGCCTGGAATTACGGGACGCCGGACAGTATGACGGCGGCAGCAGATCAGACGGCGGTTCTTCTGCGGATCGGCATGGCGGTTAGTGTGATCCTGGGAATCCTGTTTATTATTCTGGCTTTCCGTCTGAAGGTGCGTGCGGTGTGGTTTGGCCGTTTCTATTATCTCTGGAACGTATTCCTGACAGCGGCGGCCTTTGCCTGGATCACGGATACGAACATGGCGCTGAATATTCTGGAAGGGCGGGAAAACACGTTCCTGACGTTGACGCTTTCCAGCCATGTCCAACTGACAGCGGCCGCGTATCTTCAGGTGCTGCTGGCAATCCTTCTGGTTCCGTTCCTGCGGAAGTTGCTAGATACCAGAAAGGAGTACGCGGCAGAGTTTTATCAGACCAGAACCAGGACGGCGGACCGGGGAATCGGGAAGCGCACCATTCTGGCCTTTGTGCTGATACTGACGGCGATACCGGCGGTAATCCTGTTTGGGATTTTTTTCCTGAATGACAGGAGCGATTACTTTATTTCCATCTGTGTGATTATCCTGTCCATGCTGCCGTTTTTTCTGGTATTTGAAAACCGGAGGCCCCAGGCCCGGGAGATTGTGGTCATCGCGGTGATGGCAGGTCTCGCTGTGGCGGGACGGGCAGCCTTCTTTATGCTGCCGCAGTTTAAGCCGACGGCGGCGATCGTCATCATAACGGGCATCAGTCTTGGCGGAGAGGCAGGTTTCCTGACAGGCGCCCTGGCCGGGTTTGTCTCCAATTTTTTCTACGGGCAGGGGCCATGGACGCCCTGGCAGATGTTCTCCTTTGGCATCATCGGCTTCCTGGCCGGACTGTTGTTCCGGAGAAAGAGAGGAAAATGGAAGCATTTCCGCGTCTGGACCTGCCTGTACGGAGGACTTGCCGCGCTGATGATTTACGGATTTCTTATGGATACTTCTACGGTATTTATGGGAATGGGAGCGGTTCATGAAACCGCGTTTCTGGCCGCTTACTTAAGCGGGCTGCCCATGAATATCATACATGGGACTGCGTCCGCGGTATTTCTGGCTATCCTGGGAGAGCCGATGATGCGGAAGCTGGACCGCATAAAGAAAAAGTACGGGATACTGGAGCCCTGATTTCCAGAAACAGAACAACAAAGACAGAGACGGGAGAAATGAATGGAATCATATAGAAAAGGGCCGGAACCCGGACGGACACCGGGCGCAGAGCAAAAGGCAGGGCAGCAGATGGGAAGGCGAAAAAAAACGGACAAGGGTTTTCTGACCGTGAAGGAGCCGCAGATTGGAACAGGAAAGTTTAAAAATCAGATCGTCATCCGCAGCGCTGATCTCAGAAATGTCACAGAGGTTTCCCAGGAGGCTTTTGCCAACTGCGGAAATCTCCGGGATGTCAAGTTTTGGAATATAAAACTGATCAGCCGGTACAGTTTTGCCAACTGCGCCCGTTTGAAAGAACTGGATTTTCCGGCTGGCCTGACACAAATGGGAATAGGAGCCTTTATGGCTGATAAACGTCTGGAAGCGGTTCGGTTTCACCGGGACAGTAGCCTGACAGCGCTGCCGAATCTGGCATTCAGTGAATGCGAGGCATTAAAGACAGTATTATTTCCGAAAGGGCTGCAGTCTATCGGACGCCGGGCGTTTTATAAATGCGGGAGCTTAAACGACGCGGAACTGCCGCTGTCGCTGAAAGTGATCGGGGCGGAAGCATTCTACGGATGCGCTCTGGAGGAACTGGAGCTGCCGGAGGGCCTTCTGGAGATCGGGGAAGGGGCTTACCGGAAGTGCAGGAACCTGGAGTATGTGTATCTGCCGGATACCCTGAAAAAGATCGGGAAGTGGACGTTCCACGGCTGTACCCGGCTGGCGGTTCTGGAGACCCGTCATGACCCGGAAGAAATCGGGGAATGGATCACGAATAAAGGCTGCGTGATCCGCTGCCCTCGGGGAAGCCGGATGGAGGCGTATGCCAGGAACTATGGAATGACGGTGGAATACACAGACTCTTTATAATATGAGGAAACGGACGAAAGCGGCGTCCGGGAGAAGACGCGGCGGAGGTCCATTTGTTAAAATAGAGCGGGATAAGGTGTAAAAAACAGGTTATGCTGGGAAGGGGTATTAGGGCATACCCTAACAAGAGGGCATTTTATGAACATAAAATGCGTATCTTGCAATAATATTATATTAAATATAGCTGTCCCCGTCACATCACAGTTCTGTGACACAAAATGGGAACAAGGACGGAGGAGGAGACCTTAAAAACCGCATATTTCCGGCATTCTTCGGGGGTCACAAATTGTCACAAACGTGTGATTTTTTGTGACCCCTGCATTTTTGTGTGAGCATACGCTGTACGGGAATTCCCGGCCATGTGACAAATTGTGATTTTATCTCCAGACGCCATAAAAGTAGATTATAAAGAAGAATATGAGATTTTATCTCAAATAATGTTTACAAAAATGAAATATTGAATATAATAGGAGGTAAGAGAGGAATGGTATGTGACGCTGAAATAAATGGGGGTAAACACAAATGTTATGCCAGTTTACAGTAAAGAATTTTAAAAGTATCCGCGACGAAATGACGTTTGACATGCAGGCAGCCGCCATTTCAGAGCATGAAGACAGAGTGATCAAGGACAGAGACGGAGAACTGTTTCTCCCTGTATCCGCTATTTACGGTCCAAATGGCGGGGGAAAATCCAATGTGCTGGAGGCGCTGCACAGTTTGGTAGTTAAGGTGCTGAGACCGTTATATGCGACCAGTGATAATGAAAATGCGGCAATTCGGATAAAACGAGTATTGATTGAACCGTTTGCCTTTTCCGCGGAAACAGTGAATGCGCCAACGGAGTTTGAATTATTTTTCAGGACAGCATCAGCGGAATACCGCTACGAGCTGACTGTCAGGAAAGATGTAATTAAGTATGAAAGACTGGATCGGGTAAAACTGGAGACTGGTCGCAGATCGGCGCTTTTTGAAAGAGATGGAAATGAAATCATGCTGAAAGGCGTTTTTTCTAAGTTAAAAACCAGCGAAGATTTATCCGGGACTTTGCCACTGCTTTCCTATCTGGGCATTACCTATGCCAAGAATGAAGTGGTGCAGGATGTACTGAATTGGTTTGATGACGGAATTGATTTCCTGAATTATGGAAACCCGAGCCAGGAATTGCGTATGGCAGTTTCCAATTCTGAAGATGTGAAGAAACTGATGCTGGAGATGATCCAGGAGATGGATCTGGATATTGTGGATTTCCGTGTGGAAGAGAGGGAGCATGACCGGATCGAAGTATTTACCAAACATGTTGTTGACGATTATGAAACAGAATTGAATCTGTTCAATGAGTCCAGCGGAACAAAGAAGTTATTCGGACTGCTTCCCTTTATTGCACAAAGTATTCTGGAGGGAACAACACTGGTGATTGATGAACTGGATGCTAAAATACATCCGGTCTTGCTCCGATACATGATTATGATGTTCAATGACATGAAGATAAACAGGCATGGGGCGCAGTTGATTTTCACGTCTCATGATTTATCTACGATGAACAGCGAAGTATTCCGGAGGGATGAGATCTGGTTTGTTGCCAAAGGAAATAAAGAGAATTCTAAATTATATTCTCTGGTAGAGTTTAAAAATGATAAAGGCGAGTCAGTACGGAAAGATGCAAAATTCGACAAACAATACCTGGAAGGGAAGTATGGGGCTGATCCGTACCTCAGAAAAATCATAGATTGGGGGAAGGTCAATGCCTAAAAAAGCCGGGATGGAAGCGTGGAAGAAAGCGCGCCGTAAGGAATATCTGGAAAAGAGGGAATTCCGATATTATATCTTCTGTGAGGGACAGCAGACAGAGCCGTTGTACTTTGAAGGATTTAAAAAGTATATAGAAGATAATCCAATTTATCGGGATATGGTGTTGATTGAAATTGAACCATGCCAGGCAGAAACGATGCGTGTAATCGGAATGGCGGAAAGATATGTGAGAAAGAACAGAATTCAAAAGGGACAGATTTGGTGTGTATATGACAAAGACAGTTTTCCGGCAAAAGATTTTAATGGAGTCGAACAGCGTGCAAGGAAGTTGAGTCAGGAGAATCCAGATCTGCAGTATCACGCAGCATGGAGTAATGAGTGTATCGAATTCTGGTTTCTGCTGCATTTTGCATACTATACGTCAAATAATCATCGAATCGAATATATCTCATTTCTGAATGACAAGTTTCGGGAACTGGGGATTGGAAAGTATCAGAAGAATATGGAAGGTATATTTGAAATTCTGGTGGAAAAGGGAAATCCGAAACTGGCAATACGGTATGCGAAGAGGATTATAAAAGATGGGCAGGGACAGACGCCGACGGAGATAGCGCCGGGAACGAAGGTGTATGAGTTGGTGGAGGAGCTGGCAAAATATTTGCCGGAGCAGATGCGGACAAAAATTTTACTGTAGAAAATAATTTGAATAATGGAATTTCCGGTATCTTTCAGGGGTCACAAATTGTCACAAGCGTGTGATTTTTTGTGACCCCTGTATTTTTGTATGAGCATGCGTTGTATGGGAATGCCCGGCCATGTGACAAATTGTGATTTTTGCTTTCCATACAGTTTTTTAAAAATGAATTGCTTCATTAATCTGTGCCGACTGTCAACACGCCGCAGTCTGACCTGAAATGACCTGAAATGAACCTTGAATCCGGTTGACGCATCTATTATTCTATAGATAAAGAAAGGAATCAGAGAGGCTGAAAAGTCTTTAGGATTCCTTTTGTGTTTTTCTAAAGGCAGATGACGTCTGAACAGAAAAGAGCTGATTCTATTTTCTGAAAAAGATTCATAGTTTGTAAAAACGGACAGGGGGTGGGGCTGCTGTGAAGAAGCAAAAACTGAATTATCGCTTTCATGACCCGAATGATCCGGCGGTTACTGCTGAATACATATTGAAAGTGTTTATCGAGGTAAATCAGAAGAAGGTGGAGGAAGCGATCCGAAAAGCGAGTGAAAAGGAACAGATACCGGAGCAGGAGAGCGAGGTGACAAAGCAGGAGAACAGTATTCCCAAAGGGGGAGAAAGAAAAAATATTAAAAAAAATACTGTTAAGAGATTTAGCAGGTAGAAGAACTGGTTTCGGAAAAAGAAAACTTAACTGTTTCAGGTGTTCAGAAAATGTATCCGGCGTGCTTCAGAACCGGATACATTTTCTTATTCCCGCTGTACAAAATGTTTTCATGTGTTATAATCAAAGTTAGCAACCCCCATTTGAAATGGGGGTTGCTAACTTTGATATACAAATTTTATGATATCAGATATAATGATGATATAGAGGTCGAATTAAAATTTGACCTCTTGACACCACGGATTGCTCTGCGCCTTCACAATCCTAAAATACCTCAAATCCGCACATTTTTTTGAAAAAAATAGCTCCTTTTCGGTATTTTGCGGGTCAAGTCGATATTCTTTTTCCTGCAGGCATGAAAAGCATATCTATTTGACCCTGGTGTCATATAATGAAAATGCTATAGAACATAGAGTGAAAGAGATATTTTAATTATTATTAGAAAGTGGTGAGGTTGTATGCCGGTTCATATTTCGGATGTAATGCTTCTGGTCTCTTTGGGGGAAGAAGAAATAAAGAGGATTTCGGATCAGGTCAGTGACCTTGCTTTTGATTTCATGATGAAGTATGGAGTTGATATTTCCCCGGTAATCACTAATACAGATCATTTTAACTATTGGGTAGATAATCTGCCCTTTTATCGTAATGTTAGAGATGAGGGATGTACTAAAGCTATAAATTATGAGAGAGGCGGCAGGGCAGAAGGAGGCCGGTTTGGAAACGGAGAATAGGATTATGGATTTGTCCGGATATATCAGACAGATCACGAAAGAAATAGAGGATATAGATAAGGATCGGGTGATTGTGTTCAGGGGCGAAAATAAGATTTATGCACAGCCCTGTTACCCGAACCTGTTTCGCAGGAAAATACTGGATATTAACCCGGGGTTTGAAAAAAATCAATTTGATGAAATGACCGCGAATCATCTTACGAACGGCAGCACATATCTGGAGAAAGCGATTGACGCGCAGCACGGCGGATTTCCGAGCAGACTGCTGGATGTGACCTATAATTGTCTGGTGGCGTTGTATTTCGCGGTGACGCCATTTTACACGAAGGAAGAGGACAGTGAGGACGGGCCGGGAAATGACGGGATGGTATATATTTTCCCCATGGAGAAGATGTACTGTCCGGCGGGCAACAATATTGTCAACGCGTATGATGCGATTGTAGAGAGAAAGGAAAAATGGATCAGCGAGGAGCGGATTTTTGAAAAAAACCACAAGCTGATTGATCATATCAAACTAAATCCGCGAATTATGGCGCAGCAGGGGGCATTTCTTTTATTTCAGGGGGATGAGGGCGAACCGATCCCTGAATATATGTATAAAAAGATTCGAATCTGCGGGGAATATAAGAAAAAGCTGCGGGAAGATCTGAGAAGACTGCATGGAATACATACCGGCTCAGTGTATCCCGAAAATTATAATCTGGTAGATGAGATATACAGGAAGACAATGAATGTAAATGCCAGTGAATTTGGAATTCAGAGTGAATTAGAATTGGTTATTGCCAGTCTTAAAAAGACGCTGGATTATTATACAGATAAATTGGAAAAAGTTCTGAATGAAGACAGGAAAGAGGCGTATATCCGATTTCTCAGAGAGGCGGAAACAGCGATTCAGGATTATCGGGATGGGCTCGGCGCGCTGGACAGGCCGGCGGCGAGAGAAAAATATCGAAAGGCCGTCGGATATGAAAAGGCAGTGGAGCGGGCGAAAACAGATTTTAATACATGCATTTTCGCTTTTTATGAAGAACTTGAAGATTTCAGTCCGGATGATATTGAATTTTCAAAGGAATATCTGCGGTTTGCATAACAAAAGAGGAGAGCTGATATGAGTGTCAACAAGAGCATTAAGAGAATTGTAAGACAATTCTGCGCAGAGAGAAACTGGATTCATGACAGTCAGGATAAGAGACAGCAGATCAGGGAGAAGGCGGCCGGACTGGAGTGCGGCGAAGCGGTCGAATTGAGTGATCTGGCGGGAGAAGAGGCGGAGGAATTTGCGGTATTCTGCAAGTACCAGGAGAATTCCAGTATGGAAGAGATTGCACGCCGGATCTGTGAAAAACTGCCCCGGGAGAATGATTATAATGTATATACGGTTCTGATTCTGACAGACACGGTTGAGCAGAGGGCTGAGGTCAGGCAGTTTAAAAGAAAGATCCGCAACAAAGTCAGGAAAAAAATGAACTGTATGCTGTCCCAGGTTGTATTTCAGGCGCTGAGTTACTGCAGCGGAACGGAACATCGGTTTGATATTGACATCGGGCACAGAGTTCATATGTTTCAGATGCCGGAAAAGGGATATGCTGCTGAAAATTTACCGGAAGGAGCCATTGCGGCCAAGATAACGGCATATACCTGCAGCGCGAAGCTGTACGATATTGTGGAAATGTATAATCATGTGGGCGATGAGCTGTTCAGAAGTAATCTTCGCTACGGAATTAATGAACAGCTTGATGTGGAAAAGAGTATGAAGGAAACGCTTCGGAATCATCCGGAGAATTTCTGGTTTCTGAATAATGGCATTACCATCACGGTGCGGAAAAAGAACGGCCTGAATCTCAGAAAAAGTTCTCATATTATTCTGGATTCAGGTTCAAAGGAATTTCCGGAGGTGATTTCGGTTATTAATGGGGCGCAGACAATTACAACAGCGGCTGATTTCTGGTACGGTGACGCAAAGAGAAATGAAGACGATCCCGAAGGGGCGCGAACCAGGGCAATGGAGCAGGCGAGAGTGCTCTTGCGGATTATGTGTGTGAATGAGGATGAGAGCGACTGTCAGGGGGAGTTCGATCAGATCAGTATATCGCTGAACAGGCAGAAACCGATCAAAGGAGAGGATATCGCGTATACAGATCCGCTTGTATATGAGATCAATCAGCTGTTCTGCGCGGACGAAAGTGATGAGATTCATTTCTATATCATGAAACGCGGGGAGAATGTTTTCGGCAGATACCAGTATACGCTGACTGATTTTGCACGGGCGGTGAAGGCATACAGTCAGCAGAAGCCGGGGGAAGCAAGAACTCAGAGCGCCAGCCATATTCTGGAGTATATTACGAAGGATGTGGGCCGGAAATACATAGAGGAGTTAAGAGGTACGGAAGAGCCAGAACAGATTTTTCGGAAATATTTCACGCCTGTAAATTTTGTGAGGACGGCACTGCAGTATTATCGTGACGCGGAAAAGCGGATGGAAGCGGAGGATATAAGTGAAGCGGCGATTCTTGGAAACGGTGCGTACTATTTTGTGGCTTACCTGATGCATGTGCTGCATGAAGGAAAAGATTACAGCGACTTTAAGGGAAAGACGAAAGAGATAGGAGGGCAGCTTGATCCGCTGCTTCGGATGTATTTGAAAATCCTGAATGAAATCTGGGAGGATGGCCCCCATGATCCTAAGAAACCAACAGCTATTGATTCTAATACATTTAAAAATGAAGTGCTGTATCAGAAACTGACAGGATATCGGCAGGATGGAGGAAATGAGCGGCTTCGGGAAGAAATCAAGGCGCTGGAAGAAGCACTGAGAGAGTCGCTGCTTTAGGGAGTGTGTACGCGGCAGCCGGATTTTTGGCTTGTAAAAAAATGCGCCCTCATCTATAATTGAGTAGTGCAAAAGATTGGACAACAGAAAAGATCATATTTTCAGGAGGAAGGCTTTGAAAAACGAATTAGTGATCGTCCTTGACTTCGGCGGCCAGTACAACCAGCTTGTGGCCCGCCGCGTCAGGGAATGCAATGTGTACTGTGAGATTTATTCTTACAAAACCGATATTGAAAAGATCAAAGAAATGAATCCCAAGGGCATTATCCTTACCGGAGGCCCGAACAGCTGCTATCTGCCGGATTCACCGACCTATACGGACGAGCTCTTTAAACTGGGGATCCCGGTGCTGGGTCTCTGCTACGGCGCCCAGCTGATGATGCATGTGCTGGGCGGCGAGGTAAAGAAGGCGGACGTCCGGGAGTATGGAAAGACGGAAGTGCGGATCGACAAGACCGGCTCAAAGATATTTGAAAATGTATCCACGCCGACGATCTGCTGGATGAGCCACTTTGATTATATCGCGCAGGCGGCGCCGGGCTTTGAAATTTCCGCGCACACAGCGGACTGTCCGGTGGCGGCTGCGGAAAATGAGGCGCAGAAGCTCTACGCGATTCAGTTCCATCCGGAAGTTCTGCACACGGCGGAAGGAACGAAGATGCTCTATAATTTCGTGCGGAATATCTGCGGCTGCAGCGGCGACTGGAGAATGGATTCCTTCGTGGAGAATTCGATCCGGGAGATCCGTGAGAAGGTCGGAGATGGTAAAGTCCTGCTGGCGCTGTCCGGCGGCGTCGACTCTTCCGTGGCAGCAGGCCTGCTCTCCAAAGCGATTGGCAGGCAGCTTACCTGTGTCTTCGTGGATCACGGCCTGCTCCGCAAAAATGAAGGCGACGAGGTGGAAGCGGTATTCGGGCCGAAAGGCGATTTTGACCTGAACTTCGTCCGTGTCAACGCGCAGGAGAGATATTACAGTAAACTGGCCGGTGTGACTGAGCCGGAGAAGAAGCGCAAGATCATCGGTGAGGAATTCATCCGTGTGTTCGAGGAAGAGGCGAAGAAGATCGGAGCTGTGGACTTCCTGGCGCAGGGAACCATTTACCCGGATGTGGTAGAGAGCGGTCTGGGCGGCGAGTCCGCAGTGATCAAGTCCCATCACAATGTGGGCGGACTTCCGGATTACGTTGATTTCAAAGAAATCATCGAGCCGCTGCGCGATCTGTTCAAAGACGAGGTCCGCAAGGCCGGTCTGGAGCTGGGGATTCCGGAGGAGCTGGTGTTCCGTCAGCCGTTCCCGGGACCGGGACTGGGCGTGCGCATCATCGGCGAAGTGACAGCCGAGAAAGTCCGCATTGTTCAGGACGCCGATGCGATCTACAGAGAAGAGATCGCGAAAGCCGGACTGGACCGTGAGATTAATCAGTACTTCGCGGCACTGACCAACATGCGCTCCGTGGGTGTCATGGGCGACGAGCGGACTTATGATTACGCTGTGGCGCTGCGCGCGGTGAAAACCATTGATTTCATGACCGCAGAGGCGGCGGAAATCCCGTTTGAAGTGCTGCAGAAAGCCATGAGCAGGATCATCAATGAAGTCAAAGGCGTAAACAGAGTGTTTTATGATTTGACGAGTAAACCGCCGGGAACAATTGAGTTTGAATAAGGGGACTGTTCTGGTGTAACCTTGATTATCCTGTTTGAGGCAAAAATCTTTATCCTCTTTAAGAAGCAAAAACCGAGTCGGAAATCCGGTGGAAAGCCGGGGATCCGGTTCGGATTCCGTTCCCCCATCCGGTCCGGAAAGCCGCATAAATGCGGGGTTTGAAGCGGTTTTCGCTCCGAATTCCGTTACGAGATGCGGTCAGAGGGATGGGGTGGTATGAGGAGGGGAAGGGAGAGGTATGGAGGATAGAGATTTTTGCCCATTGGAGGATAAACAGGGTTGCATCGGGACAGGGACCCCTTCAGAAAGCCAGTAAAACCGGTACTTGCAAGCAAATTTGTTTAAGTTCTGGCAACGAATCGGCAACTTAAGGGTCTTATTCAAAGAATAATGCATATCTTATTTCGTAAGTAGGTAATCATCCGTACCTTGACAAAATAAGAAATCCCCCGGCGCT
>ERZ1090880.211-NODE-211-length-35440-cov-5.549809_pt1 | contig 35440 bp, 32 predicted proteins | sample MGYA00478471_ERZ1090880 | MGnify/ENA primary metagenome ERZ1090880 (study PRJEB33644, sample SAMEA5815734) | chicken gut metagenome | biome: Chicken; feature: Gastrointestinal Tract; material: Caecum | place: Ireland | collected 2019-01-01 | study: A study of the... | reverse complement strand
GCGCATTGCCGCGACCAGCTCGTCGCGCCTGCGCTCGGACACGTCGGATATAAGCGCGCTTATCATATCGTCGCTTTTCTCATTCAACCGCCCGACCGCCGCCAGCCCTTCCGCCGTCAAAGACAGTTCGTAAGCCCTGCCGTCGCTCTGCGACCTAGTCCTCGTCACCAGTCCCGAGGCGCACAGTCTGCCGACCACGCGGCTCATGTATCCCGCGTCGAGCCGAAGCCGCGTTCCGACGTCTTTCGCCGTACAGCCGTCAATGCGCATGATCTCGTACAACGTCCTGATCTCCGTCAGCGTTATTCCGCTGTCGAGATACGTTCCGTTCAATATACCTATGACCGCGGTATATGCGCGGTTGAATTTCCTTATCTCTGCGACGATATCTGTTTTCATATCGTTATTGTAGCAAAAAATAGTTGCCAAAAGCAACCGTTTATCTGCAAATCGTTTGCCGAAAGCGGTCTTTACGGCAAAATTCAAGGCGGCCGATCTCATCCGCCGCCCGAGTTTTCCCTCCGTGCGATCGAAGCGTTTTTCTAACGCCGCTCCGTCACTCCGCCGCAGCTCTTAAAGGTCGGTAAAAATAGCTTACTGTCGCTCCCACGTCGATCAAAAAGTCCGCGCCCGTTATGAACGCTCCCTTGCATTTTCGCCGTGACCGATCCTGCGCGCGATCGCCATTCCGATCTGTCCCGCGCCTGTCCGTAAAACCACTTCTTTCATGTCTTTTCTCCTTTATTATTCGGCTTCCCGTGCGCCACGACAGAGTCCTCGCCGTCCTTTACCGTCTTCGTATATCTTTCCAGCACAAGGAAGATGAACACTGCCAGTACCGCAAACGGCAGAGGTGTGAAATCTCCCGTATTCACGCACGAATAGCCCTCGAATCCCAAGAATCCGATCAGAGCCATGATATTGAACGCGTTGCGTTTGAACGCGATCTTCATCCTGACGAGAAACTGCCACGCATATGCCGCAAAACCGATCGCCCCCGTCGAAGCCAATATCTGCACGGGCGTGCTGTGATACCAGAATATCGCCATATCGTTCAGCGGATAAACGTCGTCGTTCCTGTATGCCAATCCCACTCCGAACAGCGGATGCTGCAAAAAATTTTTCCAGCCTTCGGCATAAAGTTTCTCTCTGCCGTGTCCGTCAAGGATGTCCATTTCGCCGAAAAATCCGTGGAGCCGCCGCGCCCCGTCCGCAAACAGGACCGCGCATACCGCAACGGCAAACAATGCGAACAGCGCCGACTCGAACAGCTTTCTCTTGCCTTTCAGTCCGAAAAAATAGACCGCCAGCGCGGACGGAAGGACTATCCCCATCATAAGCGTGGCGCCTCTCGATCCGGAAGCCGCCACGGAAAACGCCTGCAACACGGCAAACGCCGCGTGCAGAGTCCCGCATCTCGCCTTGGATCCCCGCCACAACGTAAGCGGCACCGACAGCAGCATGAAGTTTCCCGCATTGTTCTTCCACTGTCTGTACGGAAAACCCGCATTGCCGTCCGAAAGGAACGCCGCCAGCCACATCAACAGCAGAAGCGCGGCTATCGCCATCATCGTTGCGGACAGATACGACGCGGCATACTCTCCGTCGTCGGGGAGATCGCTCTCCAACAACACCGTCATACCCGTCAGCGCCGCTCCCAGGAACAGCACATAGTACATCGGCTCTATACGGAAATACTGCTCCGCGCTCAGATATCCCGCGCCGCCGATCAACAATACTACGGACACCGCCGCCTGCGGCAAAACGGTCTTGCCGGGTCTGTATTTCGGACGCGCGCGATTAAAGCGTACGATATGATATATCAGTGCGGGTACGACGGGTATCAGCACCCATGCGTATCCGAATATCTCGCCCTGCGTTATTCCGTGAAGCTCGATGACCGCCACCGAGCAAAACAGGAACGCGGCGAACGACGGCATTATGTTCCGCGTACAGACGAGCGCGACGCACATATATGCGGCGCATAGCCCGAAAGACACGGCGTAAGCCCCGTAGCAATACGGCACCGCACACGACGTTATCAGGATAAAGAACCATAGCGGCGACGAGAAAAAATCGTCCGACGAGTCAGCGTTGACATTGTTTTTCCATATCGAAAACGGAATTTTTATGTACGATCCGGTCATAGATATAGACTAACAGACTACGCTGGATATGTCAATCCGAAACCCGACTGTTCAAAAAGAAAAATTTTTTCAGCGGTCGGAGCGACATTGACAAACCGTCCGAACCGTGTTAATATATCGTATCCGGCGCGGCGCTTTCGACAGCGCCCGGCAAAGGAGGAAAATATGATAACGCTTACGCCGTCCGACAGACCCAACGCCTGCCAAATGGCGCAGATAACACGCAAATACGGTATGTTCGTCCATTTCGGGATCAATACCTTTTACGACACCGAATGGTCGAACGGAAAATTGTCCGCGCAAGGTTACCGCCCGACGGCGATCGACGCGGACGGATGGGTGCGAAACGCCTACGAAGCGGGCATGAATTTTATAGTGCTGACGACCAAGCATCACGACGGCTTCTGTATGTGGGACACGGATACCACGGACTATTGCGTAAACCGCTCGCCCGTCAAGACCGACGTCGTGGCGGAAGTCGCGAAAGCCTGCGAAAAATACGGCATAGGATTGGGTCTGTATTATTCTCTGTGGGACAGACACGAAAAGCGATACAAAGACGACAAAGCGTACGTCGACTATATGTGCGTCCATCTGCAAGAACTGCTGGGCGGCGCCTACGGCAGGATCGTCGAACTCTGGCTGGACGGCGGCTGGGACAAAATGCCTCGCAAATGGAATATCCCGAAACTGTACGATCTCGCGCATACTCTGCAGCCCGACTGCTCGGTCGCGGTCAATCTGACCATAGGAAAGAGCCTGCGTAAACGGACTCCGCGCAAATATATGCCGCAGTATTACCGCGAAGGGATGCCTATACGCTACTTTCCGTCCGACTTCCGTCTTTGGGACCCCCACTTTCCTCGCGCGAACGATCCGAAACTGTATTCACACGGCAAGGAACTGTACTATCTGCCCTTTGAAGCGACCATCTGTATGCGGCCGCCCAACAACTGGTTCTGGGATCCGAAATACGAGTCGGACAAGACCGCGGGCGCAGAATATATCGCGCAAAAATACAGAGAGCTCACCGCGCAGGACAATATCCTCGTAGTGAACGTGGCGCCCGATATACACGGCAAACAGACTGCGGGGGACGTAGACTGTCTGCTCAAAGCGGCGGATATACTCGGCATACGACGCAACGTGCCGGGCAGCGAAACGGTCTGACCGCCGCTTTCCCCGACAGCGCCGCCCACGCGGCGCTTTTTGCATACTCCGGCCGCTGACGGACTTACGCCCCGCCGTGAGCCTTCCAAAACTCTACCGCGCGATCGAACCAGCCTTCCGCCGCCGCTATGAACGTTTCGAGTTGAGGATCATACATCGATTTTGCCTTATCGTATTTTACTGCCGTTATTCCGCAGGCGCGTATGCCGCTGCGAAGCGCGCCTTATTCACGCTTTCAACCCCTTATTGTCGACGACCGCGTTTTTCTTGCGCTCGTACCGCACAAAGAGATACGCCACGACGATCCCTACGACAAACAGCACTATCCCCGCGGCAAGATCCGCGGCGTCGACTCCGTTTGTCGCCCAGTCGGTATATACGGCGTATACGTCCGAATTGAAAAACATCGTGACCACCGAGCCGAGAGAAAGACCGACTATAACGAAAAACGCCGCCGCTCGGAAACGCGCGAATATGCTGTCCAGAAGTTTGGAGAACGTGACTATGCCGATCGCGAACCCGAGAACCATGCATACGTACACCAGCAGTACCATCGGGTTTTGTTTCCAATAATCGAGGTGGACCGAATTCATGATGGACGAAAAATATCCGAAAGCCATCAATATCGCCGTCGCGCTCAGCCCAGGTACGACCTGCGTGATCGCCACAACGTAGCCGATGGCGATAAACATCAGATAATGGTAGAATTGCAGTCCTTCCAACGGACGCGCGCCCTCGGTCGCAAACGTTGTCCCCACAGCGATGGCGATCGGCACGGCAAGCCCTATCAGAAACAGACCTATCCTCGGCGCGCTCTTGCGTTCCGCGCGTATCTCTTCGTATACTGCGGGAAACGCGCCTATCATCATCCCCGCGAACAGACCTATGACTGCGAACGGCGCCACTTCCATCAACCGCTGTATCGCAAAAAATCCGAGTAAAAATCCGACTGCCGCGCCTATCACGACGGGAAGCAGAAATTTCACGCACGCGGCGAACCTTTTCAGCACGGTGCCGAATGCGTATATCAATTTGTCGTACAGTTTGAAAATTATCGCGACGGTGGATCCGCTCACGCCCGGCACTATGATCGCCAGTCCGATAAACAGCCCCAGAAGACCGCTCTTTGCGACCTCTTTCCCGTTTTTGTATCCGAGATCGGGCGCGCCCTTCGGCGATGCCCCGACCTCTGCGGCGTCGGCGTTTACGTCAGTATCCGCACTCTTTCCCGCGCCGCTTTGCGGCTTATCTTCTTCCCGTACGTTATCGGGTCTGTTGTCCATTTCCGTTGTCCCTCCGATCGCTACAAGTATATCATGCGCGTATGCAAAAAGCAAGAACTGCTCGCGACTATAATAAAAGCCGCGCAGCCCGAGAGTCCCGGCTCTCCGACATTTTCCGCCCGACCGTCCGATATGTTGACATTATCCTCCGTATGCTGTATCATAATCAAAAAATGCGGTGTCGACGTCTGCCCTACGGTATGTATAGAATAACGATATAAATCGATGAATGGTCGATATTTATTCGTCCGTAGCTTATTACAAATAACCCGAGTGCGGAAAACTTCACTAAGATACCGAATCCTGCTGTCCGGTCCGATCACGACCCGTCACGACAAAAGAAAAATTTTTCAAGACGTAATGTGACGGTATTGCGATATAAAACCGTCGGTCCGAAATACGTCGGCAAAATGTTTGACCGAAACAGCGTTTGTATGACGATCATCGGACGATCCCGCGCTCTGATATGCCGTTTGACTTATTATCGGCACTCTATCGTGCCGCAGATATGCCTTCACCGCCGAGTATCCGTTCACGCGGTGCCGTTTCGCCGTTGTTCCGTAAGCATATCTCATTTTTCGTGAACGAGCTTGCCCGTCATATGCTCGACGGTCAAGGCTATAAGCCCCACTCTGTTTCCGTCGCGCGCGATCTCCTTTTCTACTTCTTCCGCCGTGGGATAATATTTGAGCGCCAGTTTGCGTACCTTGTCGATAACGATGGCGCGATCTTCGACGATCTCGGCTCTGCCGAACGCGATCACGCCCGTAACATACCACGACCAATCGCCGTCCTTGCGGTAGCTGTCCTGCCATACGGTAAAGCAAGCTTTGCCGCAAGCTCTTATCGCGTCGATCTTGTGCCCCTCCGCCGCGCTGTGAAAGTAAATCTTCCCCGCCTCCTCGTCATATACGAAATCGATGGGCACCCCGTACGGATATCCTCCGTCGCCTATCAGCGACAATACCCCGCGTTTCGCCTCTCTCAGCACACGCACGCATTCTTCCTCACTTACCTGCTGTTTCATTCTTCTCATCTGTCTGAACATATTCCGCCGCCTCCGCCTCTTTTTGCGATATTATATCACATTGTCGAACGCATTGTCATGTCCGCTCTGAAAATTACGAGCGCCTTGCCTTTCTTCCGAAATTTCGTTCCGATCAGTATGATTTACTTAGCGATTTTCTTGCATTGATCCGATCCGCATTATTTATCCATGACCGCACTAAACCGGCACAGGATCAATTCGATCCGATGACATTATCGAAGCATTCTGTATGAAAGTAAAATACAAACCCGTTTAAGAGTTCGTATTATTCCCTAATGGCGGAAGGCGAGGGATTCGTAAGGACGAGCGACGCGAGGACGGAATAGACGAACGGAGTGAGTCGTCACCATTTCGATGCACGATGTTGTAGCGAAGCGGAGAGCAAGGCAATATGCGATACAAAAACAAGAGCACGCAGGCGCATGCTCTTTTTTGTATCGCTTTAAGCCTGAGCTCGTAGCGCTGGCGGAAGGCGAGGGATTCGAACCCCCGGATGCTTGCACATCAACGGTTTTCAAGACCGCCGCTTTCGACCGCTCAGCCAGCCTTCCGTAATTTCTCATTGCTCTGCTCTTCGTACGTTGGTGCGACCGACCGTTCCGAAAAGCCTGACTTTTTATCGTGACAGCGGAGCGTATTTGCTTATCAAATAGCCTTACCGCTTAACTGCCGCGATATAATCGCATTATAACATACGCGGGATCGCAAGACAAGGATTTTGCCGAATTTACATCTCTTATGATCGCGGCGGTTTTTGACCGTCAGCCTAAACAGATAGCGATCGCAAAAAATATTTTCCAAATGACGAATATCTGTTGCAATTTTGCGCGGCTCATGCTATAATAGCCTACGTTGCATGGGGATATAGCTCAGTTGGTAGAGCGCTTGCTTCGCATGTAAGAGGTCAGGGGTTCGACTCCCCTTATCTCCACCAGTCAAAACCTAAAACGAACCACGATTAAGTGCAAGTAGTTTTAGGTTTTTTCTTTTCTCATTTCATCGTATTCTTTTCAAAGTGTCAAGAAAACGCTGCCAATTCCAAATAAAAAGCTCATACAAAATGGCGTTAAAACTCAGAGTCTGCCGCTAGAGAATACGGGCGGATCGCTAAGCGGTTCAACGGCGACCGTCCGTTCTTCCTGTGCGCATTGGGTTTCGCCTTATTCCGTTTGTCCATATGGCGGGTGCTTGAACGGCGAGGCGTAGCCGAGCCGCTCGTTTATTCAAGCACCCGTCACAGTGTCATAAGTCTTATTTTGCGCCACAAAAATAATTGTTTTTAGTTTTCGATTGTGGTATAGTATTTATGCGATACATCTTAATACTGTTGATAGGGAGTATTATCGGCAAAAACGTGCCCTCTACCCTTTCAATAGGAGATATATCGCAACATTGAGATGTGCGTTTTTCGGCGTGTTTCTCAATGGAACACGCTTTTTTAATGGAGATATCTATATGAAAAAAATTGCAATTCCAATTTGTGTTTTATGTCTATTTTTAGCGTTAGGATTAACCGCTTGTAATACTGACGACAATAGTCAAAACAATACAGATAATAAAAATCAAATTGTATATTTGCCGTATGAAATTGATAATACAGGCTGTATACAGCGGTTTTATGCAAATGAAAGCAATAGCGTTAATGTTGTTATTCCTGCTACATATAGTATGGACGAAAACGGCAAATTGATCTCGGGTACTGCTTATGAAGTTAAAGCCATTGGCACACATTGTTTTGCGAATAATAATTTAATAGAATCAGTTTATATTCCCAATACTATTACTGCAATAGAGGAGCGTGCATTTTATAATTGCGCGAATCTTACAACTGTAAACATTACTAAAAATGTTAAAAGTATAGGAGAGTCTGTTTTTGAATCTTGTCCCAAACTAAACACTATTACAAAGAGCGGGAAAAGCGGTCTTATAATTGAAGAAAATGATAATCTATCATCATTCGCCATACCGAATACTATCACAAAACTCGAAGATGGTTCTTTTGCGAATTGGACAAAGTTATCTTCAATTTCTATTGGGACAAATATAGATTATATTGGCAATAATGCTTTTGCTCACTGCAATAATCTTTCGCGGGTTAGTATTAGTTCTTCTTTGAATTATTTGGGTAATAATGCTTTTGCCGATTGTGAAAAATTAACGTCTTTAACGACTTCGGGCAATAGTAATGGTATTTCTTTCGCGCCAAATCAATCTTTAAGTAGTTTTGTCGTTCCGCTTTCGGTTACATCAATACAAAATGAATTTTTTTATGGCTGGAAACAGTTAAAAGAAGTAGAAATTCACGGGGCAATCACATCTTTGGGTATGATTTTTAAGGATAATGAAAATCTTGCAAAACTTACTTGTGGCAGTCAAAATGTTTTATCACTGTTTTATCATTATACAAAATATGAAACAAGAGTTACTGGTGCAATAACCGAAACTGGCGGTGAGAGTTATTATGTGGTACGATACCAGCCATATAGCGGCTCATATTTTTACTATTATTTGATACCAAATAATTTAACAGAAGTACATCTGCTCAATGATATTGACTCACACTGTTTTTACAATATGGCATCACTCAAAAGAGTGTATTTACCAAACGAAATTACAACTTTTGGACAGGGGGCATTTGCTGGTTGTTCGGGGCTTACGAATGTGTATTTTTCAACTGACAGCGATTGGCGATATTATTCTATGTCTTATTACACATCTGATAGTGGCACAATTTCAAAATCTGATATGAATAATTCTACGCAGTTGGCTAATCAATTAAAAGCACATAATGGGTACTATTACTATTGGAAGAAAGTATGATAAATGAATTGTATGAATTGTTTGGAGAAATCTTTGAAAATGCGCAATACATAGAATGGAATGTTGCGCTTATTGTCTCAAAATCTCATAATATGATTGCCGCCGACTTGTTTGAAAAAATGCAAGATATGACGATGGGGCAAATTGTAGGCTACGCAAAAAATGTTGAGTTTTTTGACGACGGTGATATAAGTGAGTTAGAGTATATTTTAGATAAACGCAACTATCTCGCTCATCAGTTTTTTAAGCAAAACGATATAGTTAAACATAACAGCAATGAAAAATTTTTAGATAATAAAATTCGAGAATTGCAGAATATCTTGACACGGTTCCAGAATTATAATAACGCTCTATCAAACTTTTATAGAAAAAATTTCAGAAACTAAAATTCGCTTTACATTGTCACTTCTCCACCAACGCTTCGAGCTCAGGCTTGAAGCGATCCAAAAAAGGGAGTTCGGTACGCACACCTCTCCCTTTTTTCTTGTCCCGCACCCTGCCCCGCTCTCCGCTCCGTTACTATAACGGATTCCGACCGTGTGACGCGCTATCCGTTAACTGCCCCCTTTGACCTTTTCCCTTGATTCGCGCTATTCCGTCCTCGCTTTGCTCGTCCTTACGACTCCCCTTATCGCCGTAATCTGTCGGAGCGCGCCGATCCCCGTTAAAATCAGTTGCAGACTTTACTGATCCGCCTTTTCACTATAAACTCCGAGTGTCGGAAAATCTTTTCTGTTATCTATTATACCTCTGCCGTTCTCTATCAAAATAAGCAAAGAAGAACTCTTACTTTTCGGTTAAAATATCAAACATATGTCCGCTGCAACTTGACATAGTTTCCTTGTTTCATTATCCCGACACGTCGGCGTTCGAGAGCGTTACGCTGCCGCTGAAAGACAGGTGGGGCGCGCTCGTGCGCAAAGACAGCGATCTTGCCGCGCTGTCCTCCGTCACTCCTCGGGATCTCGAAGGAAGACCTCTTATCTGCTCGGAACAATCCCTTTTCAAAGGATTGATATCCTCGTGGATGGGAGCGTCGCCGGAAAAGCTGAATATCGCCGCGACTTACAATCTGCTGTACAACGCCACCCATTTCGTCCGCGCGGGACTGGGCTGCGCGATCAGCCTGGACAGACTCATCAATCTCTCCGAAGACGGCGACCTGCGCTTTATCCCTCTCTCCCCCGCGATAGAAACGCGTCTGGACGTCGTATACAAAAAGTATCGGCCTATGACGGATCAGGCTTCCGTATTCGCAGAATATCTGAAAAAATACTGCGACCGGGACAGATAACGCATACTTGCGTTCAGGCTTATCCCCTCCCCTCATTCGGCTCTTTTGCGATACCGCGGAACGCAGTGCGGATCGCTGCCGAAAACTCCGCAAAAGTCCGCTATTCTTATAAAATCGGATCGTCGGGCTGTTTCGAAATGCGGTTTCGCGCATTTGCCGCGTATTCTCGCGTACGATCCAAACGCCGCGCTTCAACGTCGTCGGCGTGCGGATGCCCGCAGCGATCTCATTGCTTTGTCAATCAAAAGCGTAAAAAAACGCGCGGCTTTGCCTGACGGCAAAACCGCGCGATCGGCGCGACCGTTCGTCCCGCATATACGGCGGAACGATCGGTCAAAAACGCAGTCCGATCCTCAGCATATCGGAAGCTCTGCCCCGCACGTCTTTCGTGCGAAGGTCTATTCTTCGTCCGAAGCGCTCTCGGCATTTTTGCCCGAAGGCGGTTTTTTGACTATCCCTATCACGACGAGCAAAGCTATCACCGCCGAACATATCTCGCTGACATACGGTACATCCGCGCCCAACTGTCCCGCAACGAGCGCTATCGCGCTTGCCGCGGACATCCAGAACTCGTAAGACCGCAGTTTTTCTTTCAGACTCTCTTTCATCGTTCACCCCCAAGCCGTGCGTCAGGCGGCTTCTTTGCCGTCGTCGGATGACGGCGTCTGTTTGTGCGTACAGTCGCGTTTCGCCGTTTGGACGCGCGGCTGTTCGGTGCAGACCGCCTCTTTGATCTCGACGATATCGGAGCGGATACCGTCCAGTTCGCCGAGAGCGGCTGCCAGGGAATCGACCGTCTGCTGATACTTGTTTTCACGTCTGCGGCTGTCTTTGAGTTCGTAGACCAGCAGCAGGCAGAACAGTACCGCCCACGCCCCGTTGGCGACGATCGATTCGAAAGCGGTTTCCCACATATTCCCTCCTTAACCTCTGTTCTGTCGGTTATAGAATTCCGACACGAGGTCGTTGTAATTGTAACCGAGATAATTGCGCAGATAGCTGTTGTTGCGGATCATTTCGAGAGCGGTATCCGGATCGAACTGCGTATAGAAATCAAGCGCGAGAGAAAGTCTTTCGGCGTAATTTTCTTTCTTATCCCCCGAATAGCCGTACTGTTTTTCGTACGCTTCTCTCTCGTGCTGAGCTTCGATCGCATCGTGTATCTCCTGCTTTATCAGCTCCTGCCTGTTCTCCTTATAATCCTCTGTCTGCTGTTTTACCTTGTTGTTGTATTCGGTCACTTTGTTGTTGAAACTGTCGCGGCTCGCGATCAGATCCGCCAACTCCTCGGCCACCTTTGCGGCGTACTGCGCGTCGGAAGCGGCGAGAGCGGCGTTGAGTTCTTCGCCGAGCGCGGCTATCTCGTCGTCTATGCCCGCGGCTTTGCTCGCGTATTCGCTCTCCGCGAGAGCGGAAGCCGCCGCTGCGCCGTCCTCGGCTTTACGTTCGGAAAGAGCGCGTATGGACGAACGGGATATTCCCTGTTCGAGCATACCGTTTTCTATATTCTTTTTCTCGCTCTCCAGCTCCGCGCCTATGTCGCTCTTTTTCTGCTCGAGATCGCTCTCCGCCTCTTTTTTCTCGGTTTCGAGCTTCGTCTTTTGAGCGTCGCTTTTCGCTTTGAGCTGCTGTTTTTCGCCCTCGGCAAGCGGCAGATAGGCGCTTTCCGCCCTTCGCTGCAACTCCTCGTCGGTCGTTTCGTCATACGCCTTTAACGAATATCCCGGTTCTTCGGGCAGGATGTCCTTTATGCTCTCTCCCTCTTTTTCACGCTCCTGCTGCGCGAATTCGATATGCATCTCGCGCAGTATCTCGTTGAGTTCCTCCTCGGTCTGCGCGTTTCTGAAACGTGCGAGCCGCTTTTCGGCGTCCTCGCTGTACGTATTTGCCATATTTCCTCCTTGCCGCCATCATGCGGCGTTATCCAGCGCTCCGCCGTGTATCGTGACGAACAGTCTTGCGGCGGATATGCTGCCGGCGGCGGCGAGCCTGAAAACGTATCTGCCGCCGCTCAGTCCCGAAAAAGTCTTGACTGCTATCACCGCGTTGCACGTATAGGTTTCGTGCGCTTGTTCCGTCCCCGCGGCGGTAACGGTCATGACCGCCGATACGGGATCGCCGGTCAGCGACGACAACTCCGCCTGTAACGCGGTCGCGCCCGAAAAGCCCACCGTAAACTCTTCCCCTTCCGTCATATCCGTCAGAGCGTAGCTCGAACAGACCCGTATGTTCCTCTCCGCCCTTTCTGCGGTATCGAGCGCGCGCCGTGCAAGCGTCTGTGCGTCCGTCGTCTTGATAAGTCCCATCTCTCCTCCCGCGAAATTAAACCCTTTGCCGTATCAGTTTTGTCGCCGAAGCTGCCTGTCCGAGCATTACGGCGGCAAGCGCATGAGCGACTCGGCGTGCGGTATTTCGCATTATTTTCTATTTTTATCGATTTGTTTCTGTTATTATCGACAACTTACAGCATATCCCCGCGTACGGTATCCACGGTAAGCACGGGCGGTCGGACTCTCACTCGGGGCGCCCGGCTCATGATATAAAAGCCGAATTCGTACCCCGACCTGTTTATCCTTGCCACTCCGCGCGAAGGGGTGACGAGATGCTCGGTCGTCACACCGTCCGCGATCACCCCCAGTACCGTCGGAGCGCTGACCCTGCACTCGGCGGAAACGATGAGCTTCTTGTCGCACGGCGCGCCGAAGTCTATCCCGCTCACGCCCCAATAGCGCAGAGCGGACGTATATACCGGCGCGTCGCCGTCGCAGACTTGAAGAACTTCGCCGCTGTCCTTGCTCCTCGCTATCAGTTTGTTGTCCGCGCTCCCCCTCAGCACGGTCAGCGATCTTACCCTGACGCCGCGGTAGACGTCGATATTTCCGCTGTCCAGATCGAGAGCGAATATCGCGTTGCCTTCTTCGCCGTGAGCGTCGTGTCCGAACACGCTCTCCCCTTCGTCTGTGAACGTCGCGCAATAGACGTTGCGCCAGCATACCGCAGACACGTCTTTTGCCCCCGACAGCAGTTTGTCCGCACGGTCGGTCATCTTGTAGACGGTATATCCGTCCGTGGCGTAGATCCCGTCGATCGCGGAAAAAACTATCGCGTCGGCGCAGTTCACGATGCTTCCTCCGAATATCCTGCCGCAGTCGCACGACAGTCTTTTGAGCGTGAACTCGGTCTGGTCGGCGTATCCCGACAAGCGGTACACGCCGTACTCGCAAAACACGTACGCGTAATCTCCCATGGCTATCACGCGCAGCACCTTTCCCGCGGCGCCGTCGGTATAGATATAGCCCCCTTCGTCTAACGATACGTTCCAGTTATAGGGATCGAACGTGTCCGAAAACCATACGCACGGTCTGTCGCTGTCCACAACGGCGAACACTCGCTCGTTGTAGGTGCATACGTCCCTTATCGGAAGAGCGTCGGCGACGAACGTGCCTCCCGTTCCGCTCATGACGAACACTCCGTAGGCTATCCCTGCGAACAGCATGAGATCGTCGCCGTCGTGCAGATAATGCACCGCGTTCGTATGCTTGCCGATAGAGCCCTCGCAGGTCTGCCACTGAGCGTCGGCGTCGTCGAGGACTATGTATTTGAGCGAAGTGGCGTCCGACACGAACAGACAGTCGCGCGGCACTCCGTCGAACGTCAGTTTTCCCGCGAACATCGTATCTCTGAGCGCAAGGGTCTCCAACGCCGGCAGCTTTGCCGAAGTCCCGTCCGCAAAAGTCCGGACGAACGGTTCGAAGCCCGCTCCCTGCGTGAGTTCGCCGTCGGAAAAAGCGAAGTTGAACGTCTCTTCGCACCAATCGCGCGGCAGCGACGACGATCTTTTCTTCACGTCGTACCCGGCGAACGAAGATAGCCTGTATTTTTTTCGTTTCGGCGAATCCACGGAGTACCGCTTCTCGTAAAACATCACTCCCATCTCCTTTTCGGCAGCCTTATCTCGCGGCTGCGGCGCACGACGGTGCGCATATCTTCGCGGAATCTTTCGGCAAAGCCCTCCGACTGTTCGAACATACCCTGTATCGCGCAGTATTCCGCAAGCGCGCCCAAAGCCAAAGTTTTCGCTCCGACGGCGGCGTCGAGATCGCACTCGTCGTTCAGTTCGGCGCGAGGCGGCAGATATTCGTATTCCGCTTCGAGCGTTCCGTCCGCATTCGTTTCGCATCGGCGCGCTCTCTGCCTGAAAGCCACTTCCGCTCCGTCCTTGAACACCTTTTTGATCTTGGTCGCACGCTTGGGCAGCGCGGATATTTCGAATCCTCCGTCCGTCGCGACGACTTTGGACCTTGCGGTCAAAGGCGCGTACTCCGCCGCGATCTCGGCAAGCGCGAGATTGGCGCAATCCACAAGTCTGTGCGTGAGCGTATCCTCTTCCGCCACGTCGGGCGGAGCGCTCTCCTCGCCGAGATATATCCTTGCGGCGGCTACGGCTTCGTAAAGTTTCATGTACACCTCCCGTCGGCAAGGCGCGCCGACCGTTTCACAGTATCTCTCCCAACGCCTTTTCCGCCTCCGACTTCGCGCGGGAGAGCGCCGCGCGCTCGGCGCGGGCGTTCTCCGCCTCTATCTCTTCGGCGAGCCTTTCCATCCTCTCCACCCGGGTCTTGCGCAGATAAGTTACCGTCCTGCGGTCGAGCCTCGGATAGGGGATAACGATCGGAACGCTGCTCCGAGGGTCTCCCGTATAGACTTCGAAGCGGTGTTTTCCTTTATCGTAATAGATTTTGTAGTCGGGATCCACGCTCCTGACAGCGTCCGCGATCGCGAAGAGATCGTCAGTGATCCTTATCGGCGCGCCTTTTTTCATCAGCTCGTGACTCCCGAGTATTTGAACTGCGCCATGGGTCTGTCGCAGATGAGATCGGCGTACTTGACCAGCGTGGCGGTATAAGTCGCGCTGCCGGCGTTCTGCCTGATGATCTTGCCGTTGTCGCCCTCGAGCCATCTCCAATCGCACAGCTGATGGAGCTTGAAGTCCTTGCTGTTGAGGAAATACATCTCTCCGTCGTCAATGAACCTGTCCGCCACCACGGGGATACCGTTGAAGGACAAAGCCTTGAAACCTCCGTCGAGATTCATATAATCGACGTTGGTCCGCTGCAACGCGCAGGCGTCGAGATACGCTCTTCTGGAATCGTACGAGCACAGTATGATGTCCGTGACCGAGCCCGTGTATTCGTCGATCGTATCGATGGCAAGCTGCATCTTTTCGGTATCGAGAGCTCCGACTCTGGGCTCTGTGAGCGCCTGAAGATACTTTTTGCCCGTTCTGGACACTCCGTAGATATCGTTGTCGGAGAATATCGCTCCGAGTCCCGTTATCTCGTTGTCCTTGGACCCCTGGACCGTGAACGTGACCGTTTTACCCGTGGTGATCGCGCAGCCCGAGCCGCTGACCGTGACCGTCTTGGATCCGCGGTCGATCGAAGTTATCCTCACGCCCGTAACCGCGCTCACCGCAGCCCCGTCATCGTCGTACCCGTCGATCACCATGCCCTCGACGAGGCGTTTGACGCTGTCCACGACAAATATGTTGTTCGCGCTGCCGTTGGTAGTCGCGGTAGCTATCACGCCGCTGCCGTCGCCGTAAAGCATACGCCCGAGGTTGAATTTGGAAGCCTGCAAAAGTCCTTCCATTTCGGCGTCGAGCAGATTGACGAACGCGCCCGCGCTGGACTGCGAAGCCCTTATCGCCTTGTCGGACAGTTCTATCGTTCCGTACAGGTTTTTGAGTTCCAGCTTGAAGCGCTCGTAATTGTTGGGTGCCGCCGCGGGCAGAGAGCCCGTTTCGGTACCCGCGCCGACGCCGCCGTTCACGCCGTAAGGCACGAGTTTGATTATCTCCTTGCCCCACACGTCCGAGCTCGTCTGCTTTATCATCGTATAAAAGGGGTTGACGCCCACGTTGAGCTGATTCGCGACAACGCCCAGATACACCGATTTGAGAGCCTTTTCGGCTGTTTCGAGTGTTACCATTTGTTAAATCCTCCCGTTTTCGAGCATTCCTTTGACCAAAGCCCCCGCCTCGGATATGCTCGAAGGTCTTTTAGGCGGGACTATATTCATACGCCCTCTGTCGGCAATAGTCGCGGGCGGTCTGTTGTTCGCGAGCTCGGAGAGCAAGCCGCGTATTATCCTCTCCCGCAGTCCGCGGTCCGAAAGCACCCGTCTTTCGACGAGTTCGGCGTCCGAAAAAACGTCTTCCGCCTCATCTCTCCCGACCGCGCCGTCGGAACGCGTTCGCGCGTCTCCTTCGCGGGATGTCTTTGCTGCGTGGTTTCCTTCGCTCCCGTCGGGCGGCGCCGCGTATCCGCTTTGCTCCGACGTCGCCGGTTTGCCGCCGCCTGCGGCTCCCTGCGTCTCCGTTCCGGCCGTACCGGAGCCGGCTTGTGCCCTTTCGAGAGCTTCGAGCTTCCTTTCGAGTTCCGCGCTGCGCTGGCACTTTCTCGTAAATGCGCTCTGAAGGCTGTCGTACGCCTTTTCCAATTCGCCTGCCGACGCGAATTTACCGCAAAAGACCCTCTCGCCGTTCTCTCCGCCGATCTGCGGGGCGGCAGGGGTTTGTTTCTGCGAATCTTCCATATTTCTCTCCATCGAATTTTCCGTGTCCGTGTTCGTTATCCGCTATCAACGGTCGGAACCGTCCGAACCGTCGCCCTGCGGCATACGCGCCGAGTTCTCGGCTCCGCTTATCATGATCTCGGCAAGCTTGTGCTGTTTTATATGCTCGTCCATAAGCGCAAACAGACGCTTGTCCGAGTATATCCTGTCTTCGAGCAACGCCTTTACGTGTTCGGCGACGTGCAGTTCGTGATCGTCGTATTCGCAGACTTTTATCTCCTCTTTGCCGAGAACGAGATTTTCTCTCATGGCGCGTTTGCGCTGACACTCGTCCGTGTCGCGTCCGCTCTCCCAATTCCCCATTCCGAGCATTTCGAGTATCCTGACCTTTGAACGCACGTCTATCACGCCGTTTTCGTTGGACAGCACTCCCATCCGTATCAGTTCGAGGACCATGTTCCTGCGGTTTGCCAACGTATCGTTGAGCTCGTTCTCGCAATCGAACACGAGATCGTCGCTCTGCAGATCGGACGAATTGAAATAGGTCAGTTCGGGCTCGCCGTTTTCTCCTGCAAGCCGCTTGAAACGCGTGCCGTCGGAGAACTGTCTGTAAAGCCGCACTATCTTGGCGCAGACATCCTTTACGCACAATCTGATCGAGTCGGACGTGATGGCGAGCCTCGCGTCGTCCTGTTCGACCAGCAGAGAAATGGCTGTGCCCGACATCGAACCGTACGTCTGCGAATATTTGCTCAATTCGCTTACGCCGCTTATCGTGATGAATTCCGACAGCAGCCGTTCCTCTTCGTAACGGAAATCCGCGGGGACGCTGCCCGCGTCCATGAATCTCGGAGCGTTGGCGCCCTGTCTGTATATCAGCACTTTCCCCGGTTGCAGTCCCTCTTCTTCGAGGTTGTCGGTATCGACCGAGCCGTCCTCGACGGTAAGCACTCCCATCGCGATCCTGTTCATGAACTCGTGCTTGCGGTTTTTGACCGCGTTGTAGCTGCGCTGCAACGGTATCAGACGCTCGACCACGCTTGTCCCGAAAAAGCTGCCCACTTTTCCCAGACATTTCATCTGCGAAAAAGGGAAGCCCCTCCCGTTCGACTCTTCGGTCACGAACGGCAGAGCGCCGTAATACAGCAATTTGCCTCCCGCGACTATCGCGAGTTCGCCGTCCGGTCTTTCGGAAGTCGGCAGCGTATAGCGCTCTATCACCACGCAGTGGTCGGGAACGGCGGACGACACGGTCCCTATAGAACCGCCGAATCCGACCGCTCCTCCGTCCAGCGAAAACACGTCCACCTCTCCGCCTTCCACGTCCGCGCCCCAGACGTCTTTGATCTCCGACACGGAATAAGCCTTTGCGTGGATGAGAGAGCGGTTGTCGGACAGAGCCGAACATACGTCGTCGGGAAATATCTCGAACGGCGGCACGACGGTTATCCTCGCCTCCCCGGTCCTTATCTCGCGGCCGTCTGCGTCCTCGCCGAGCTTCTCTCCGAGCGATGAATCCCATACCGTTTTGAAAAAGCAACAGCCGGTGACTTCGCTCCAACCCACCGCTTTGTTGATGAGCTGAGGCATCTTGTTCTGCTCCGTGACCGCCTTGATGAGCGCTGTGGACAGCTTTGCGGCGCCGGTATCGGCGTCGTCCGAACTGAACGGCATGACCGTAACGCCGACTTTGGTACGCGAGAGTTTGGACTGCCTCGTCTCCACGATAGACGCGATATGGTTGTAGACCTCGCGCTCCTGCCACCAGTACTGTCTGCCTCCGTCCGCGATCTCTCCGCCGGGCAGGATCTCGCAGTACTGATTGCCGTCCACGAAATTCATATTGAGCCGCCACTGCAATTCGAGCGGCCGTCTTGCCTCGCGTCGGCGCTCGTAATCTTCGGTCACGGATTTTACGATATCTTCCTCGAACTGCGTCACGCTCTCCTCCCCCTCGCCTTGCGCCCGTCCGAGCCGCTTTCCGCAACGCGGTCTTTCGTCTTTCCGTCGGGGCGCGTTTCGTCGGCAAGCGCCGCGGCTATCGCGAGCGCGCACTCGCCGCACAGTCCGATCGAAAATCTCTTGCTGCCCGACAGCGAAAAAGAATATTCCGCGATATTGCCGCATCCCGGCATGTCGCAGGCGGTCTTTGTCACGATCTTTTCTTTCTTCATATCTCCTCCTCGGATGATTTTTTCTCTCCGGCAAGCTGCCTGAGAAGTTTTTCTTTCAGTTCGGAGAGCTGCTCGTCGGTGTATCCCCTCAGCTCGCGAGCTTTGCCCTCGCGCTCGATCACCGCCTTTATCGCGGCGGTGTCGGGCGGTACGTATTTGACCGAAACGCGGCGTTTGGTCACGTTGTCGTTTTCGTCGTACTCCTCCACGCTCTCTTCCACGTAATAGCCGAGCGCCTTTTTCAGCAATACGCCGTCTATGTCCTCTTCCGACGTGTCGCCGAGAACGGTCCTTTTAGCTTTTTTCGCCACTTGGTCACACCCCCGTTTTTCCTGCCCGTGCGGATAAAATGCCGTTTTTGCGGGCGCGTAGCAATCTCTGTTTGTCCTTTTGAACGATCGTCTGCTCCGCTTTCGGCAGTTTCGCCGCCTGCGGTCTTGTCATCAGATAGTAGCGCAGCGCGTCGAGCGCGTGGTCGTCTTTTTTGATCGGCACGTCGCCCTTGCCCCACCAATACGATTTGATCTCCCGTATCAGATTTACACAGCAGGAAAATATTTTCAGTCTGCCTTCCGCCAGATACTCTTTGACCCGCGCTATACCTCCGAAAAGCTCCTTGTTCACCCTCGCGTCCACCGCGATCCCCTTCTCGAAAAACAGTTCCGACACGCTTTTGGCTCCCGACAGCGTGCGCTGATTGGCGGCGCTGTCTATAAGCGCCTCCAATCTGCCGTCGCGCCGTCTTTTCCATCCCAGCTTGTCGGCAAGCTCGCAGATCTTTTCCGAATGATAGCCTATCTCCCTGCCCGCCTCGTACCACTCCGCGACGACGTAGACCGTCCCGTCGTAATCCACCGCGAAGAACAGACAAGCGAGAGGATTGCGAAGCCCGGGGTCTATGCTGATATTGTCCTGCCACTCGGGCGGCACGTCGAACGGTTCCGTCACGTGAACGGAAGCGTCGAATTCGCGATAGACCGCGCCCTCCGCCTCGGAAAACTTTCCGTATCTGCGCGAAGCGAGCGTCTGCTCGTCCATCGAAGCGCTCAGAGCCGCCACCTCTCCCGCGTCGAGATAGGGATTGTCCGCCCATTCCATATGCTCGTGCCATACCTCGGGATCGGAAGGAGCGTTGAGATATATCTCGTCGTAGACCCAAGTAAGTCCTTTGAGCGGGGTCATCGTCCCCCATATCTCTCCCTTTCTGTCCAATACGCGCATACGGCACTCGCAATAGATGTCGTACGGGGGTTCCTCATCGAACCATACGAAGTCGAGAGACGCGCCCTGAAACTTTTCTCTGCCCTGGTCGCAGCTCTTGAACGATATCCTCGACGTACCGCCGAACACGTTTTTCACGGCTATGTAATCGATTATCCCCAGTTCGGGGCTTTCGCGGCGCCCCGACGACATGACGATCTCGTCTATCCAATCGGGATCGAGATAGTGCAGGATCTTGGCTTGCGCGACGTCGCGCTGTACCTCGTAGGACAGCGACACGACCCAACCGCTCACATTCTCGCGGTTGCGGCGATACGGATGTATCCCCCTTGCCCACCAGACCGCCTCGACCGCGCCGCACTCCGTCTTACCGCTGCGGTTGCCTCCAAAGACCCATCTGTTACGCTTTTGGCAACGGTGAAAAGCGAGCTGCTTTTCGTGTATTTTATCTCCCGTATTGTATCTGGTCAGCGCCGAATTGCGGTACCTTCTGCGCTGTTCGCTCTCGACGTCGAGTATCTTCGCCATCAGTTCGAGCTCGTCGGATATTCTTTTCCGCATCTCACACCTTTTGCCTTGCCGCGTCAGTCTTTTTCGCCCTTTTTCGGGATATTTTTCCCATATACGGTTTTTTTGGCATTGCGTTTTACTCCGGATAGTGTATAATAGAATTGACTATACGGAGTTTATATGAAGAAAACCATTGTTGTAATGCTTCTTACCGCGATCCTTACCGCCTGCCTGATAGGAGGCTTGGGAGCCGTATCCGCCGAAACGCAGCTGTACGTCGCAGTCTCTGACCTCGACGTCTACGTTTCGAGGAACGGCAGTTACGTAAAAGCGTTCCAGATACCCAAGACCTATTACTTCACTTCGTCGGGCGTCGCGGAAGGCGGCTATATGCGGATAACTTACGGCTCCGCCGAAGGAGACGACCTCTACGTGCGAAGCTCGGACGTCGCGGCTTCCGCGCAGACCTCCGACGACGATCTTTCCGCCGATCCGAATAACGGCGCGTACATAGCCGACGGACTGACAATACCTACTGACGGGATAACTCAGCTGAAAGTCATTTTCCTCGGCAATAATCAATTTCAGGATCTAAACTTCACTTCTTTTTCAGTCAATCGCATCTATGGTATTTATACCGGCACAGGTGAAAACGGAGATATATCCGGGACATATATATATGTGGATTTCACATATACGTATGGCAGCAACACCATACCTGAAAGCGCCCTTATCGCCGTAGCTGCCACCAACCGCCCCACTCTGACGATCAACACCGTGACTCCGCACCCCAATTCGGTGATCGAGGACGATCCGAGCGACCCCGTCATCGACAACCCCGACGGCGACGCTACGGTACCCGACGACAACAACGTCACGCGAAATATCATGATCGCGCTCATATGCGTGCTGTGCGTGGTAGTCATCTTTCTGATATTCCGTCCCACGAAAAACAAAAAGGATCGCTACGAGCTGTCGGACGACGACAGAACGGAGCGATGATCCGTGACCGAGCTCCCGCAAGGGAGCTTTTTTTACGCCTCGGCGCGTTGCCGCACTTACCTTTTGCGACGATTTCCGACAAGATAAAATATCGAACGATATAATATTTTGTCTGCCGATATATCACGATGAAAACCGATACCATGCAAGCGGGCTCGACGATTTTTTACGGACAGCGGCGCAGTTCGTACTATATCTCGGTATATCGAATACATTCGACCCAATACGACGGCTATACGCTTCGTTCGATCGGATACGGAATGACTTTTCGGTATCCCTCACACGACAGATCCGTTGCCGGAACGCGTAAGCATTTCCGACGCATCCCGACCGCTATCGTCAGACGACGGCATACGGAACGGGATCCGAGCGGCGTTTCATCCCCGCGGCGGGCTTGTCCTCCGCCTCGCAGCCAGTTTTCGGCATGGCGTTCTCCCTGCGGCAAAGCATCTCCGCGACCTTACAGAAAAGCGCGTCCTTGGAATAGCGCTGTTCGAACCAATCGTCGCCGTATCCGCATCTGGCGTTTGCCTTGGCAAAACTCGTCAGAGCGTCGGCGCAGCGGCGGAACGCCGTTCTCACCGATACGCCCAGTTCGCACGCTATCTCCTCTATGGAAGCCATATCGCGATACCGTCTTTTCAGCAAAGAAGCTTTTTCGCTCCCGATGGCGCGCAGAGCGCCGTCCGTGACCACTTTCGCGTTGATATAGCCTTCTATACGCCTGTTACAGGCGATTATCTCCCCCATCAGCGACGCAAGATCTCCGCGGTACGAAAATCCCGACATCGCAAGCGAGAGCGCCTCCTTCTTCGCAGCCTCTGCCGCCGCCGGTAAAAACGCGTATGCGCCCAGCAATACTTTAGACCATTCTGTCCGTCTTTCCATCTTTACCCTCCGCTGCCAGTATAAACCCGATATCCCCGATATGCAATCCTGACTGACAATTTTTGTGAACATATGTTCATCTTTTTCTACGATAATACGCCTAAAAAGCTGTCTACATAAGTCAGTTTTGATATAAAAATTTGATCAAACGGTTCAAAAAGTCTTTCCGTCGCAATTCGATCGTCGCCCGCAAGATGCAAATATATATCATGATCCTATAAATGGGACGATATCGCGGCATATCGGCGCAAAGAACGCCCGTCGGTCAAGTCGGGATACCGATACGTTCTCTTAAATACATTCCGTTCTCGACTTCGCGTTGCGGTTTGTCGCGATCGGCTGCGTTCGGCTTCGCGCCACACGGCGGTAATGTCGATAAATAGTTTCTCTCACGCGCCGCACATTACGGCGCACGCATCGGAATACGAATCGGCGTTTAACTAAAAAAAGCGCCGCAAACGCGCGGCGCGATCGTTCTTTGGCTCTTTCCCGATCACGGTCATTTCAACGGCAGTCCGTCGGAAAAATGCGTGCGTACGGCATAGGGATCGGAATTGATCGCCGAAACGTTGAGATAACTGCCCATTTCGAACGCTTTCCACGGCGAAATGTCCTCGGGCGGATATACGATGAAATTCATCTTTTCCTTGGATACGGGATGCGTAAAACGCAGTTCCGCCGCCCACAGCGCGAGATTGTGTCCGAAAGTCCTTGCGTCCGCGCCGTATTTGCGGTCTCCGAAAAGGGGACAGCCTATCGTCGCCATCTGCACCCTTATCTGATGCGATCTGCCCGTCATAAGCTTTACCCGCACGAGCGAAAAGCCCTGTTTGACTTCGAGCACGTCGTAATGCAATTCCGCCTTTTTCGCTCCCTCGGTCAACATGGGCACGACCATTACAATGTTCTTCGCCTCGTTCTTTTTGAGGTAGTGAGTGAGATTGGCGGAGCGCTCTCTCGGCACGCCGCAGGTAACGCAGAAATAAGTCTTTTCGAAACTTCCTTCCTTTATCGCGGAGCAAAGCCTCTCTGCCGCCTTGCTCGTCTTTGCAAAGACCATCACTCCGCCCGTGGGACGATCGAGCCTGTGCACCAACCCGCAATAGACGTTGTCCTTGCCGGTTTCCTTTTTGATGTGCTCCTTTACTGCCGTGAGCATATCGGGATCTCCCGAATCGTCGGCCTGCGAGGGCACGTTCTGGGGTTTGACGGCGACAAGTATATGCCTGTCCTCATGCAGTACGACGAGATCGTCACAGCCGAAATCAGATCTGTTCACGAGTATTCCTCCATATTCCGCTGCAACCGCACGGAAGCGGTATCCCGTCCCCCGTAGGCAGTCCCAGCTCGTAAGATTCGAAATCGCCGCCTCTGCCCGGCAGCGTAAGTCTGAGTATATTTTCTATCACAGTAGGCTGAAGTCCCGTGGTGTACGAATTGATCAACACGAAAAGCGGATCGTCCGAAAGCAGTTTTACGCACTCTTTCACAAATCCGAACAGGTCGTCTTCCAGTTTCCACACTTCGCCCGAAGCTCCGCGCCCGTAGGACGGAGGATCCATGACGATCGCGTCGTAACGGCGCCCTCTGCGCTGTTCTCTTGCGACGAATTTGCCGCAGTCGTCTACTATGTATCTGATCGATCCGTCCGGCACGCCGCTCAAAGAAGCGTTGACTTTTGCGCGTTCGACCATTGCCTTGGCGGCGTCCACATGAGTGACCTTGGCGCCCGCCGCCGCGCACGCCACGCTCGCCCCGCCCGTATAGGCGAACAGATTCAGCACGTTTATATCCCTGCCCGCTCCGCGGATGAGCCTTTGCGCCTCGTCCCAGTTGACCGCCTGTTCGGGGAAAAGTCCCGTGTGCTTGAATCCCATCAGTTTGAGAGAAAAGGACAGACCTTTTCTGCTCACGGTGAAGTTGTCGGGCACTCCTTTGGAGAAAGTCCAACCTCCTCCCCCGCTGCTGCTTCGACGGTAGACGGCGTTGATGCCGCGGTAACTTTCCAGTTCGAAACGCGGCTGCCAGATGATCTGCGGATCGGGACGGAGAAGCACCAACGAACCCCAACGCTCGAGTTTGAGCCCTCCGCCCGTGGCGATTATCTCATAATCTTTCCAGTCTTCCGCTATCCTGATCATATGATCATATCTTTTCGACGGACAGCGTGACCTTGTCGCCGTTGACATCCCATTCCTTGGAATAGGCGTTTTCGATCAGTCCTTCGCGCATTTCGTCGCACAGGACGTCGCTCCTGATCTCCGCGTTCTCTCTTAGCACGCGCGCGCTCTCGCCCTCGGCAACGAAACCGACGCGTATGTGGTCCACGACCTCGAAGCCCGCCTCTTTGCGCATGGTCTGCAATTTGGATACAAGCTCTCTCGCAATGCCTTCGTCTATAAGTTCGGCGGTCAGTGCGGTATCGAGCACTACGGTCATGCCGCCGTCCGACTCCACGCTGAATCCTTCCTTGTCCACTATCCCGATGAGAAGGTCGCTCTCTTCCAGCTCTATCCGCGCTCCGTCCGCCTCGAACGTCCAAGCTTTGCCCGATCTTACCGTTTCCACGACCCGAGCCGCTTCGGGACCGAGCGAGGACAGGTACGCTTTGATCGCGCCGAGATGTCTGCCGTATTTGGGGCCGACGGTCTTGAGCTGCGGCTTGATCTCGTAGGAGATGAAGTCCGCCGCGTCGCCGCCGGTCAGCACCTCGTCCACGTTGATCTCGTCGGCGATGTAGTCGAGTACCGCGGCGTCGGCAGGCGCGCTCTTGCCGATCACGTACAGTTTGGAGAGCGGCTGTCTGTTCTTTATATTGACCTTGTTGCGGCACGCTCTTCCCAATGCGACCGCTTTGAGAACGTATTCCATATCCTCTTCGAGAGCCTTGTCCACCGCGCTCTCGTCCGCTACGGGGAAAGAGTCGAGGTGTACGCTCTCGGGAGCGTCGGGATAGAATCCGCGCACGAGATTCTGATATATCTGCTCCGCCATGAACGGCACGAAAGGCGCCGTGACCTTGGACAGAGTGACCAATACCGTGTAAAGCGTGGTGTATGCCGCCGCTTTGTCCGCGCTCATCTCGCTGCCCCAGAAGCGCTCGCGGCTACGGCGCACGTACCAGTTGGACAGCTCGTCCACGAAATCGGATATCTCGCGCGCGCTCTCGGTTATCTTGTACTCGTTGAGATCGTCGTCCACGGTCTTGACAAGGCTGTTGAGCTTGGAGAGTATCCACTTGTCGAGAAGCGAAAGTTCGCATCGTTTGACGTCGAAACGCGTCGGATCGTATTTGTCTATGTCGGCGTACAGCACGAAGAACGAATACGTGTTCCACAGCGTACCCATAAACTTGCGCTGGCTCTCGCTGACGTTCTCGGCGCTGAACCTGGACGGCAGCCACGGTGCGGAAGAGCTGTAAAAATACCATCTCACGGCGTCCGCGCCCTGCTTGTCCAGTACGCTCCACGGATCGACGACGTTGCCCTTGTGTTTGGACATCTTGACGCCGTTCTTGTCGTTGACGTGACCGAGCACGATACAGTTTTTGAAAGGCGCTTTGCCAAAAAGCAGCGTGGACACCGCGAGCAGCGTATAGAACCAGCCTCTCGTCTGATCCACCGCTTCGCTTATGAAGTCCGCGGGGAAATGCTTCTCGAATATCTCTTTGTTTTCAAACGGATAATGCCACTGCGCAAAGGGCATGCTTCCGCTGTCGAACCAGCAGTCCATGACCTCGGGCGTGCGGTGCATCACGCCGCCGCACTTCTCGCACTTTATCGTCAGAGGATCGAGATAGGGCTTGTGCAGTTCGATATCACCGGTGACTCCGGTGAGTTCTTTGAGTTCCTTCTTGCTGCCTACAACATGGGTGTGTCCGCAGTCGTCGCAGACCCACACGGGGATCGGAGTGCCCCAATAGCGCTCGCGCGATATGCCCCAGTCGATGACGTTTTCGAGGAAGTTGCCCATCCTGCCCGATCCGATGGTCGGCGGGATCCAGTTGACGCTCGCGTTGTTGGCGAGGAGCCTTTCTCTGACCTCGGTCATCTTTATGAACCAGCTGCTGCGCGCATAGTACAGAAGCGGCGTGTCGCAGCGCCAGCAGAACGGATAGCTGTGTTCGAACATCAGTTCTTTGAACAGCAGACCGCTCGATTTCAGGTGCTCTATGACCAGCTTGTCGCCGTCCTTGACGAAGATGCCTTCCAGATCGCCCGTGCCGGCGACGAATCTGCCGCGATCGTCCACCATCTGTACGAACGGCAGTCCGTATTTACGCCCCACGTTTGCGTCGTCTTCGCCGAACGCAGGCGCGATATGGACAACGCCCGAACCGTCGGTCAGCGTGACGTACTCGTCGCACACTACGTAGAACGCGGCGTCTTTGCCCTTATAGAAATCGAACAGCGGCACGTACGGAGTATATTCGTACTCCTTGCCTTTCTTGACGTCTATCAGCGTGTAGTCGTCGAACAGACTGTCCACGAGCGCGTGAGCGAGGATGTATATCTCTCCGCCCGACTTTATCTTCGCGTAATCTTCTATCGGATTCATACAGAGCGCTACGTTGGACGGAAGCGTCCACGGGGTCGTCGTCCAGGCGAGGAAATAGCCCTCTTCGTCGCGGAGTTTGAACTTGACGAATACCGACTTTTCCTTGACGAGTTTATAGCCCTGCGCGACTTCGTGGGAGGAAAGCGCCGTGCCGCAGCGGGGGCAGTAAGGCACTATCTTGTGTCCTTTGTACAGCAGTCCCTCGTCCGCGATCTTTTTGAGCGCCCACCACTCGGATTCGATATAATCGTCCTCATAGGTGACGTACGGATGCTCCATATCCACCCAATAGCCGACGCGCTCGGACATACGCTCCCACTCGTGTTTGTATTTCCACACGCTCTCTTTGCACTTTTCGATGAAAGGCACTATTCCGTACTTCTCTATATCCTGCTTTCCGTCCATGCCGAGGGACTTTTCCACTTCCAGCTCGACGGGAAGACCGTGAGTGTCCCAGCCCGCCTTGCGCAGCACGTGATATCCCTTCATCGTCTTGTAACGGGGGATTATGTCCTTCATGACTCTCGTCAGTATATGTCCGATATGCGGTTTGCCGTTGGCGGTCGGAGGACCGTCGTAGAAAGAGAACTCGGGACGCCCCTCGCTCATCTCGACGCTCTTCTCGAAGATGCGGTTGTTCTTCCAGAATTCGAGCACCTCGTGCTCGCGCGAACAAAAGTCCAGACTCGAATTTACTTTTTTATACATTTCTTCCTCCGCGGAAAATTTGATTTCTTTTTACGACGCTTCGCCGTCTTCCGACGCTTTGCCTCCGTCTTTCGGCGCGCTCTCGCGTACGTAGCATTTGGTGACGCGTTTGTGTCCCGTCTCTGCAACCGTGATGTCGAGCCCCTCGAAAGCTATGCGGTCGCCCTTTTGAGGAACTCTGCCCAGCTCCTGGAACACCAGCCCCGACAACTGGACGGCGTCGTATTCGTCGGGATCGCCCGTCAGACCGAAATATTCGAAAAATTCGTCCAACTTGACTTCTCCCGAAACTTCGTATCCGCCGTCGGGCAATTCGGTAAAGGATTCCACGACGCGGTCGTGCTCGTCCCATATGTCGCCGACGAGCTCTTCCAATATATCCTCCAACGTCACTATGCCCTGCGTGCCGCCGAATTCGTCCACGACAACGGCAAGGTGCGTCTTGGCTTTCTGCAATCTGCGCAGCAACACGCTTATCTTCATGAAAGGCGTGGCGTAAACGAGATTGTCCGACACAGCCGAGTCTATCTTTTTAGCGCCGCCTATATAGGCGTTGTAGAAGTCTTTTTCGTTGAGCAGACCGACGACGTTGTCGATGGTGTCGTCGTATACAGGCAGTCGCGAAAAACCCGTCCTGCGGAACACTTTCATCACCGATTCCATATCCGCCCCCTTCTTCACGGCCTGCACGTCCACGCGCGGAGTGAGAATATCCTCCACGGTCAGATCGTCGAATTCTATCGCCGAGCGGATCAATTCTCCCTCGTACTCGTCTATACCTCCCTCCGTCTGCGCTTCGTCCACGAAAGTGATCAGTTCGTCGTCGGTGATCGAAGCGTCTTTTTTTGGTTTGAGTATCTTACCGAGCAATTTCTGCCACAGCCCGAACAGCCACGTCAGAGGGAAAAGCAGTACGCATACCGCGTACGTAAGCCCCGAAAACGCCATCGCGACTTTTTCGGGATCGCGCTTTGCGAGCGCCTTGGGAGATATCTCTCCGAATATCAGCACCACCACGATCGCGACTATCGCGGATATCGCGCCCGCAAGTCCCGCGTTGTCGTCTATCATCGCCATAAACAAAAATACCGCAAGAGTCGTCGCGACGATGTTGACGATATTGTCGCCTATAAGAAGCGCCGTAAGCAGTCTGTCCGACTTTTCGGACAGCGCGAGAACTTTTCGGGCTCTTTTGTTGCCTTCCTGCGCCAAAGTCTTTATCCTGACCTTGTTGAGGGAAGAATACGCCGCCTCGACGGCGGAAAAAAACGCCGAGAGGATAAGCAATATTGCGATCGACACCAGATATAACGGGATTTCCATAGATCCGCGAGCGTGCACGCCTCCTTGCGCGTAAATATATACGCGACGTAAATATTATAAAACATCGCGCCCGCATAGTCAACAATAAAGCGGCTTTATCCTTCCGTTTCGTATATACTTCCGCCGCGATATGCCTCGCGGAGCGCCCCAAAGCCAAAGCCTCAATACGTGCCGAAACGGCAAAAAGCCGATACATATACCGAATTTACGCCCGCAACGCCTTCCCTCGCGGCGCCGCCCGACCTTATCGGCAGACTGCCGGTAGCGATACTTGCACTCACCGCATGTCCCGCCGCTTCCGCGATATCCTTCCTGCGGACCGTTCCGTATCTTTCGGCGCGCGTCGTAAATAAGTCGGGGCTGCCGATCGATCGGCAGCCCCGTGAGTTTATATGCGTTTTATCCTGTTGCGTTAAAGCGTGCGCTGTTTTATATTGGGATCGACTACGTTGAGCACGTCTACGTAATAGCGCTTTCCCTTGTAGCGGTAATACACGACCAGATCGAATATCTGCGCGTGCATGAGCGACGCGATGACGACGAAAATGAGTCCTATGCCGAACGTAACGAGCCCGAACACGATCGCGATCGCGAAGACGATAAGATAATACGCGAAATACCAACCCATAAGGTACGAAAAGCGTTCTTTTGCCATTTTTCCGCTTTCTTTCAGAGCCTCGGTCACGCTCATGCCGTCCGATACCATAGCGGGAGCCCAGCCCGCCAGTACGGTGCGGCGCAGAGCCGTCAGCGCGAAGAATACGAGAAGCGTAAGAAAGCATCCTACCAGAGCGGACAGTTTGAACGCCGTTACGAACAGCAGCCAGACCAAAAACACGCCGACCGCGTAATAAAGCAGACTGATCGCCGTATAAAGCAGCGAGAACCTCATGGCTTTGACGAAATTGGCGACGAGATTGGACGCAAAGCCGAATTTACTGTTGGACGACATATAGTTGTGCATGATGTCGGACACACTGTACATACCCCACATCATGAATATGACGAACACGAAATAAAGCAGTATCGCAAGGACGATCGCCACGTTTATCCTCACGGAGTTGCCCGCGATTATTTCGAGAAAACTTTGATAAATGTCTTCCAGATGAGCGTATGCCGCCTCCTGCTCCGCGGGCTGACTGCCGAAGATCGTAGAAGCATAGTCGCCGATAGCGGGCACTATCTCCAATTCTTTGACCTGATCGATAAAGTCCGTCAGCGTAGGATAAAGCACGCTCACGGACAGCGCGGCGAAGACTATCGCCAGCACGAGCAGGAACAGAAACAGTTTGTAGATCGTCGAGAACCTCGCCGTCATTATGCTCAATGAATGTTTGAATGCCATCGTTTACACCTTTTCCCCGTAATTTTTGAGGTCTTCCCTCTCTATATCTTCCATATCGAAGAACGCGTCGAACATAAGCACGTGGAAGTACATGAACACGAACAGATAAAACAGAACGTCCGCTATCTGCATGAGCCCCGGGACGTTGAACGCGTGGATCACGCACAGCGGCACGTACGCCGCCACAGTCGGCAGCACGACCGCGACGAGCAGAGAGCCGAACCTCGACACGACTTCGGACACGCTTCGTTTTATCGATTTGAAGAATCCGAAGCCCTTGACCGTCATGTTGGGGATGACGAACAAAAACAGCGTCGCCACGCAGAGAAAACACGCTATCCCCACCACGACCGTTATCGCGCTCATGGCGATAATGCCCGCGGTGACGGAGATCGCTTTCGCCCAGAAGAACACGAACAACGTGACGAAAAGTCCGAGCATCTCTATCATTATCATGAGCGCGATCATACCGAGAGCCATCGGGATCGCGTACAGATTCACTTTCTTGAAAAACTGCCTTACCGTAAGCGGATAAAACTGACCGTAACGCATCTTGTGCTGAACGCTGCCGACGGCTGCGCTCGCGCAGACGACGTACAGCACGAATCCGAGCACGAGAAGAGCTACTTTATATCCCCTGTCCAGATCGCTGGCGCCGAGGAACACCTCGTCGAAGTTCAGCGATTCGCCGAAATCGGTATTGACAAGCAGTCTTATCAGAGAGACGGGAGAATTGACCAGACCGCGCACGCGCGCCGGCGATATGAAATAAAGCGCCATACGCACGAAGTGTCTGCCGACGTAACGGAAAGAACTTTTCAGATATCTCATGTCGATCCTCCGACTTTGATTTTACTATATTTTACTCGCGCGGTCAAGAGAGGTGTGCGCGCTCCCTGACGAACCGCTCCGCGTCCTCGGGCGTATCTGCGAAAAAGACGACGTTGGGGCGATTTATCGCGTCGTAGTCGCCGAAGCCCCATTTGCAGATAACGCAGTCCAGTCCGCATTGCAGAGCGCCTTCCGCGTCGAAGTCCGTATCGCCTATCATCACGCAGCGGTCTTTGTCGGCGCGCAGAGTTTCGAGCGCGTGGGACAAGACTTCGCTCTTGGTCTCGCGGACCTTATATTTGAGCCCCGAGACGAAATGCACATAGTCGGACAGTCCGAATCCCTCGAGCAGCGCGACCGCCTCCTCCTCTTTCTTGCAGGTCGCCACGCAGACTTTGAATCCGTTCGCGGACAATCTCGCGAAGCTCTCCTTTATGCCGTCGTAAAGACGAGTCAGCTTTATATTGCCAGCAACGTAGGCATTGCGGAAATACGCCACCGCTTCGTACGCCTTGTCGCGGTCTCCGAAATACGAATAAAACGTATCGGACAGCGGCGGCCCTATGTAACGCGGATAGAGCGACTTGTCTACGGACATCCCGTAATGGGCGAACGTATCGTCAAGGGTCGCGTATATCCCGGGCGAGGTGTCGCAAATCGTTCCGTCGAAATCGTAAAACAGATATTCGTACATCATTCGCCGAGCGCCGCCGCCTGTTTTTTCAGCTCTTCCGCCTTTTGTCTGTTGGCGGCGAGTTTCTGCGTTTCCTTTTCTATGAGCGCTTTGGGCGCCTTGGCGACAAAGCCTTGGTTCGCGAGAAGCTTTTCTCCCCTGTCGATCTCGGCGAGAGTGTTTTCGAGCTGCTTGTGCAATCTCTCGCTCTCCTTGGCTATATCGACGAGTTCGCCGAGAGGAACGGATATCGTGCCGTAAGAGCCGACCAGCGTCACGGTCCTGCCCTCGGGCTTTTCGCCGAAGACGACGTCTTCCGCCCCAGCGAGCCGCTTGATGTAGTCGGCGTCCTTTGCCGTCACAGTGGCGGAATCGAGATATACGTTGACCTTTTTGGACGGAGCTACGCCCTTCTCCGCCTTCATGTTGCGGATCGCGCGGATAGCCTCTATCACCGTTTCGAAACGTCTGCGCTCCGCCGAATAGTTGTATTTCTTTTCCGCCTGAGGCCAGGTCGCGAGCATTATGCTGCGCTTTACGCCGGGCAGATTGCGGTATATTTCGTCCGTGATGAAAGGCACTATCGGGTGCATGAGTCTGAGCACGTTGTCGAGCACGTAGACCAGTACGCCCGCCGTGTTCGCTTTTTTGTCGGGATCGTCCGAATGCAGCGCCGTCTTGGACAGCTCTATATACCAGTCGCAGAACTGCGACCACACGAAGTCGTACAGTTTGCCGTCCGCAAGACCGATCTCGTATTTGTCCAGAGCCTTGGTGACTTCCTTTATCGTACGGTTGAGTTCGGCAAGTATCCACTTGTCCGCCGCCGAGAGTCTGAACGTCCCCATCTTCTTGGGTTTAACGCCTTCTATGTTCATCAGCACGAAACGCGAAGCGTTCCACAGCTTGTTCATGAAGTTGCGCGCGCTCTCCGTCTTTTCGTCCGCGTACCGCGTGTCGCTGCCGGGAGCTATGCCCTGTGTGAGCGAATAGCGCAGACTGTCCGCGCCGTACTTGTCTATCACTTCGAGCGGATCGATGCCGTTGCCCAAAGACTTGCTCATCTTCCTGCCTTCCTTGTCGCGGACTATGCCGTGTATCAGCACTTCGGGGAACGGGATCTCGCCCATATGCTCTATGCCCGAGAAGATCATTCTCGCGACCCAGAAGAATATGATGTCGTACGCGGTCACGAGCAGACTGTTGGGATAGAAATAAGCGAGGTCTTCCGTCTTGTCGGGATATCCCAACGTCGAGAACGGCCACAGCGCGCTGGAAAACCACGTATCCAACACGTCCTCGTCCTGTCTGAAATGCGTATGGCCGCACTTGGGACATACGGTCGGCGCGCTCTTCGCAACGACCGTCTCTCCGCAATTCTCGCAATAATAAGCGGGTATGCGGTGTCCCCACCACAGCTGACGGGAGATACACCAGTCGCGCACGTTCTCCATCCAGTTGAGGTATATCTTCGCAAAACGCGACGGGATGAACTCTATCTTCTTTTTCTTTACGGCTTCGATCGCGGGTCTTGCCAGTCCGTCCATCCTGACGAACCACTGCTTGGACACCATGGGCTCGACCGTACAGCCGCAGCGGTAGCACTCGCCCACGTTGTGTTTGTAATCCTCTATGCGGACCATATACCCGCCTTCTTGCAGGTCCGCGACTATCTTCGCTCTCGCCTCTTCGCGGGACAGTCCGCAGTACGCGCCCGCTTCTTCGTTCATCGTCCCGTCGTCGTTCATTACGCGTATGACGGGCAGAGAGTGGCGCTTGCCCACCTCGAAGTCGTTGGGGTCGTGCGCCGGCGTGATCTTAACGGCGCCGCTTCCGAAATCCTTTTCCACGTAATCGTCCGCTATCACGGGGATCTCTCTGTCCGTAAGCGGCAGTCTGAGAGTCTTGCCGACGGCGTCTTTATATCTCTCGTCGGAGGGATTGACCGCGACGGCGGTATCTCCGAGCATCGTTTCGGGTCGGGTGGTGGCTACGACTATGCTGCCGCTCCCGTCCGTGAACGGATACGCTATATGCCACAGGTGCGAAGCCTGTTCGGAATATTCGACTTCCGCGTCGGACAGCGCCGTCTTACAGGACGGACACCAGTTGATGATCCTGTCTCCGCGGTAGATTATGCCCTTTTCGTAGAGATTTACGAACACTTCGAGCACCGCCTTGGAACAGCGCTCGTCCATGGTGAACGCCTCGCGCGACCAGTCGCACGAAGAACCGAGACGACGGAGCTGCTTTTCTATCCTGCCGCCGTATTTCTCTTTCCATGCCCACGCGCGTTTCAAAAAACCTTCTCTGCCGACGTCTTTTTTGGAAAGCCCCTCTTCTTTCTTCATGTTCTCGACGACCTTGACCTCGGTCGCGATCGACGCGTGATCGGTGCCCGGCAGCCAGAGCGCGCAATACCCGCTCATACGCTTGTAACGTATGATGACGTCCTGTATCGTCTGGTCGAGCGCATGCCCCATATGCAGCTGCCCCGTTATGTTGGGCGGCGGCATCATGATGGTGAAAGGCTCTTTCTTCTTGTCGATCTTTGCGGTGAAATAGCCCTTGCTCTCCCACTCCTCGTACAATCTGCTTTCGAAATCCTGCGGATCGTAGGTCTTCTTCATATCCATAACAAAACCTCTCTTTTCTCTCCGTTTTACTTGTTTACTTGCTTGTTTCGATTTTTGCGTTTTCGGTTTTTACGCGCAAAGCAACGCGATCAGCGCTCCGACGACCAATACCGTCGCTCCGACGATCTTGACCGCCATGGGTTCGGATGCGGCGCGCAAAAATCGGTTTTTGCGGTTTTCGCCGCCGTCATTTCGCGCCTCTGCCTCCTCGTTTTCTTCCTCTTTCCGCGAGTCGTCCTCGGCGCCGTCTCCGCCCGACGCGGGTCGTCTTCCGTCACGCGACGAACGCGCCGAAAAAAAATCGGATATCGGTCCCGACGCCAGCACTACGGCGAGCCCTACGACCATCAGCACTATGCCGACGATAACTCCGGGATCGGTGAATCGCTCGGGACTGAATTCGAAAAACGCCGCCGTCACTCGTTCCGCTCTCCGCCGTCGTGATCTTCCCCCGGCGCGGATCCCGCCTCTGCGGCGCCGTCCGCGGACTGATCGTTCTTCGCCTCGGAGGGCTCGGCAAGCCCGTATTTGACTTTCAGTTCTTCGAGAGTCAACTCGCCCAAAGGTTCGCCGTTGGGGTCGAGCTCATCCAGGATTCCGCTCCTCTTATATCTCAACAGCGATTTTTCGTACTTGTAGGTATACTGCACCGCCGCGATGACCGCAAGCACGGAACCTGCGATCAGTATCACGAGATCGACGTAATAGACGGCTTCGTGCAAATCTACCAAGAACGCGAGCGTTATGCCTATAAAATTGGTGAACGCCGCGGCTTTGCCCCACTTGTTCGCCATCTGTTCGACCTGGCGTTTACTGGCGCGCATGAAGTACTTGCTCGTCACGCCGATAAATATCTCCTTGAAGATTATTATCCCGATGAACGCCCAGTGCATATTGCCTATGATGCCGAGCGTCAGCATCGCGAAACATTGCAGCAGCTTGTCCGCAACGGGATCCAGAACTTTGCCGATGTCCGACACCATGTTGAAATGTCTTGCGATCCACCCGTCCGCGATATCGGTCGCGGAAGCGAATACGAACAGCCCGAACCCCGCCCAGAGATATTCTCCGCGCGACGGATCGGCATAGTAAGCGAACATCATCCACAAAAAGAACGGCAGACACAGAAGTCTGACGTATGTGAGTATGTTCGGAATAGTAAAAGCGTCTTTTTTGGAAAACTTCATGTCGTTCTGTCTCTTATACACATCTGACGCTGCCGACGATCTTACGC
>ERZ1090880.207-NODE-207-length-35625-cov-7.093450_pt1 | contig 35625 bp, 22 predicted proteins | sample MGYA00478471_ERZ1090880 | MGnify/ENA primary metagenome ERZ1090880 (study PRJEB33644, sample SAMEA5815734) | chicken gut metagenome | biome: Chicken; feature: Gastrointestinal Tract; material: Caecum | place: Ireland | collected 2019-01-01 | study: A study of the... | reverse complement strand
TTCCGTGATCTGAAAGAAAACCCGACGTTCGCCGAAAGGCTCTGCGCCGGGTTTTCTCTCTTTGCGCTCGTCGTCGCCCGCCTTTGCCCGTCAGCGTTTTGCTTATCGCAAAACGCCCGACGTGCGCGGCGGCTCCTCCTCTTCCCAAAAAATCTTTGCTGACGCAAATCTTTTTAGGGATCCCTGTAAACAGAGCACAAATATTATAGAATGCCGCGCATTCACCTTTCCCTCGGCAGCGCGGGGCGCTGTGAGGTGCAAAAGCAAAAAGCGCGGTTTTTACTTTTGCAGAGATTTCGGAAGGGGGACGAAATTTGTTTCAAAAGAGATGAAACAAATTTCCGTGATCTGAAAGAAAACCCGACGTTCGCCGAAAGGCTCTGCGCCGGGTTTTTTATTGCGCGATATGCCGCGGCGATTTCCGTCAACCGCTTTGCTTTGCGCGAAAAGTGTGTTATAATAAATGCAGAAGAAAAGCGGGCGCCCCTTGCGCCGCGCAAACCGGAGGGAAAACATGATCGAAAAATACATCGACGCCGCGGCAGGCAACAAGAAGGCGGAACTCGTCCTCAAAAACGGAAGTTTCGTAAACGTGTTCACGGGCGAGATCGTCCGCGCGGACATCGCCGTCGAGGGCGGCAAGATCGTCGGCTTCGGCGATTATGAAGGGGAGAAAGAAATCGACATAGCGGGCAAGATCGCCGTGCCCGGGCTGATCGACGCGCACGTTCACATCGAAAGTTCGCAGCTCTCTCCCGAGGCGTTTGCGGGGCTGGTGATGCCGCGCGGTACGACGACCGTCATCGCCGACCCGCACGAGATCACCAACGTCTGCGGCATCGCGGGCGCAAAGTACATCGCGGATGCCGCCGCGCATACCCCGCTGGAAGCCAAAGTGATGCTGCCTTCCTGCGTGCCCGCGACGGCGTTTGAAACGAGCGGCGCCGTTCTCACGGGCGCGGATACCGAAAAATATATGAACGCTCCCTTCATTTACGGGCTGGGCGAATTCATGAACTATCCCGGGGTGCTCTTCAAAGACCCCGAGGCGATGAAGAAGATAGAGGCGGCGAAGAAGGAGGGCAAGGTCATCGACGGGCACGCGCCCTCCACGAGCGGGAAGGGGCTGAACGCCTATATCGCCGCGGGCATCTCCACCGACCACGAGTGCGTCACCCCCGAAGAGGCGGAAGAAAAGGTCTCCAAAGGAATGTATGTACATCTGCGCGAGGGCAGCGCGACGCGCAACGTCGCCAAAAACTGCAAGGCGGTCAATGCCTTCAATCTGCGCCGCTTTCTGCTGTGCACGGACGACCGCCACGCCGCCGACCTCGAGGCGAACGGCCACCTCGACAACGCCCTGCGCGTCGCCGCAGCGGCGGGGCTCGACCCCGTTTGGGCGGTCATCGCCGCGACGCTCAACCCGGCGGAGTGCTACCGCCTGCGCGGCAAGGGCGCCATCGCGCCGGGGTACGACGCCGACATCGCCGTGTTCTCCGATCTGAAAGACTTTAACTGCGAACTTACCCTCAAAGGGGGCAAGGTCGTTGCCGAAAAGGGGAAGCCGCTCTTCGATACCTCTGCGCGCGATCTGCCCGCGGAGGTGAAGAACACCGTTCACCTCGGCGAGATCTCCCCCGATGCTTTCCGCCTTGCGCTGAAGGGGAAAAAGGCGAACGTCATCCGCATTTTGCCCGACAACGTGGTCACCGAACGTTCGGTGCGCGAGGTAAAGAGCGAGGGCGGCGACGTGGTCTTAAAGGGGACTGACCTTCTCAAACTCGCCGTCGTCGAGCGCCACCGCGGCACGGGCAACATCGGGCTGGGGCTTTTGGAGGGCTACGGGCTGAAAGACGGCGCCATCGGGCTGACCGTCGCGCACGACTCGCACAACGTCATCGTGCTGGGCGACAACAATGCAGACATGGCGGCGGTCGTCAACGAACTGCGCCGCATCGGCGGGGGCATGGCGGTCGTTTCGGGCGGCGAGGTGCATTCGCTGCCGCTGGACATCGCGGGGCTGATGAGCTCCATGCCCGCAGAGGAGTATGTAAAGCGTTCGGAAGAGCTGCTTGCGTGTGCCTACGCGATGGGGGTCAAGCGCGGGTTCGAGGCGTTTATGAGCCTCTCCTTCCTCGCCCTGCTCGTCATCCCTTCGCTGAAACTTTCAGATAAAGGGTTGTTCGACGTAGACAAATTCACCTTCTGCGATATAAATGCGTAAAAGATAAGCGCCTCCCTTCCGGGGAGGCGCGTTTTTGTATAACGAAAACCCGCGGATAGTCCGCGGGTTCAAGAGAGGGTTTGCCGATGAACAAAAAAGAGCAAAAGGAAAGGCAATAAGAAATAAGGCAAAAAGAGAAGAAAAAGCAAGGATAGAAAAATAAACGGGAAAATAAAAATAAGGAACAAAAAAAGAGGCGCAAAGGCATAGGAGAAGAAAGTTAAGCACAGGGAATGCCCGTTCACGGGCGGCAAGTAACAATCGCATGACTGCCAGGTCGTCATAAGCGCGGCTTGCGCGCCGCTGGTAATATTAGGACTAATTGCCCGAAAATGAAAAACCACCGGCTTTGCCGGTGGATATTTATTGTTGCAGACAAAGTATTTGTTTTTTTGATCATTGCGAGCGTCTGAATTGTCCGGGAGATAAACCGTAACGTTTTTTGAAGGCATTGGAAAAATTGACGGAGGAACTGTATCCTACGCGGTCGGAAACTTCTTCGACGGTACAGTCGGAAAAAGAAAGCAGTTCACGGGCTATGTGCATTCTCTTTTCAAGGATATAGGCATATGGAGAAAAACCGGTTTCTTTACGGAACAGCCTGCTCATGTGTTGCGGTGAAAGGTTGCATTTGCGGGAAAGATCGCGTATGCCGATCGGCGATGCGTAGTTTTCATCTATATAGCGAACGATATTCCGTACAGCGGCAGAATAGCGCAAGGAATATTCTGTTGCAGATTTCTCGCACAGTTCGCACAGGATTCCGTGTATCAATACGGATATATCTCCTTCGGAAGGCATCTCTCCGCTTTCGATAGCTGAACAGAGGTGCAGCAGTTTTTCGGACTGTTCCTCAAAATGAGCGTTAAGGAAATTTCTGCCCCGGGAACGGGTTATTTCTTCATAGAAAGCACGGGCATTGTTTCCGTCAAAGTGTATATATACGAACTCCGTAGGAACAATCGCGCGATAGCGGTGACGGCTGTAACAGTCTATCAGAACGATACTCCCGGCAGAGGCTTCGCAGCCGGAACCGCCTTCTTCGGCGTAAAGTTTGCCGTTCAGTATATACATGAGCAAAAAACTGTCGTATGCATTGGAAGGCCGGGCCTCTGTATAATATTCGGTTGCATAAAAATGGCCGAGCCCGATCATGTAATATAAAAAATGCCTCGCAAAATCGGACGGTTTGCTGAGAAGAAAAACCGAAGTGTCTTTTATTGTGGTGAGTTGCCGCTTTTCAATATCCATACCGATATTATATATCGTTTTGCCTCTGATGTAAAGAGAAAGAGCGTTTTTAATATATTTTAGCTAAAAAATGCGATTGAATCGGGATAAAATGTGCGATATAATAATAAAAGAGCGGAGGTGAAAAATGGGAAAAGCGATCATACGCAGGCAAAAGATGGTTATACCTACATACGATGCGGGAGAGGAAGAAAAACTGCCGATGTTCTTTGAAAAAAGAGTATATCAGGGAAGCAGCGGAAAGGTGTACCCGAATCCCGTTACGGAAAAGATATCGGATAAAAAAGAACTTCGCGAATACGATGCCGTTATTCTTGAAAACGATTATATACATGTTATCGTTCTGCCGGAACTGGGCGGACGCATTTATACGGCCTATGACAAGAGCAACGGATATGATTTCATTTATCACAACCGCGTTATCAAACCTGCGCTGGTAGGGCTGCTCGGACCGTGGATCTCGGGAGGGATCGAATTTAATTGGCCGCAGCACCATCGTCCTTCTACATTCAGGCGTATAAACAGCCGGATTTTTGAATATGACGACGGGAGTGCCGCTGTCTGCGTCGGAGAGATCGAAAATATGTTCGGGCTCGAACAAGTCGCATATATCCGCATTTACCCCGATAAAGCATACATAGAGATTTCAGTTCGGGTCTATAATCGCAGCGAACAAGACCAGACATTCCTCTGGTGGGCAAATCCCGCATTCAAGGTGAACAACGATACAGCGACTGTTATGCCTCCCGATGTGACGGCTGTATTTGATCACGGCAGGCGTGCGGTGAGTACATACCCTGTCGCGACAGGCGAGTATTACAAAATGGATTACAGCGCGGGGGTGGATATTTCCCGTTATAAAAATATCCCTGTTCCGACTTCTTTTATGGCATACAGGTCGGACTTTGACTTCATAGGCGGTTATGATTTCGGAAAAGAGGCCGGGATGTATCACGTTGCAGATCATCAGATATCTCCGGGCAAAAAGCAATGGACGTGGGGCTGCGGAGAATTCGGCAAGGCATGGGACAGAAATCTGACCGACGAAGACGGGCCGTATGTCGAGCTTATGACGGGCTGTTTTACCGACAATCAGCCGGATTTTACTTTTATCCGCCCGTGCGAAGCAAAGGAGTTTGTTCAATACTTCATGCCTTACAGGGGAGTCGGTTATATCAAGAATGCAAATCGGGATTTTTGTTTGGGGACGGACGGCGGCGTACTGAAGATATATTGCACGGGGAATATTGAAAACGTGCGGGTCACAGCCGTCTGCGGCGGCAAAGAGATTTTTTCCTGTATGCAGGATTTTACGCCGGCTACCCGTTTCTGCCGTGATATCCCGGAAGATGCGGCGATAGAGATCTCTTATCCTGGCGGGGAATTGAGGTATGATCCCGCGCATATAAAAAAATTTCCGGTGCCTGCGCCGGCGGAAGCGATCCCGGAGCCGCAATATGTGCAGTCAACAGAGGAATTATATATATACGGGTTACATATCGAACAGTATCGGCACGCGACCCGTTTGCCGGAATTATATTACGAAGAAGGGCTTCGGCGCGATCCTACGGACGCGCGTCTGAATTGTGCATACGGAAATCTGCTTCTCCGCCGCGGTGCTTTTGCCCGTAGCAAAGAGTATTTCAGAAGAGCGATCGAAAAACTTACGCTCAAAAATGCGAATCCTCCTGTAACGGATCCTTTTTTCGGCCTTGCCAACTCGGCGAAGCCTGTCGGGCGGAAGAAATAGCGGAATCCGAGTACCGTAGGGAAATATGAGAGGGGAGCGTTACAGCCCAACCTCGAAATGCTGGTGCAGCTTTGCAAGCGTATGATAATTTTTATAAATGCATTTGGACAAACGAAAATAAATCTGCGGCATTTTATTATCTGGCGGCGCTTGCGCTGCGCCGCGGCGATGCAAGGAAAGCGTCGGAACATGCCCGCGACAGTCTTCTTGCGTACGGCCGCAACGTGAAGGCGCTTTGCTGTGCGGGTGCCGCTTGTCGCGGTATGGGTGACGAGGAGGGGGCGGCACGTTTCTTCGCGGAAGCGGAACGGGCCGATCCGCTCGACTGTATCGCACGATATGAGCGGGCATTGCGTGAGGGGCAACCTTCTGCGGCGTTCGGAGAAGGAGTCAGCGATTATGAGGTTACCGATGCGGCGAAGGATTACCTTCTCGCAGGGGAGAGGGCGCGGGCCCGCTCTCTTTTGGAAGATTACCTGCGCGCGAGGGGCAGCGCAGGGCCTGCAATCGATTATTATTTGGGCTATATTGCGCTGGAAACGGGGGGCGATTGCGCGCCGTTCGTCGAGGCGGCGGGCAGGCACAGAGACCGGATCTGGTTCCCCAATCGCCTGTTCGATATCGTCGTTTTACAGGCGCTGGAAGAAGTATCGCCTCATCCGTTCACCGAATACAGCCTCGGCAACGCTTTTTATGATAAAAGACAGTACGATACCGCCGCGGCATATTGGCAGGAGAGCGTGCGGAGAGATCCGCATTTTCCCGCGGCGCTGCGCAATCTTGCCCTTTATTATTACAATAAAAAAGGAGATGCGGAGGCTGCCGTGTGTTCGTTGGAAAAGGCGTTTTATCAGGACAGGGGCAACGCCCGTCTTCTTCTCGAACTTTTTCAGCTTTACCGCCGCATCGGCAGAAGCGAGGCGCAGCAGCTTTCCTTCCTTCAGGCCAATGTAGAGACGGCGGCAAAGAGAGATGATTTGTGGCTGGAATATATCGGATTGGTTTGTCCTCAAGACCCTGTTCGTGCGGAACAGCTGTTGCTTGCCCGCAGGTTTCATCCGTGGGAAGGAGGCGAAGGCAAGACGACAAGGCTGTATAAGCGGATCAAGATAGCGCTGTACTTTGAATATAAACGCCAGGGGGATCCCCGGAAAGCAATAGAAAAACTGCGCGAAGCACTCATCTGTCCCGAAAATCTCGGAGAAGGGAAGCTGATCCTTGATAACGACAATGATGTGCATTATTTTCTCGGAGAGGGATATGAAGCGTGCGGAGAAGCCGCGGCGGCGCGCGCGGAGTATACGCTCGCAGCAAAGGGAAGTTGCGCTTTGGCGGACGATGTTTATTATAACGATACACCCGTCGAATATGTCTTCTACATCGCCAAAGCATACAAAAAACTCGGCGACGCCTGTCGGGCGGAAGAAATAGCGGAATCCATGCGTCGCTATGCCCGTGAAAACAAAGGCAGGAAAAAGAGTATTGATTACTTTGCCGTTTCACTGCCGGATCTGCTGATCTGGGAGGAGGACATCGACGAGCGCAATCGCCGTTTCTGTGCGCGGCTCGAAGAACTCGCGTCGCAGATCTGAAAAAAAATACGCTTGACAAGCGAACAGCTGACTGCTATCATAATGTTATCATAAAAATAAGGAGAAATTATGAGAAGTTTTGATTTCGACGACAAGGGCTTTCTGATCGGAGGGGAGAGAGACTTTCTCGTCGGCGGGGAGATCGCGCAGTTCCGCGTGCCGCGGGAGGAGTGGAGAAACCGGATGCGCCTGTTCAAAAAGGCGGGAGGGAATGCCCTTACGACCTCTGTGGCATGGCTCATCCATGAACCGGAGGAGGGGAATATCCTCTTCGGGGATACGGAATTCCGCGACCTTGCCGGCTATCTGCAGACGGCAAAGGAGGAGGGCCTGTTCGTCTATCTCCGCCCGGGGCCGCTGGTCTATACAGAACTCATCAACGGGGGCATCCCGCAGTGGCTTTTCGAAAAGTATCCGCAGGTAAAGGCGCGCAACGCCGCCGGGGAAACGATCGAACAGCTTTCCTACCTGCATCCCCTCGCGATGGAGAAATTCGAAAAGTTTTACCGCCGGTTCGCCGAGGAGATCAGGCCTTACCTCATCACGGCGGGCGGGCCCGTCGCCATGGTACAGCTCGACAACGAGCTTGCGGGCATCCACACCTGGAACGGCACGCTGGACTACAACGAGGAGTCCATGGGGATCTGCAGGGAAGGCGGGCTGTACCCGCGCTTCCTCGGGGAAAAATACGGCAGCATCGCTGCGTTGAACGCCGCTTACGGCACGGGGTATGCCTCCTTTACGGAGGTCGATCCGCGCGTCTTTTCCTTCGGGGGCAGGGAGCGCGCCCGTGCGGAGAAAGATTACCATGATTTTTATTGCCGGTCGCTCGCGGTGTACGCGCGCAGGCTTCTGACGCTGCTGCGTTCGTACGGCATCGACGTTCCCGTCACCGCCAACGCGGCAAACGCGTACCTGCTCAACTACCTCAAGGAGCTGAGCGACGAGATGAAGGGAGAAAAATTCTTCATCGGGTTCGATAACTATTACGGGCTGGACGTGAACTGGGCAAACTTCCATCCCACGCCGAAATGGTACATGAAGAACGTATATGCCGCCGACGCGATGCGCGCGATGGGGTATCCATTCAACGTGCTCGAGATGGAGCTGGGTTCGTATGCGGATATACCTCCCGTGCTTCCGGAAGACCTGTATCAGTGGTATATGCTCAACCTCGGCCTGGGCATGAAGGGGGTCAGCTACTATATTTTTGCGGGCGGCAGGAACCCCGAACGCACGGGATGCACCACGGAGGATTACGATTTTCAGGCGCCGGTGGCTTCAGACGGTACCATTCGTCCGAGCTACAGGACGCTGAAAAAGTTCAATGCCTTCCTGCAGAAGAACAAATGGCTGCTGAACGCGGAGCGCGTCAGCTCGGTGCAGCTGGGCGTGGAATGGCAGACCATGCGGGGCAACGACTATGCAAAATTTGCGGGCGTTCCCAATACTCTCGATGCGGAGGACAGACTGATCAAGTGCCTCTCCTATTCGCTGTTCACGTCAAAATATTCGCACAGGTTCGCCGAGCTTACGGGAGAGCTTGACCCCGCCCTTCCCCTCGTGGTCATGTGCCCGGACACGATGAGCGCGGCGGCGCAGCAGAACGTGGCGGACTTCATCGAAAAGGGCGGAAAGGCGTACCTGCTCGGGACGCTGCCTTCCCTCGATGAGAATTTTATGCCCTGCACCATCCTGCGCGACTATATCGGGGATATAGGAGAGGAGAAAAACCGTTCCGTCGATCCTTCCGTACTGATCGGCGGCAGGCGGGTCTATTATGTGAGCTGCCCCAATGTGCTCACGCGCATCCCCGAAGGGGCGGAATGCTTTGCCACGGACGGCGACGGAGAGCATATGCTCGGCTTCCGCATGAACAGGGGAAAGGGCAGGCTGTATTATCTCGGCGGCAGCTGGAGAACGACGGACTGCGTGCAGGTGCGTGCGCTGGAGGAGGTACTTGCCGATCTCGGCGCAAAGCCCTGCGTGGAGCATTCCGCTCCCAGCGTTTATGCGACGCTGCTTTCGGACGGGGACAGGTATGCGGCGTTCCTCATCAACCTTTACACGGGGGCGCAGGAATCCGAATTCAGAGTGCACACCGCAGGCGGGGTGAAGGATCTCGGCAGGATCCGCCTCAAACCGGCGGAGGTACGGTACGTTGAGCTGAGCGGCGAGCATTGAGAGGCCGCTTTTGCGGAGCAAGTAAAAAAAGTGCAATTTCCGGTCAAAAAGTGACCTTGAAATTGCACTTCTTTTCTGCTATAATGGCAGATAAGGAGGGTATTATGGGCAAGAAGATCAAAAATCTCGGCGTCATGGTAGATTGTTCGCGCGACGCCTGCTATAAACCGGAAGCGGTCGAGGAATTTATCTCCGTCATCGCGCGCATGGGCTACGATATGCTCATGCTCTACACGGAGGATACCTATGAGCTCGAGGACGAGCCCTATTTCGGATATATGCGCGGGAGGTACAGCCCGGCGGAACTGAAGAGGCTGGATGCCTTCGCGCGGGAGAAGGGGGTGGAGCTCGTTCCCTGCATACAGACGCTCGCGCACCTGGGGGCCATCACGCGCTGGCAGACTTACGGAGAGAAGTGTGTGGATGTGAACGACATCCTGCTCGTAGGGCAGCCCGAAACGTATGCGCTGATAGACAAGATGTTCGCCCGCGCGGCGGAGTGCTTCACCAGCCGCAGGATTCATATCGGAATGGATGAGGCGTACATGGTGGGGCTCGGGCGCTATCTCGACCTGCACGGCTGGAAACCGCGGTTCGAGGTGCTTCGGGAGCACCTCGCGCATATTTCGGAGATCGCAAAGAAGTACGGCTTTTCCTGCATGCTGTGGTCGGATATGTTCGTCAAGGCCGCCAACGGCGGAGAGTACTATCCGGAAACCTTCCGCATGACGCAGGAGCTCGTCGATGCCGTGCCTCCCGAAATGCAGCTCGTATATTGGGATTATTCGCACACCGAACAGAGCTTTTACGAAAAGATGATCGACGGGCACCGCAACTTCCGCAACGAGCTCTGGTTCTCGGGGGTGGCGTGGTCCTGCCTCGGATTTACGCCGCACAACCGCTTTTCCATGCTGGCGGCCGATGCCTCTATGGCGGCCTGCCGCGGCAGAGGGGTGGAGAACGTGCTCATTACCTCCTGGAAGGACGACGGGGCGGAGAGCTCGCTGTTTTCCGTATTGCCCGCGCTCGCTTATATCGCGGCGAACAGGGAGCACCCTGCGGGCGAGGAAGAGGCGGCGCGCATTTTCCGCGATGCCGTGGGGGAAGAGTTTGCAGACATGCTTTCTCTCGATCTGCCCGACGAGGCGGACGGCATCGGCACGCTGAACAATCCCGTCAAATATGCGCTGTACAACGACCCGTTTCTCGGCTTATTCGACTACCATTTACAGGAGGGAAAGGCCGCGTTCTTCGAGGAGGCGGAAAAGAAGCTCTCCGGACTGGCGGAAAAGAGCAGGTTCGGTTATGTGTATGAAACGCTCGCGAGGGTGTGCTCGGTCATGCAGCTGAAATACGATCTCGGCATCGTCACCCGCCGCGCCTACCGCGCGAAGGACATGGCGGAGCTGAAGCGCCTCGGAGAAGAGGTGTATCCCGAAACGGCGAGGAGAGTGCGCGAACTGTATGCGGCATTCTGCCGCCAGTGGGAAAGGGAGTGCAAACCGAACGGATTTGAAGTGCACGATATCCGCCTGGGCGGGCTTGCCTGCCGCCTCGAGCATTGCGGGCGGCTGCTCTGCGAATATGCGGCGGGGAGCATCGGAAAGATAGACCCGCTCGACGAGGACCCTCTGCCCATGGAAAAGGGAAAGGAGAGGGGCGAAGGGCTGCTGTACAGCATCTGGCTGAATACGGCGATGACCAAGCCGCTCAACTGAGCGGTCACTGGCTCTTCCGGCGGAAAGCGAGGGGAGAGATCCCCTCGGCGCGTTTGAAGATGCGCACGAAGTAACTCGGCGTTTCAAATCCCGTACGTTCGGCGATCTCGCCGACGGACATCTGGGAATATTTGAGGTATTCTTTGGCGCCGGAGAGGCGCTTGGCGAGCAGATACTGTTTGAAAGAGATGCCGAAAAAGCGGCGGAACTCCCGCGAGAGATAGGAGGGGTTCACGTGATGCTTTCCGGCAAAATAGGTGAGGGAGAGGTATTCTCCGTAACGGCGCTCTATTTCGTCTGCCATGTCCCGGAGAAAGGGCGGCGGATCGCGCAGTTCTGCGGTGCCTGCCGCAAAGCTGCACAGGAGCCCGGTCAGCATCCGCACGATGCAGAGGGAGGAGAGTGCTTCCTTCTGCGGGCGCGGGCATTCCTCGAGGGAAATGAGCTCGCGTATCCCTTCCTGCACGGCATAAGCCGCTTCCGTCTGCAGAACGGGGGCGCTGCCGCTGCGGAACTGCCGGTAATATCCCTTTGCGGTGCCGCCGTAGAAGTGCAGCCAGTAAAATTCCCAGCTGTCCTCCCCTGCGGGGAGGCAGTAGCGGTGGCGGACGTTGCAGTCTATCCATGCGACCGTTCCCGGCTGAAGGGCGTATTTTTTTCCCTCATATTCAAGGGAGCCTTTCCCCGAAACGGTCGCGAGCAGGAAAAAACTCTCGTATCCCTCCCTTTCGACGGAATAGCCGGGAAGGACGCAGAACTTTCCCACCTCCTGCGGATAGAAAAACGTCTGCCTGCCGAAAGGCGAGGTGGTCACGAACAGCCGGCGGGAATCGGCTGTCCAGTTATTTTGCAGCTTTTCGGAGTAAGGCATAAGGACCTCCGTAAAAAATAAAATTCGATCGGCGTTATCGCCGGAAAGGAGCGGAAGATGAAAACGAAGATAGGACTGTATTCCTGCGGGAACAAGCCGTATTGGCGGCAGTTTGCGGGGCTGGAGGAGAGGATGATCTCCTACGGCGCATTCATCGGAAAGAAAATGCAGAGCATTGCGGACGTCGAGGTGTGCAATTTCGGACTGGTGGACAGCTTTGAGAAGGGAAAGGAAGCGGGCGAATACTTTGCGCGCGAGGGCGTCTCCGTCGTATTCTGCCATGTGGCGACATACTCGCCCTCCTCGAACGTTCTGCCCGTGCACAAGGCGTGCCGCGCAAAGACGGTCATCCTGAATTTGCAGCCCTGCGTAAAGATCAATTATGCGGAGACGGATACGGGCGAATGGCTGGCGCACTGCAATGCCTGTGCCGTGCCCGAGGTGTGCAACGCGCTGGAGCGCAGCGGCATCGGCTATACGGTGATCAACGGCTTGCTCGGGCAGGACAGCACGCCTGCCTGCTCCAAGACGGATGAGCGTACGGCGGACAGGCCGGAAGCCGTCGCCGCGTGGAAGGAGATAGGGGAGTGGCTGCGGGCAGCGGATGCCGTGTCCAGGCTGAACGGCACGCGGTTCGGATTCCTCGGCAACTATTACAACGGCATGCTGGATATGTACAGCGATCTCACGCTGCTCTCCTCCGCATTCGGCATCGACATAAGCATTCTGGAGATGTGCGACGTCAAGAGCTGCCTCGACCGCGTGACGGAAGGGGAGGTGAAGGAAAAGCTGGAGGAGATACTGCGCTTCTTTCAGATCGGCGGAGATTCCAAGGCGGCCGCAGAGGCGCGCCGCCCCACGCAGGAACAGCTGGAATGGTCGGCAAGGGTCGCCTGTGCGGAAAAGAGGCTCGTGGACGAGTTCTCGCTGGACGCGCTCACCTATTACTATCACGGCGCGGAGGGCGGAGAGTACGAGCGGATCCAGAGCGGCTTCATCGTGGGGAATTCCCTCCTGACGGCGGCACACGTTCCCTGTGCGGGCGAGGCCGACATAAAGACGTGCATAGCGATGAAGCTGAGCGACCTGCTCGGCGTGGGCGGCAGCTTCAGCGAGATCGTGACCACGGATTACGAGCAGGGCACCATCCTGCTGGGGCATGACGGCCCCTTCCATATCAGCATTGCGGAGGGTACGCCGATGCTGCGCGGCATGGGCGTATATCACGGCAAGCAGGGCATGGGCGTTTCGGTCGAGGCAAAGGTGCGCAAGGGGGAGGTAACGACCCTCGGCATCGCGCAGACGGCGGGAGGCAAGGTGCGCATGATCATCTCCGAGGGCGTCGCTACGGACGGGGAGATCATGCAGATCGGCAACACGCAGACGCACGTGCGCTTCTCCCTGCCGCCGGACAGATATATGGACGAATGGTTCCGCGCCGCACCCACGCACCACGTTGCGATGTCTGTAGGCAGGAACGGGGCAATCTTCCGGAAGATCGCCGAGCTGCTCGGCGTGGAGGCATGCACGATCGGATAACCGAAAAAACGAAGAGAGCGATTTCGCCGCGGCAAAACTGCCGCGGCGATTTTTTTGTGCGCCCGACAGACTGCTGTCAATCGCGGCGGTTGAGCTCTTTGCGGTATTTCCCCGGGGTGACACCGTAGCGCTGTTTGAAAATATGGTTGAAGTGGCTGAGGCTGGATATGCCGATGTCGTTGGAAATATCGAGCGTGAGCCTGTTTGTGAGGCGGAGCTGTTCCGCCGCATACTTGAGTTTTACGTGCAGAAAATAGTCCTGCATGGTCATGCCCGTCGCCTTGCGGAACATGCGGGTGAGCTGCATGTAGCTATAGTTATAGCCGGACGTTATCTCGGAAATGGGACAATTCAGATATTTTTTGGAGTTGATCTTCCAGATGATGTCAGCCACTTCATCCGGGGGGGGGGTGCCCATTTCCCGCTGATGATATATTTCGCTGTAGCATAGCCCGACGATGAGGAATACGGCCGTTTTAAGCATGGCGTAGTGCGCCTCGGCGTCGCTCTTCCAAAGCAGCGAGGCGAGAAAGCCGGAGAGGATCTGCACGGAAGAATCGTCGTTGATCTGCTTGGTCACGGGCGCCGCCTTTTCGAGCAGCCCGTACAGCGCGGGGTCGATCGCGTCGAGCAGGGAATGCAGCTTTTCCTGCGTCACTTTCACGTTGAGGTAGGTAGGGGCGTTGTTCGGGTTGTATTTGGAGGGCAGGGCACGGGTGAGGTGCTCGTCCGTCGGCTTTATGATGAGGAGGGAGTTGGGATAAACGTGTACGGTCTTCCCGTTTATCACGTGCTCCATGTCGTACTGCACGTAGTCAAATTCCCAATAGTCGTGCGTGTGCAGGAAGGGAAATTCGTAGTCGCAATTGTAACCGAGCCCCTGCGGGTAATATTCGAGCTGATCCTTTGCCTTGAGCTTGAGCATGATCGCCGTCCTCCTTATATTTGATATCTTATCGGCTCCGACGGAAAAAGTCAACTGTTTTTTTATAAAAAAGGGAGGCAAAAGCTTCTAAAAGCAACATGTTATAAAACAGCAATTTCATGAAAGAATAAAACAAGAATTGCCCAAATTCCTGTGTTACAATATAGATACTTTCAATGGAGGCAAAAAGCGGAATATGCGGGTAATCGGGGTATTCAAGACACATTTTGACTACGGCTATACCGACCTTGCTGAAAATATACAGAAAAAATACCGAAAAGAAATTATTTCGAAGGTCATTAAAGTCTGTTCTGAAACAGAAAAGAACGGGGAGGCTCTTACGTATCGCTGGACGCTTCCCGCGTGGCTGCTTATGGACATATACGAGCACTGCGAAGAGGGGATAAAAGCAGAGCTTACCCGCCTTATAAAGGAGGACAAGATCACCTGCCATGCGCTTCCCTTTACGGTGCATACCGAGCTGATGAGCGGCAGGCAGCTGGACGATCTGTTCCTCCCCGCACAGAGGTTTTGCAAAACATTCGGGAAGCCCTTTCCGATCAGCGCAAAAATGACGGATGTGCCCGGGCATACGTGCGCGATAATAGAGCCGCTCGTCAGACACGGGGTGAAGTTTCTGCACCTCGGCAAAAATCCGTACAGCCTCGCGCCCGACGTGCCCCTGCTGTTCTGGTGGGAGGACCTGAAGGGGAACCGGGTGCTCACGATGTACACGCAGTTCTACGGCAGCCAGACGAGGCCTCCGCGCGGATGGAAATATCCCGTGTGGCTGGCTCTCAACCAGACGGGGGACAACGAGGGCGGACACAGCGCGGCCGTGATCGAGGAGATGCGCTCCGCCCTGCCGAAGAACTGGGAATTCCGGACCGGTTCGCTGGACGATTTTGCCCGCGAGCTGCTCGGATGCGACCTCTCCGATCTGCCGGTGGTGCGCGGAGAGCTCGGAGATACATGGATACACGGCGGGGGAACATATCCCTGCGTGATGGGCAGGTACCGCCGCGCACGTTCGCGCTTTTACGAGCTGAGCGATGCGGCGAAGGAGCAGGGCATATCCCTGCGGAGAGAGGAAGAGTTCCGCGATCTCGCCCTGCAGGTCGTCGAACATACTTTCGGCATCAACATCTGCCGTTATATCGGGTACGAGCGCGAGTATGAGAAGAAAGCCTTTCTAAAAGAGCGCGAAACACGCCCCGAATATACCTTTGCGGAGCAGAGCTGGGAAGAACAGCGCAGGCGCATTTACGGGCTGGAGGAAATGCTCGGGGAGATGGAAAAGGAAGTTTCCGTTCCTGTCCCCGAAAAGAACGGGAAGGTGCCTTCCCGCTATGCGGTGAGCATGGAGAAGGGGAAACCCGTCGTCACCCTTCCGAGCGGGCGCAAGGCGTATCTCTCCTACGAATACCGCATCATAGGCACGGATAAGCTGAACATGTTCATGAAAAAATACATGATACGGTTCAGTGACTGGTCTACCTCCGATTTCGGAAAGATGCGCTACCCCGAGATCCCGGACAGGCTGTTCCGCGGGCGTCTGCGGGAATGCAGGCAGGAAAACGGGGGGCTGTATCTCGAATATATATCGCCGCGCGAGAGCGTTTCCGCATACGGCAATGCCGGGAGTTACACTCTCACGGCCGTGCCCGAAGAGGAGGGTGTCCGCGTGCGCCTGCATCTGAAGGGCAAAGTCGCCACCCCCTTCGTTGAGGCGGGGAACATGGTCTTTTCGGTGCCGGAGGCGCACGGAACCTTTGCGGTGCAGAAGTGCGGCATCGAGATAGACGTGCAGAAAGACGTCGTGCGCAACGCAAATCGTATCCTTTGGGCGACGGACGAATATGCGCGTATCGGAAATGTGCGGCTTTCGTCGGTAGATGCGCCGCTCGTATCCTTCGGGAGGAGTGCCGTTTCCGAGTGGAACGGGGGCGGCCCGCGCAAATATGCTCCGGCATTTGTCGTAAATCTCTTCAACAACCATTGGGGCACTAATTTCCCGCAGTGGATAGAAGGGGACTTTGACTTTGAATTTTTACTGTCGGAAACCAACGAGGCAGAATAATACAGACAGGGAATGTGAATCATGGTAGAAACGAAAATAAAGCCGATATCCGCATTTATCTCGGAATATCTCGCGGAGAGAAAGCCCCGCAAGGGCGAGGTGCTGCGCTTTGAAGGCTGCGGCGGCAGAGACGTTTACAACTGTTCGGTGCCCTTTGACTTCAACGGAAAAACGTACATATGGGGGCGCGTGGAAAAGCGCGAAGAGTGGGCGACTTCGGTTTCCGTGCTCTTTGAACAGAAGGATGACGGCAGTTTTGTCCGTGCGGAAGGCGCGGACGCCTATCAGCTGGAAGATCCTTTCTTCATGGAGATCAAGGGGGAATACATCCTCGGCGGCACGCATGTGGTGAAAGACAAGGCAAAGATCAAGACGTATTACGTTTATTTTTACCGCGGAAAGAGCCCCTTTGCTCTCAAATATTTCACGACCGGCCCCGATTATATGAAGGATGTGCGGCTGGTGGAACTGACGAACGGGCGGATCGGCGTGTTTTCCCGTCCCCGCAACGACGAGATCCTTGAAAAATTCGGAACGGTTTCTCAGATAGGCTATACAGAGATCGACAGTCTGGATGAGCTGGACGCCGAAGTGATAGACCGCGCCGCATATATCCCCGGCTGTTTTGCGGAAAACGAATGGGGCGGCGTTAATCAGGCGATCGCACTGCGCGGCGGACTGATCGGGCTGATCGGGCACCAGGGATACACCCTTTGGAAGGGAGAACAGGAATATCCCATTTACGTCAACACGGCGTACATATATGACCCCGCGCACAACGAGATCGTAAAAAAAGAGGTGATCGGCGTGCTTTCCGATTATCCCCCGACGGATACGAAGACCCCTGCGCATATTTACTGCGCTTTTACATCGGGAATCGTCGGAACGGGCGAAAAGGTGCGGCTGTACAGCGGTCTCGGCGATGCGCATGAAGGGTGGGTAGAGATTCCCGATCCCTTCCGCGGGTACAGATAAAACGATTTTGAGCAGGGGAAGCTCCCCGGCATAAAAATAAAACTTTTGGAGGTAAATGAGATGAGCAAATGGCTGAAACTTGCAATGGGCACATTGCTGGTTTGCTGCATGACTGCCGCAGTCTATGGCTGCGCTGGTGGTGAAGGGGAAGAAAACAAAGAAACGGGCATCGTTTTTGAAACGACGACCGAGGCAGACGTCAACGTCCTCAAGGGCGAGGGCACCAACGTTGCCGTCACCGTCAAAGAGGACGGTCAAGCCGTCACCGAAGGCGTCACCTGGACGAGCAGCGACACCGCCGTCGCCACCGTCGCGGACGGCACCGTCACCGGCGTCGCCCACGGCGAAGCGACCGTCACCGTCGCCTACGGCGGAGAAGAAAAAGAGTTTGCCGTCACCGTCTACGACGTGTTCGTCGACAGCGAAGAGGATTGGATCTCCGTCTATGACTATGAGGGCGAATCGCAGGGCAACTGGTATCTGCTTACCGCGGATATCACCCTCACCAAGCCTTCCATCATGTACAACGACGCGCAGCACGAGTTCACGCCCGTCTTTACCGGCCGCGTGAACGGCGACGGGCACAAGATAACGTACAGTGAATCCCGCCTGTTTGGCAACGTCAAAGAGGGTGCCGTCATCGAAAACCTCGTGCTGGACGCCAACACCGGCTTCTATTGGGGCTCCGCCCTCTGCTGGGAGCTGAACGCCTCCACCGTCCGCAACATTCAGATCGACGCGGAACACGTCTATGATATACAGTATGTCGTGGCAGAGGGGGTCGGCTGGATCCAGGCCGCCAATATAGGCGGCGTCATCTACTATGTCGCCAACGGCTCGGTGGTCGAAAACGTCACCGGCACCGTCGATTTCTCGTCGCTTACCAACATCAGCAGCAAGTTCGGCGCGGTCGTCGGTCTTGCGGAAAACTCCACGATCAAAGACTGCAGCGTCACCGTCTATAAGCCCGAAGGCGTCATCAACACCATCAGGCCCGTGGCGTCCAACACCGATTCCGAAGAGATCAACTGCACGGCGACCAACGAAACAGTCGCTCTGGGCGAATACACCTACGAGTATTACATCCAGGACGGCGACGGCTGGGTCAAGAGCGAGGAAAACAGCGGCACGAAGGAAGGCCCCGTCGGCCATACCGTCATCCTCCCGCAGATCGCCATCGAGGGCTACACCTTCGACGCGGATAACGAAAACAACGTGATGTCTGCGATCGTCAAGGAAGACGGAACCACCGTGCTCAAAGCGTACTACACGAAGAACGCCTGACGGCAGCGGTTTCCCGCTCCCTTCGGGGAGCGGGAAAATGACTATTTTTTGAGAGGTATTTGCAATGAAAAAATTCAAGATGCTGTCCACCGCTCTGGCGGCGGGCCTCGCGCTTTCCTTCTGCGCGTTCGGGGCAGCCGGCTGCACCCGCGATCAGGGGGAGGAAGTCGATCCGACCAGGACGCAGATATTTATCAATTATTATAATGGTGGGCTTGGCGCCGAGTGGATAACTGCCCTAAAGGAGGCATACGAAGAAGAACACCCCGAAATTCAGATCATGCCTATTCCCGGAAAGACGACGATGGACTCGGGAACTGTTCTCAATAACTTCGACACCTACGATGGCGACCTGTTCTTCATGGACTATGTCGGCAGTGCAGACCTCAATTCCTTCCGTAATAACGGGCTGATCGCAGACATTACCGAGTATGTGCAGACGGAGGATATCGCTTATGACGAAGGTACGCAGACTATTTGGGACAAAATAACGCCTTCTGTAAAAGACTATTATGATATGGACGGCAAAGTTTATGCGCTGCCCTGGTATCAGGCAAGTTATCAGATCATCTACGACATTCAGCTCTTTGAGGATTACAGTTACTTTAAGGATGCCGAAGGTAACTGGAACGACGGCTCCTCCAAATCGGTAGGGCAGGACGGCGAAGCCGGCACTTATGACGACGGACTCCCCGAAACATATTCCGATTTCTTCGCGCTGATGGACAAGATGGTGGAAGACGGACTGATTCCTATGACATGGTTTGGAAGCCAGGCGTATTATTTTACGTCGATGCTGACCAATCTTTTTGCCGACTATGAAGGGTACAATGACTTTCTCCTCAATTATAAACTTGAAGGAACGGATAGCGATCTCGACGCGGTGACGCTGGAAGACGCCTACCGTCTGAAAAACGGGCAGAGCGGCAAGCGTTACGCTCTCGAATTTGCGCAGAAGATCGCGACGAACAGCTCTTATTACAGCGGCAATACTTTCCAGACATCACAGGATAACTTTACGGCACAAGATGAAATGCTGCAAAGCGTTGAAATTTCAAAAAATGATGAGGATCGTCCCCGTGTAGCAATGTTGGTCGACGGACCCTGGTGGGAACGCGAAGCCTCTGCAACCATGAACGACATGGCGTCCTATTACGAGAATGATTACTATGCATACGGAACGCGCGAGTTCGGGATCATGCCCATGCCCGAAGCCGACGACGGCTCCTCCGCCGAAGGCAATACCATTGCATGTACCTCCGGCCGGTCGCTCATCTTTATGAACAATTCTTCGGAGGTCAAGGACGAGGCGGCAGATTTTCTGCAGTTCTGTATGTCGGAAGAAGGTTTGCGCATCGCCACGGCAAAATCTGGGGTCATGCGTCCCTACGAATACACGATGACGCAGGAGTACCTCGATCAGATGACGCCCTTCGGCCGTATGGTGTACGACTACAATCATTCCGCGGAGATCGTTTTTGAAGAACTGCCTCTTCATGATTTTCTGGAAACAGAAGGCGCCGCTTATTGCAGTTACCTGTTTACCTGGGTTTCTACAGAAGATACACTCGCGAACGTCGCACAGTATTTTATGCTTCCCGAAAATAACCCTTCCGTCGATGCGTATATCAGCGGTTTGGCTATTGACGCCGGAGAATGGACGACGGCAGCAGAAGAATATATCTTCAGGACGGAGTCCGCGGCAGAGACAGGCTCTTTGTCATGATATATCCGTGCCCCGCGAAAGCGGGGCTTTTGGGAGGAAGGAATGGAAGAATTGATTCCTAAAAAGAAAACCATATTCAATAACAAGAAGAGAAGGGGACAGTTTATCTTTTATTGGTGCCTCGTAATCATACCGCTGGTACAGTTTATCCTGCTGTATATCTGCGTGAACTTTCGTTCCATTCTCTTTGCTTTTCAGCAGTATGATTTTACGAATTCCGTATATGTATATAATTTTTCGTTCTTTGCGGAGAATTTGAAGACCATCTGTACGGAAATGTTTTCGGGAGATATTCTCGGTATAGCCTGGTGGAATTCGACGAAATCGTATCTGCTGACGTTGCTTATTATCACTCCTCTGCAAATACTCGTTTCCTTTTTCGTATATAAAAAGCTGCCTCTTGCGGGGTATTTCCGCATCGTGCTGTACCTGCCGAACATGGTCGCAGGCATGACGACGATCATCGGTTTCAAGTATTTTGTGGAGAAAGGGCTTCCCGAAATTTTCCCGGCTATGGAAATCCTCACGCATGGGGGAGGTCTGCTTGCGAACCCGGCAACTATATTTAACACGCTGCTGTTCTATGTAGCGTGGACGAGCATGGGAGGCGGCCTCATCCTGATGACGGGCACGATGTCCCGCACGGACAAAGAGATGATCGAAGCGGCACACCTCGACGGGGCGAATCTGTGGCAGGAATTCCGTTACATCATTTTTCCCGTTATTTACCCGGTGCTCTCTATCCAGCTGTATACGGGCGTAGTGGCGATTTTTACCGGCGGCCCGCCTCTCTATCAGTTCTATGCATCCAATCTGCCCGATCAGGCGGCGACGGTGCAATACTACTTCTTTACGTTGGTCATCGGTTCTACTTCTTCCCCGGCAAACTATCCGAAGGCGGCACTCGGAGGCCTGCTTTTTACGTTGGTCGCTGCGCCTATAGTTTTCTTTCTCAAATGGTTTTTTGAGAAAAAGGATCCGAATAATTGAGGTGAGCCATGAGCAGAAGCAAACTTATGTCAAAGAGTATCCCGGAGCGTGTGATTACCTATACGATCTGGGTATTGATGTTCATTTACTCTCTATCTCTTCTTGCATTGTATATTTGGGTATTGTATTCTTCCTTCAAAATAAGGATGGACTTCAATGAAAATGTATTTGGGTTTCCGAAAACATTTACCTTTGATAACTATATCAATGCAATTTCCAACTTTAAGGTAGAGATATTCCGTGACGGTAAACTTGTCAGCGTGTATCTGGAAGAATTGTTGCTGAATTCCTTCCTGTACATACTTGGCTGTGCTCTGGCAGCGACCATTGCCCCGGCAATCGTGGCGTATGCTACAAGTCGTTTCAATTTTCGCTTCAACGTTGTGTTGGACGGCATCGTCATCGTGACGATGGTGCTGCCCATCATCGGACAGGACGCGGCTCTCATCCAGATGACCAAGACGCTCGGACTGTATGACACGATGATCGGTATGTACTTCATGAAGTTTATGTTCTTGGGGTTCAATTACCTGTTGTTCAAGTCATCGTTCAGAGGGGTGGATAAGGCATATGCCGAATCGGCGCAGCTGGATGGCGCTTCAGAATTGCGCGTGATGTTAAGCATCAATTTTCCGATGATCACCAATATTTTCGTCATCGTGTTCACCATTCAGCTGATGGGCTTCTGGGCAGACTGGACGACCCCCCTCATCTATATGCCGCACAGCCCTACGGTCGCCTATGCACTGTACGAGCTGCAATTTACAAGCGATCCGCTTTTGACCTTCAAGCCTCTGCAGTTTGCTGCCTGTATCCTCGCCTCCATCCCCACGCTAGTCATCTTCCTCGCGTTCAGGGATAAAATCATGGGCGGCGTTGCTTTCGGCGGACTGAAATAAAAAATAAGGAGTGGACAATGAAAAAAACGGCAATTTGCTTGCTCTTGGCGCTGGTGACGGTGTTCGCGGTCGCCTGCAATAAAGGCGGAGGCCCCGGCGGAGATACGCCGGAGGATCCGGACGCGCAATACCACCGCATCGTGGAAGACTCCGGAGAAAAGGTGTGGAGCGCGGGCGCGCAGGTCATCGTCCTGCCCACCGCCCGCGGCAGCCTTGTAGACGAGGCGGCAGTGGAGTTTTCCCGCATCTTCAAGATGGCGACCGATCTCCCCGTCGAGCTCGAATACGAGGCGGACGTGACGAGCCTCGATCCGGACAACTACTATTATTTTATCGGCAAGACCGACGCGCTCGCGGAGGAGGGAATAGACATATCCTACGACCTCCTCGGCGACTCCGGCGTAAATATCCAGACGCGCGGCAACGTCACCTATATGTCCGGCGCGACGGACAAAGGCACGCTGTATTCCGTATACGAATACATGAACCGCGCCTACGGTTACGAATTTTACGCCGCGGGCGAAGAGTACACCGATGACGGCACGGACGCCAACTGGATGGTGTTCGACTATATCTATCGCCCCAGCGTCGCCAACCCCTGCATGATGGCGGGTGAACTGAACGCGGATTCTTCGCTGTATTACAAGTACCGTTTCCAGAACTATTATGAGGCGTGGGTTTCTGACGGCAGCGAGGTGTACTATGCGCACACCTATTTCAAAATCCTCGACCCGGATATTTATTACGAAGACCATAATAATTGGTACAGCCCGGACAAAGAACACAAGAATCTTTGTATGACGCGCGATCCCGCGATGATCGGCGAGTTCGTTGCGAACTGCAAAAAGATCCTTGAAGCGGACGGCGGGCTGCACAAGTACTTCATGCTCGGGCAGGAGGACAACTTTGAGTTCTGCGGCTGCACCAGCTGCACGCAGCGCGTAGAGGAATTGGGCGGCTTCACTTCGGCTGTCGTCCTTGAGTTCACGAACGAGGTCGTTCGCCGGCTCAACGAATGGCTGGAGGCCGAGTATCCCGACCGCGAAGTCATCTTCGTGATGTTCGCATACAACAACACGAAGGAACCGCCCGTTACATGGAACGAAGCGGAGCAGAAATGGGAACCCGTCAGCGATACGCTGTATACTGAAAAGAACCTTTCGGTGCAGTATGTTCCCAACTTCTGCGATTATTATGCGCCGTATTCAGAGAGCAAGAGCATAGCTGACCATATCGACGGCTGGGCCGCTCTGACAGATATCCTGACCATCTGGGAATATTCGACGAACTTTGATAACTACTTCGATTGCTTCCATAATTTCAATTCTATGGCGGAAAATATCAGGCTGTTTGAGAGCTATGGCGTGGATTACATCGTTGAGCAGTCCGCGTACAGCACTCCCACTTCAGAGTTTTCCGAATTGCGCCTGTATCTGTGGTCCAAACTGATGTGGGACTGCACGTTGGATACCGATACGCTCATCGCCGACTTCATGCAGCATTATTACAAGGATGCCGCGGAGGGCGTCACCGCTTATTTCAATGCCATCTACGGGCATGTGGACGAGCTGGTGGAGACGTACGGCATTACCGTGCGTTCGGGCGGCAATGAGTGCATGAATAAGAGCTACTGGACGTACACGACACTCAGCAGCATCGAGGATTGCATCGAAGAGGCATTCACTGCCATCGAGCCGCTCAAAACGAGCGACAACGAGCTGTATGAAGAGCTGTACGACCGTATCGACAAACAGGCGCTTTGGGTACAGTATTGGATGAGTTACTGGTACGAGATCTATATCGACGATATAGACGCGTATAAAGCGGATTGGGTCTCCCGTGCGCGCAGCCACGGAATCACGATGTACTCCGAAGGAGTGTATATCTGATGATATTGCGGAACGTTTTCAGGGAGGCGGAGGGCATCCTCGCTTCGCGGGAGGGGAGCGATTATTCGCTCGTCCTCCCGGCCTCGCCGAACGAATACGAGAAAAAGGCGGCAGAAGAATTTAATTTCCTGCTGAACGCTTCTGTCGGGGTGCGGCTCCCCGTCTTGGCCGAAAAGCAGGCAAAGGGTGACTGCAACATCTTTCTCGGAAAAACGAAGAGGGCGGAAAAACTCGGGCTTGCGCTGACCTATGCCGCCGCAGGCAGTGACGGATACTATATCCGCAGCGACGGGAAAACCCTCGTGATAGCGGGCGCGGACCGCGGCACGCTGTTCGGCGTTTATGGCTTTTTCGAGCGCGCGCTCGGATACCGGTATTATGCACAGGGCGAAATGAAGATCGCTTCTGCCGACAGACTGCCGTTATATGAGGCCGACGTATTCGAAAAGCCGGATATCGACGCGCGCAGTTTCGGGTATCACGACGTATATCATATCGGATATCCCGACATCGAAAAGAATGCCGACCGCCTTCGCATTGCGCGCAACAATTATACCGATTGGATCATGGCGGGGCACACCTACTTTGCGCTCATGCCGAAAGAAAAGTATCAGAAAGAGCATCCCGACTGGTACAGCCCGGACGGGGCGAACCTTTGCCTTACGGCAAAGGGCCTGGAAGAGGAGTTTGCCGCAAACGTGATCGAAAAGATCAAGGCGACAGAGGGCAGATATTTTATGATCGGCCAGGAGGACAATTTCACCTTCTGCGACTGCCCGCACTGCCGCGCCGAGATCGAGAAATACGGCAGCGCGAGCGCGGTGATGATGCGCTTTGCGAACGGCGTCGCCAGGCGGGTCGGGGAGTGGATGCGCAAAAACTGCCCGGAGCGCGAGGTGCAGCTGGTTACCTTTGCGTATAACGCGACGAGTACGCCGCCCGTACGGTATGATCCGGAAAAGGACGAGTTTTCGCCCGTTTCGCCGGACGTCGTGGCAGAGAAAAATCTGTCCGTCATGTATATTCCTCTCGGAACGCTGCACAACTACCCCTATACGCACGAGAAAAACCGCATCCGTGCGGAGGGCTTCCGCGGATGGAATGCGTGCACAAAGAGCATTTTCGTCTGGGATTACTGTGCGAACTTCGATAATTTCCTCGTGGAGTTCAACGATTACGACGTGATCGCGGAAAATTATCGCTTTTTCCGCGATATGGGCGTGGAATATCTCTTCGATCAGGGGCCTTACAATACGCGGACACCTTGTTTTGACGAACTGAAGGTATTTCTGCACGCGAATCTCGCGTGGAACAGCGAGGGAGATACCGAGGCGCTCATCGACGAATTTATGGGTGCGTATTACAAAGATATCGCTCCGCAGATGCGGCGCTATCTCGATATGATGCGCGGGCGCTGGAAGGAGATAGCGGCTCTGTTCGGCGAGGATATGCGCAGCGGCGGCTGTGACAGCAGCTATTACCTGCTGCCGAAATTCTTCCCCAAAGAATTTCTGGATGACTGCATGGACGTATTTACCGAGGCGCGCGGCGCGCTGGAGGAGATACGCATAGAGGAGTGGGACAGGTATGTGCTGCTCAAAAAGCGGCTCAAGCAGATAATGATCTCCGTGCGCTTCCTGCTCGTCAAGATATACGGAAGGTATTACGGAAAAGAACTGCCCGTCAAGATCGACAATCTGCGGGCGGATATGAATGACTGTGGAATCGTCAAAACCAACGAAGGCGATTTTATGGAAATCTGTTAACAGGAGGAAAGAGATGAAAAAGTTACTCACGATGCTCGGCTCGTTCATCTGCGTATGCGCGATGATCTTTGCCGCAGCATGTACCCCGGAAGATCCGGGTACGGACCAGCCCGGAGATACTCCCGAAACGGCAACGTATAAAACGGAGTATTATCTTGAGGGAGATGACGGCAATTACGCACTCAGCGCCGAACACGGCGAAACGCTTACGGGCGACGTGGGCAGCACGGTCACCATCGATCGAAAAGAGATCGAAGGATACGTTTTTGAGAGCAGCAACCCCAATAACGTGGTGCGCGGCACCGTCGCTGCGGACGGCTCTCTCGTGCTCAAAGCATACTATTCTCTGGACTATACGGGCAAAGTAACCTTTGTTTCCGAGTATGAGGACAACGTAGTCGATATTCTCAAGGATTCGGAAACGCAGCTTGAAGTGAAGGTGATGGTCAATGGCGAAGAAATGACCGAGGGCGTCACATACGAGAGCAGCGACCCGTACGTCTCCGTCGACGAAAACGGCATGATGGAAGGCAGGATGCGCGGCGAGTCCGACATCACGGTCAGCTACAAAAACGTCTCCGAAACCTTCCACGCTACCGTCTACGACGCCTTTATCGACTCCGAAGAGGATTGGTGGGCTGTCTACGACCATCTCTCCTATTGGTATAAGTTCACCGACGACGTGACGCTTACCGACGGCGGTCAGGTCGAGCACTTCACCGTAGCAGACGATCCCGACACTCCCGACGTGAACGAAGCCGTCAACGGCTACGAAGTCAACCATTCCTTTACCGGTCTCATCGACGGCGGCGGCCATACCCTCACCTGGCAGGGCTCCCGCCTCTTCCACTGGCTGGCAGGGGCGACCATCCGCAACATCACGCTGGATGCTTCCAACGGCTTCTATTGGGGCTCGGTCATCGCCTTCTCGATGGAGGGCGGCTCCCTCATCGAAAACGTCACCGTCAACGTGGCGTTCAACACGGCGGTCTGTATGCGCGCGGCAACGCCGTCGCTCTGGATCAAATGCGGCGGCAACGAAGGCAAAACGGGCAACGGCGGTATGTTCGGCGTCATCTACGCTTCCACCGTCCGCAACTGCACCGTCAACATGGATCTTTCCGGTATCACCGACAGGGCGCCCGACGGTCAGCCCGTCTCCATCGGCGGCATTGCCTATCAGGCGGAGAACGGCTGCGTCATCGAAAACTGCACCGTCTATTGCGCCGACGAAGTCGTGCAGAACATGGTCGACTACGACGTGAGCGGCACCATCGTCACCGACTGCGAGGTCGTCCGCCCCGAAACGGCGCAGTACAAAGTCGAGTATTATCTCGACGGGGCGATCGATGACTCCCGCACGCAGACGCTCGAGGCTGAGGTAGGGGAAACGGTCACGGTTACTCCGGCTGCGATCGCGGGGTATGCCTTTGACGAGGACAACGAGAACAACGTCCTCTCCGGCACCGTCGCCGCAGACGGTTCCCTCGTGCTCAAACTGTATTATACGAAGAGCAACATCACCTTTGAAACGGATACCCCCGCAGCGTTCGAAATGGAAGCGGGCGGCACGCAGGAGTTCGCCGTCACCGTCAAGGAGAACGGCAGTGCCGTCACAGAGGGCGTGAGCTATGCCTCTTCCGACGAAGCCGTCGTAAAAGTCTCCGCCATCGGCGACGTAACGGCGGTCAAAGGCGGCACGGCGACGGTCACCGTTACCTACGCCGGCGCCTCCAAACAATTTACCGTCACCGTCTGGGACGGTATCGTCGAAGTCGAAGATGACTTCTGGGCGATCTATACGGATGCGACGACGCTCGCGGGTCGCTACAAGCTCGCAGACGATCTGACCCTTTCTCAGTCTTCCGTGGAGAAGTTCGGGTACGACGTGAACCATAACTTTGCGGGCGTTCTCGACGGCGGCGGGCATACCCTTACGTGGAATGTCGGCTCGTCGGAGGGCAGCGGCGCACGCCTGTTCTACCAGGTCAGCGGCACGCTGCAAAACATCAATTTCGATGCGGGGAACGGCTTTTACTGGGGCAGCGCCGTCGCTTTCACGATGAACGGCGCGACGGTCAAAGATGTCACGGTCACGGCAACTTTCGGCAGGGCAGACACCTATCAGTTCGCCGGCGGGAATTATCTCGGTCAGCAGGGGGCGGGCGGTCTTGTCGTCTGGCTTACGGAAAGCACGGTTGAGAATTGCACCGTCAACCTGACCCTTACGGGAGCGGCGACGGCTGCATATTATGCGGGCATCGCCTATGACGTTTCCGGTTCCACCCTTACCGACATCACCGTGAATGCCTCGGAAGAGATCGCCCTGTACAAGAGCGGTACGCCCGTGAGAGAGACAAACGTAACGGTAAAGGTCGACGACGGCTTCACGCTGATCGAAAACGAGGACGACTTCTGGGCGATCTATACGGATGCTTCTTCGCTTGCCGGCAGTTACAGGCTGGCAGACGATCTGACCCTCTCGAAGTCTTCGGTGGAAATGTTCGGGTATGAAGTCAACGAGACCTTTACGGGCATCCTCGACGGCGACGGGCATACCCTCACATGGAATGTGGGTGCGGCGAGCGGCGCGCGCCTGTTCTACAGCGTTACGGGCACGATACGGAACATCAACCTCAATGCGGGGCAGGGCTTCTATTGGGGCAGCGCCGTCGCCTTTTCGATGAGCGGCGCGACCATTAAAAACGTCACCGTCACGGCGACTTTTGTGAATGCAAGCACCAATCAGCAGGTTCCCGGTGAAGGAGAAAATCCTTCTTGGACGCTGGGCGCAGCCGGCTGCGGCGGTCTCGCGGTCTGGGTAAACAACTGCACGGTGGAAAACTGCACCATCAACCTGACCCTTTCGGGGGATGCCACTGCGGCATACTATGCGGGCATCGCCTACGATATCGCCGGCAGCACGCTTACCGACGTCACCGTCAAATGCGCCACGCAGCTCGACTTGTATAAAACAAGTACGCCCGCGAGCGAAACAAACGTCAATTTTGAACTGATCACTGCTTAAAAAAGGAGCAGGGGAGGGGCGCCTTGCGGGGCGCCTCTTTTCTGCGCGGGAGAGCATTATGAATAACAGGGACATATTTGAAAATACCGTCTCCGCGCGGGGACAGCTGAAGGATTCTGAATACATCAAATATACCTTCAAAGAGGGCGCGAAGCTGCGCGTGCTGTTTGTCGGCAACTCTATCACCCGCCACGGCGTGAAGGAGGAGATCGGCTGGATGAGAGACTGCGGCATGGCGGCGAGCTGCCTCGAAAAGGACTATGTCCACCTCGTCGTGAAGGGTCTTGAGAAAAAATACGGGCCGGTCAGCTACTGCGTCGCGCAGGCGGTCGTTTGGGAGTACGCCTTCAATAAAGACGGCGAAGTGCTCGCGCAGTTTGCGGAAGTGAAGGATTTCGATGCCGACATCGTCATCCTGCGGATCGGCGAAAATTCAGACATGGAGCTGCTCAAAACGGAGGATTACTACCGCCATTTCGACTATATGGCGAAGTTCTTTTTCAACGATCACTGCAAAAAGGTGGTCACGAGCCTGTTCTGGAGGTATGACCCCATCGACGTGCCCATTCAGAAGGTCGCAGAGGATAACGGTTATACCTACGTCAGGATCGATCAGTTCGGAGAGAGGGCAGACTGCAAGGCGCTCGACGAATTCTGGCACGGCGGCGTGGCAAAGCATCCCAACGACAAGGGGATGGAAGAGATCGCGAACGCAATCCTGAAGGTATTATAAGGAGAGTATTATGCAGATAAAGACCAAAGAGCTCGTGCTCGAGCTCGACGACAAGACGGGCAGCATAGCCGCGTTCCGCGGCGTTACGGGCTACAACTACATAGGGAAGCAGGTTCCGCTCGTCCGCCTTTCCCTCCTCGACGAAAAGGGAGAGCGCACCACCGTGGAGACGGGAGACTGTGTGTCCTTCCGCCGGGAGGGGAAGGGAGCTGTGATCCGCTGGGAAAACATCGGCGGCATGGCGCTCTCCGCGGAGGCGGAGATTTTTGTGCGCTCGGAGGGCCTGCTCGGTTTCCGCCTGAAAACGCAGAACGGCTCCGGTCTGCAGCTGGAGTGCATACAGTATCCCTGCATCGTCGTCAAAAACAGGCTCTCGCCGGAAGGGTACAAGCTGTTCTGGCCCGCCATGGAGGGCGTCGAGATCGACAGCGTGAATTTCCGCACCGAGCTCATGGCGCATGCAGACGGCACCGTCTATCCCGCAAAGGGCTGGCAGGGCGTGTATCCCGGCGCCTGCCCCATGCAGTTCATGGCATATTACAACGGCGTGCACGGCATGTACTTTGCCTCTCATGACGAAGGGTGCCGCGTCAAGCTGGTGGAATGGTGCCCGGAAGAAGAGGGCATCCGCCTGCTGCAGCAGGTGTATGTCGATGAAGTCGGGGAGTCGTATGCCTACGATTACGACGTCGTACTGGGTGCCTTCCGCGGGAACTGGTACGATGCCGCGGAGATCTACAGGGAATGGATACAGTCTTCCTCTGTCCTCAAATTCCCCAAACTGAAGGACAACAAAGACCTGCCCGATTGGCTGTTTGAGCCGCTCACCGTGATCACCTTCCCCATCCGCGGGTATTGCGACACGGGAGACATGTCGCCCAACTGCTACTACCCTTATACGAACTGCCTGCCATATATCCGCAAGTACGAGGAGTTCTTCGGAAACAGGCAGATGGTACTGCTCATGCACTGGGAAGGCACGGCGCCCTGGGCACCGCCCTATGTGTGGCCGCCGTTCGGAGACAAGGCCGCTTACGATGCCCTCGTGGAGGGCGTGCACGAGCGCGGCAACCTCATCGGGCTGTATTGCAGCGGTCTCGGCTGGACGCAGCGGCATTATTTCTACGATTACAATGCCGAAAAGCGCTTTGAAGAGGAAGGGATCGCAGATTGCGTGGAAGTCGGCCCCACGCAGGAGCTGCAGCCGACCACGACGTGCTTCCACATAAGGGAGGGCTATGACCTGTGCCCTGCCTGCGAAAAGGTGAAGGAGATCGCCGTTTCGGAGGCGAAAAAGATCGCAGCGGAAACAGACGTGGATTATCTGCAGTTCTTTGACCAGGATCTCGGCGGCAATACCTACCCGTGTTACAGCAAAAAACACCCGCACCCGCCCGTGCCCGGCAGGTGGATGGCGAAGGAGATGGCAGACATCGCGGACAAGATGCGCGCAGAGCTTCGCGCGGGGCATCCCGGCAAAAAGGTGCTCATCGGATGCGAGGCAGCGGCATGCGAGCCTCTGCTCAACGAGCTGCGCTTCAACGATCTGCGGTACAACCTCGACCTCATGTACGGCATCCCCGTGCCCGCATATGCCTATATATTCGGCGAGTATGTGATGAACTATATGGGGAATCATACCACGGCGACCCGCCTTCTGAACACCAAACTGTATCCCGACAATGTGTTCTACCGCACGGCGTACTCCTTTGCGCAGGGGGATATCCTCACTTTTATGTGCAAGAACGACGGAAAGGTGAATTGGGAGTGGAACATTGCATGGGACGACGACAATGAACCCGATCAGGAGGAATACCTCAATTTCTCCAAAATGCTCAACGATCTTCGCAACGGGCCGCTGTTTGAGGTGCTGCGCTACGGCAGGATGGTGAAGCCGCGCGCCGTTCATTGCGGAAGATATACCGAAAAGGTAGATCGTTCCGATCTCGTGCGCATTTTCGACGAGATCGTGACGACGCGCTTTACGACCGAAGAGGGGAAGGACGTGCAGATCTTCGTCAACTTTAACCGCAGGCCCGTTACCTTCCGCCTTGACGGCAAGGTGAACGCTGCGGCATACCGCACTGCGGACGGCGAGCGCACGCAGATCGCGGAGACGGATCCTGAACTCGATATGCCTGCTCACAGCGCACTGATCCTGGAATACGGGAGGAAATAAAGGATGATCCGCATCCCGGAATGCCCCTCTGCGGAGGGGGAATTTACGGATATCGCCCTGACGGTGGGAGGGAAACGCGTCATGCCGACGGCATGCCGCGTTTCTGCGCTGCCATTTAATACTCCCTGGCCGGGACATCAGAGACCGGTCTCGCAGAGCGAAGTGTCCGGCTTTGTCCGCATCGTTGCGGACGAGCCCGTGGAGGTCGAGGCGGAAACGCACAGGCCGTTTGCGGGGGCAGTCGTACGGCCGCTGTCTGAAGGCGTCATCGCAGAGCGGCGGGGAAGAGGGGTATGTTTTACACTTAAAGAGGAGGGGCAATATGTGCTCGAGTTCGGAGACGAACACACCGCCCTGCACATCTTTCTCGACCGCCCGCGCGATTTTTCCGAATACGGCAAACCGACCCGCGTATTCGGGGCGGGCGTGCACGATGCGGGGAAAATTGTCGTAAACGACGGCGACCGCATCTTTCTCGAGGAGGGGGCGCACGTCTATGGCGTCCTTTACGGAAAGAACGTACACGACGTGGCCGTTTACGGTTACGGCGTGCTTGACGGGGGCAAAGAGGAACGCACGTCGCCCAACTGCTACGAGGATATGACCAACGGCTGCCTCAAGTTTTATGAGAGCAGCCATATCCGCATCGACGGGGTGACCTTAATCGATTCTGCGATCTGGGTGTGCAACCTGTTTGCGTGTACAGACGCGGTGTTAAACGATATAAAGGTCGTCGGGCATTGGAAGTATAATTGCGACGGGATAGATATCGTCAATTCTTCGGATATTACGGTAAAAAATTCTTTTATCCGCGCCTTTGACGACGTGATCACCCTGAAGGGCATTTTGCCGTACAGGCAGCTTCCGCTTGAAAATATCCTCGTGGAAAACTGCGTGCTTTGGTGCGGCTGGGGCAGAACTCTGGAGATAGGGCTGGAAACCATTGCAGAGCACTATAAAAACATCTCCTTCAGAAATTGCGATCTCATTCACAATTCCGCGGTGGCGATCGATATACAGTGCGGCGACTATGCGGAAGTAAGGGATATCTCTTATGAAGATATCCGCGCAGAGTATCAGGCGGGCAGCCTTCCCGAACAGATGGAGAACCCCGTCGGCTGCCGCTATGAAGGATTCGGCAAGAAGAATACCCCCGTTTTTATCAAGATCTGCACGCAGGAATATACGCTCGGGCATCCCTTTGAAGAGTATGACGAGGAGCTTTTGCGGGTACGGCAGGGGCGTGCGGCGCGCGTAGAAGATATACGTTTTGAAAACGTTTCCGCCCTGCTGGAAGAGGGCTGCGAGCCGCCGCAGATCATCTTTGACGTGAAAGAGCCTGCGTTTCTCGGAAAGGTGACAATGAAAAACGTACGCATTTGTCCTGCGCAGGAGGCAAAAAAGTGACTGCAGCCGAAAAGAGATATGAAGAGTGGCTGAAAGGGACGGAAGGATTTGCCGACCTTCAGGAGGAACTGACTGCACTGCGCGGGAACGCCGCCGAGATCTCCGACCGCTTTTTTAAGGAGCTCGCTTTCGGAACGGGCGGGCTGCGGGGAAAGCTGGGCGCCGGAACGAACCGCATGAACGTATGCACGGTCGGGCGGGCTACGCACGGCCTGGCGGATTACCTCCTTTCCGGAACGAACAGGAGCGCCGTGATCGCCTACGATACGCGGCATATGAGCGAAGAATTCGCGGCTCTCGCCGCGCGCATCCTCGCGGCAAAGGGGATAAAAGTGTATCTGTTCGACAGGGAGATGCCTACGCCGGTGCTTTCCTTTGCGGTGAGGCAGCTGCAGGCGGGGGCGGGCATCGTCATCACCGCAAGCCACAACCCGAAGGAATATAACGGGTATAAGGTATATAACGCGAAGGGGTGCCAGATCACGGACGAAGCGGCGGCGGAGATCACGGGCTGCATTGAAAAGCACGGCTATTTTGAAGAGCCCGGCGAGGGCGGTACCGTTCTGACGATAGGAACTGAAATGCTGGAAAAATTTTTGGATGCGGTGCAGGCATATGCACTGCCCTGCAACGGCGCTTTCTATCCTTCCGTCGTCTATACGCCGCTCAACGGTACGGGGCTTCGCCCCGTCACCGGGATCTTCGGGCGCATAGGGCTGCGCGATCTTACGGTCGTGCCTTCACAAAGGGATCCGGACGGCAATTTTTCGACCTGCCCTTATCCGAATCCCGAAGAGGAGAGCGCGATGGAGGCTGCGCTGAAACTCGCGGCGGAGAGGGGCGCGGAACTGGTGATTGCCACCGACCCCGATGCGGACAGGATCGGCGTCGCCGCCAAAGGGCGTGACGGGACCTATCGCCGTTTCAGCGGGAACGAAGTGGGTGTTTTGCTGGAAGATTTCATTTTTTCGTCGACATGTGTGCCGGAAAACGCGTATTTTGTCAAGACGATCGTCACAACGCCCATGGCGGAAAAGATCGCGTCTGCATACGGGGTAAAGACAAAAAATGTGCTGACGGGGTTCAAGTACATCGGGGAAACGATAGATGCCTCCCGCGGAGAAAAGTATCTGTTCGGGATGGAGGAAAGCTGCGGCTACCTGATCGGCGAACATGTGCGGGACAAGGATTCGATATCCGCGGCGATGGCGATCGTGCAGATGGCCGCACATCATAAAGAGAGAGGCAAGACACTTCCCGAAGCGCTCGAAGAGCTGTACGGAAGATTCGGAAAATACCGCACCTCGCTGCACAGCCGCGCATTCGAAGGGGAGAACGGCAGGCGAAAGATCCGGTCCATCATGGCTTCCCTGCGCGCCTGTCCGCCGGAAGAACTGTGCGGCGAAAGGGTGCTCTTATGCAAGGATTATCTCGCCGGAGAGGACGGCCTGCCCAAGAGCGACGTTCTTTTGTTTTCGGGCGGGCATGTGACCGTGATCGTTCGCCCTTCCGGCACGGAACCGAAGATCAAGGCATACGTTACGGCGTGCGGCGGTACGGATGCGGAAGCAGAGGAGCGACTTTCTTCGGCGGATGCGTTCGCCGCGGGGGTACTCGCGTAAAATGGAGGTGCGGGCATCTGCCCGCCGGCATCGGACATGGGTTATCTTTTTATCGCGATCGCCGCGTTTTCCGTAGGCGGTCAGTTTTCGCTGTCGAAACTTTTCAAACGTGTTGTTCCTTCTTCCGGATATTCCGATCTGTTTTTCAATTTCGGGACGGGCATTTTGTCCGTGTGCCTTTTTGCGGCCGTCTGTCTGGGCGATGTGGGTTTTTCGCCTTTTTCCTTTTCGCTTGCAGCGGGAGTCGCGCTGTGTACCCTGATTTATATGCTTTGCAATCTTCGGGCGGTAATGTGCGGCAAATTGGCGGTGTTCACCATGTTCCTCATGCTGGGCGGCATGGTCCTTCCTACATTGTACGGGTTTATCTTTTTGCACGAGGCGTTTTCCTGGTTCAAGATCGCGGGCATCGTGCTCCTGCTCTTTGCGATGGTGCTCTCGACAAGGGAAAAATCGGACGTAAAGAACAGCCGCCTTTTTTATGTGCTCTGTTTTATCGCATTCGTATGCAACGGCTTTGTCAGTGTTTTTTCCAAAATGCACCAGATCAGCGAAAATGCGCTGGATACCTATCAATTTTCTTTTTGGCAGTCTGTGGTTACCGCGGCGTTTTCGGGCGTGCTGCTATCAGGCTGTTTTTTGTGCGCGCGTCGCCGGGAGGGACTGCCCGCCGTTGTTCGGCAGGCGGTGGGGGCGAAAAGTCTTTCCCTTATTTTTGTCATTACGCTTATCATGCGTGCGGGCAGTGTCTTTTTGCTGCTTGCGGCAAAAACGGTTCCCGCGTCTGTCCTGTATCCGATCATGACGGGGCTTTCCATCGTTATTACGTCGGTCTGCGGCAGAGTATTCTTCAAAGAAAAAATATCCGTGATCAATGCGATTTCTCTGGGGATCAATATTGTAGCAATCGTTCTGATGATTTTCTGAAAGATATAGGCCCGCCCGCATCTTTTTACATTTTTTTGACATATCGCGGCCGGCAAATATTGAGGA
>ERZ1090880.199-NODE-199-length-36303-cov-6.524525_pt1 | contig 36303 bp, 24 predicted proteins | sample MGYA00478471_ERZ1090880 | MGnify/ENA primary metagenome ERZ1090880 (study PRJEB33644, sample SAMEA5815734) | chicken gut metagenome | biome: Chicken; feature: Gastrointestinal Tract; material: Caecum | place: Ireland | collected 2019-01-01 | study: A study of the... | reverse complement strand
AATAAGAGAAGCTCTTGAAACTGTTCCGCCTGAAATCAGCCAACCACGCTTACTGATTTTTTGATAAACATAGCTTTTTCCCGTGCCTTTCGGTGCGAGCTCCATCAGATTTAGGCGCTTCTCAACAAAAGGAAGAAGTCGGCGAAGAACACACAGTTTTTGCTGTTCGGAATCATATCCATCGGGATTATAGTCGGCAGCGGAGATTAACACATCAATCCATTCTTCGATGGAAAATGCTCGTCTGGCTTCTTTATAAAATTCTAGGTCTACAGTGTATGGACAAAACGGACTGTACTCAATGAGTTTAATTACACCTTTTCCTTGACGCGAGGAATAATCTTTGCCCCAAATCAGCTCAACAATACCCCAGTTTTCACTTTCTTTGAGGAGTGTCTCCTTCCATCGGGAGACAACATCATTTGCCACCTCCCCAGATGCTCCGGAACGTGAACCACCAAAATCAGGAAGCTCAAACAAGGTCTTCCCGGACTTAATATCGACATTTACACGGATTCTGGCCAGAAAGCGGACAGTTTCTCCGTTCACCATCTCAAATTTGAATTGCTCAAAATCCTCGCGGCTTGGAATATACTGGCGGATATATCTCAGTACGCTGTCGTAGTCAATGATTCCGTCGTCATCCGAAAACTTCATTACAAGCCAGTCACGCATATATGAAGGCAGGCTCAAATTGGAAAAGAACTCCGTCCTTTCTGGATTTTTCAGCACCACCATATCTGCAAAAATATCGCGTACTTTTTCTTCCAGCATATCGGTTCCGCCTCCCATCACAGGAATAGTGTACATCCCTGTTCCTTAAATTCTTGAATTTTAATTTCAAGGTCATTTTTTGTGCACTCCAAATATTCTGCCAAGCAGTCTATACAGTAAAAATCTTCTGTATCCGTACCAAGCAATTTTTTGCACAAAGCGACCTCGTCTTTTTTTAGAGCTTTTTCGCACTCACAGCATTCTATTTTTCTTCTCATAGGCCCACCCCACCAAAAGGATCATCGTTTTTACTGATGCCTTGAGTCTTTACCTTAAGAGTTACATTGGGAAGAAGACGCCCGTTAGCTATTACTGAGAGGGTAATGTCATCAGTAGTAACACCGTCCAAAATGACAAGCCATGCCCCATCCGCATTCATCGTACAGGTGGCTTCCTTGTTATCATAAGAAACTTCCAGCGTTGATATGGGGCGGCTAAATTGCAGAGTTTTTTCTACATGCCCATTTTTCTTTGTAACAAACAGGCCGCCTTTGGGCTTGCATGTTACAGGAGGAAGAGGCTGCTTCCTCTTGATTACTATAACAGACACGAGCCTTTCTTCTGCTGTATTTCCTCCGTGGATTTCCCCAACAACATCATGTTCATCCGTGTTTCCACCAGCTGCATTGCCGCTCACCGAGAAGTGCTGGTAGTTATCCATAACTAGATAGCGCTTGCCATTTGAGGTAGCTAAGACCGTGTGTGGCAAAGCGATGATATCACCAGTATTGTCATCAAGCTCACAAAACCTTCCAAAGCTACGAACGGTTGACTTTTTGGGAGCAGAAATTGGGATGACATTTTCCTGATGAAATGCGAGTGCTGCAAAACGACTGCTTCCGTGGTCTCCAGTCACAACTACATACTCGTGGTTCTCCAAGAGCTCTTCAACCTTCTTAGCAGCATCAGAAAATACGGAAAGTTGATGAACAATGCAGGAGTAATAGCTTTTGTCATCTGGCATCCCCTTATGAGAGAAGGAATCCAGTCTATCCCACTTAATTGCCATAGGGTCGTGTTCATCCCATTGGTGATTATATTCTGTCTCTGTAGGTAGAAGCGCAGTGGCTAGTTTTACGGATTCCGGAACAATGCCCCGTACTTTTAGCTCATGTAGGAACAAGGGGGTATATTCACTTCCAAATCCGTCAATCCAAAATGACACACAGTCTTGCCCTTGCAGCTTATGCATGAGCTTGTACCGAGCGTCGAATCGGTCAAAAGTCATTTGGACTGGATAGTCGCCCGGATATCGATTGATGATTTTGTTCTTACGATACCATGCCATATACTCATCTATGACATCATCACAGCCCATTTCATCCTTCATGTACGATGCCAAAGATGGATAATCACGTTCTAACAAGGTAGTAGCTATCGCGCTCGGTTCAGCACCATCACGAAGCATATTACTGATAACCTTGACAGCATATGTCTTTTCTTCGTGAGTCTGATAAGTAAGGAGCTTCAGTTTTGTCTCGTCCAACGGTAGCTTATCCATGAGCGCAAAATACGAGTCATCAAAGGAATGAAAAGACAAAGCTCGAACAGCAGCCATCCGCTCTTCAATCCAGCGGTCGCTCCTGTTTGAAATGAGCAAAATCTCATCCCGAATCTTCTCCGGAATTTCAGAAGCACATGATGCCTTTTTGCAAGCATAACTATAGTACTCATCGGTCGGATATACCCTATACCAGAGCCAAACAAGATTCTTCTGAAAATCGTTTAGAGTTCCCCATCTTGCCGCAACAGAGACAAAGTCAAACTCATTTACATTCAATGCATCGAGTACGACTTTATCAAACGATGCCGCCTTTGCCGCATAATGTGAGGTACAATTAACAACGCGACTCCAGAAGTCATTGCTTTGCCATTTTTCAATTAGTAGATTGCCGTCCGCCAAAATGTCCGCAAGATATCTGAATGGACTATCAATGGGCTTAATATTTACTGTACCATAAGCTGTTTCGACATTCCCGTACTGCATGGTCACGACTGAACAGGGTACATTTCTTCTAAGAATTATCTGCCAGTCCCGGAACCATGAGGTCAAATTATCTGCATCCGGGTTAATGGCATCCTTGAATTTGGGGGAATATACAGATACAGTATAGTTTTCAAGCGATGGCGCAGAATCGAGCGTCCAGACATAATCTTCTTGGCGCTCATCAATTGCTCCGATAACCCGGTCAAAGATATCTCTACAATTGAAGACGGGAATGATGACTCTGGTCTTGGACGCTTCCGGTTGCTGCGTTTCCCAAAATGCTCTGAACTGGCAACGGTCAGGATTTAATTCACGTTTCGTACACAAACGTAGGTATTCACCAACAGAGAGTAGCAAAACCTGCTGTCCCTCGCGTTCCTTCAACTTGTTCTTAATCTGGTCAAATTGAGGGACAGTATCTGACGCACGGCAAAAATCGGCCACATTTATCGTGACATCGCAGATACCCTTCAGCTGATGCTCAAGCGCAGAATAGTCGTCAAGGTTCTCGACGAAAATAATCCGTGCAGGGTACCGGGAACCGAAGCCACGTTCCTGGCTGAGCTTTTCCTTGATTTCAGCAATTGTCACGATTTAGCCTCCTCACTTAATAAACAGCGTATAAAGGTCGGGATTCTCGTCGAGGAGCTGTACGACCTTGTCACGCAGCTGTGCCTCCGGCATTGACTTTACTTTCCTCTTTGCTTCTCCACAGAATTTATCACGCAGGAAAGCATCAACGATCTTTCGAATTTCTCCTACCTTATTGGTCCAGGAATAAACATCAGCGGTTAACTTCGTGTTAGTTTTCAGTCGAGAAACCAAAACCTGCCCAGATGATTCAAAAGCGCTACGATAGCTTTCGCCAATCTGGGAGATAAAGCAACTGGCGATAAATGCTTTGTCCTTCAGAGCACTGACAGTGTGTGTCTCAAAATACTGCGTAGCATTATGGAGAGCAGTATTGTCCGCAATTTTCTCGTCTTGCACAGTCTTTAGCACTATAATGTGAGGAAGGACTTCATCGCTGACAACCCACTGGATGGGTACGGCATAGTTTGCGCACCAAAGGGTAATGGAGTCAAAGCCACTCTGCTCTTTCCAAAGTTCCTGAATACGGACTTTGTTTCTATTATAGGCAACCTTGTTGAGCTGCGTGTTGATTCGGGTATCAAAATCTGCAGCTGGAGAATTGTAGTTTACAGTTTCCAAAGATTTGTAGATGCCGTCTAGCTCTTCATCAGTGCAATTGTGCCCATGGGATTCCATATACCGTCGTAGAAGTGGCTTCGAAGATGAAACAAAGCCCCACACTTTTTGTGCATCCGATTTCAAAAGATCTGCATAGCTTTCTCTATCTGCAAGTTCAATTTTCGACCACTGCGTAGTAGAAATAACCCTCATCGCTTGTAGCGCAGGTGTCCAACTGAAGCCGAGTTTCTCAATGACGATTCCAGGAACTTTCATGTGGTCGAACATGTTTGCAATATCGTCGCTGAGAAGCTTGACGCTCTTTCGCTTCACGGTCAGTGCATCGTTCAAAATGGCAACAACCCGGTACTCTATGCAAAGCTCGGAAAGTTTTTCCTCTACCTGGGCCTCCGTCCATGTGGAAACCTGCCCCTGCATCATTTGATGAATAGCATCAAACAAGTCATGACTTGTAAGACCAATGGCCTTTTGTAGTTTCTGAAGTTCATTGCATTTCTGAGAAATGAACGAACTGAACGCGTCATAAACTGTATTCTGGTCAAAGTAAAGGCTTGCAAGCGCCTTTCGAACAGTCCCATGGCCGGTGAACTTTACGGTGATGTTTCCCATTACCTGCTCTTGGTCACCGTTCTCAGACAGAAAATCGCAGAACAGGTCAATTATCTCATCTGCCGTTTGCTTTGCAGCTGTGCCGCCAAATTTCTCTTCTGGAGCGTATTTCAGAACCCAGAATGGAGCGCCAGCCTTCTCTGTACACTGTTTGGACATGTACTTACGAGCTTCGGTTTCATTGACCGCTTCGCTGTCCTGAAGCTGAAAGACCTTCTGCACATAGGGTTTGAATTTCTGCCACACTTCGGAGCCAGGAGAAAGATAATTGTTGATAACTTCCTCTTTGCAGAGGCTGGTAATCATCGTGGCTAGTGTTTGGTCAGTCAGCGGCCACGGATTGTTATCTCCTTTGTTCCAGCTAAATTCACTGTTGACATAGTAACGCAGCAAGAAACCGAGAATGTATCCGCAGGCCATGCAATTATAGTAGCCATAAGGCGCGGCCTGAAGTTCCTGCCAAAGAGCATCCAATTTAATCTGCGTTCCTTGCGAGAAACGCTGTAAAATGAAGCTCGCAATCTTGGCAACTGCGGCTGTGCCGTCGTTTCCTTTGCTTTGCGCGAGTGCTTCAAGGCCCTCAACGTCCCACACGCCAGCCTGCTTCAAACCATTTACAATATTGCCGACCTGAGTATTAGGAGATGTTTTTTGCACACCAGCCAAGGCAGTGCTCTGCTGAATCTTTTTGAAGGCAGTATTCGTCGAAACGATAAGTTCGGGAGCTGCGGTGAAAATAGAACCGAAGATTATATCCTTCTCCAGTTTTGTGGCAAAGTAAGAGGTGCCATATTCAGACGGATATACTTTATCTCCGCAAACAACCATAAGCTGGTCATCCATTGCAGAAGCAGACCACTCCTCAATAATGCTGCTTGCCTCCTCCGAATACCGTTCTGAATCACCGCTTTTACCTTCCTCGCCAGCAAGCTCAGAATGTGTCATAGCATTATACCATCTATCCAGATGGTCTTCGGTCAGCGGCGACTTCAGAAGGTAAATAGCCATGCGACCTGTTTCGTCCTGCGCGGCGAGAGCCTTTACCTTTTCTTGCATCGCTGCAAACTGGCTGAATTCGGAAATCGCTATAACAAGAACTCCAAACTTATACGGGCACTTTTTCAGTTCCGTTTGAACCTCTCCAAAACGAGCATTCATTGACGTTGTTCCAGAATCACAGGCCGCGATAAACATTCTGCCATAAGATGCGCTTGTCTTGTCCCAGATTTTTGCTTCCATGGACTTTGCAAAACACCCGTTTTTCTTGAATAATTCGTAGCGGGTATACTTCTTGACGAGCATCTCTTTGCGGACATTGAATACGTCTGCGTTTCCGGTGTAGGGAATCTGTAGACGCATATCTCCGTTGGTCATAGCATCAAGCCGGAGCACACCGATCTGCTCAAGGTCGGAGAGGTACATTTCCACATCTTCCTTGGTCAGTTGACCCGCAAAGCATTTATACAAGGTGCTTCTGGTAGCAGAAACCTTGCGCTGTGTGGCCTGACTATAAAGATTGCTGACAGTTCCAGAGGACATGACCGCAATCAACAGCATGGCCGCTTTGAACACATGCATGTGATAATCGTCTGCAATGTATTCGCGCTTCGCCATAAAATGCTGATATGCGCTCTTGGCCTCTGCTGAAAAACTACGAACGTCGCTCTCTCTGGTAAAGAAATAGTCCCACAGGAAATCCGGGGTCAGCCACCGCCAATCATCCGGGCCATAATTATTGATGTAATAGATAAAGCCGACATTCTCTTCGGACTCTTTCGTGTCCTTCATAAAGCGGAAGAGTGTACGCTGCGAAGCTCCAAAGTTCTGGGCAACAATTGCAAGGAGCGAAAGCGTCATCGGATGCAGCGGGCAAAGCTGACGGAGGCGTTCCTTCTTGCTGCTCATGTCAAGGTTATCGAAATCGGCAATGTTTTTGCTGATGGATTTCATCAGCTTATCTTTTTCCGCATTCCACTGCTCCTCCATTCCCGCACGGGTAAGGATGGAGCTGCCAATCAACTCATAGGCCGCACTTTCGCTCACGTGAAAGTCAAGAGAATGATAGCGGTGGACAATCTGCTCGTAGACTTCTTCTCCAATCTGACTGACCCAGCTAGGTGCTCTGTGGACAATCAGGAACATGAAGAAGGGCTGCTCCTTGCAAAACTCTGAGAGAGGCTGAAGAACATCATCGGTCGGATTGTTACGGAGATATGAGGTGAATTCGTCCCAGATAAAGACGATACCGGTATCCTGCAGATTGTTCCCTTCGATGACATCGGCGACCCAATCTTTAAACATCTGAAGGGAGGTGAAGAAGCCCCAGCCCTTATCTCGGTAGATACGGGCGACAATATTTGCTGCTTTCAGGTCCCCTGCGTTCACTTCCTCACGGAAATCATCGACAGAGCCATACTCTTCATATAGAGCATACGCCTGGTTCGTGAAGAGTTCGTCCCAATTGATGGAGGAATCGTTGACAGCGTCTTGTGCAGCAGCAACCAGGGACTTTTTACCGTAGTAAGCGGATGCGCCAAATTTCTCCTTGAGTTTTTCACGGATGGCGTCCTCCATTGTCATCATGAGCTGTATGCCGCTCTTAATGTCGGTAGCCTGACTCTTCCAGATAACAAGGAACTCTCCCTTTTCCCGAATGGAAAGGAATCTCTCTCTGTACGGAATCAGCATCTGGTTCGAGAGGAACTTTCGGATAGAATCGACGTTATCCTCAAACAGATGCTTGAGAACGATTGCAGCATAGCTCTTGCCGGTGCCGTATGCACCGTGAATCCAAAAAGAGCGACGCTTGTCCTCATCTTCATATTTCATGGAGTCACAGATTTTCTCAATGGCTCCCTTCATATCTTCATGGACAATGTACTCCTGCCACATATCAGGATGACGGGATTCAGAATCAATATCCACCACCGATTCGTAGTGTGGACTCAGCTCAATGTAGGAATTATACTTAGCCATGATTCCTCCTCCTTACTTTGCGATTAAATCCAGAATATCAAGAGACTTGTATTCGGGAAAAAGCTGGACATTGTCCAAATCCGCGACAAAGGTCGTGCGGATGTACTTTTCGAACTGAAGGGAAATATCTTGCAGGATATCCTTGAAACGGTCAGGATTGATTCCGAAGATCGACACCGGATCTACGCCTTTTGCCTCAGCGTTTCCTCTCGCTGCAGCCATCTGTCCAAGCGTAAAGGTATATCTGCCCGTTGCTTCTGCCCACATATACAACGCATAGAGAATAGCAACCGCATCCGGAATGTTCCATCCCTGCTTTGAAAACTTATAGCTGTTTCCACTTGGAATCGGGATGCCCTGCTTCAAAACCGTGCCGATGGGACTATGCCGGAAGGTTTCAAGTAGAGCGGTTACCGCGTTGTCCCGAGTGGACTTTGAATAATCATCTCCAAGAAGGAAAATCAAATCATTCTTCTCATAAATTTCTCCCGCAGGAGCATTCAGCATATACCATTTTGAAATGATTGAATTGTAAGCAAGGTTTGTCCAGATGACAGCCCATGTCAAAGGGTTCCCGGCTCCAAGAGGCTGGACTTTATTAAAGAGCGGTGTCGGAACACCAGACTTTGCACCTTTACCCGTTGCTGTCAAAAGGCCAGCTTCCTTTAACCAAACCCTAAGCGAGTCATACTGACGGGTTCCTAAAGAGCCCATAGTAAAGCAGTTTTCTTTGTGTTCGAAGAAGTGTTCTAGCCAAGGGCGACGAAGTCCAAAATGCTGATATCTATTCATTCCCTTTAAATCCATACCGTTTTCCCCTCCAGTAACGGAAAGAGACTTTGCTGCCAAGCAGCCCTTTCCATTCGTAAATTCAATGCAATTGCCGCAGTGGATGCATTTATCCTCTCGGATATAAATCTTACCGTTTTCAGTAATCGTAAATGCATTAACAGGACATTGAACTTCACATGCCTTACAGCCAAAGCAATATGCAGTTTTGTTTGCAATCCCCCTTAGATGGCTAAGAACAAACCTGTCCATTTTAGAATAAGGCCAATATGTCACAAAAGTTTTAGCTTCGCCAGAAATCCGAAATTGAAACTCTTGCTTATCGATTAACTGGGTGTATATATCATTGTCCTTATATACGATAGGGCCAAGAATACTGCATACTTGAAGCCAGTCCTGCCGCTTAGATACAAAGCTAAAGGAAATCTTGTCATCAGCAATTTTCTCAACCACACGGTTTCCACCGTTCTGGAGTCCACGGCCACCCATACGGGCCTTCCATCCACCTTGCTCTATAAATTTTTTCACTTCGCTATCTGGTTTTGTGGCGCGTGCATAGCTTTCGACATTTGAAAGAAGTTCCCGCATTTCATCTGGATAGCAGTCATTTACAATCCCATCCCACCAAGCAGAAGACATGGGGCATACTATACAGCCGACACGAAATAATCCTTTACGGTAAGCTTCATTAAAAAGAATGCCATTATGGAGCAAATAGATGAACATCTCGGATGTTCCCCATTTCAAAATTGGGCTGCAATTGATTTGGTTAATATTCTTAGCGCCAACGCTAATTTCATTTCTATCAGCTCTCGCAGCGCTTTCCTCAGCTCTCACACCATCAAAAACTACAACCTTAATATTATAGTTTCCGGTTAGTTCTCTGAGGAGCAAAATTGTTGGAACTGATTTATGAACGGCGCAGCACCATCTCATTCTTCTTCCCGGAGGGCCAAACTCTTCCCAGCTATCAGTGGGCTTCAGATGACTTTTGGCCTCATAAAACTTAAGCGATGACCAGTGCTTCTTTGCCTTTTCTACAGACTGAATTGTGGTAGATAGCTCCATTCCTGTATTGCTAAACACCACTAAGAATTCATCCGGGGATAGTGTACGACTGACAAGGTCGAGGAGCACCAAAGAATCCTTTCCACCACTAAACGCAACTACAAAAGCCATTCCTTGCTTTTTGTACTTATCATGGGTCTTTCTAATGAAATCCATGGATGTCTTTTCAAGGCCAAGCATCAAACGTTCATTTTCTTTCCAGAGTGCATCGATATCAATCGGTTCCAGATTCAGACCTTCAGTATATATTTTTATGGTCGGTTTCGTATAAAATCCACCGCCCGTAGCCTCTGCGACACAAGTACCGTTAAGGATATAACGGCGAATCCCCTCAGCCCACAGTAAAGGGGCGTCTGTGTCCGGGTATGTCCAATGTTCGTTAAAGCCGAAATAATCCAGTTCCTCTTTGAACACAGGACGAATCTCTTTTTCAATTTTGCTGTTAACTGACAGACGGTAAATACCGTTTTGACCCGTCCACTCATATCCGTACATAGATTGACCTCTATTCTAAAATATGGCGCGTTTACTTATTCCCGCGCACATATACTGTTTTATTTTCATTCGACCACGCAAACCGATAGTCGTTCAACGCCTTCGGCAGCGCATAAATCATTTCACCGTTTTCCAGCATTCCTGCATCCCGCAGCTCAAGCCGCAAGTCCTCACCGGGCATACGCATCGGCAAAGTGTGATGTTCTTCCATAAAAAGTGTGACCACATCTGGGAAGGTCTGGAGCGGTGAGTCAACCGGGACAAAGGCAGCCGCAAGTGTATCATGCGTCTGATTCAAATCCGGAGAGATAGATTTAAATCCGATGGCAGGATACTTATCCAGCACTTCTTGTAATAAAAGGTGCGTCCAATCCAAACCGTGCGGCAGCGACGGCAATGTTGTCAACCATGCAGCGTTAATATCTCTCGGTATGACATATGCCACGTTTGCCTTGCGGAAAAGGTCATCCAGCCGGTCGTGCATCTGAAGGCACCAAGCATCATCGATTCCCAACGACTCGCTAAGAAGATAGCGGTCTGAATCGTAAATGAGGAAGGTATTGGATGAACCGAGCTGTAGGAGCTGACCAATGCCGCCGTAGGTGAGCATGGTCTTCTGCAAATAGTCCTTAGCATCGGAGGCATACAAAAGGCCGCCATTGCTTCTGGCAAGGTGAATCATCAGGCCCCGCAGAGTCATAGGGTAGTCCGGTTCCTTCTCGAAAATATGCGGCGTAGAGAATTTGTATGGCGCCCCGGCCACGGCCTTTTTCTCAAAAAGGAATCGTGCAATGGCGTACACCGCATCAATGTTTTCACAGTCGTTGTCATTCAGAAACATCGACAGCTCTTGGGAGGCAGCCCCGAATAGAAGCTGGTTATTGCTATAACCTCCAAATTGAGCAAAATGTGTCCGCAGAATCCGCCCCAACGCTTCTTCAGCCTCATCTAGGTCAACAAAGCTATCAACATGAACATATCGGTTACCAGGCATAGCAATAATGTTCATGCTACCGTCCAAGGCAGAAGCAGTGGACGAAACCGCCGCATCGGACTGAACAGCCTTTATCAGCTCTTTTGCTGTTGCACCTTGTAGGCCAACAGACCGGAGGTATGCTTCAGATTTTTCTATCGAAACGCCATATCCATTTGAAGTCTGAGTTTCATCCTTCTTTTCGGCAGATGTAGTTTTGGCCTTTCGACCCGACGCAGATGCCTTAGCCTCACCATAGAGAATAATCTGCTCCTCGGTATATCCGCATCTTACGCACAATGTACGTATCATTTCCATGAGGCGTGGGATGCTATAGTTAATACATACCCAATATCCATTTGAAAGCTGTGCACAATGAAGGCCATCAAGCCGCTCCTCCAACAGAAAGGGGCGGCCTTTTTTTGCTGCAATTAGTGACTCTTTATAAAGCCCATCCATTGCTGCATTATGCCTAGCAAGCTCCTGCTCGGTAATGCCGATGAGAATCCGAGCCCAGTTCTTCCCCTCAATAGGCACTCCGGCTATTGAGCAATAAACAGGAGTGGTGCGTTCAAAACTCTGAGCATTTTTAAAGTCATATTTAATCCAGCCGGGCTGGATTTCGACCGTTTTTTGCGATGCTTTTGCTTCAACAGGAGCACTTTCTTTTTTCCGAAGGTAGGCAATATAAGCTGCAAGGAGCTGTACAGCTATATTACGAAGCCGTTTATTTGCAAACGTCTTTTTCGTGCGATGCAGAGCAAACTCCACCTCTTCTGTGGAAGTGACACCTGTTAACGCCTGAGACAGTGCCCGTGATTTGATAAGGAGGAGATTTATCTGCGCATATGATTTCCGCATATCTTTTAATATAGCGGGCGTGACAGCATTAGGAAGCCACTGGAAAAATTCTTGTTCAGCAGGATTGATTGTTTCTGCCATGTTCTTTTCCCTCCGTTCTCCCATTGCTTCTGTCTCGACATGAGCAGCAAGACGCTCACAAGATTTCTGGGTATTTTGAGATGTAGAGCTCTTCTCCGTGCTCAAGATTTCTTCATAACGAACACTATCGTTTTTGTAGAGTGAGACTACCTCAGCAAACATAGGCGTTCCCGGAGCAGATTTTAATTCCTGCCCCTCATACAGACCTCCTAGACTACGAAGTCGATTTACCAATCCACCTGCACTGCGGTAACTGTCACTGATTACATATCCGTTTCTTTTTGCGAGGTTACGCAAGCGCACGGATGCTTTTTCAGCAGCCTTAGTAATAGAGACTCCATTCTTAACCATGCTGAGATACACATCCAACAATATGACTGCTTCCTGCAAGTCAAATGGGCGTTTATTTAAAGGAGTTCCGGAATCCTTACATGCTTGCATCTTTTCTTCCTCCCCCAGACTGCCAACAACACATGAGGTAATGCTTATTTTTCAGTATTGCCTTTTTCCGATGGCTGTCCAGAGAAAAAACCGTAAACCGGTCTCTCAGCATTTTCCGGTATCATATAGGTTGTTCCATGCATTAGTACTCCGGGTATTCGGTTCATTTTACAGTGGTTTTGCACTTGCCTTTGAGTGATGCCCCATTTTTCCGCAGCTTCTTTTGTAGTCATATAGCCGTTCATAGAATCAACCTCCTGTAGCACCAAAGCGCACAATAAACTATAGTATTTTACCACGTTCTTGGCGAAACGTCAATGCGTGAGGACGAAATCTAAAGTTCGTGTTGGCGAAATCACCCATTTTGTATCCTGATTAAAGTCTTACCCAAAAAACGAAACAAACGAGGCAGTACATACTATGTCAAAAAATCTATCAAGGGTAAATTTTAAAAGCTATAGAGAACCAAAGAAAAGATAATCTTATTTGTTATTGGTTATACAAAAATCAAATCAGTATGGGTGGCTTCTGCTGCACGGTTGCGAATATTATTCATCCTCCTTATCCACTCCATCGGATTCTCTGTTTTAAGCTGTTCAGTAACGCCTTCCCTTTTGGCATATTCATTTACCAGCCTATAAAAGAGGGATTGGGCTTCCTCTTCCACATCCGCAAGGTGGGAATGGAGCTTGCCGGAGGTGAGCAGATTATAGTACAGGATTTTATGGTGGTGTTTCAAGTACCGCAGCCGGCGTTGTCCCCATACACCGATGGGACGTTCTTCTTTACTAGGTAGGATAAGATTTGGCAGACAATAGTCGCCCTGCATGGTGTATGTGCCGCCCATTTGTTCAAATATTGTTTTAGCCATAATGCAAAACCTCCTTTGATACGCTCATTGTACCAAAGGAGGTTTCTGCTTGCGAATGTGTGATTTTAATGATCGCACATTGTATTTTGAAAAAATTGGTCAACTACATTTTAGTCAATCGCAATTGACTAAATTTCGCTTCGGCAAACCTTTCATTCTTTCAGAAAGCTTTCAAACGGTGCGTCACCGCTGCAAAAAGTATCGAAAATCATTTTAGCGCCAAGGCGAAATCCGACAATGAAAGAATCCAGTCCCGTATCGCCCATCAACTCCCCGTAAGCATTACAAAAATCAAGAAACAGCTTCTTTTCCTCGTCGTTCAAACGCTGTGTGAGTTTTTCTTCCAGATCATTGATGTTCTCTGAAACTTTCCGTATATGGCTGCCCTTCCGGTAGCCTCTCGCCTGTGGATCAAGGTTTCCGAAATACAGTTCTTCCAAGAAATTTGTCATGATTTCGCACCTCCCTTGTTGCTAATCATCCGCAGATCGTAAACTTTCTTCCAATTCGCAAAAGATTGCAAGGTGCGGATATGCCACGATGATTTTCGGATGATGGTGCGAAAACGAGTCGAACAGAAAAACTCCGCCAGATATACTTTCGGAATATGGTTGATGTTGTTTTTCTTAAAAGACTTTATGTATCCCTTGTTGCACCAGTTGTTAATCGTTGTGGTGCCATAGCCTGTGATCTTTGATACCACTTGCGTTGTCAGCACATCGGGATAATCGGCAAGCAGTTCTGTATAATATGTTCGCAGATATTCCAAGACAACTTCGGGAACCTCCGCTTTCATTTTGATGGTATAATTACCTTTATACCAACCTGCCGGTGCGGAATAACTCTCCGGAAAGATTTTGCGGTTCTCTAAATATGCAATGACATCCTCCTTTTTGATTTTATAGCAGCGTGTTTTCTTGCCTGTATACGCACAGGGGATTTTTCCACTTTGAAGCAAGTATAGAGCGGTTGATTTGCTGATATGGCAAATTCGATATAGCTGGTCTTTTGTGATCACATCGGGGATAGATTCCCAGTTGACTGTGTTTTCATTCATAGCAATACACCTCATCAATCTTGATTGTCGGCGAGCTGTCCGTGTATTGCCGTTCTGTCTTTGTTCTGTCCTATTCTGCCCTCAGTTCTGCCCAAAATTGAAAAATTTCGCTATTTGAACTGATTTTTTGATAAGTGCGAAAGCAAGACCGTTTTTGTGCTGAAATGATTATAAAACTCAGTAACCATGCGGATTTTCGGGGTAATGAAACCTACAGATGATGACCCAAAGCATCTGAAAAGAGGTCAAAGGATAACGCACTCGAAATCAGTTGTACCTTCACTGGTACCGTGGGTTCGAATCCCACCGTCTCCGCCAAAAGCGACTTATTAAAATAAGTCGCTTTCCCTTTGGTAATAATTTGTTCTTTGCTGGCTATGTTTTTGAAATGCTCTTGTGAAAAGGTTGCTCTAATTTTATCGTTTATAACAATATTTTTAGAGGTGAACAGCCAAATGAACACAAATATTTTGTCGGCGGCAAATGGTGCATCTGGAGTGGCCAAAAGAATATGAGCAAATCAACAACAAACCGTTATGAGCAAAAACAAATTATGCACTGCACCAGAGGAGGTTCGAATCCTCCACACTCCGCCATCGTAAGTTTGTTAAAAACAAGCTTACTAAAGTATTTTTTAATACCGTATTAGCTCAATGGATAGAGCACCTCTTTTGCGAAGGGTTAGATGTGGGTTCGAATCCCACATACGTCATCTACATCGTTTGGGATGTTTACATATCAAAAGCTCCTATAAAATCTTAGGATTTTTATAGGAGCTTAATTATAATAGAGCAAATTTCTTTCTATTTTCAATCTTCATATTCACAAATCTTCACATTATAAACTGCCTTATAATCCCCTTATATGTCTCATTTTGTATTGAAGCGATTTGTTTTGGCGATGAAATGTATGAGATAAATTCGCTTTTAGATATGTACTGCACTGCACGGACGGTAATGCCGTGCAGTGCTTTTTCTTTGATCAGTTTATGAATCCTTTGAGGAGCAAACCCGGCAAGGGATGCTGCCGTTTGTGTAGGCAACGCTTCCGGAAGCTCTGCCCATTCTTTTTCAAGCCACAGGCGGAAGGCTTTGCTGTTTTCCGCAGTCGGCTCTAAGATACGGCGGAGTTGATGCCCGGACCGGTTAGAAAATTTACCAGCAAGCTCGGCTAAAAAGCCGTCCTCTATTTCCATACGGCACTTAAATCTTTCCGCCTCTTCTCTGCTCACACGGTACTTATGCGTCGCATGTCCTGTGTTTTCATGCGGGATATAATCATGATCCATCAGATATTTCATTTTCCGGGTTGAGATGTGCAGATATTGCCTAAGTTCACTCCCGCTCATAAAATCTTTTTTCATATTGACTCCTTATGTAACAGGCACTCCGCAGAGTGCCTTTCTTTTTATTCTTTTCCCATATTCAGAATGTCCGTCATAATATCCGCGCTCGCCTGTTTGCTCTCTTTATCCAAGTGCGCATAGATATTGCTGGTGGTGGCAAGGTCAGAGTGTCCAAGGAAGTTTGACACATTGATCAGCGGCACGTTCTGGCTGATGAGAAGGCTCGCAAAAGTGTGTCTTATAATAAGACCGACCAGATGAAAGTTGAGGATGAGGATTCCACCTTTTTCAATCCCAAATTCTCACAGCTTCTTACCAGGAAACCCATTAGTGAATGGATTGTTTCTGTGGGTCGCCATGAGGGATTTATCAGCTCCCGGAAATGGGTGGAAACACAAAATATGCTGGATGAGATTGCAGAAAAGTATAACCGGCCCCATAGAAAAACCAATGCTCTGCTGTCCGGCTTAATGTATTGCCCTATTTGCGGAAAACGGCTGCGGGTACTGCCAGAATCTAACCGCTGGACGAATGGCAAGCCCCGCTTCAAGTATGCCTGCCCAGGGGTTAGGGCAAAAGAGTGTACCTTCAAAGGTGTTGAGGGTGTAACGCTGGATGAATTTGTGATCCACTCGCTCTCCAGCCTGCAAGAAGAACATTCCGACTATTACCGGCAGCTTTTGGAGAACAGAGTTGCCAGCATGATCCGTACCGACCAAAGCGAGAAAGAGTACCAGGAAACCAAAAAGGCTATTGAACGCTTAAATGCGGATATTGCCGCACAGGTACGAAATCTGCGTGAGGCAGATGACGCCCTTAAACGCTTCATCCAGGATGATATAAAGGAATTGACGGACGAGCTGGCAAAGCGCGAAGCTGCTCTGCGCCGAATGGAAGATACACAATCTGAAAATCAGTATCTCGTCCATGAACTGAATGGCATGAAAAAAAGGCTGCTGTCCTTTGAGGAGTTTGCAAAGGACGCACAGCCTGAAGCTCTGTTTACTTTAGTTCATTCGATTGTTGACCGAATTTATATTACTACTGATGGCACCAAACAGAAATGCCAGGTATATATCAAAGGCTGCGCCACGGAGGATTATTCCGACGTACTCGGCGCAGCCGGGTACATAGAGGAAGAACCCCTGTTACCGGTGGTGTCGTATATGCCGCCGATGTGTGATTTAGATTACTATAGCATTCACAACAAATCAGTTTCGCACATCAAACTCAGATACATATTCCTTTTGCACAGCAAAACATATCTTTGATTACATCTTTTCCACACTGCCCATTCCTAAAGTTGTTTTTATACCAACCCCGGTATATTCAGAAAACGACACAAGCAACTGCCAAAGATTTTCGAGCGGCTGCGGCAGTTTTGACTCAATGACCAATTCACCAAAAAATCCGGGAACTCGTATTCCTTTCAGAGGAAATCTCGTAGTTTTCAATTTGTAATCCACAATCAGCAAATTTTCTTCCATCGCACTGACTGCGTCTGCATCATCGATTTGCGCCTCCGGAAAGCAATCATTCCATTTGTGGACCAAACTGTTTAAAAGCAGAGCAACAGATGGTAAAACCGTATACTTGCCACGCTGTTTAAATGCTGTCGGCGTTAAAAAACACAATTCTACACGGCTTTCTTCCGTCTGCTCCATGCGCACCGTCCGAAGAAATTGCGCAAACGACGTAATCTGCCTTTTTTCACATAATTCTAAATCCAGTGAAATCACACGAAGAGTAATATGATTCAGCCGCTCCAGTATGGGCGCAAACAGTTCAGCAGTTTCCTTTGAGAGAAAGCTGATCTTCCAGATATTCTGCTCACGGGCACGATCATACCAAATCGCCTGTGCGATACAAGAACTTTCAGACTGATGGAGCGCATTCCCCATCTCCGCCGAAACCTGTTCAAGAAGCCATGCGTAAATCGCATATGCATACCTCGATGAAATCATTTTTTCGGTAGGACATGATATAATAAATCGATACTGTGTCATCATCGGATCATAACCTCACAAACGCCATATGGATATAATGCTCCATTGTATTTTGTGTATTTGAGCATATGCGGTGAGATCCCTGTTTCCACATCAAAATCATGAATACCTGTTTTCTCACTGTTCCTCGGAAAAAGCCATTTCATAATTTCGGCAGTCTCCTCTAAACCTTTTTCCGCGCCCAAATACACATATGGAATCGTTTTGGAGAAATATCCCGATCCGCCGCCTAAAACAATGGCATTTTCATAAGAAATTCCTGCATCTCCGTCAGGCCGCTCAAAGCTGCTGTCAAACTGTTCCTCATAAAAATGACTGTATTTCTGAATCGTCTGCAAAATTGTGTTTGCTGTAATTGTATTTTTCAAAACAGACTGATCCAATGTAACCGTAAAACTGATTTCTGTTCTCGGTTTCACGCATTCCCGGCAAACGTTCACACGGTTTTGGTTTCCATCGGGACAAACATCGATCTTCTGACACAATATCATCTGCTGATCCGATATCACTCCACTGTCCGAAACTGAAACGCCCCGCATGATACTGTTGACAGGATCATTTTTGATTTCACCGGAAACTTTCTTCTGTAAAGACAGCGTATGAAAATACGCGCCTTCCAGCTCACCCATTCTCAGGCTACTCTCTTTCTTATTCTTACCCTTCGGCCAACTCCCTTTTTTCTCACGGGAAATCAGATCGCACAGCAAAATAGTGCGAAGTGCGCCCTTTAAACTGCTGCCTGGAATATATGCATCTCCATTCGCACCACGCATAAACGCATGGAGTTCCTGCAGCGGTTTATTTTCTGAAAGTGCATCAGCTGCACTGACCTGATATTTTGTAATACGTTCTATTTGTTCTGCAGAAAACCTGCACTCATGACTTAAAAATGCATACAAATTTTTTGGCTGATTCAAGACAAACGCTTCATATACATCGATACAGTTTCGCTCAATTAACAAACGAAAAAAAGCATCCTGATCTATAATCGAAACAGTCTTTTTCTGTGATTGATAACAATATTCATGCTTATGATATGTTAATCCGCTGCCGATAAACAGAGGGGAACGTGCCCGCAGAACCATTTCAAACTGCTGCAAATGTCCCAGATTTCTCATCACAACACCCCCAGAAAAAGAGGTTTCCCATAGCGATAGACCGCATGATCGGAAATTCTCCCAACCTCATGAAGCGCACCTCGATACCGGACACTTGACACTGAGCCGGCCGCAAAGAAATACTGTGTTCTTTTTTTGTGCATCGATGCTGATGTGCCTTCCGGACGGATAAATCCACCACGCCGAATCAGCTGATAATACATCTTTGGCACGATCGATTCCATCTCATCCTCTTTGGGCAAGCTCGCGGTCAGCAAAACCTGACGGCCTGCATCCGAATTGGATAACGCCTCATACAGCCACTGTGTCTGTTCATCAAAGTATTCATTTAAATAAATTTGATCTTCCACCCAAAACTTCCCGTAACCACTGCTGATCTTCCCGCCGATTCCGCTCAATCCAAGTGCATCCAGCAGTGTCCGAATCCACGTCTCCTGTTCATCGTCTTTATACGCAGCAATAAAGTATAATCCGGCATTGGGATAAAAATAGGTAACTCCCACTTGATATGGTGTGCTTTGGATACCGTTTGGATATGAGATTTTTGTCGTTTCAACACATTGTGAAAAGCTCTGATCGATTCCCTTTGCATCAAACGGCACACCGGTATCAATCGACGCAAAAAACGACTGATATGCACGTACCGGAATCCATTTCACACGCTTCATTTCTTTTCGGGAATGTTCCGGCACATCACTGCGTTCATTTCCAATCAGCACCGGTTTCGGAAGATAAAAATCCTCATCTTTCCATGGGAAACTGTCAGAAAGCAATAGTTCATCCCTCTGCACCTGCTCACATAACTTTTGAACACCATCGGTCCCGTACAGCGACAGCGCCGTATGACAAAGCGCAGAAAACAATGTGTCTGCACAGAAATATTCTCCCGAAGTATACAAAGAAAGCGCAGAATCCGACAGACCAAAGTGAGCTGCGGTATGAAACTTCAATTTAAACAGAGAATAATTCATCACTGCTCACCTTTTCAAAAAAAGCTGTCCATGCATCTGTTTCAATCTGGTTGTCAAAAGAGGATACCGCAAAATTCTGCAGTTTGATCCGACCGCTTCCGCGTGAACCATGTCCTCCTAAATAATCCCACTGCAATAGCTTCATTCCCCTTGCAAGCAGCTGCATATCATCTGCGATTTCATCCTGATTTACCGCTTCATATACGATCGTTCCTTTGAAAACGGTTCCCGGAACAACGCGTTCGATCTGCCGTGGATTTGCAACGGAAGTTCTGCGGTCAATACTGTTTTCCCACTTCACTTCTGTAATTCCAACCTCTTTCATCTGCTCTGCATTCTTTACAAAGCAATCAGCAAACTGCAGTCGTGCACAGCGCGGCGAGCACGCATTCTCACCTTTTCGTCCTGCTGTTCCAAACAAACGAAGAATTTTCTCATCATCCCAAGCAAAATCCGGCATTTTTTCGATATCACCAGAGAAACTGCGCGCCAAAAGGGTGCGCAGCTTTCCTTTTAAGCTGCTTCCCGGAATGATGGGCAGCTGTGTCATCGGATCGCGGATCACCGGACTGTCCACTGCACCGATTGCAGAAAATGTACTGGAACCGCCAATATGCATGCCGGTCTTTACAACCATCTCAAACTGAATCAAAATTTTTCCATACATGATTGCTCACCCTTCATTCAAATGATAAAACCGATGATATGCGACAAGCGCTTCCATATAGTGCGTGAATCTCAAAAACTTTTCTCGGTCATTCTGAATATCCTTGAGGTAACCTAACAGATTGGACTGGCTTACAAATGCTTCAACCGATTTTTCCCGTCCTGCTTCATAAAGAATGCGGATCTGTGCATTCCGGAGTTTGAACGAACTGTCTGCTTCCATTGTTTTTTCCAAACGCAGACGCTCGACATGATAGATATCAATGATCAGAGAAAATAAATTCCGCAGCTTACTGCTTGAAATCGGTCTCCCTTTATCAGAGCCGGCTATTTTTTCAATCACACGCTCTGCCTCTTCCACATAGTTTTCCGGCAACGGCTTTGGTGTTATGATTTTTTTCTTTTGATTGATTTTTCCCTGTTGATCCATTCGTCTGCCTGCTCCAGCAGATGGATTTTGTTGATGCGGACGACTATTCGATTGATACGCCATTCTCTGTTCTCTCCCCTCTGTTTTGATACACATAAAGCAAAAACGATAAAATCAGCTGCGCACGATTTTCTCTTGTGGACGCCCAGTCGTACATGTTATCGGAAAACGTCTTATAACGCTTATATTTAGGGCTGTTTTTCGGCGGTTCAAGCCGTGCCAGCAAATAAGCATACCGTGCCAAGGACAGCCGTCCGTCCTTTTGATTTGCTGTCCGCAAGATCTCCATCATCTGATATAAAAAGGCGTTTCCGCGCTCTTGCTCAAAATCTACAAAAAACGTTTCCAGCGTCGAAAGCTTCTCTGCCAGAATTCCCGTTTGGAACGTTTCCCAATCATAGATATACTCTGCACCTGTATCAAATAGCGTGATTGCATTTTTTCCCGGATGCGCTTTTGAAGCGTCCTCCAGCTCTTTTGTCTGATATGCCGCCATTCGAATCGGATAATGATCATGAAACATACCGATTCCACAACTGATCGTCAGTGTGCCGCAGGTATACGCACAAAATGCCTCGCGGATTCTCTGCGCCGCTTCAATCACATCATCCCATGCGCCCACCAAAAAGACATCGTCACCGCCGGAATATACAATCGCTGCCTGAAGCGATGGTTTTTTCTGATAATCACCGCTCAGCACCGCGTTGATATAAAAGCGGAAAAACAACGACATTTGTCTCGAAAATGCAGAGGTTCTGGAGAGTGTTACATAATGAAACCGTTTGTCTGCCTCCGACTGCTCCGGATGTTCAAATCCGGAAATAAACGCCTGTCCCAGATCATCCACATCCATACGGCAAATGCCGATGCGTGAAATGCCTTGCGCCTGTGAGGCCAGCACGTCCATCCGATTGCTCGCGGCATAGTTTCCGACAAACAGGCGCGTGCTGTACCGCAATCCGGTACAAATCTGGTTAATTGTATATACTCGCACAATAGAATCGGTTTGCTTCAACACACGGCGAACCGATTCTTCGTCTGTAAAGCACAAATAAGCCGTCCCTTCCATACAGGGAAGCGGCACAGCTTCCTTTGAGGATTCACAGCTTACCGAAAGTACCTGCTTTGACATGATTTTCTCGGACAGCTCCTCAAACCGCCGGCACCATGGACAAAGCATGCCGTCTCCGTCCTTCAGCGAGACCAATCGATCCGCCCTGCCGCAGATCCGGCACTCCCGCACACCGTCGCCCATCTCTTCATGGTTGAGTGCAAGCAGCTGCTTTACAGAATACCGATGCACCTTTTTCTGTGCAACCGCACGGGATACCCGCCGGAACATCTCCTTATACGGCGCCTGTGCCGCAGGCGTATTCGTCAGATCATTAGCACTGCACATCGTCCAGCCGTCCGCCAGATACAGCGCATTCCCGAATTCCTGAATCATCCAGTCATTAAACCGTGTATTCCATTCGACAATCGTCCGCCGGCTCGTTTCCGTATTCGGAAGAAGCAGATAGCAATGTCCGCCGCCGCTGTACAGCAAATTGGCGCGGCTCATTCCGCACAAGCGCAGTAATTCGTCAATATAGTGCTCCATCGCCAATTCAAGAAAAAAGGAACGGCTTCTCAGTGATCGGAGCGCATTGGCGGTTGCCACGGTATAAATAAACTTTTGAATGCCGGAAAAATCGGCGGAATACAGCAAAAACGCCGGAACATCCCAAAACGCTTCTTCCTCTTTAAATAACACGCGGTGATAATCGGTTTCTCCCTCTGCGGTCAGATATTCACTGATGCAGGCGGCCGCCGCACCGGTGATCTTCTGATGATCATACAGCGAAATATCAGGACTTTCCTCCAGACTGCTACTGGACACAACGGTGCTTGTGAAGCTTTCCAGCACAACCAAAAGAGAGTTGACCCATGCCTCGCTCATTTCGGGGATAGCGCACAGTCCGTCCTTTAATCCGTTGAGCAGCGCTTCATACTGCACACTACTGATCCTTATTTTTTCGGATGATTCCGGCATCCGCAGTGTCTGATCGAGCGCACGAAGCTGTACAGCTTTGTGCGGATGATGCCCTTTCATATGTGTGAACACTGGCGACAGCGGCATACTGCGGTCAAAGCGAGCGGTATTTTCGGAATCGATTTTTCGGCGGTCAGCTGCGGCGGCAATGTTGTCCGCGACATAAACAATGTACGCCGGACTGTCCGACGGCAGAACGGCATCTTTGAGCTGTCTGGCATGATGATAGCGTACACAGTCCAAAAGCGGCACCGCTTTGCTCCACTCAACAGGGAGCGACGCGAGCCACTTCACACCGGATGCGCTGTGATTTTCACTGCCGGCGCCGGCACGAAACACCATCTTGCCAAGATCATGAATCAAGCCGCCCCAGCAGGCAAGCAATGTATTGGTTTGCATGCAGTTCCTTCTTTCTGTTTGACGTCTCCTTACGGGGATGAGTTGGTTATCGGCTATAATGAGGCTTGGGCTGACTATCGGTAGTTGCCGTCCCCTTGCGGGGATAAGTTGATTCTTGTCATGGATGATATATATCTTGACACATACTAGTTACCGTCCCCTCGTGGGGATAAGTTGATTCAAAGGATATCAGATCGTGCGGGACAGCGTGTATATGGTTTCCGTCCCCTTGCGGGGATGAGTTGATTCGTGATCTGTCCAAGTATGGCCCGGAACGAATGAGTTTCCGTCCCCTTGCGGGGATGAGTTGATTCCGGTCTGGGAGGGGATAGGATGGACAACAGAGAGTTTCCGTCCCCTTGCGGGGATGAGTTGATTCGGCATCGGACAGCCTCCATGGCGCAAAATTGTCAGTTTCCGTCCCCTTGCGGGGATGAGTTGATTCATGGCGTACAACATGGGTGACTATGGTGCAAGGTTTCCGTCCCCTTGCGGGGATGAGTTGATTCTACCGGATACGGCTAAGAATAGACGAGTTGGAGGGTTTCCGTCCCCTTGCGGGGATGAGTTGATTCAACTGGCCGCAGATGATTCATGACGGATTTTGGGTTTCCGTCCCCTTGCGGGGATGAGTTGATTCAAAGAAAGAAGTCAAAATAGGTTATGTCGACAACAGTTTCCGTCCCCTTGCGGGGATGAGTTGATTCATGTATATAAAAAATTAACCAACACACATTTTATGTTTCCGTCCCCTTGCGGGGATGAGTTGATTCTACTGTAAGCATGATGTTGACACTACGGAAAAGCTGTTTCCGTCCCCTTGCGGGGATGAGTTGATTCTTCTGCAAAAATTACTCTGCACAAGTCCTGAAAGCCGTTTCCGTCCCCTTGCGGGGATGAGTTGATTCCTCATGCCGAGGGTAATCGAACTGGAAGACGGTGTTTCCGTCCCCTTGCGGGGATGAGTTGATTCTGGAGAAGGCTATGGTTGCTGCCGACAAGGCTGGCGTTTCCGTCCCCTTGCGGGGATGAGTTGATTCGTAGTACCAGTCGATTACTGCGGATTTGTTGGATGGTTTCCGTCCCCTTGCGGAGATGAGTTGATTCACTTGCAGGAATGTTACACAATCAGGGCTACAGCGTTTCCGTCCCCTTGCGGGGATGAGTTGATTCAAGGGTGCTTGACGAGTGTGACAGGATTCTTAGCGTTTCCGTCCCCTTGCGGGGATGAGTTGATTCTCCGGAAATCGTTACGAGACCAATTGGCAGCTTGCGTTTCCGTCCCCTTGCGGGGATGAGTTGATTCGAGGCGATATTGCCACCGCTATTATCAGTCTTGTTTCCGTCCCCTTGCGGGGATGAGTTGATTCTATCTTGACGCATAGCGCGTTGATGTCCGTCAGTTTCCGTCCCCTTGCGGGGATGAGTTGATTCATCTGTGCAAATGCTTTTATGGTTCAAGCAAAATGTTTCCGTCCCCTTGCGGGGATGAGTTGATTCAATATGTGGTGGCTATGTTTTAATGACTCCAGAGTTTCCGTCCCCTTGCGGGGATGAGTTGATTCAATAAAATCGTAGAAGCACAAACGCTGGGTAAAGTTTCCGTCCCCTTGCGGGGATGAGTTGATTCCATATACTTCGGCGGAAATCTTTGAAAAGTGGATGTTTCCGTCCTCTTGCGGGGATGAGTTGATTCCGTTTTCCCAGTTACAAATGGTGTTTTGCGCACGGGTTTCCGTCCCCTTGCGGGGATGAGTTGATTCTAGTACAACTACCCTTATACATATACAAGCCTGGTTTCCGTCCCCTTGCGGGGATGAGTTGATTCCCGTGTACATGGATGATATGTCATGCGGTGATATCGGTTTCCGTCCCCTTGCGGGGATGAGTTGATTCCGGGTGATCTGGCCAAGTATGGCCCAGGACGGATGAGTTTCCGTCCCCTTGCGGGGATGAGTTGATTCATCACTGCGGCATTTCGGTACTATGCAGCTGTCAAGTTTCCGTCCCCTTGCGGGGATGAGTTGATTCAAGAAGAGCGGGTATAACCGGAGCGGGTGTCCGTCAGGTTTCCGTCCCCTTGCGGGGATGAGTTGATTCGCGGCCGTGCGCGAGCTGAGGAGGTGAGAAAAGTGTTTCCGTCCCCTTGCGGGGATGAGTTGATTCTTGTTTGCGTTGAAATACACCTCGTAGTCCTGTGGTTTCCGTCCCCTTGCGGGGATGAGTTGATTCTTACGACGCAGAGTGCGACGCGTATCGCATCAGTCAGTTTCCGTCCCCTTGCGGGGATGAGTTGATTCCCTCCTGCATACAAGTGACGCGCTCCGGCATTTGGTTTCCGTCCCCTTGCGGGGATGAGTTGATTCGCCAAAAATGCGAAAACAGCGACAGATGGACTTGTTTCCGTCCCCTTGCGGGGATGAGTTGATTCAGCAAAATCAGCCAATATTCTGCGCTTATTAGCCGGGAATACTGTCTGATTTTGACTGTTTTCAGTATATCATAAAAAGAAACTTTCTGCAAGCATTAAAAAAAGAGAAAAAATCAGGTGCGAACCGGATGATTTTTCCTCTTTTTTCAGTCTGACAGCCGGCGCTTCGCACCAATCAGTGATGCACCGAGATATACTGGTTGCATTTTTCATAGATGTGAAACAGCGCAGGATCACACTGCGGATAAATCGCGATGAGCGCACGCTCGATCTCCCGCACCAGCGACTGCGTATTCATTCCGATGCACTGCTCGATTTTTTCATCCGTCAAATGAACCAAGTCATGCGCCGCACTGTTGCGGAACTGCGCATTTAACCGTTCACATGTTTGAAACAGCGAGACAAGCTGTTTGATTTGCACCTGCTCCTGTTCGGTCAGTGGTTGTTTGATCTGCCCGATCACGCTTTCCAAAAACAGATTATAGATAAAGATGCTGGGCGCATTTTCCTTAAGGACTGGCTTCTTTCTATCAAGCAGTTTTTGATCCAATTTCTGCGCTATCTGCGGAAGCTTTTCATGAAGTTTCTGCGCAGATAATTTTCGGTATTTCCCATAGTCTGTATCCAGCAGTTCTTTCATCGAAACACCGCAATACTTCCGCAGGAGCACATCCAAATACGCCTCCTGCAAACGAATGAGAAACGGATTCAGCCGCAGAACAAAATCCGTATACCGCTCAGCGATCTGGAAATTTTTCATCATCAAAAAGTATTCGCTGACCTGTCTGTAATCCGAAAGATCCCCTGCGCCCGGCTTGCATGGATACGGCGCAAATCCGAGTTCCAGTCCGCGCAGATGCTTCTTTGCCTCATTGTCGTTGAGGCTGTTGCGCGCATGCAGATGTGCTACCAGTTTCATAAGCGGCTCGGACAGACACTGCTTCATTTCAAGAATTGCACCATAGTCACGGCGGCGCAGAAGCGCTTCCACCTGCGCCCACTGTGCCTGACGATGCAGTGCAAACAGCTTCGGTTCCACACATCGATTCTCTGCCTCCAGTTCGTTCTCATTCAGCTCTGCAAATTCAAGTTCCAGCTCCACATCATACGCCTTATCATTCGACCGCGAAGTGGTTCCAGCTTTCCGTTCAAAGTTTTTTACCTGAATTCCCCGCGTGCGATAGCGCAGATCAAGCACAAACTGCGAAAGAATCATCTGCATCTGCGGTGTCCCGGAACTTAGGTTGATTAAGATTTCCGCATCCGGATACTGCTTCGAAAATGATGCAAACGCTTCATATAATGGTTCACTGAGCTCGTCCAAATCCGATGCGTCATAAATTTGATTTTCCGCCCGCACAAAGTCCGGTGCATATCCGTCCCATCGTTCCCGCATATGATCAAGCATTTTCTCATATCGCCGGTCTTTTTGATCCAATTCTGCAATTTCCGGTGTTAAAAAAATACAAACGGCTTTCGGGCGATAATGCCGCATAATATGCATCAATCCGCCGTCATGCTCTCCCCGTGCCGGATCTGTCGTTCCCACACAGCTGAATAAAATTTGTTCTGTCATTTCTAACCTCCAAACGTATGATTGCGATAAAAGCAATCAGCAAACGCAGATAATCCTCAACAAATAAAACCTCATAAACATATTTCCGCTTCAATGATTTCCGGAATCTTGTCACGGACAAGTTTATGATACTGTTTTATGTTTTCATCTCTTTTGAAAACGATCCATCCAGGATTTTTTAAACGGTATATCGAAAAATGTTTTTGCCTCTTCTAAATTCATCACAACCCACTCTCTGGATTTATGTGCCTCAAGTGTTTCAGGAAGCTCCTTTAAAATACGATCCGCCTCCCAAGTCGCACCGGCATTATACCGAATTTCATGATTCCGCTCAGAAATGTCAAAGGAAGAACGGCTGGTATTCCAAGCATTGCGAATAGTTTTGATCGCATAGCTACCAGTCACCTTTTCACTGAAATAATCTTCTAAAGTAAGAAGGCGTATATACTCTGGGCTATCTTCTTTTGAATATTCATGAAAGATATCTGTCAGCACCCGGGAGGATTCAGCCAGAATATCCGGCGCACTCTCGGATTCATCACTCTTCATCTCCTCCAGCAAATCCGACACGATTTCAAGCATCCTTCGCAGATACTCCCGATAGAAAGCTGTTCCAACTTCTCGTTGCACGGTACGAACAACACTGCTGCGCATAACCTCCGTATTTGTAAGCCCCGCCTGCACACGGCAGATTACAGTACGGCGGATCACCTCAGGCGCAACCGCTTTTACATCTTCGTTTGCGCTGATAACCACCGCTGGATAGTGAAGTAATCCGTCAGCCACGCCGAAGTCATCATTCTTAATCGTTTCAATCGCATGTTGATTAAATCGTGAATTCGTCAAATCATCCACAATAATGGGAGCACCCTTTACCATATGCTTAAGTCCCTCAATACCAGAACGAGTAAAATCAGGCGCGGAAATTTTCGTCTTCTGCCCTATCATCATCTTGAGCAAAGTTTCTAAAAAGCTGGTTTTTCCCGCTTTACTCTGACCATATACTAAACCAAATACGGGATACGGTAGTAAGTTTTGATTGTATCGCACCGCCATATCCCGCATACGAGCCATAAACGGCGTACAGAAAAACCAGTTGGCAAACTCAAAGTATCTTCGCTGCATCCCAATTATATCGCCATGGAATTTCTGATATCCTTCCATATATTTTAAAAAAAGAGAAACATCGTTTTCGATTTCTGCGGCAGACGGATGCAGATCCAAATCAACACCATTAAGACGTACTGCTTTTTCATCGCAAAGCACTTCAAGCTGCGGATACTCACTTTGCAGTTCTTTTTCTTTTGTTTTTGTAGCAACCACTTGCCGGCGGATTGTTTTGATTTTCTCCGGAGAAAGCAGCAGCTTTCCCTTCTTATCCGGTTTAGGAACAGAAGGGGCGAATTTTCCGGCTAAATTCTTAACATCCAAAATAAAGCGTACTTCTTCTTTCGCTTCTTCAACAGGCTGCAAAACCAACACCTTTTTCGCTTTGACAGTTTTGGCAATGGGCAACTCTTCCATATTTTCTCCATCGTCAGCGCAAACTAAGGTCTCTTTCGCTATCTGATCGGTGCAGTCCTCGCGCAGCTGGCAATAACAGTTCCAATACCAATCATAAGCGGCATCTCCGTCCAGATAACAAATATTTTCCCGTTGATAACCGCCAAATGCCGCACGAGACAGATTGGCGGAACCCATAATCACCCGCCTGCGTCCATCGTTACTGGATAATAGATAAATTTTTTCATGCGACAGCACACTGCGTGCCACAAAGAAACGCAGCGTTCCATCATCAATGCGAGAAATAAGATCCAACTTCATCTTACCGGCGGTTTCTCGCATACGCTCCACCATTTTGCACTGATAAGCCATAACCTCCTGCAAGGAATAGGAAATAACCTCATCGCAGCCGAACAAAATCTCTGCTTCGTCAAAAAGACCAATCAACTGGTAGACAAAATCAATTCCGGAAGAATAGGTAATGGCATGAAGTGTATCGAACCCGGAAAAAAGCTCCTGCCAAGATCGTGTTTCTGCACCGGCGAAGTCCATTTTGACAACATCAATGGCAGATAAAGGACTACTGCCAATCCTCTCCTGAGTATCTTCTGCCATATCAAACAGTGATATCGTTTCCATTACGTTTTTCCCCCAATCTGTTAGCGTGTATAATTCCTCAAATCATAAACTTACCATTATCCCATATCAGCGCGGCTACTGCTTCTGCCATTCTTGTTCGCCTTTTTATATTTCCTCAATGCCAATCTTTTTTAAATACGCATATGTTCCGTCATAAAACTCCGGAAGACGTGTGCTGTCCTCCCAAAATCCGCTTAGATTCTTATTTGCATTACCGAAGGGTACACAAATTACCATTCCCGATCTTGCTCTTGTGAGAAGAACCCGATAAGCGTTCAGCATATACTTCATAAGTTCCTGCTTGCTTTCGCTGCTCGGTATTTGTTCGACCCATTTGGTCTGTCCATTAAATCGGTAAAAGCGCCATTTGCCGGCATCGTATCGCATATCGGCATCCCACAAAAGACAGGTATAATCGAGCTCCAACCCCTGAACCTGAATCTCGGTTGCAGCATCCTCAAGATAATTCGCTGACCTCGTATCTGCCTTATCATCTATCAACCAATGGAGAGCTTTTTCATCACGGGACGGCAGATCATGGATGGCCAACGGTTTAAATCTTGCTGATTCCTTCGTGACAAGAATACCCTTTCGTTCCGTACCTCTTACCTTGCTGTGCAGCCATTCTCTCGCTTTTTTCATATCTCTTGTCAAAACAATCGGATACCTGTCCTTAATTTCCCGGTAAAGCTCCGCCGCATTCGGTTCAATCGCCAGCAGTGCATGAACAAAAGCAGACAGCTTTTCTGCTCTGTACGACCGGAGAGAAACACCGAGGTGCAGGCTTTCAGAATAGGTGACGCTTTTATTCTCCGCCAAAAGCTCATTGACCCTACCTTCCGCATACTCCGGTTCTGTTAGTTTCGGAGATATGTACACCTTCCAATGTGGGAATTTTTCATTCAGCGCATCGATCCATTCGGATATACCGGCTTCACCGGTGTTAATTTCCTGACCGCCTCCGACAAGACAGATAATCGTTGCCCAATCCTCTCTCTGGTCAAGCGACCAGATAAGGAACGCTGCTTCTGACATTGGGAAATTGGGAACCTTTAATTTGTTTCCGTAGGTTCCGCCGCGCTTTAGATAATCGGCAAGTCTCTTATGTGTCCATGAGCGTTGTGCCTCGTCAAAAATCGCCACATGTTCCACTTCGCCATAGCCGGCTTTTGCCAGCTTCACTGCTTTTTCAGGGTCAATTTCCAAGACGCCATTTTCAACCGGATTCTTTATCTTTGCCAGCATATTATCCCGATATCGGTGAATCATCTGAATAAACTTGCCTACCTCACGGCGGGAATCCGACAGCTTTTTATTTTCTTTCCTTTCACGGCATTTTTGATAATTATCTTTCGCAAGCGCTTCGGTAAGCACTGCCACAAGCGGACCGTTTCCTGAAAGATAAACGGCACCCTCATCTTCAACCGGTGTGTCCTTCCCCTGATAGGTTTGCTTGACTGCAACATCAAGACCGACAAGTGTTTTTCCGGCGCCCGGCACCCCCGTCACAAAGCAGATGCTTTTTTCTCGATTTAATTTGCTTTTCTGTATCACGTCAAGAATGTAGGAAATCGTTTGATCCGTGGAAACCTGATCCGCTTCATGCCTTGTAATATTTTCTACCGAATGATTTTCATAAAGCGTTTTTGCCGCTTCCACAATTGTCGGGGTAGGCGCATAGGGACTGATGATCCAATCTTTATTTACTGCCGTTTCATTAGGAAATCTATTGAATACTTGTACGATTGTATTTAATAAGCTTGTTTCTCCGGTTACCAGCGGATTTACGACTCTGTCATCATAAACCGACATCTGCACAGAAGTGGTATGATCTGAAAATTTGGTGGCAACCAAAATAGGAACGATGACTTTTTCCTGACTAAACTTATGGAAGTTTTTCAGATCTAACGCATAATCCAAGACCTGATCTACATCGGCTTCAAATATTTTGGATTCTCCGACTTTAAATTCAAGACAGAATACAATTCCGCGGTATAGCAGCACAACATCAATTCTTTTTCCAAGGCGCGGAATATCGTATTCAAAAATGATTTGCCCGGTTTGATCCGGCAGCGCAGAAAGAACACTCTTCATAATCTCAATTTCGCTCTTCCATGCTTCTCTGGTGGTAGTAAGAGTATCGCCGTGATAGCCGTCACAAAGCATCCCGAAAACAGAATCTGTACTTTGCGACAAGAATGACAAAAAATCACTATGATATAAACAGCGCGGATTTTTAACCATATCAAATATCCTTTCTTTTCTGCCCGCTCTTTTTCAGAAACAAACCAAATAAAACGGTTATCTCTCTGTCAAAGGCAGATTGGTGATCGCTTGCATTGAGCACCGCAGATATGCCGAACGGCAAGGATGATTTACCGATAACACTTTCATTTCAGAACTGCAAATTCTTATTGTTTGAATCCGCGTTAAAAAACATAATGTAGTAAATCGGTATATAGGTTATCTTGCCTTTTTGCGTGACTTTTCTTTCATTAGATACAACGAATGCTTTTTTGATATGATAATCTTCGTTTCGAACAAATGTGTTCAATGCGCTGTGCACGGTATAGTCCTTACCCGACTTTACTTCGATCGGCACGGCGGAAAGGCTGTCATAATCATCAATCAGATAATCAACCTCACCCTTGTTGCGGTTGTCATAATAAAAGAGTTTATGACCGTGCGCGATCAATTCGCTGGCAACAACTGTTTCATACACGGAGCCCAGATTGATACTTCTCTCATCATTCAGCACAGCTTTAATATTGTTTCCGTAAAGAATACTCGTAAGAATACCGACATCATTCAGATAAAGTTTCAGCAGATTCTTTCCGGTAGATTCAATGAGGGGGAATGTCGGGTTGGAAATTGCCTGAACATTCAATGCGATACCTGCACTTATTAGATAATCGAATTCGTCGGCATAATGACCAAACGTCTTTCCTCTCTTATTCTCTATGTTTTGTACGACAACTCTTTTTTTCTTGTTCTCCATATTAGAGGGAATCAGATCATAGATTCTGCGAATTTTCAATTTCATTTCATCGTCATATTTTGAAGCATCTGCAGCATAGTAATCGTGAATTTCATTTTGGATGTCACGGACAGCCTGAATGTTTTTTGTTTCAAGATAGGCGTTAACCGCATCGGGCAATCCGCCTACAAGCAAGAATTTGCGGAATAAATCCAGCATTTTATTGTGCATGGACTCATCTAATGCTTCAAATCGTTCAAACTTTTTACGCATGGAAGAAATTGTAAATTCGTTCATTCCGTTGGCATAAAGAAATTCCTCAAAATCCAGCGGGAACATTCTAACCTTTCGAATGCTACCCATTGGGATGGATGTGGTTTGCGATAACGTAACACCTAAAAGCGATCCGCTGGCAATATAAGTGAACTTATTATCTTGCGACAGGAATTTCAGCAGAGTGAGTAAATGAGGATAAGCTTGTATTTCATCAATAAAAATCAGCGTGTTTTCTTTACTCTTCATTTTATTTCCTGCAAGCATACTGACCTGCAGATAAAAATCTTCTACGGTTTTTGTGTTTTCAAAAAGACGGTCGCCTAAAGAGTCTTCAATCATATTGATTTCGATATAATTTTCAAACAGTTTTTTACCCACATAATTGATAATGTAGGTTTTGCCGATCTGCCGGGCGCCGTCGATTAAAAGAATCTTTTTAGAATTAGATTTTAAATGCTCTTCAATGAGAGATTCTATCTTACGATACAGCATAAGAAATTCCTCCGTAAAACTTTTCACATATATTATATCAAAATAACGATGACATTTCAATGTTAGATTGCAATAAATTTCATGACATTTCGAATTATGAGAAATAAAAACATCAGCGGAAATGTGTAAATCTCATCTTTGACCGGAACATGATTGACTTTAAAGCTGATCTGATTTACTATATATGCGAAAAGCATATATAAATTCATCAATTTTAATCTGTATGCTTTTTGTATATACGATTTTAATATATCATTTTTTCTTTGATTAGGTATAATCAGGTACAAAGGAAGGGACGTGCAGCTTATGTTTAGATTAGAAGAAGACAATGCAAAAATCGGTAGATATCTCTCAGACCTTATAGACCAAAAATATGAATCCAAAAGAAAGTTTTGCAGAGCATACCTCGAAGCCGCTAAAAAAGAGCCAAGCAATGAAAATCTTACTAACATGGCAAACCGCTTGTCACAGATGATCAAGGGAAATAAAGCAATACAGATTTACGATCTGCCGTACTTCACCGACTTGTTGGGAGTTTCTTGCGAGCAAATTATAAGTGCCGGAGAATATAGCGTTCCTCTTACAAAAAGAGTGACCAATTACTCGATTGCCTGTTCAAAAGATCCGGCAAAATGGGAAGCCTATATAAACCGTGAGGACAAGTTGATTCTAAATTCTGATGAGTACTGCAAAACGGTTATTGACTATGCTCTCGAGTTCGCAAACTATGAATTTCTGAAATACTTAATGGATAAGGGCTATGTTTGGTTTGACAGTAGAAAGGATAATGACTATATAACCACCTTTGGTGCAGGAACATCTATTAAACACCGTGAGCCCGGATACATCGACTGGGGTTTAGAAGGTAAATTACGAGAAGAAGATGACCTGCGTATAAATCTTATCGCTTTAGCTGCTGATCATGAGGATTTACATATGCTAACCGAACTTCGTGCACGGGAAAACCCACAACTATATTTTAGTGCTCATTATCTTTCCGGTAATCACCCTGATTTCGATAGTTGTTATAACGAACGTATGGTAAATCATATTGCTTCATCAAGCGAACACGTTCTTGATTATTTCACCGATTCCTTTAAAATAAAAGATCGTGTAAGATATAAAGACGGCAGCGACCGCGCACATACCTTCATGTTTCCGTATATATCTAAGCTGCTTGATAAACTGGTATCAAACAACTCGCCATTTACCGAAACCGCATTAAAGAAAGCGCTTGCGTACAATCAGCAAACCTATAAAAAACTTCGAGATTTGATATTAGCATTAAAAAATGACGACTATTATGCAAAAGATTACATGAAAGATCTGTGGATTAAAACGTGTGAACAATATCTTGATTTTTATGAAAACGGAGATATTATTTCATTCCGTGCTGTTTATACCAGTCTGACAGCAAAAAGAAAAATTGATGGGATTATTACAAATGTTCCACACGTTACAAAAATTCCTTCTTCGCCCATACTTAAGCACCTTACCCGAGAACTGAACGAATCCTACGAAGCAATTAAAAATCTGAAAGAAAATTTGGAGGAACTTTGATGATGTCAAAATGGTGTTTTAATTACGAATCCGGCGAATACGAATATATCGAGCGCGACGGATTCAGCATTAATAGCGGTGAATATGTTTACAATTGGGATGACAGTGAATACCGCAAAGAAGAAGAGGAAGACGATTGGTAATTGGTTGTTATAAGTTTTGACCCAAACTCAAATTTAAGCTACACGACTTTGGGTGTTGTGCGGCGTAACACCGTCTCTGTAATGCACTGCCAAATGGGTAATATCCAGGTGAAAACATGGACATTTCTATGCGGAGCTCTAATCATTTTCATTGGATTTTGATTAGAACTCCTATATAATGAGAAAAATTTGCGACTTAAATAACGGCGGTGCTTTAGCAAATTTCAGGTACAAAAAAGCCCGCAATCGCGGTGATTGCGGGGGTTCGGTTAAGGTATATTATCTTCCGTTAAATTCCGCTAAGTTCGCTTTTTTCCACTTGACTCGAAATCAGTTGTACCTTCGGGTACCGTGGGTTCGAATCCCACCCACTCCGCCAGAAAACTCAGTCTGCAAGCGGTTTTTGCCGTTTGCAGGCTTTTTCTTTTTTCTGCACCTTTGGGATTTTTCCGTGAGTTCTCTCCTGAAAATCGGTAGTTCTCTCCTAAATTTTCTGAGATTTGAACTCTGGATATGTAGTTGGCGTATCCTTAGTAAAGCGATACGCCGCAGAAGCTATGAAATAACCTCTAATGCACCACTCAGACCGTTTACCATTGCGTCAGCCGATGACAGCTTGGAATTGTAATCCAAATGGGCATATACATTTGCCGTAGTTGAAAAATCGCTGTGTCCGAGCCATTCCTGTATCTGCTTCATAGGAACACCGTTCGCAAGAAGCAGCGAAGCACAACTATGACGCAGGTCGTGGAAACGAATGTGGCGCAAATTGTTCTTTTCAAGCAGCTTTGGAAATGATGCTGTTAGATAGTGCGGAGAAATCAATGTCCCCATCTCATCTACGCAGATATACTCCAAATACTTTTTGTTGTAGCATCGTCCGCATACCCGCCTGTATTCTTCCTGCTGTTCCTTGAGCTTTAGCAGCTTCTCTTTGAACGCAGGAACAAGGGGCAGCGTTCTCATACTCGATTTGGTTTTGGTCGTATCCTGTGCTATCTGGATATGCTTGCCGTCAAGGTTGCAGGAAGTAACGGTATGTCTAATGGTAATCGTGTTGTTTTGAAAATCAATAGCGTCCCATTTTAAGCCCAGAGCTTCACTTCGCCTCAATCCATAGAACGCACCAAGAAAAATCGGTATTTCAATCAGCGTTCCTTTGGCGGCTTCAAATAATGCCTGTACCTCGTTGCTATCATAGAAGCTGCCGATAAACTTATCAGCTTTAGGGCGTTCCACTTTATCCGCAGGATTTACAGAAATAAGGTCAATCTTTACGGCATATTTCAAAGCCCTATGGATAACGGAATGGTAGTGGATAACCGTGTTGGCTTTTACTCGCTTCAACTGTTTCATATAAAACGCCTGAATGTCTGTCGCCTTTATTTCGGAAAGTGTGATTTTTCTTTCCTTGAAATACGGAATGATAACGCTCTTTGCCATACCTGAGTACGATGAGTATGTGGTAAGTGCGATAGTCGGCTTTGCGATTTCCAACCATTGAAGCAGAAAATCCGAAAACAGCATATCTTCCTGTATGGGTTT
>ERZ1090880.192-NODE-192-length-36683-cov-8.231681_pt1 | contig 36683 bp, 46 predicted proteins | sample MGYA00478471_ERZ1090880 | MGnify/ENA primary metagenome ERZ1090880 (study PRJEB33644, sample SAMEA5815734) | chicken gut metagenome | biome: Chicken; feature: Gastrointestinal Tract; material: Caecum | place: Ireland | collected 2019-01-01 | study: A study of the... | reverse complement strand
GATCTCTAGCTTATCTAAAGAAATGAAAAAATTGTTAGAAGGAGCATGAAAATGATTGATAAAGAATTATTTGATGAGGGAATTAAAACTATTGAATCTGAACTAAGTGATGTTAAAAGACAACAATGGCATTGGAACAAAGGACATAAAGTTAATACCAGAAAGCTTTATTTAAGCTTAAATGCTACTATGCTAACGCTTAAATTTTTGACAAATGAAGCGAAAAAAGAATTTTTAAAAGAAACACAAACGGAGCATGAAAATGAATAGAGAAGAACTCATTGAAGAGTTCCTGAGAGACCTTTTGGATAGTGAGGAAGATTAAAAATGAGGATGAGCAATAACAATCAAACAGCACTAACTAATGTAGAAATTTTTACTGATGTTGTTAAGGATAGAGTTTGTGACTGGATTTACTATCATCATTGCCAGCCAGATCGAGATTTAGTTGATATTAGGGACTTAGTATTCACAAAAAAAGTTAGTGGCAGAGCATATGCAACCTATCTCGATAACAAATACTGTGGACAGTACTTGTTTATCGTGTCTTTTGATAATGATAAAAAAGGTGTCTATCTAGATGTGATAGACAATTCAGTTGAAAGGTATGCACAGCTTACCTTTCAATGGAACGGCCTTACATGCCTTGGCTTCGATAAAAAAGGCTATAGCTATGAATTAACAACAAAAGAATATAACTACTTGGAGAACGGAAAAAATGAAAGAAATCGATGATCAAGTACTGCTTATTGTTAAGTACGTACGAGAACTTAAGCAGGCAGAAGATGTTGGTGATTGGGATAAGGTGGTTAGCCTATCCGATGCTATTCAAGACAGCGGACACAACATTGGTAAAGCTGCAGATGAAATTAATGTAGCTATCAAGAGGGGGATGCACATTGGATAAATTTTCAGTAACTAACTTAGCAGTTGGTACAAGAGGTACAGCAAAAGAGTTCTTAGCTGCCCACACTCGTGATTTTTTAGGACAGTATGGTTTTAAAACTCAGATGTTTGAAGATTTAATGGTCTTTATGAGCGTCAAAACAAAATACGGTGAAATGGTAGTCCACAAAGGTGACTTCTTAGTCTACGTGGGTAAAGGAATATGGAGTTTAAGCAAGAAATGCAACAAATAACTATTGAATGGCTCGATCTGAACGGAAAGAAATACACAAATAAAATTGCCATTCCTGCAGGTCATATTAATTTAAGCAGAATTGATGACTGGTTCAGAGCAGGCAATTTAAATATTAGAGCCTATTCAGTTTTTAGAGAGGTAACCAAATGAGTGAGAAAGAAAATAAAGCATTAAAGCATCCTACTGTTAAATGTCATGGGAAATTTAAAACCAGCATCAAAGTTAATGCTGGTAAGGGTGAGGTAGTAATCGATTTTATTGCTGATCAATCTACCCTTGATCTGAATCAGTTGGGCAGAATCTTACGAGATGGTGCTACAGCCATTTTTGTGAGTGACCAGACAGAGTTGCCACTTGATAATGAAAAAGACAAGAAGAAGGACGACGATAAGCCTAAGGAAGCCAAAGGTCAATTAAGTTTGTTAGAAGGTGGAAAATAATGAGTATTAAAGAATTTCAGCAAAGACTAGAAAAAATTAGTCCTAGATTGCATCTTAATACCTTTGAAGACACAGGTGAGCCTTCAACCATAATTGTTGAAGACAAAACCGGTGAAGACTGGATAGTTTATCACTTCAAGGGACGACTATTTACTTCCAGCACTATCGTAATTCTCACAAGTATAATACCTGCTCAAGATTTTGATAAGCTGCAGCTTTTGATTAACGAGTACTGGGATACATTAAACAGACTTAGTAAAGCATTTGATAAAGAAGACGTTCTTCTAGGTATTGCCAGTGATGCTATTTCAGCTTTGAAAAAAATGAGAGGTCAAAAATGAGGCCTTATTGCAAGCAGATCACTAAGCACGGTCAAGAGACAATGATGTTCAAGTGCGATCAGTGCGGTCATGAGGTAGCAATTGACGCTTACGACATGTTTGTTGCTGAATTTAATGTCTTTTGTCCTGTTTGCGGTGCTAGTCCTGAACATCTTAATTACAAGGAGTTTGAAAAATGAGGAAGAATAAACTTGTTTTCGTCGATTGGGATGAAACTAGAAATGGACATCATCAAGCTAGTGTCCTAGTTCCAGAAAATGCCAGTGACGAAGTTATAGAGCGTACTGTGGTAAAGCATACGCCAGCTTTAAGTCTGATTATGAATCCAAGACGGTTACATGGCAGTTGTCTCCTAAGGCTGATCGTGATGACTGCTGGTTATTTAAAAAAATCAAGCATAAGTTAGCAAATGAGAATTTCCCAGATTACGAGTTCAAGGAGGAAACGGTATGACAAAGATCAGAACTATTACAGTTGAATGGGAAGATGGGGATTACAACGAGCGTGGATTTGAAATAGACGTTCCTGTTGATGCCGATGAAAGTGCTGTAGATGAGTTAGTAGAAAGGGCTGTTTTTGATGAAGCAGTTTCTTATTTCAACTGGCATGAGGGATCAGATGATGAGGAATAGAAGAGTTACTGTTCAATGGTACGATGATGAATTTGAAGCTCATTTTCTCGATATGCCAGTTCCTATAACGTATAACAGAAAAGATATTGATGTTGCAGTTGATAAAGAACTGTTAGGTCGTGGTGTGGCTGATTATAGATGGAATATAGCCGACGATATTAGTCATGTATTGGTTAACAAGATAACTGATCTCTTAGAAAAGGAAAATTGGAGATACAGAATTATTCAAGACTTTGATTCTGTCTTTAGTTTTGAACTCACCAATTATTATCAAGGCTACGTTTATTTCAAAGTAGATCTTATAGAATTTACTACTACTCATTGTTATATTGCTGACGTTGGATCTCTTACTAATCGAGAAAAACAAAATGTAGATAAATTTTCTGCAGCATTAAAAACAATAATTAGAAAAGTTAAAAGGAAGTTTTATCTATGAGTTCTTTGACCACCTTAGTTGGAATTCTTGAAGTAGTCCTCATTATTGGCCTGCTAGTGACGACTTTACTTATGTTTGGTTCAGTTGCCCATGACTTATTTAAAATCGTTAGAAATCGAGAATATGGACGTAAACGGAAGGAAGAAAAATGATATCAATTTGGTTCTTTTACACAATTTTGCCATTAGTGATGATGCTTATTGTTTTAGCCACAGCATCAAATAAAATTTGGGCATTTATTTCAATTTTGCCGATCATGATTATAGCAGCGGTTATTACTTACTTCTTGCTACCGTCGAGAAATCTGCTGAGTATTCTCTGGGGTAATACGTTTTATGGAATATTTTATTTAACGTTAGCTTTTCATGCTTATGACGATGATGACGACGCTAGTTCAAAGCTTTTAATGGTGGGCATCCCCGCCTTAGTGATTTTATTCTTAGTTTGTATAGGCGGCTCATTGCACTCACACATGTCTGTTAAGCCAACATGGGATTCTATACCTAAAGAATATTCAAAAAGCACAGAAGCGCCAACATTCAAGCGTAATGAAACTCCAATTGCATTAGCACCTAAAACAGTTATTAACCGTGTTAGAAAAGCATCGTCTGATATTCCAAATACGCAATATTATTCAATTTCTGATGAAATTCAATCACAGTACTACAAAGGCAAGCCGGTATATGTGATTCCAATTGAATACAACGGATTTTTCCAAAGCAATAGAGCAGGAGAAATTCCTGGTTACTTCATCATTGATGCTACTAGACAAAATGCAACACCAAGATTTGTTAAAAAGCCTTATTACTATGCAGTAAGTGGTTACTTCAACAAAGATGCATCACGTCAAATCTATCGTCACAATCCTAGCTGGCTTAGCTTAGATACTCCACAGCTTGAAATTGATGACAATGGTGATCCTTATTGGGTTCAAACAGTTTATAAGTCAGAACCATTCAGTCATAGAGTTAACTTCAGCAGATTGCATGTGGCTGTCTTAAATGCAAGAACCGGTGTCACTAAGACTTATTCAGTGCACAACATGCCTAAATTCATTGATGAAGGTATCACAACCGGTATTGCCGATAAGATCAACAACGATTTTGGTAAATATAAGTATGGTTTCTGGAACTGGAGCAAGACAGGCATCATGAAGCCAACAGGAAATGGCGTTGAGAATGGTGTAACTTCAGTATTCAACAAAGATGGTTCGATCAGTTACTTCACTGACTTTACTACTGATAGAACCGGTGCTGATTCAGCATTAGGCTACAGCATGATCAATGCAAGAACTGGAAAGCTCACATTCTATCGCACTAACAACATCATGGACAGTGATGGTGCTAAGAATAATGCTGATCAAGACTACAAGGCTCAAAAATGGCATGCTAATATGCCAATCCTCTATAACGTGAATAATCGTCCAACTTGGGTAATGACTATCTTAGATTCAACTCATGCGATTCGTGGTTATTACTACTTAGATGCAAGTGATCAAAGCGTATATGGAACTGGTAGCAATCCAACAAGTGCTCTGGATTCATTTAGACAAGCTCTGGTTGATTCTGGAGCTTCAGCAGGTAACACACCAGGTGAAAAGAAGAAAAACTTCTCTGGCGTGATTGATCGAGCTGCAGTAGTTTCCAACAAGAACAAGGCAATGTTCATGCTGAAGGGCAAAAATATAATTTTCACTGTGAATACTAATGATTATGATTTTGCCAACTTAATTAGACCTGGTGACAAGGTTAAGTTCTCAGCAAATATTGTTAAGGGCAAGTCAATTGGTAACGTCAATGAATTTGAAGATGAAAGTTTAGATTAAGGAGATTATCAGATGTTAGCACTTGGTGTAGGAGAAACAATCACGGATGGCGTTCAAATCTATCGTTTAGAAGACGATTTGAACCTTCATTTCTGGAAGTTAGGCAATAAAGCTGATCATTACGTAAGTACAGCAGGCTTGAAATTGCTCTTAGAGATTCATAGTGAGGATAAAAATGAAACCAATTGATCAATTAAAGTCAGTCTTAGCTGAGAGTGGTTATGATGTCATCAACGAAGACGGCTATAAAATGCTAGAGAATGCAAAAGCTATTACTACCGTTGAACAAGCCAAGGCCATTGCACGATTGGTTAAGGACATTGCGGAAGCCAATTACAATGCCGGTTATTATAAAGGTGGTACTGATCAAGCATTTGAAGATGGGAAGAAATTAGGAGAAATACTCAATAAGCAAAATAAATAATGATGTGATGTAGATTTTAAAGTTTGAAGAGATACAGGAGTGGGACAGTGTTTTTATTTGATTTACCAGACGAAGTTTTAACAGCAGAAAATGTAGATGATTTTCTCAGTAGCCAGATTAATAGATTGGAACGGCTCAGTGGGGTTAGTTTATCTAGCCCCCAGCTATCACTTGCTCCCGCTCACTCAAATGGCGTTAATAGCCAAGAAAAGATGATGGAAAGAAGGCTGGCAGCATTTGATGTTTTGAAAGCAATCAAATATGCCATTGATCATACATCAGGTGTATCTCCTCAGATACTATTTGAATTTTACGTCTTACATAAGAAAGTATGGGAAATCAATCGTGACTGTAATATGAATCATAATCAGTTCGGTGATTTCAAGAATGTTGCATTGAATCAATTTGCTGAGTGTTGGATCTCGGCACAAGACAAGTATTTCCCTGATGAAGCTGATCGTTTTGATTTGCAGATTTATCCTGGTGAAACTCTAGCAGACGCTGGTTGGAGAGCAGATCAAACTACGCGAAAACGAAAAAATGGGATGTAACTGGGATGAAAGTGGGATCTGAAAGGGATTTAATCGGGATTAAGTTGGGATCGCCCGATGATGAAAAAAGCAGATAATTGTTATTGTCGAGAAAGTAGATAGGAGATCTACCTCGACCGATGCGACGGAAATTTACTTTTTACCAATGGATCTCCTCCTTGAAATAGGTGGCAGCATTGCATACTATGTGGCTTGCAAGTTACCTGGTTCGAATCCAGATGCTGTCATAGCCTCAGAAATACTGAGGCTGAATCAATCTTGTTGTTTTTTATTGAATTTGAACCCGAAGATTCAACAAATGCTTGAGACAAGATAAATCATGTTTCCCGACGTGTCGCAGTGGAATACCTGTCTCACGTCTTTAGCTCTGCGATGACCATAAGCGAGCGGAGCATTGATATAAAAAAGGACTATTGAGTCCGTGTTCTGATAACAAGGTTTTCCTAACCTAACCGCCTGAAAAGGCGGCCTCTTGATCTAAGTTCGGCAACGTGCATGTTTTCTAAATTGTGGAGGTGAAAATCTCCCCTTGATCATGTTGCTCTGCATGTACTGAAGGTCGGCACTTCATTAGATCTTAGCCAGTAGCAATACTGGTTGTGCTGATAATCAATTTAAGCATTAAAAAAATCTCTCACATTCGGTAGTGGTCATACTGCTACCATTCTGGGCAGACTCGTTGTCTGTCCGTCGATGAGTCGATTATTGCGAGTTTTTCCAATATAGATTTCCTCTGTCGAATTAAATTGACCAATGGCGGACAGTTTAGGTTCAATTCCTTTACTGCTCATTTCGTGGTTCTGTTAGTTAAAATCAAGAACACATTATGTATGAACACATTCAGGATCACGTATTAAGGTGCTGGTTAATCCCAGTGCCTTTTTTTCGTGTGAAAGGAATCAGCAATGTATCGCACAAAGAAATTTGGGCTCGTTACCTGCAGGGAAGAAAATCAAATCCTTGCTGAACTCGAAAGAGATGTCGAGCACAAAAAGAAACGTAAACATAAAAGAAGAGGGAAACATCATGGAAGATCAGCAAAAAACGCTACTTCAATGAATATTTAATTTAAGGGGAAACCACATGAAATGGTTAAAAGATTATTCTTTTGCAGTTGTTGTATTTATAGCACTTTGTTTAGTAGGCTGGTATTCAAACACAACAGATGGTGCTGAAACTAACAATAATCAACCTGAATCAACCGAGACAAAGCAAACAAAACATCAACATAAGAAAAAATCAAAAAAGCTTCATGAATCAGTTAAGCATAAAAAAGATGAACTACCAATCGTGCTTTTGCCTAATGGCAACGGTGAGACTCAAGCGTATTGGTGGTTCTTTTAGTTTGGAGAAACCACATGAATCCTTATGAATTCGATATCAGAAAATTAGTTTATAAGCCAAGCCATGAAACATTACATTGGGCTAACAAAATAGAAAAAGAAATTAATAAACGTCTCAAAGATTTAACGAAATATGGCATAGCTGATTACACAATCGTTGAAACACGAGATAAGAAAAAGCAACGTATTTATTTTGGGTTGAGAGTGAGTAAACCTAGCTCTTGTAATTGCAGAAGGATAAACAACTGCCCCCGTTAACGGTTTTGGTAGTCCCGTTAAAAAACTGCATTTGATTAATCATAAGGTATTCAAGTATCCCTCAAGTGGATAAGGGCGCTCGTGGAAGCGAGAAAGATGTGGGTTCGAGTCCCACCTTGAATATATTTAGGAGGTGAGCCAGTTTTGAAGAACAAGCTAACTGTAAAACAAAAGAAGTTTGCCGATGAATACATCAAGACTGGTAACGCCACTCAATCATATTTAGATGCCGGTTACTCGATGAAGTCCAAAAATGGCGCTGGTGTTGAAGGTCAAAAACTACTAAGAAAACCTAAGGTAAAAGATTACATTGATAAACGCATGAAAGATATCGAGGATGCCAAAATTCCAAAGCAGAAAGAAGTTTTAGAGTTTTTAGGTGGAGTTATGCGTGGTACGTTGAAAATCACTGTAGAGACCGATGAGGGACCAGAAGAGATACCACCAAATTGGAAAAATCGAATTGATGCTGCAAAGGAGTTGCTGAAACGAATGCCAATGGATGATCCACTCACACAGGCTCAACTTCGTAAACTCAATGCAGAGGCTACCTTGGCTGAATCACGTACTAATGAATCACAAGACAAGTCCGGTCGTATGCGTAAGTTAATATCCAAGAAGTCCGATAAGCAACTTGAAGAAATGATTAAGTCCATTGAAGGCGGTGATGGCAAGTGACAGATACAGCGCTACTCGATGAGTTTAAAAAGCTAACTGTTAATGAACTAAAAGATGAACTGGCTTGGCGGTCGTATCAGAAGTACTTTGAACTTGTTTATCCTGATATGACAATGTACCCACATACGAAGTACATCTGCTCATTGCTTCAAAAGATTGCGGATGGTGAACAGCATTTTTACATAATCAGTTGTCCTCCACAGCACGGCAAGAGTTTGACTATCACTAAAACCTTTCCAAGCTACTATTTAATGAAACATCCAGAAAAGCACGTCATGGTTACTGCGTATTCACAAGACTTATACAGTCAATTCGCTGAATCAAATAGACGGCTTTTTTCTTTATGGTCTCAAAGAGTGCCGGATACTGGTCATGCCTTGCAAGTAGGAAAGAATACAGCTCAACAATTCAACATTATTGATCATCGTGGTGGTTTCTATGCAACTTCAATCCTTGGTGGTGCCACTGGTATGAGTGCTGACTTATTGATTATCGATGACCCAATCAAGAACGCAGAAGAAGCCGGATCACCAACCATCAAAGACAAAATATGGAATGAATGGCTGTTAACATTCAAGCCGAGACTTCAAAAAGGTGGTTCAGTCATTGTAATCATGACTAGATGGCAACAGGATGACTTGGCAGGGCGACTACTTTCTAATTCAAGTTTTCCATGGGAAGAAATCAAACTGCCCGCTATTGCTACCGGTCTTGGACCAGATGAAACTGATGTACTTGGTCGTCATAATGGTGATCCATTGTGCCCTGACTTGCACAGCTTAGATGAATTACTGGGTAACAAGCATGATATGGGTACTCAAAAGTTCACTGCTTTATACCAACAATCTCCAACCATTGAATCCGGTAATATTTTCAAGCGTGATTGGGTTCGTTTCTATGTGCCTGACCGTCAAACGATGGCAAGACTTCACTTAACTGATAAAGACGTGAAGATATTACCAAGGCACTTGCAGGAAACCGTTCAAGGCTGGGATGCAACGTTCAAAAGCAAAGAAAATGACGACTTTGTGGCAGGTCAAGTTTGGAGCAGACGTGATGGTGACTTTTATTTACGTCCAGGCTGGTGTCACAAGCGTTTAAGCTTTACGGAAACACTTGATGCAATTCGCACCATGACTCGGTTCTATCCTCAAGCAACTGTTAAATTGGTGGAAGATAAAGCCAATGGTCCAGCCATCATAGATACCTTGAAACATGAAATTCCAGGTGTCATCGCTGTTTCACCTGGTGCTGATTCTAAGGAAGCTCGTGCAGCATCTGTCAGCCCGTTGTGGGAGTCAGGAAATGTCTATGTTCCACATCCCAAATGGAAGCCTGAAGTCGAAGACTGGTTGGAAGAAATATTCTCATTCCCGAATGCACCGCATGACGATAATGTCGATAGTATGGTCTACTGTTTGCAACGCTTGCACAAGGCCAAGCGCAGACCTATTGGAATTATCAAGTTTTAGAAAGGAGATTACATGGGTTTATTTAATCGAAAAAAGCCTAGCAATAAGCGCAGACCGGCTACAGCTACCATAATGGACGGCTATCGTGAAGATTTTATGGACTATGAATCTCAATTCACTGGTCAACCTCAAAGATTTGGTGATACACGTCCGGTTTATACGCCACTCATGGCTGATCAAGACTATGAATTGATCGACAATATCATTCATAAAAATGGTATTGCTCACAAAGTAGTCACTAAGCCTGCTCAGGACGCCACGAGAAACGGATGGCGAATCATCTATCCTAACGATCCTAAAAAGCAGGAACAATATCAAAAAGCTCTTGATGCATTAGACCTTAAAAGATCACTGTGTCAGGAGCTTATTTACTACTACGCTCATGGGGATGCATACGGAACAATTGGCATTTATTCTCCTATGCTTGATAACAATACAGCTAAGCCATTTGATCCAAAGAAACAATCAATCTCTAATATTGCGTTCTTCCACGTATTTGGTCAGAATCACGTTCAAAAGATTGAAGTAAATGATGATCCAACTGATATCAATTACATGAAAGAAGCTGCAGTGGTTATCAATCAAACCAAATCTGGCGACACAGTTGATGCTAACGGCACTATTAAGCCAGGCATCCCGAAAACAAAGCAGATTGTCATTGATAAATCACGTTACTTCCACATCTCACTAGACAAGTTCGAAGACGATGACACTGGTAACTCAATCATTACTAGGTGTTGGGATCAGATTCATGTGCTAGACACAGCGTTGTATTCAGTAGGTAAGTTGCTATATGCGTATGACATCAACGTATTAACTGATGATGGCGCTGGTTATGATCCAGATGATCCAGTTAGCAAGGCAGAATTTGATCAGCAAAATAAAATCTTGTCTCAAAACATGGGAACTGATTCGATTTTGAATTTGCATAATGGTCAAACTTTCCAGCGCTTTTCAAACAACGTTTCCGGTATTGAAAATCTGCTGACGTTTGCTTGGCAACAATTAGCAGCTGCATCAAATATTCCTAAGTCGGTTTTGTTGGGAGAACAAGCTGGTACTTTGGCTGGTGCGACTACTGATGTTGCAAATTACTACGATGGCGTTAAATCTTTGCAAGAAGAACTGCTGAGACCGCAATTAGAACGCATTATTGAACTACTTATGTGGTCAACTGATGTTGCAGGCGGTTCAGAAGACCCTGACAGCGTTGATTGGAAGCTTGTTTTTAATCCACTTTGGAGCGCTGACGACAAAACTCAGTCAGAAACATTTCAAAATACAGCAAATGCTGTGGCCACATTGGTTAACTCGGGCATTAAAGACACTGATGAAGCTAACCAAATGGTTGACGGCCAAAACAATAATGCCGTTCAAGGGATGCAAACTCAGACCAAAGGTGATTCCATTGATAATCTCACGATGGAAGATGCCAAAAAGCTAATGGCTGGATTGCAGAAGGTGATTCACGACAATGAAAAGAAGAGTTCCGACTAGATATCCAATGAAACTTGAACAGCAGTATGCTCGCGATCTCAAAAAGGTAGTTACCGACTGGGATCGTGGTGCCAGATCATGTGCCAAGTTTTATTTGAAGCAATATGTCAACGGTGGCACTCAATTAAAGCTTGATGACGCTACTGGTGATCCTAATTGGATCGATAAGCTTAATCAGCAAATCGAGTTAATGGGCTTCAGCATGCAACAAGCTTCAAAGCGTCATGATGTTAATTCAATTGCTACCAAGTTCGTCAGAGCATTAAACAGCTTCAGCTATCAAAACGTGAAAGCACAAGCTGCGATTGTTGGTCTTGATCCTATCAGCGACAACAATGTTTTGCGTAATTACGTTAAGGGCAAGATTCAAGAGAACGTCTCATTGATCAACAGCATGTATTCAACATATTGGCATTCACTTGAGAAAGACATTTACCGTTCCATTACTTCAGGTGGCGGTATTACAAGTATCACTGATGCAATTACCAAGCGAACTGGAATGGGCAAAAAGCATGCTGATTTAATTGCTAATGACCAGACCGGAACGATCATCAGTCAGCTTAATGCTTACCGTGCCAAGGCAGCAGGCGCTGAGAAGTATCTGTGGCGATCGATGGAAGACAGACGTGTGCGTCCTAAACATCGTGAACTTGATGGGAAGATTTTTAAATATGGTGATCCAAATGGTGGCGACAATGGCGAGTTACCTGGCGAACCAATTCGCTGCAGGTGTCTCGCTGAGCCGATTTTTTAAAGGAGTGATTTTATGACAGATGAAATTAAAAACACAAATGAAACTAAGCCAGCTGGTTTAACAGAAGTTGTTAAGCCTGCATTTAAAGCAGATGCTGACGCTGGTTTAAGCAAGTTAACTGAAAAGTTGGCAGAACCAACCAAGCCTGCAGCAACTCCTGCTAAACCTGAACCGGTAAAGGAGGTGAAACCAGTGGCAAAAGATCCAAAAGGAATGTTTGACTACTCAAACTGTAAGCAATATGTAGTTCAAGCTGGTGATACTTTGTTAGACGTTGCTCAAAAGTACGTCGTAGCACTTCAACAATTGCGCTATTTCAACCATTTGGATAAGGGCAATCCAGTTATTAGACCAGGTAAGACGCTCTATATTCCTGATAAGCCAATTAATGTGCCATACGGTGAATAACAATGCCGTCCGTACAAAGATATGACTCTGTGCCGATCCGTGATTATCACTTCGATGATCAGACCGGCTTTTTGTATGTCTACAGAGTGCCAATTGCTGGTGCAATGGTGCAAAAGTACGTTAAATCTGACGGATCCGAAGAAATGGAAGCCAAGCTTCCTGAGGAAATACTTTCAGATGCAACGGTTTCAAGCGCTAACTCTAAGCCGGTCACAGATGGACACCATGGGTTAGTAACCAAAGACAACTCTCATGACTTGCTGAAAGGCTTTACTGCCTCAAATGGTCATGTTGAAGGCAACATGCTCTACAACGACATTACTATTACTGATCCTAATTTGATTTCTCAGATTAAGAGCGGTGACAAGAGAGAATTGTCTATTGGCTTTGAAACTCAAATGGATCCAACTAGTGGTACTTACAACGGCACAAAGTACGATGCAGTTCAAAGAAATATCAGGATCAACCACGTTGCAGTTGTACCGAAAGGTCGAGCCGGTCATGAAGTTCGATTGATTGGTGACAGTGCAGAAGCGGTTGAACAAGTAGAACCTTCTGAAGAGAAAGGAAACCAAATGGAAACAAGAGTAGTTCGTGCAGACGGTCAAAACATTACCGTAGCTGCAGATGATGTTGAAAAAATTACAAAGCTCGATGCTGATAATTCAGCAAAAGCAAAGCAAATTGCTGATTTAGATGCTCAAATCAAGAAGTTGCAATCTGAAAAGGCTCAACTTCAAGGGGATGCAGATGCATCAGCAAAGAAGGCTGATGCGGCCGAAGCTAAGGTGGCTTCACTTGAAGATGACAAGAAGAAACTTCAAAAACAAGTTGATCAATTAAAAGGTGACGCATTTGATGAACGCCTTAATTTAATTGACCAAGTGAAGGGCTTTGTTGGCGACAGTGATTACGACTATCACGGCAAATCAGATCGTGACATGAAGATTGATGCTGTCAAAGCCGTCAGAGGCGATGCAATTGACTTCAAAGACAAGTCCGATGAATTTGTTGATGCAGCGTTTCAATTGTTGGAAAAGCCTAAGAAGGTTTCAGGCTATGCGGGCCCTGAACCAGAAACTAAGGGTGATGCAGCCGATCCAATTGCCAAAGCTTATTACGATTTAAACCACATGTACAAGGGGGTTAAATAATGCCAATTCCAGTAGGAACTTATTACCAAAAGAAAGAATTAGGTAACGGTACGGTAGCAACTATTGAAAACAACGTTGTTGATACTGTTACTGCAGGTGAAGAAATTAATTTTGGCGTTGCTGTAAATGTTAAAGATGGCAAGGCTGTAACTGCTACATCAGCTCCAATTCTAGGTATTGCAATTAAGCGTGACTACATTGACGGTGACGACTACAACGCTTTGCCAGATGACAAGTTCAAACCTGGCGAAAAGATTGCCGTATTGCGTAAGGGCGGTATTTCAGTACCAATTACAACTGATGTTTCTCGCTATGATTTTGCGACTGTAAACTCAGACGGCACTTTCAAGACTGCAGGTGCTAGTGATGAAGTTGTAGGTCGTTTCAAGACTGATGGTTATGCAGGTAAGACTGCTATTGTTCAAGTTGAATTAACTGATATGGGCATTAAAGTTCCTGCTTCAGATAATTCTGGTACAAACAATAACCAACCAGTAGATAAGGGAGGTAAACAATAATAATGGCAGGATTTAATACTGGTGTTCTTACCAGAAAGATGTTCGAGTACATTGATCCACGTGTTATTACCCCAGCTAGAGGTGCACGTCTTGGACGTACTCTTTTTCAAATTGATGACAAGCCAGATACTTGGGCCGACACTTACAAGTACTACTGGAAGGAACGTATGGGTCAAGCATCTGATGTTGTAGATCGTGCTACTGACCTTACAACAGTAGATGTTACTTACCATGAAGAATTAGGTTTTATTACTCAAAAGGGTTCAGCACTTGAATACTCTGACGAAGAAATTGAAAGAGCACAAAAGGGAAACATTGATATTTTGGGTGATAAGACTCAAGCTGCAAACGATGCGCTTGCTGACTGGGAAGATCGCTTAATCTTCAACGGTAACGATGACTCACAAAAGCCAATTTACGGTTTAACTTCTGATCCAGAAAAGGCTGGCTTCCAAGTTGCTGATGATGCACCTGTTACCTTTGATAAGGTGGTTGATCCAACAAACACTGATCCTTACAACGATGCAAACAAGTTGATCAACTGGTTCATTGATTCAGCAAACAAGATTAAGTTCTTGCCAGGTAAGAGTAATGCTCAATTAGTTCTTGCACTTCCACAAAAGGAATACTCACTATTGATCAGACCTTACAACAAGTACAGTACAGGTGATACCATTTTGAGCATGTTGCAAGACACTAAGCACAATGGTGCTAATGCTGTATTTAGCAAGATCGTTCAAGTTCCTGAATTGTCAGCTGAATTTTGGAACACTCAAAAGGGAGCAGCAGGCAAGAAGGACTGTGGCATGATCTTTATTAACGATCCAGATACTGCAGATATCAAGGTAGCCATGAACCCAGCTCGTTTTGGTAGAGTTGAATACACTGACGGCAAAACCAAGATTAAGTACATGGAAAGAACCGGTGGCCTTTGCATTAAATTCCCAGCAGGCTTTGTAAGATTGAACGGTATTAACTAATGAATACCGCAGATGAAGTTACTCCAGATGTTCTTAGAACAATCGGTGATTCGCTCATTAGCAAAAAGATGTCTGATGAAACGCTCACTGCATTAATTGATCAAGCAACTTTAATTGCCGAATCAGATGGGATGCCCGAACAAGTTAAGGTCAGAGATAAAACTATTCCGGTTTTGAGAATGGCAACGATCGACATGGCCTTGCATCTAGTGACGGTCATTGGAAAATCTGGTCAAGGTGTCCTTTCAGAAAAGGTTGATGTTTTGGAACGTCACTATGCTGACGTAAGCGACCGTGGCTGGCTTAATTCTTCTAAGTGGGGCCAACTATACATGTGGCTCTATAGAAGATACGGAGAAGGCAGTACACCACGAATTGCGGTGATCCCACATTGACAGTTAGAACAACAGGCTCACATCCTGATTTTTTAAAGTTGGCCAAAGAGTTTGACAAACTTAATCATTTTCAGGTTGCAATTGGCTTCTTTGGGGAAGATGATGCCAAGCTTTTGATGATTGTACGTGCGAATGAGTACGGCATAACTATCAAGCCGAAGCCTGGTAACAAATCAGGTTATCTAATGGTCCCTTATAAAGACGACAAAGGTAAAAAAGGCTTCTACAAGCTCAAAGCAGTCACTATTCCGCCCAGACCTTTTATCAAACAGGCGTGGGAACGGAATGAGTCTAAGTATAAGCAGATGATTTTAGACGGCTTAGACGGCATTTCTCGCGGTAAGCAAACGGCACTCGGACTACTAAACAAATTAGGAGTTGAAAGTGTCAAGGATATCCAAGAGAGTGCTGTCCAGTTAAGAAATCCAAAAAACGCTCCACTTACTGTGGAAAATAAAGGGTCTGATAATCCTTTGGTTGATACAGGTGAGTTGGAGCGTAAGGTCACTTACAAGATTATTTCGGCGTAGGAGGTGTTGAGATGGCTTTTTTCATGGATGTATCTGACATGATTGCTGAATTTGGTGAAAGTGTCACGATCAAAGTATGGAAGCCTGATGGCGAAGCCAGCCAAGCATATGTCGGTGGTCCAACTGACGAAGTTGATTTGTCTGATGATAGGGCAGAAATCCGGCATGAGCCGGTTTTACCAATCAACAGCAACTCTTCACTTGGCCGGAAAATAATCGCAGGTGGTGGCCAATTAGAAGGAAAATTGGTGTGGTATTCCACTGATAAATATCCTAGCGGCACAATCGTTGAGGTTCTTGATCAGTTTGGATACTACAAAGTGACAACTTATAGCAATTTCAATCCATATGCGCACTTCTACGAGTATGTTTTGGAAGGAGATGATCAACATGGTATCGACGAGTAAATGGCGGCCAGAACTCAAATGGAGTTATCTGGTCGTTTTTATTTTGGCCAAAATTGTTGATCGTGAGTTTGGCTGCAAGATTGTTCCCTATAACAATCCAGGAAAACAGCCCAGCTATCCTTATGTCACTTACCATCCAATTAATGCACATGACTACACGACTTCTGATCATCGTTCCGATCAATTTTATGTGCAGCTACAACTAGATGCACACACAAATAATCCGAATATGGCTAGTGACATGGCTACGCAGTTGTTGGAAGCTTTGACAAACAGCCAAGGCTATCGCAACTGGTTTGATCAGGTGAATGTAGTGCCAACTCCGCTCCCTAAAAATAAATCAAGAGTACAAGACCATACGACGTTACCAGGCATCAACTATGACAACGCGTATGGTTTTTATTTTGACTTTTTAATTAGTCGGGCGGACTTGGTTTATCAGGAAAAAGACCTGAACTTTGATTTTGAAGAGGAAACAATCGAATCAGTTCGGGCAAATAGCAAAATCGATGGAGATCACATCGATGCAAATAAGAAGGAGGAAAATTAATGGCAAACAAGATCGGTTCTAATGTTGTTCCAGCGTTTGAACGTCCAACTGATGTCAATATCATCATGACGATCGTTCATCCGCAACCACTTGTGGGATTAGGTAACTTGCTAGTCCTTAACAAGGTCACTGAACCAGCAACATTAGCAAAGAACGCACCAGCCGCACAAGCAGATACTGGTGGCGAAAAGAAGCAAGATAATGCTCAAGGCACCGATACAGGTGCCGGTAAAAGCTCTACCCCAACAGGCAGAGCTTTTTCTAATACCTTGAGTAACGACGATCGCATGGCCGGTATTTTAATGCGCAAGGTTGATACAGCTACCGGTGCTTTGTATCGCGAGTACAAGAACCTTGATGCTGTAGCTGTCGACTACCCAGAAGGGACAGCAGTTTGGAAGAAGGCAAGTTCATACTTCGCACAAGCAAGTCATTCTGACCGTATTGCAATTCTTGACTATGTAGAAGACAAGTTGCTCGATAGTTTGAAGGATTTCTGGTTCAACAACTGGACTTTCGCAATCTTTACCGACAACACAATCAATGATGACGTAATTTTGGCATCAAACATCTTTGAAAGTAATCAAGATCATTTCTTGGTACTTCAAAACGATGACTTATCAGAATTTACTCAATTCTATGGCCAAAACTACACTATCGGCTTGAAGCACACTACTGACGAAGCTATGGATGCTGCATTTGTTGGTGCGATTGCAACTAAGCAAGTTGGTTCTGCAACTTGGAAGTTCAAGGAACTAAAGGGCATCACGCCTGATGTGATGACTACCCAAGAACGTGCAGGTATCGAAAACTCACACGTTATTGGTTACTTGAACGTTGGTGGCCGTCCTGAAACCTCAGAAGGCTTCTCTTTGTCAGGCGAATACATTGACCTTTTGCATGGAGAAATCTGGGTCAAGACAAACATGGCCAACGAACTTCAACGCTTGCTTCAAGATAATGACAAGATTCCTTATGACAACCGCGGTATCAGCATGGTTAGTGCTAAGGCTAACTACGTTTTGGATATTGCATGGCGTCAAGGCATTATCGCTACCGATGATTTAACCGGTAAGGGAATCTATGAAGTCGTTTCAACTCCTTACAGTCAACAATCACGTGATGACAAGTCTAAGCGTCACTACGGTGGTTTGAGCTTTACTTACAAGGCTTCAAACGCAATTCACACATTGACTGTTAAAGGAACCGTGCAATCAGACACGATTCTCTCATAGAAAGGAGTTTTAAATGGCTAATATCAATTCACCACAAACTGGCTTTATGGCCAAGTATGATGCTAATGACTGTGTACTCCAAATCGGTGACCAAATTATCTCTGGGTTTGGTGAAGACACCATGGTAACCGTATCTCGTGATCAAGATCGTGCAACTATTACACAAGATCCGCAAGGTACGGGTATTTTGTCTGTAAACAACAAAGATTTATCAACTATCACTTGCAATATTAGTGAAGCATCACCAAGTGCTAAGTATTTAAGCGACTTATGTGAAAACTTGAATGAATTTCCTGTTGATTTGCGGACAAGCACCTTCCACTACTGGGGTTCTTACTGCTTAGTAATTAAGGACCCTGACTACAGTGTTGGTGCACAAGCAAGTAATTTAGCCTTCCAAATCAAGGCTGTTAACTTAAACAAGGAATCTGTTCGTTAGAACAGTTTCATCGAGATTCGTATGCGATTTTAGATAGGAGAATTTAATATGTCAGAAGAAATTAAGAATCAAGAAAACCAAGAAGAAACTGAAGCTACTGAAACTAATCAAGAGGCTTCAACCCAACCAACTCAAGAAGAAATGGCTGCTAACACTAAGAAGATCATGGATGATCGTCAAATGATCCTCAAGCTGGCAGAATCAAGTAAGATTGCTGATACCTTTGGCAAGAAGAAGATCGTCTTTATCGATAAGGATCGAGCAACTAAGTACGCTCTTGAATTAACTTATCCTGGTTCAGTTCGTGCTTCTGATATCATCCAACAAAGCTACATGAGCAATGGTCAATACAGCTTTAGAACTTTGATGAACGAAGCAATCAAGGATGTAATTACTTTGCCACACATTAAGGATGTTGCTGACTTCTGGGATCACCATACGAATTTTGGTGAAGCTGCTGTAGCAGTATTTAATTTTCTTAACGACGTATCTGAGGGCACAGATGACGTCGCAGGAGATCAAGAATAGAGCTAACCAATTAGAACGCTCTGTCCGGTTGGTGATGCATGGTGTTCCTGAAGAATGGGTAGACCGTGCAACTGAAGACCAACTGGAAATCCTGTGGGAAATTTACGTCCGAGATCAGAAAGACAAGTTTGAAATCACATCAAATGCTAATGCCAACGGTATTGGTATTGCCTTTGGTGGCAAGAAATAGGGAAGGTGAGGCTTATCGATTTAATCGATGGCTTTTTTATTTTGTCTTAAAGCCAAAAACTAGATAGGAAGGATATAAGATGGCAGCAGATCATGAAGGTTGGTATCTGAAGGCAAATGTTGATATTTCAAGTTTGCTTCAAGCCAACAAAGCTACTGATGAGCTCTTTAAGAGCATAAAGAAAGTTGATGCTGGTTTCTCAGGACTGCATGGCAATGATGCCTTAGCAAAAAGCATCAAATCTGCTGATATTGAAACTGCTTCTTATATTGATCGTCTTAAAAGTGAAGGCAAGGTTTATGAAGCTAATAAAGCCAAGGTGGGACTATATTCCACGCAGGTTGATCGATTAAAATCGCGTCAGCATGGATTAGTAAGCGAGCTGGATAAAATTGCTGAAAAGTCAGGCAAGGCTAGTGATGCATATCATATCCAGAAATCCCGTATCAATGAGACTGCTGCATCAATTAATCATTTAAATTCGGAGATTAATAAACTGCGGCCAACTGGCTTTGATCGCTTAACAGCTAAGATTAATCATGTTGAACAAGCATCGTCTAAGCTGAAAGGCACATTAAGAAGTGGCTGGGATCATATCAAAGGCGGTGCTTATAGTGCCGCTGCTGGTATTGGTGCGTTAGGAGCTGCTGCAGTTTCTGGTGCTAAAAAGGCTGGGGATTTACAGCAAAAATACAAAGAAATCAATAACCTAGCCGTTTTAGGCGGCGAAAAACAAGGTGAAGTAACTAAATCTATTTCTAAGATGCAATCAGAAGGCCGCGCTATGTCAATAAAGTACGGCAAATCTCAACAAGAAATTGCAGAAGGATATGAGGATCTAGTTAAAAGAGGTTACAAGACTAAACAAGCGTTAGGCGCTTTAAGGACAGAAGTACAGGCTTCTGTTGCATCTGGCGATAAGTTTAGCGATGTAACTTCCGTATCATCACAGGTTATTGAAGCCTTTGGTATGAAAGCTAATACCACTAAAGGAATGGTTGAGCAAACTCGTAAAGCAGTTAACATGTTGGCTTACTCAGCTGATGCTACTTCAACGGGATTCCATTCTTTAGGTGACTCTGTTCACTACTTTGGTGCTGCTGCTAAAGCTGAACACATTTCACTTGCAGAATCTGCTTCTGCTGTTGGTGTTCTATCAAACAATGGTATTGAAGGCTCTATGGGTGGTACTGCCATGCGTGACATCATTAACCGAATTGGTAATGGTGTTAACAGCATTGGAAAGAAAAATAGTACTTTTGACAAGCTAGGCATTACGGCAAAGGACATTGAAGACAGCAAAGGCCACATCAAGAGTTTAGCTGATGCGATGGACGTTATTTGGAAACACGTTCAGCAACATAGTAAGAACTCTGTCCAAGAGCAAGGATTTATGAAGTCAATTTTTGGTACAACTGCACAAAACGCAGCTACCATTTTGGCTCAAAACACTAAAGATCTGCGCGAGTTGACGGATCAAACTCAGAGGATGGGCGACAAGGGTAATTATGTAGCACAATTAGCTGCTAAAAACTCTGCAACTGCCAAGATGCAAGTGGCTAGAGCAAAGCAAGATTTGAATGCATTCGAAATGACGTTAGGTGCTAAGCTCCTTCCGTCTATCAACGATGCCGGCGAAATGCTGACTAAGTTCCTGAACTCACAAGATGGCAAGAACTTTGAAAAGAATGTTTCCGATGTAGTGGCCAACTTTGCTAAAACTTTAATCGGCTTGGCCAAGTTCGCTACTCAGCATCCGACTGCAATGAAGATGATTGGCGGTGGCTTTTTAGCCGGCTATGCAACTTTAAAAGTTGGTAACACAATTCAATTTTTGGGTCAGTTAAAGAGTAACTATGAAGACTTGGCTAAAATGAGTCCAAAGATTCGTTCTTTGGGGGATGCAACAAAGAAATTATCAAGTCGAAAGCTTACTTTAAAAGGATTTAAGGGGCTAAGCACAACAGCAAAATTGACGGTTGCTGCTTCTGTTGCGTTTGACTCATATCAAATTGGTAAAGACTTTTATCAAGCTGTCACTTCTAAGAACGTCAACACTAAATACGCTAAATATGGCGCTGGTGTTGGTGGATTGGTTGGTGGTGCCATTGGTGCATCACTTGGTGGCGTTGCTGGTGCACAAATTGGTCTTCAACTTGGTCAAGCAATGGGACCCAATGTTGCTAAGAAAGTTCAAGATGCTTTAACAAAGACAAAATATAAGCCTAAGCATCCTCAAAAACGTGGCAAGAGAAAAATTGTTACATACGATGCTAATGGCTATTACTACCGTACTGGGAATAGCAAAAAACTACATTACCAAGATCAAAGAAATTCGAAAGAAAAAGAATTTGATACTGGTCACAGAATGAGTCTGCATCAATTCCTTCATCCAAAAAATGCTGGCGATTTTCTGTTAGGTACTATATCAGGTGCAAAACAATTAGGCTCTCACTTATTTGACTTAGACTATTTGAACAGATCTAAGGCCTTTGTCGATGCAGATACTAAAGGATCATGGTTAGAGAGCTTATTCTTTAAGCCTATGGGTAATAGATTAACTACAGCTCACAAAGATGATCCAAGCAAAGGATTTAGAACAGCAATCGGTACCTGGTGGCATGGACAGACCAAGTCATTAGCTAAGCAATTCAAACCTATTACTAGCGCGAAAGTTGACTGGGGTCCTTTTGATTTAAGTAAATGGCTATCTGACTTTAAACCACAAATTCACGGCAAACGTCCTAAAAATAGCCAATTACAGCTCAAAGCATCTGGTATTTTGCCAAAGGTCAACGCTAAGAAGTGGGCTACTGGAATTGTTAAGGATGCTCAAAACGGACTTAAAGGTTTCCCAACTTATACTCGTGATTTAGGTAGCAAATCAAGTAAATGGTTTAAGTCCAAATGGCGAGGAATGGAATCATGGGGTGGCAAAACCAAGAAAGATGCCCAGAATGGCCTTCATGGCTTCGAAAATTGGTCTGGGCAAATGAGTAGTCGAGCCAACAAATGGTTTAAGAATAAATGGAATGGGATGCAATACTGGGCTGGTGGCATTAAGAAAAATGTCAACTCAGGCTGGACTGGCTTTGAAACCGGCTTAGGCCGAATGGCTAGTCGAGCTGTGGCATTCTTCAAGAAACCATTTGAAGGATTGTCTAGTTGGTTCCATAATCATGTTCAAAAACCACTTGGCAGTTTTGGTGGCAACGTTGATAAGTTCTTCCACGGTAAATTGAAAGTTGGCAACTTGCATCTAGCTACAGGTACCGACTGGAAAACCAAGTACGGCATTCCTGCTGTGCTTAATGATGGTTTTGACAGTCCAAAGACTGGTAACCGTGAAAGTATCATTCATCGCAATGGTCAAATTGAATTGCTTCCAAACAGACGCAATTTGAAGAGAACATTGCTACCAGGTGAAGATGTAATTAACGCTCATGATACTGCCCATCTTGCAAATCGTGTTCATTTAGCTTCAGGCACTGTTAAATTGGCTCAAACTACCAAGACAGTGTCCAGAGACTATAGCAGGATCAATTCTGATGCTACCAAGTCCCTCAACAAGTTAAATCGAACTAACAGCAATAGTTGGTCTAAGATTCATAAAACTGCTGTAAAGGCCGTTAATGCAGTTCAGAGCCACAACAACACAACGTGGCATAAAATTGCAACGCAAACCAACAGATATACTGATAAAACCAGATCATCTGCTACCAAGGATTACACCAACATGCGTAAAGGTGTTTCCAAGCAAATGGACAACATGCATGATAGTGTAATTGCTACCGCAGGCTCTACAAGCAAGGGCTTCGGTAAAGCGATGAATAAGATGACCGGTTATGCCAAAAATGCAATGGGTGATACCATTGATCAACTTAATAAAGGCATTCACGGTATCGATAAGGTCATCAGCGAATTTGGTGGTGACGGTGCTGCAATTAAACCGGTTCACTTTGCTAAAGGTTCAAATGGTGCATTGCCTCACAACACATTGGCGATGGTCAATGATGCTCCTACTGGCCCACGTCAGGAATCTATCGTTCGTGGCAATAACTTGATCATTCCATCCGGTAAAGATCGAGTTTTACCACTTCAAAAAGGTGATAAGGTTCTGAACGGTCATCAAACACAAGAGATGGCTCGTTCAATGGGATTGCCTCACTTTGCTAAAGGTTCTGGCGTTGGTCATGCTGAACTTAAGCGACTTTATGGAATTGCCAAACAGAACTGGAAACAACCTGAAAGAACCGGTCGTGCAATGTTTAAGCCGGTCAGTGGTTTACGGGCTGGCGCAAAGGTCTTAGCTGACTCAGCAAATAAGATCGGTGCAGATCAAGGTGTAAAGTACTGGTCATCACTTTGGGGCTTAGCTCAAAAGAAAGTTGATGACAGTGGTGGTGAAACTGGTCCTGCTAGTGGATTGTTAAAAGCGGTCGAGCGGTACGGATCCGGCCATCGTTACGTTTGGGGTGCGACTGGTCCATCAACATTTGACTGTAGTGGACTTGTCATGTATGCCCTCAAGCACGCTTATGGGATTGATTATCCTCACTTCAGTGGATCACAGTATGCTAGAACTCAGCATATTTCCAAGAGTGACGCTCGTATGGGTGACCTGGTATTTTGGGGATCCGGTGGTTCTGAGCACGTTGGTGTCTATGCTGGAGGTAACAGGTACTTTAGTGCGGAATCTCCAGCTCAGGGTATTCATATGAATACTTTGAGCTCCGTTGTTGGCAAGGGCGCTCCATTGTTTGGACGTGTAAAAGGTACTAACACTCAAGGATCGACAAGCAAGGCAAAGGTCAGTGTAAAAACCAGCAGTTCACTTGATAGATTTGTCAAGAACTCAGTAGGTCCAGGTTTCTGGAAGACTATGCAGAAGATTGGTGATGAATTTAGTGAAGGTGGCGGTTACGGTAATCCTGCTGGCGATGGTGTAGCAAGATGGCGTAAGTACATCGTAAGAGCTGCTCATCAAATGCACACTAGTGTCAGTCCTGACGAAATCTCTAAGATTATGTCCATGATTTCTGCTGAATCTAGTGGTAATCCAACCATTACTCAGCAAATCCAAGACGTAAACAGTGCAGCTGGTGATCCGGCTCAAGGCTTGCTTCAATTTATACCACCAACCTTCAACGCTTATGCAGTTAAAGGCCATAGAAACATTAAAAACGGCTATGACCAATTGTTAGCCTTGTTTAACGATCGTAATTGGAAATCAGATATCCACTACGGTGGTAGCTGGGGCCCAACTGGCAGCCGTAGATTTGCTAAAGGAGGAACGCATCACGGAAGTGGTGCGTTTTTAGTTGGCGAAGAAGGTCCAGAAATCTTAAACGTTCCTGGTGACGTTAAGATTGATGACCATCAAACTACCAGACGTAAATTGCACAGCTTAGCAAAGGACCTTTCTCCTGTTAAGCCAGGTGGATTGCCTGGTGGCAAGCCTAATATCACGATCAATATTAACTTCAACGGCAACGTTGGTAACAACAAACAAGATGCTGACAAAGTAGCTAACATGATTGAAGTTAAGATTGCTGCAGTTCTTGAAAAGTACTTTGGTCATGAATTTGGTTCTGACCCATCGCTTTACTAAGAGGAGGCGAGTTAATGATAAAAAAGAAACAGCCTACCGCTTATGAGAAGACCAAGAATGCTTATGATGCTTATCACAAAAAAGAGAAGCAAGCCAATAGGGATATGGTCAAGACTCAAACCAAGGCAATTTACTATGAGCAGGAATCTTATGGCAAACCTAAAAAGGAAAAAGAAAAGTTAATTAAGCTGCGTAACAAATGGCTTAAGTCTTATGATGCAGCTAATAAGCGACATAAACGATATAAGAGAGCAGCTGATGCAGCTAAGGATAAGTTAGGCAAGTTACAAACTGCCAAGACTAATCGTGCTGAAGTTGCTGATGAAATTACAAATCATAATAAAGAACACAATAACGAAGGTCATTGTGCGATTTACAGAAGTGACGGTCAATCATCGACCGTCATTTTTATTTCTCCGACTGACACTGAATCTGAAACATCTAGTGTGAATATCACTTCATGGCCAGTTGATAAAGGCTCACCAAGATACAGTCATGCCCGTACGGCTAGCGAATCAAAATCTATCGCTGGTTTGATTACTGGCAAGGATAGAGCAGAAGCTAACTCTAAATACAAGCAACTTGAGTACTGGCGAGATCATCACACGGAATTAACGTATGAGGGTGATTTTAAGAAGTCACATCTGCTCATCTCTGAATTAGGTCAGAGTTTCACAGATTTACGTGATAATCTCAAAGTCACTATTACATTCAGTTACGTTAGAGCTGCCGATGTAACTTCTTCGACTGGTAATAAATCTAATGTTAAGAAATCTAAATCAACTAAGACTACAGCCGGTAGCAGAAACAAGCGCTACACGGCAATTACAGTTAAGCCTGGCGATACCTTGCTGGGCTTGTCTCGTAAGTATGGTCGATCAGTTGCTTGGCTTCAGAAGGTCAACCACATTAAGAATCCTAATAAGATTCAGTCAGGCCGGACGCTCTATTTGAGCAAAAAGGAAAAAGACGTCAAAAAGAAGATGCGGGTGAAGTAAATGCGTAGATATATTCCAGTAGATACCAATGATTTGCCTGATATTTTTGACATAAACCTAGCGGGTAGCATTTACACGCTAAGAATTGATTACAACGAAGTGGCGGATTACTACAACATCACTATTTGGGATGCTGACAGTAATCTTTTGCTGGATCAGGAGCCACTCATTTTAGGAGAGCTTGTTGGGTACGATTTACCGGATAAACGTCTTCCTCGTATTGATTTGAGGGTAATGGATGAAACCGGTCAAGCTAAGGATGCTGGAAAAGGTAACTTCGGTTATACCGTCAAAATTTATTTAGATGTCATTGATCCACTCGGATCTGAGACAGGTGATCCAACCATCAAACCTTTAGGCTACGATCCAGACGAGCCAGTTGATGACTTCACAGATGAAGAGGTGTCAAGCTAATGGCTATCATTACTAAAGATCTTCATGTTTGGTTTGAAGTAATTAGCAAAAGTGGCGAAAAACTCACCTTCTTTAACGATGAAACTCCAGAGCATAATTTTCCGATTGCCTTTCAAGTTAATGGCAGTGACTCCCCAACCCCTTCGGTTAATACAGTCACACTGTATAACTTGTCTAAAGAACATTCTGATTTCTTTGAAAAGGGGCAAAAGGTCTACTTGTATGCCAATTGGGGACCAAGCAAGAAATTGATCTCTCAAGGCTTCATAACCAAGCTCGACAACCCACAACATGATGGAACGACTGATTCTCAAGCAATCTCATTTACTGAAGGCACTGATTATTCGAACATTAAAGCCAACCGTCTGAAAGTAGAAAAAAAGAAAGACGTTAAGCCTTCCAAGTTGGTCAAAACCACTAGGCCTGGTCACTATGAGAACAAAATTGTTAATCATCATAGAAAACAGGTTTGGGTTCCAGCTAAGAAGGTTAATCATCGTGTCAAAACACGAGAGACCAAAACGATCAGATCAAACAAAGCTTATCGAAAAGGCACAACTTATAAGGCTGTGATCCAAGGTATAGCTGCACAGTGCGGTATTAAGATCTCTAAGTTGCAATTACACAAGAATCCTAAACTTAAACACGCATATACAGCTCGAGGTAAGCCTCTAACCTTGATCAAACAATTGGTTAAGCATACGGAATCCTCGTTCAATTACGTTCAAGGCAGATTGGAAATTGTTGATCCAAAGTCGGAAAAAAAGACTTGGTTTGATATCGATGATCAAGACTTGGTTCAACCGCCAGCAAGTAACACGTCAGATGATGAAAAGAAAAAGACATGGGAAATCACAACCCCACTTGTCCCTGAAATAGTTGTAAATACTGGTATTGTCATGAAATCGCGTTATTTGAAAGGCAGATTTTATGTGAAGTCGTATCAGCATTCGTCAGACGGTGAAAATCCGCAAACGCAGTGTTCGTTGTTACCAATGTAGGAGGTATGAAATGGCAAGAAATAATGCTACAGCTCAAAATGAACTGCAAAATGCTGCTTATAGGGCAGTAGAAAACTTCAGAAATGACATGTTCATTGAAACTGAATGTGCCTTCATTGCCAGGATTACTAAGTATGACAAGAGCAGACATGTGGCTGACGTTCAACCGCTAACCAAGTTGAGTGATGGCACTGACTCTGCACAATACCTTAATATTCCGGTGGCCGAGAATTGCTACATGTTGGATGAATTAGTAGATGCACTCAAGCCTGAGTTTGAAAAAGCAGACCAGAACCATACGATCCCTGCTCACGATGGTGTTCCTGCACATATTCACACTAGCCTGGCTGGTAAATTACCAAAAAAGCATTTGCTTCGAGTTGGCGTACCGGTGGTTTGTGTCGTGCTGGACAGGGACAATGATAATTGGGCTGGCGGTAATGATGCATCAACTTATATGCCAAACACTAGCAGAACTCATGATGCTAACGACTCAATCGTTGTAGGAGTACTAGGAGGGACGTGGCTAGGTGGCTAAAGATTTTAAATCGACTGACTACGGTGACCTTTATGTAGATCCTGACACTCACGATTTCGTTTTAATTAGCGGATTAGAAGAAATTGCCCAGCGAATCAAGGCTACTTTGGAAACAAACTACCAAGAAATGGATGTTTTGGATCCAGAGCAAGGCTTAGATTACACGAATTTCTTAGGTAAGCGATTCAATAAAGAGCTTGCGTCTGATGAGTTGAGAGAAACGATTCGAAGACAAGTTCCCGAAGTCGATTCAATTGAAAATATTGATTTTAAGTTCTTACCTAATAGAAAAATGGTAATTAACTTTAAAGTTATGGCTACTCCAACGGAAAGCAATACATCACAAGAGGTAGAAGGAGGTGTTGAAATTGCCGTCTAATACACAATGGGGTTTAACAAGTACTGGTTTTCATGTGCCGAGTTTCCAAGAAATCTTGAGCGCGTGGCAAAATGGCATGATATCTGCGATTGATCCTGATCTAGTAATGACGACCAATTCCAATGCCGGAGTTTTATCTCATATTTTTGCTAGGCGTGAAAAGGCAATGTGGGAGCAAATGCAGCTTGAATACTATTCAGCATTTATCAGTACTGCGACTGGTGCGAGCCTTGACTATATCGGAGGCAACTTAGGACTTAAACGCAAGGTTGATCTTCCAGCATTTGCTCAAATCAAAATTGTTACTCAGGAAGAGTATTTAATTCAGGCTGGGGAACAATACGAGACCGAGAGTGGTTATCAATTCACTTTACTGAAAGATGTTCTAACCAAAAAGGATGACGATGGCAATTGGAGTGGAATCGGTTGGGCTCAATGTGAGGATACTGGTAAAGATACCAATGTACCTGCTAACTCGATCGCGATCGAATCTAATCCAGACGATGAAATTGTCAGCGTTACTAATCCCGAAGAAGCTGGGGGTGGCCAAGACTACGAAGATGACGATACTTATCGTGAACGACTTCGTATGGAGAATGCTGCTAGACCTGGCGCAACCGCAGCTGGTATTAGATCAGCTCTGATGAATTTACCTGGGGTGCGTGAAGTTAACATTGTTCAAAATCCTTTTGCAGAGGCAAACAAGTATGGCGATCCTCCGTATAGCGTGCATATCTACTGCCTTGGCGGGAATAAGCAAGACATCGCTGAGTGCCTAGCTGATTATATTGCAGCCGGAATTACTATGGTTGGTGGTCAGGAATTAATGGTCAAGGATGCCACTGGTAATCCTTTGAAGATCAATTTTGACTTTGCTACTGAAAAACAGGTTTACGTTAAAGTTGAAATTAATGTCAATGATTCTTGGAACATTGATCAAGGTGCTGATGATATCAAGAACTCAGTTGCTGACTACATCAGTGACCTTGAGATGGGTAACGCTCTTTACATTACGAGATTATATGGCCCTGTATATGCGATCGATGGCGTAGATGATGCTGTAGTCCAAATCGGCACTGAACCTGACAAACTAGCAGAAAGTGACATCAAGCAAAAAGACTTTGAGGTGGTAAAATGTGACCCGAATAATGTCGAGGTGGTTGTGAATGGCTTATGAGACGACCGATCAACTGATAGATTTGCTATCTCACCATTGGTATAAGCGTCATGATGGTAATCTTTATAAACTACTAGATGTTTATAATAGTCACTTTGAAACTCTTAGTGATAACGGAGAAAAAGTTGCAAAGTGGCGTGGTATTCAAAATGCTGAAGGAACAACGCTAGACCTTTTTGGTAAAGATATTGAAACTTACAGACCGACTAAGAATGATCCTCCTTATCGGTTTTTAATTTATCTAAAAGTTCTGCTGTCTCGAGCACAAGGAACTAGACCGAGCATTGTGAAGATTACTAGTACTGCGATTGGAACTAAGCAAGGTATCAAAATTTGGAATATCGGACAGCCAAGGCATATTGGTATTCAGATTCCATGGGATTACGTTAGCCAATGGCCAATTGAAAAATTTCTATTGGAAAACCTGCAACACATGCTGGCATTAGGCTATTGGCTTGACTGTATTATCTTCTACTCGAAGTCCGACTTGCCTCTTTATCTAGGAACTGCAACGCAAAGCAAGTTCCATGAAGTTCAGCGCTCAACTACTTCTTGGTGGGACGGCTGGAAGGCTAGAACAGAGCAACCGCTTTACTTGGGTATTCACTCGAATATGCAAGTAAAGCGACACTCGAAGTCAGCCGTATCTTGGTGGGACGGCTGGAAAACTAAAGCAGAACAGCCACTTTATTTAGGTGCGCATTCAACCTACCTGAAGCACTCTACCCACAAGTCAAGCGTTGAATGGTGGTCTGGCTGGGAAGCACGAGCGCCCCAGTTGATGCACCTCGGTTTTGCTGGGCGGATTATCAAGACCACCGTCTGGAAGACAGCGGCTGACTGGTATGACAGCAAGACCGAAGAAATCCATGCTGGTTTAAATATCGGCAACAAGTTAATAACTCAAACTACTCAATCATTAAAGACTGAGTAGTTTTTTTATGCAAAAAAGAAAGGAGAAACAATGGCAGATACAGATACGCAAACGCACTTCAAAAACAAGTTGCAACAAAGCGTCCTGACTGATGCTGGTCGACATATTTTCTTAACGGTCGGCAGTGGTCAAGGCAAGCTGGTTTATACCAGAGCAATCCTGTCAAGTCGCAAGCCTGTTGATGATAAAGAGCAAGCGATCGACCACGAAGCGATGCGTCAGATTACAAGTCTGCCTGATGACTTAAAGGAAGGACAACTACAGTTAACGCCTGTGGTTGATAACCATTTCAGCGTCATCAGCGACTTCAACAACAAAAATCAGCCTGACGACATCAATTTCTCTTGCATCGGTTGGTATGCGCGTGTCGACACTAAGGATGATCAAGGCAAAGTAGTAGAGGGGCAAGAGGCGTTAATCGCACTAACCTTTACTACCAACGATCATGAAGTTCTAGCAGCTGGTAGTCCTGATGGTTTATCAACAGACATCATCTCAGCAGAACTGGACATGACCATTAGCGATTCCGCTAAGATCGATATGACCGTTAACGAAATTGGTTACGTCACAAGAGCAGAACTCAACAGTTGGCAAACCAAAATGGACACCGACTTGCAGAAGATGTTCGATGGCTTTACCAAGAACCTGACGGTAACTCTTGATGGTAAAGACGCCACTAAGGCGGATGAAAACCATGTGATCAACCTTCCAACCTATGATAAGACCACTATCGATAAGATGATGGCTGCCGCTGGTAAGGGTGCCGGCATTCACACCGTGCAAAATGTGGCACCAAACAGCGAGGGTAACATCGACCTATCAGGTGTCTTTTATCTTAAAGCCGATGTTGACAAGCTAATTAATGCTCAGAAAGATCGCATTGATGCCCTGACTGGTGAAAATGGTAGTAAAACTAATGAGATTCAAGAGCTTAACACTGAAATCACAGGATTAAACAACCAACTTAATGACTTGCTTAATCGAGTTAAGTTTCTTGAAGAAAACAGTCTTTTGGGTAAGAGATTTGCCAAGGCTGATGAAGCCAGCGCAGATGCGTGGGAAAAGCAGCATTCTAACTACATTGCGATGATAGAAGACAAGTGAGGTGAGTAGATGAGCTCAATTAGAGATCCTGCTTATATCACTGACACGGGGCAAACCATGATGACCGCTGGCGGTGATATTACTTACACCAAGGCGGTTCTATATGGTCAAGACATCAGCAACTTGCGTACTGATCAAATCAAAGCCTTAACTACGATTGGTAATCCTCTCCGTGAGACGCAAATGGGCGTTAGCGGCAAGAAGGACACCGACGGTCATACTACGGTTATCCTTGAAGCAACATTTCAGAACAACAATTTGAAAGCAGATTTGCCTTATACGGCGGTCGGCTTTTTTGCTAGGAAAGATGACAAGGAAAAGCTGGTAGCCGTAGCGGTAGCAAATAAGGGTACTTATCTAGCGGCTACTAGCCCTGATGGTGTGGCAACTGACGCGCTTGATTTAAAGCTAGCGATCACGATTGGCGACACGGCTAACGTGACGACGATGATTGACCCTGCTGGGTCGGTTACGCCGGCAACGCTTAACGGCACAATCGATAAGGTTACACAAAGTCTAACTGCCAAGATTGATACCAAGGCTGACAGCGAGGCAACACAAAAAGCCCTCGATAAGAAGGCAAATAAAGCCGATGTGGAAGCTTCACTGGCTACTAAGGCTAATTCTACTGATTTGGATAAAACCAACGCAGAGGTAGCTAAAAAGGCTAACAGTGATGATGTTAAAGCCCAGATTGATGGAGTTAGCAAGTCAATTAGCGATGTGTCTGACACGGTCAAAGCAAATAAAGATGCCACCGATCAGGCATTAGCCACCAAGGCGGATAAAACCGATGTAGCAAAAGACATTGATACAGTTAACAAGTCAATTAGTAGTATGAGTGCTACTATCACGGCTAACCAAAAAGCTACTGACACAGCACTTGACACCAAAGCCGATAAGACGACCGTAAACCAGGAATTAGCAACAAAGGCTAATTCTGCTGACGTTGACGATAAACTCGCTGCCAAGGCAGATTCTGCTGACGTTGATAAAAAACTTGATAAAAAAGCTGACAAGTCAAGTATCGATGCTAAGATTAATGCTATTGATTTTAGTAAGATCAAGTTTCGCAAGCAACGCGTTAACTCAGACGGTCAAGCCGCAGACACGACGTGGAGTGCTACTAAAAATAGTGATGGTTCTTACACTATTGATATTTATCAAGATGATTGGACAGCCTATAAAGTTGCATCCTTGTTGCAAGCAATTACTACAAAGGCAGATCAATCCAGCTTAGACGCAACTAACAAAACAGTAGCTACAAAAGCCAATTCTAGCGATGTGTACACCAAAAAGCAGGTTGATGATGCTTTTAGCAGTCGTGATGCTACGATTGCCACCAAAGCCAATGCGAGTGACGTGGCGGACAGTTTGGCCACTAAGGCCAACAAGACTGACCTTGAGGCTCTTGCTAAAACTGCAGACGTTAACTCAGCACTTGATACAAAAGCCGACAAGGCAACGGTTAACAGCGACATCAAGACTATCAACGATACGATGGCCACTAAAGCCGACAAAACGACTGTTGATGGTGACGTTAAGACTTTGCAAGCTAGTATTGACACCAAAGCTGATAAGACTGCTCTTGACGACTACGCAAAATCCGCTGACGTAGCTAGTGATGTCAAAACTTTAACTGACAGCATTGCTACAAAAGCAGACGCTAAGACAGTCAACGACGCTATCAGCAAGATCGACTTTACTCCTTATGCAAAATCTGCGGATGTCGATAGCAAATTAAAAGACTACACGGACACTGCAGATTTAACTAAGCTCTTAGCTGGTAAAGCCGATTCGGATTTTAGTTACTCAAAAGCAGAACTTGATAAGAAGCTGTTAGATCTCACTACCACAACAGGTGGCAAGGTTGACGCTAGCCAAGTTGCCACGATGATTGAAAACAAGGCTGACAAGTCCGATGTTACCAAGCAGATCGGCACTGTTACCGATTTAGTTAACACCAAGGCTAACAGCACAGATGTGACTGCCGCTCTTGATAAGAAGGACGACACCACTGATGTTGACGCTAAGATCAAGAAAGTCACTGATTTAGCGAATAAAGCTCAATCTACTGCGGATAGCAAAGTTAAGTCTAACTGGGCTATTGATAACAGCAATGGTAAATTCGTTGCTGCTAATGTTCCGGCTGTCGGCACTGCAACACAGTCATTCACTCAAACCGGTCTTGATCTGCTAAACACACTTGCAACTAAGTCACAAGTAGCAGATGCCAAGAACACAGCTAACCAAGCTATTGATGACTACAACAAGCGTCCTGTTATTAGGGGCAACGACGGCGATGACCTTTTGGCGTATAAAACTAATCAATTAAGGCTTTATGTAGACTGCAAGAACTGCAAGAACTTACCGCCAGCAAGCAATACTCAGTGGTTTACTGTTGAGTATATTTTTGAAAATCCAAACGGTGATGGTGTTGCAATTTTTCGCTCACCAGCTTCTGAAGTTTGGCTCAACGGCAATAATGGCGGTAATTATAATAACTGGCTACGGCTTGCTAATGCTGGCGATATTACCAATCTGCAAAATGCTATCAACGCGAAAGCTAACAGCTCCGATGTTTACAGCAAGTCTGACGTTGACTACAGAACACACGGAACAATCATAACTGATTATGACATTGCAAGTTTAACACCAACAAGAGAGGAGAATAATTACATAAATAGGTGGCTAGTTGATCAAAACGTTTTACATAAATTTGCAGAGCAGATTAATCAGCTAAAAGGTCGTCAAAATGTTGATGCTCCAGATTTTAATAACTTGACTGATACAGGCGTTTATTACGTTAGTGATAGCAAGTACAAAGGCATGACAAATGGTCCAACTAATAATTGGGGTGTTCTTGTTGTGTCAAATGGTTCTAACAACAGAATAAGCCAAGTGTATTACCCAGACAGCGATGTTCCTCCGTGGATGCGTGTAAAAAGTGACACTTGGCATAACTGGATCCAGTTAGGTACCAATGGTGATATTCAAACTGCTGCTAACTTGGCTAATGCTGCTAGCAACAAAGTTGATACAGTCCTTGCAAATTCCTATTTCAGAAAGCAAGGAATGGACGCAAATGGTAATTGTGTTGAGATCCGTGGTAATGCTATTAAGCAAAGCAACGGTGGTTATGCGTTTGATATTTGGCCCAATGATTGGACTGCTTCAAAACTAAAAGACGTTATCAAGAATCAACTTCCTAGCAAAGCAGATAAGTCGCAAGTCAACACTAGCAACAATCTGTTTAACCGTATGACAGATGATTCCACTTGGAAAACTATTACTGGTATTGATAACACTAATAACCCTGTTCTTACGTCACTTAGAGACGATTCACCAATTGATGGCGGTAACACCATTGGTGGCAATGGCGCTGGCGTTGCTTTTGGTGGTGGTGATACCAAAGGTGTTTTGTCAGTATGCTGGCAAACACCTCATGCGGTTATTACTGGTGGTAATGGTACAGCACCTGTTTGGCATGAAGAAATTGCTTGGAAATCTGACATCAACAGCACCAACCAGACGGTGTCTGCTTTGCAACAAACGATCAAGACGCTAAATGACACTCTCAGCAGTGCCAACGCCACGATCAAAACGTTGCAGGACACGATTACCAAGCAGGCTACAACGATCACTGGATTGCAGACGCAAGTCAGCAACCAAGCCAACGAGATCAAGCAGTTGCAAGAAACTACTATCAAAGGTAAGACCTTTAGCAAGTCGCAAGAAGCTGCTGCGGAAGCTTGGGAGCAGCAAAACTCGCAGCAAATCGCATTTATTAGAGACAAGCAATAGAAAGAAGGAGATAAGCATGACAATTTCAAAAATACTGTTTGATGGTGCGCAATACATCAAGAAATCTAAGCGTGCTGAAGGTGAATGGATACACAACAACACCTATCGTGGCTTAAACTTAGGTACTTTTAACGACACCTATGAGCAAGCTATCCAAGATGGTACGTTTGATAACGAGTATGTTGGCGATACCTTTACTATGGGCGGCCACAAGTACAAGATTGCAGGCTTTAACACAAAATATGGGCATGAGCAAAACACCAACCTTGGCAATCATATCTGCTTGATTGGCGAATTTGGTCAACACGTCATGAACGACGATAGCACTACACAAGGAGGCTTCGCAGGTTCTGATATGTTTGAGAACTATTTGCCAACGATTGAAAACCAGTTAAAAGCTGATTGGGGCAGTCACTTGCTGAGCTTTAATTCCTACCTATCTACCAGTGTCGATGACGAAGGTGCGCCAAACAATGGTGCTTGGTTTAACTTAACCGCTTGTTTGATGAACAGTACTCAAGTATACGGCTCACCTACGAAATACAGTAACAATACTAATGGCATGAAGTATAACATGGGCGATGAAAATGATATTTTGCCGTTGTACAAGCTAAAATTTAAAGAACGTAAATGGGGTAACATGTGGTGGTGGCTAAGAGACGTCTATACCTATGATGCCTTCGCTGACGTCAACTTCGACGGCAGTGCGCACTATGACGACACCAACTACCTTGGCGGCGTTCGGGCTTTCTTCCTCATCAATTAATCAGCTAATCCAGTGTCCCGCAAGGGGGCGCAGGCTGATGAGGAAGAAGGAGAATTTGTCTTACTATGCGTGAAGCATAGTAAAAATTAAGGCAGACGCAAAGAACACTCAAACGAGTGTTTTTTAATGCACAAAAACATAGCTCACGAGGCGTTCTCGTGGGCTTTTTTAATAGAAAGGAGTCAGTAACATGGCTGACGAAACACAAAACGCACCAGTAGCAGGCGCAGAAACTGAAAATGCTACACAACAAAAAGTTTACATTTATTACTACAGTGACCCAGACGGTGCCACTAAAGTGGAACGTTGCCACCCAATCTACAGTGAAATTCCATTCACAGTACTTCCATGGCACGTTCATAAGGAAGCACCAGCTGCAGGTATGGTTGATCCAGTTTGGAACGACCAGCTAAATGGCGGTCTTGGTGACTGGCAAGAAAACAGTGGCAAGGCACAATCACAAATTTTGGCGCAAGTGCAAGAAAAGCTTGGTCAGATTGACACTAAGTCAAAGGAATTGGACGCAAAGGCTCAAGAATTAGATACCAAAGCCCAACAACTTGACAAAACTGAAAAGTCTTTGCAAGAGCAACAACAAGCCGGAACGGCTCAATCACTTGCACTTACTAAGTCAATCAAGGCTTTAAGTGACAATCAAGCAGATCAAAACAAGCTGCTTGCATCAATGCAACAATTAATCCTTAAGATTGCAAGCGGTCAAACCGCCACAACAACGCCTAGCGTGCCTAAAGAGCCTACACAGCCAATAGCTGCACCGCAAGGCACTACTGCAGAACAACCAGCTAATAACTAATTTATAGGAGGTAATTT